>LSQX01066175.1_pt1 | contig 81881 bp, 50 predicted proteins | sample 654561 | NCBI WGS metagenome assembly LSQX01 (sample SAMN04489861, study PRJNA283612) | anaerobic digester metagenome | isolation source: 4 biogas reactors fed with cattle manure at either 37C or 55C with and... | place: Denmark: Kongens Lyngby | collected 2014
CGTAGCCGCGGACCTCGACGGAACCGTCCAGCGGCTTCGAGTTGCGATAGGGCTCGCCCGTTCCCCAGAGCTGGAACCGCGTGTAGCGGATGTTGCACTTCGACACCATCACGCCCTGGCCGGCCTGGAAATCGCCGACGTCGGCCACCGTGATCTCCTTCGACCCGTCGGTGGCGGCGGCGGTGGTCTCGAACTTCGAGCCCGATGCGCGGAGATCGCGGGCATCGAGCCATTCCGCTCCGCCCGCCTGCGCAAGACCGAGGGCGAGGGAAATCGCAATCGCGCTGAGACTGGCTGGTGCTTTCATGGTTTGGCCGGCGCAGCGCCGCTCCTTTCATCAAAACCAACGAGGTGGTTGTCGAGCAGCTTGAACTGGCCGGTGACGGCCACGGCCTGCGCCGCGCTGGCGCTGCCGCGTTCGATCAGGTTGCCGCGGACGAGCGACGTGTCGCTGCCGTGGGAGTTCAGCACGACCGGCTGGAGGCAGCCGGTCAGCGTGTTGTCGTGGATCAGCCAGTTGGCCGACGGCGCGAAGACCTCGAAGCGATCGCCGATTTTCATCTCGCGCGGTTCCTGCAATTGAAACCGGAGCGTTTCCGGATCGAACGATTCGATCCGCGAGAGGCCCGCCGGCTTGTTGCCGCGGAACCAGGCGAGGTTCCAGCCGCGATAGCGGTGCGACAGCCTGCGCTCGAGCGGCACGCTGCCGCGTCCAGCCAGAAAAGTCTTGGCGTCCACGATCTCGCCGACGAGCGACCAGGCGGTGTCGCTGACGATGCCCGTGCCGCAGGCACGCACCAGGTTGTCGTGAACGATCAGGTTCACGGCCGGCTCGGTGAGGCGGATCGCCGTGAGGTTGGCGTCTTCCGCGCCGCGGACGTAGACCTGGTTGTCGCTGATGATCACGCCGGACGAGCCGGCGTGGATCGCGGTGCGGGCCAGCGGCGGCTCGCCGACGGCGGTCATGTCCATGATGTTGCCGGTGATCGTCGCGTTGCTGGTGGGCAGGTGCCGCGCGTCGCCGCCGGGAATGATTTCGATCCCAGAGGAGTTGTAGTTGACGAACAGGTTGTTGCGGACGATGACCTGCGTGGCGCCGCAGGTGGCGCGGACGATGTAGCCGCCCGGGCGGCCGTTGTAGAAGGTGCGGCCCTCGAAGACGTTGTCGGCCACGATGTGCTGGCCGGAGCCGAGTTCTTCCAGGTGCTCGGCGCGGCTGCCGATGTTGCCCATCGCGATGGTGCCGGAGTTGCGGACATAGTTGCCGATGAACCGCACGAACCGCGAGGCGCCTTCCCACGAGCAGCCGCCCACGTCGACGATCCGGCAGTAAAGCACGCTGGTGTTCTCGGCGAGGTCATTGTTGTTGAAACCGTTGCCGTCGCAGTTGGTGGCCGAGCAGCGGAGATAGGTCAGCGACCTGGTATAGGCCCGCGGCTCCTTCGTGCCGCTGCGGGAATCGCCCTGGCAGTAGAACGCCTCGCAGTTCATCTTGCTGGCGTGGCAATTCTCGACGAGCACGCGCTCGGTGTTGCGGATGTGCATCGCCGAGCAGGGCTTCAAGCCGACCGGCCAGCAGGCCTTGCCGCTGCTGGTAAGAAAGCTGTGCCAGCCCGGCCCCTCGCCGAGGGCCGTGTGGCCGACCATCCACAGGTTGCGGACGGTGGCCTCGCTGCCGCCGGCAAGCCTCACGCAGGGGCCGTAGCCCTCGGAGATGTCGAGCACCGCCCGGCCGCCGCGGGCGCCTGCGAGGACGATGCCCTCCGGGCCCGACACGGCCAGCCCGGCCATCAGCCGGTAGTGGCCGGCGGGGAAGAAGAGGTTGCGGTTCTCTTTCAGGGCCCGGGCGACGGCCTGCTGAAGGGCTTCGCTGTCGAAATGCCGCAGGGCGGCGTCGGCCACGGCCCGGCCGGCCGGCTCGGCGAGCGTGAGCCGATCGCCTTCCATTCGCTCGATCCGGGTCAGCAGGTGGTCGCGGGCGTGGAAGGTGATCATTTGGCCCGGCTGCCAGTCCTGCTTCTTGAACTTGATCTCGACGCCGCCGCTCAACGCCTGCCAGTCGAACGTGACGGGGACCTTGTCGCCCTTCCAGGTCCGCGCCATGTCGTCGCTCCAGCGGAATCTGAGCGGCTCTGCGCTGTTGATCTCAACCAGGAAGACCAGCCAACTGCCGCTGCTGCCGTCGTAGCCGCGGAGCGCGGCGGCGTCGCCGAGCGGGCCCGTGCCGTAAGGATTCTCGGGCGGCTTGAGGATGCACCGTTCGAAGTGCGGATTGCACTTCGACACGATCACGCCCTGGCCGACCTGGAAATCGCCGACCTCGGCGACGGTGATCTCGTTCGAGCCGGCCGTGGTGACGGCCGTGGTCTGGTACGCGGAGCCCGATGCTCCGCAATCGGTGACGCTCAGCCAGCCGGGCTCGCCGGCCGGGGCGATCGCGAACCTGCCGAGCAGGACCAGCGAGATCCAAGTCAGTTTCTCGAGGTATTTCATCATGACTCCTCCTTCACATCCCAAACACGTCGGCTAGCCACGGCACGGCGCGGTGCGGCCGGAAGCGGTGCCGGGCCGCGTCGACGTAGGCATAGGCGAAATACTGTTCGTTGTCGATGCCCACGGGCAACTCGGCATCGTCGAGCGTCCGCGCGGCCGGGTCTTCGTACTTCTCGTAGTGATAGACCCGCACGGCCTCCGCTGCGCCGGTGAGCGCATACGCCCGGCGGATTCTGGCGATCTGGTTGGGCCGCCCGCCCTCGGTGAACAACAGCGGCCGCGGGGCCAGCGCGGCTTCCAGGTCGGTGTAATCGAACCACGGCAACATGCCGGGCACGACCTGGTGCCCGCCCGGATGGTAGAGGTTCATCGCCACGGCCCGTTCCCGCCAATGGCAGACGAAATCGTTGTGCACCACGGCCTTGACCAGTTCCGGATAGAGCACGCCGAGGATGTCGGCCAGCTTGGCGCCGAGTGAATGGCCGCTTGCGGCCAGGCGCTTCGCGTCGACGCAAGGCTGCGCGGCGAGCCACCGCAGCACGCAGACCTTCTGGAACACCGAGATCGCTTCGTAGCACCGGCCCATCCAGATTTGGCACAGCGTCAACGCTTCGCGCGGGAGCAAGGGGCTCGCCAGCTCGTTCGTGGCCGGGTTGTCGAAGGCCACCGCAACCATTCCCCGGCGGGCGAAATGATAGGCCATGCGGTTGTCGTCCCACTTCGTCTTGTCCGGCGCGGGGGAGCCGCTCAGCTCGGGTTCGCCGCAGAGCGCCTCCTTGCTGCCGGTCGAGCCGGGGAAGCACATCACGGCCGGCGCGGGCGAGGCGGGACGCGCGCCGTCGGGAACCAGAACGAGGTACGGCACGACGCTGAACGGCTCCGGATAGGCTTCCCAGCGTTCCAGCCGGTAGCCGGAGCGCGGCTGCGACCAGATTCGCCTCGGCTCCGGCTGGCCACCGACTTCGGGAAAACACACGAGTTCGCGCAGTTTCTCGCGGACGGCCTTCCGCCAGGCGGGAAATCCTTCACGGGTCATGTCCGGCGTGAAAGCCAGCTTCGGCTGGAGCATCTGCATGGACTTGTGCATGAAGGCGGCGGTCTGGATAAACCGCCCGTCCTCCCGCCCGCTGGCATACGTCTGGACCTGCCCCGGTCCGGCCGCGGGGGCGGCCTTCGGCGCTTCCCCCGTGGCTGCCGCCCCGGCAACCGCCGCGGCGGCAGCCCCCCAGGTGGCTCCGGCCCCTGCGATCCCCAGAAACTCGCGCCGCTTCAGTCCTTGCATCGCGCATCTCCTTTGGTTTTAGCACCTTCCCGGCCAAGAACTCGGCGTGCTTTGCCAGGGCCTCTTTCTCAGAACGGCTCGCCCGACTCGCGCGCGCCTCATTTCTCCATCGGCCTTTACGCCTTCAACCCAAACGGGCGAACCGAACCGATTTTACTCGAACCGGCCGCGCCGCAATACCAGATGACGCGGGAAGCCGGAAGGTCAGGCTAGCGCCGTTGCCAGACATCCCGCACGCCGGGTACCCCGTGCGACCTACAGACTTCTGGTTACTTGTCATTTGGCCTGGTATATTTATCGGATAATGCTGTGGGCCATATTTCTGGTGAGGTACCGCTCAAGCAGTCTCGATGGCCCGTCCCGTGGCGGCGTGCCTTGACGACGATTCTTACAAATGGTCGAAGCGGAGGGATGAAACAACCATGGGCATCACCAGGTACGATGAAGTCGGCTATTGGTCGGAGCTCAAGTTGGACATCGTGCGCAAGTACGCGCAGGCGTATTCCACGGTACTCTCGAAAGACGCGCGCATTCGGAGGTACATCTATATTGATGCGTTCGCAGGGCCTGGCATTCATATTTCCAAGCAGACGCGCGAGTTCATCCCGGGGAGTCCACTCAACGCCTTAAATGTTTGCCCACCGTTCAGCGAGTATCACTTCATCGACCTGGATGGCGACAAGGCGAAGCATTTGCGCGAGTTGACTGAAGGTGATCCGAGTGTTACCGTGTACAATGGTGACTGCAACCAGATTCTGCGCGAACAGGTGTTCCCTCCTGCCCGTTACACGGATTATCACCGAGCCCTCTGTCTTCTCGACCCGTATGCCTTGAACTTGGACTGGAAGGTCATTCAAACGGCAGGTCCAATGCAGAGCGTTGAGATATTCCTGAATCTCATGGTGATGGACATGCACATGAACATCCTCTGGCGGAAGCCGGAAGATGTGTCGCCTGCGCAGTTGGCGAGAATGAATGTCTTCTGGGGCGACGACTCCTGGCGGCATAGACTGTACTGCAAACCAAAGGGTTTGCTGCCAGGATTCGAGAAGATGGAGGAGAAGGTGTCCAATGCCGCCGTTGCCGAGGCATACCGGGAACGTCTCCAGCAGGTGGCGGGGTTCGCATATGTGCCCGCCCCCATGCCGATGCTCGTGGCGCGATTGTCTATTACCTGTTCTTTGCATCGCCTAACCGGACGGGGGCGAAGATCGTATCCGACGTCTTTAACAGGTACCGTGAAAGGGGGACCGTTTGATGGCGACATGCTCGGCCATTGAGTGGACGGAGTCCACGTGGAATCCAGTCACCGGTTGCACCAAGATCAGCCCGGGCTGCGCGCACTGCTACGCGGAACGCATGGCAAGACGATTACAGGCCATGGGCCAGCCGAACTACGTGAACGGCTTTGAAGTGGCGACGCACGAACATGCCGCTGTACTGCCGCTTACTTGGAAGAAGCCGCGGAACATTTTCGTCAACTCGATGAGCGATTTGTTTCATCCCGCGGTGCCGGAGCGGTTCATCAGGCATCTGTTCGGCGTCATGGAGCGTGCAAATTGGCATCAGTACCAGCTTCTTGCCAAGCGATCCGAACGGCTCCTGGAGATGGATTCGCAGTTGAACTGGTTACCTAATATCTGGATGGGCGTGAGCGTGGAGAATCAGGATTACACCTTCCGGATCAGCCACCTGCGCAGAACCCGCGCACACACGAAGTTTCTTTCGCTTGAACCGCTGATCGGGCCGCTCCCCGAGTTGAACCTCGATGGTATCGACTGGGTGATCGTCGGAGGCGAGTCGGGCCCCGGCGCTCGCCCCATGAAGCGCCAGTGGGTCGCCGAGATCCGCGACCGGTGCCAGGACGCCGGAGTAGCTTTCTTTTTCAAGCAATGGGGTGGCGCCCAGAAAGCCCGGGGGGGACGACAGCTTGATGGGCGCACCTGGGATGAGATGCCGAGATTGAATGGCAGCCTGAGCTGAATACCGGATTGTGATTGCCGGGGGGGGCCACGCGGCTTGCCTGAGCACCTCTTCGATGGCTTCCGTTGCCCGCTGACCGAGGAGCTCGCAACCAGAGGCACTGAAATGAACCTCGTTATTGGCCTACCTACAATGCCGCCAATCGCAACGAAAAAAGGCGGCTGCCATATCGATTGGCGCTGCCGAAATTACTCCCGCGGCCCGATGTAGCCGGTGGACAGGACGACGTCATCGTACCACACCGTGTTGTCCCGCGTCGCACGGTGGACGTAGGCGCCGATGTTGAAACGTTTCAGTTTCACATCCGGCGTTGTGCGCCAGCGGAAGCCCGTGTAGTGGATGTAGAGCTTGCCGTCGATCCAGGCGGCCAGTTCCCCGTTCGCCCGTCCGGGATCGTTGACCTGGATCATGTGTTCGAGGCAGTACCACCGGCCGCGCTGGAGGACGAGGCGCTCGTCGCCGGCCGGCCCCAGCATGTTGCCCCAGTAATTGCCGTCCCGATCCCGCTTCATGTCCATCCAGTAGGTGTAAAGAAACATGTAGCCCGGCGATGGATAGCGTCCCCAGTCCCGCCAGGGCTCCAGCCCGCTGCTGAAGCGGTCGTCGCCCTGCGGGCGGATGCCCGCCGACCCCATGGCCGCCCATCGATTCGCGCCGGCCACGCCCGTCAGACCGCCGCCGACATGATTCAAGTTGCCTTGATCGTAGTCGGCTGCGAACTTCAGGTAGCGGCGGAAGTAGACGCGGTCGTAGCCGTCCGGCCCGAACCAGGCCGTGGCGCCGACGCCTGACTCCCGACCATCCCGGGCAACCGCGGTGAACTGGATCGCGCCGCTCCCCTTGTGGGCAGATTCGGCCCCGGTTGTCAGCCTGGCATGCCCTTCGCGCAGTCCCCGGATCTCGAAGTACTTCTTCAGTGACTCGGCGGATTCAAACCCGTCACGGAAGAAGACCTCGCCGGGCTGTTGCAGTGCCGCGAGCTTCTTCAGGTCCGCCCGAGTCTCCGCCGTCACGAGCTGCGGATAGGGGGGCGGTGGGCTGTCCGCGGCAACGGCGCTGCCGCCAACGAGGGCCGCAATCGCCGGTATCCAGATCGCGAGAATGTCTCTTGTCATGATTGCACCCTGATTGTGTGTAGGGATTCTCGCCCGCGCGGGGGGGGCCGCCGCCGGCGCCGGCCACGAGTCGCCGGCTGCCCCCGCCAACGGCATGAGTCTCGGCTCAGGTCTCCTTTCCGATCGCGAAGGCGTGGCCCAAAAATGCCCCCACGCGATGGTAGACGCGGTCGCCCGGCGAGAAGACGAACGGCCGGACCTTTTCGATCTCCGGGCGGCCCTGGCTTCCGAGGACGGCCTCGTCGACCTTGACATCCATGATCTGCCCGACGAACTGCGTGTGCAAGCCGAGCTCGAACACGTGCAGCACGCAGCACTCGAGCACCATGGGGAACTCTTCCACGTAGGGGGCATCGACCAGCTCGCCGCGCACGGGCGTCAGCCCCGTGGCCGAGAACTTGTCCGTGTCGCGGCCGCTGACCAGCCCGAAGTAATCGGCCTCTCGTACGTGGCTCTCCGATGGCACACTGACGGTGAACGCCCTCCGGGCGAGCAGGCTGCCGTGGCTGTAGGTCGCCTTGCGCAGCGAGACGGCGAGGCAGGGCGGATCCGAACAGCAGATGCCCCCCCAGGCCGCCGTCATCGCGTTGGCCCGGCCGTCCTTGTCATATGTTCCGACAACCCATGTTGGCGTGGGAAAAATGAGGGTCTGTGCTCCGAGCGACTTCTTCATTTCGACCTCCTCACGGCGTATGGTACTCCGTCGTTGTCTGGTCAACGCCGGGAATGCTTTCGGCAACTCGAGCGCCACGGACTGGCCGGTTCGCCGGCGCCTACAACTCCCAGCCGTTGCGGTACTCGCGGCGCAGGTATTTGTCTCCGTCGGCGAGGTTGGTGATCTTCATGTTCGCGCTGTCGAAGAGGACCTTCTTCCGCGCCCGCAGCGCCACGGTGCCCAGGTTCACCGCGTCGGTGATCGACGCGGCGTTGAGAAAACTCCCCGGCGAGGGCGCGCCGCCACGTACCTCCCCGAGCCATGAGCCATGCCGGGCGCCGGCCTGGGTCTCCTCCAGGGCGAGGGCGTCGCGGCGGCCCTTGGCGAACAGCTGGGGGCTCTGCCCTTGGAAACCGGCCAAGATCGACCCCTCGTCGCCGACATAGAGGATTCCTTCCCTGGCCATTTCAATCCCCTCCGCTTCGACCTCGGCGGGAAGCCGCGGTCGCATGCCGCCGTCGTACCAGAACAGGTCCAGTTCGGGCATCTCCCCGCGGGCGGCGAACTTCAGACGGATCGTGCAGCCGGTCGGGTAGGCGAAATCGTTGGCCAGCGGCCGGCTGACATGATCGGCGACCGCGCAGGTGTGGGTCGCCCAGGCCTCCGCGCTCAGCGGGGCCTCCAGGTCCAGCGCCGTGAACACCGGCCACAGGCTGTAGATGCCCATGTCGGCCATCGAGCCGCCGCCAAAGTCATACCAGCCGCGAAATACGGTGTGGGTGTAGTTCGGATGGTAGGGGCGGTCCACGGCCGGCCCGAGCCACAAGTCCCAGTCGAATCCCTTGGGAACCGGCGGCCGGTCCTGGGGGATTTCCGTGTATTGCGGCCATACCGGCCGGTTCGTCCAGTTGTGCACCTCGCGGAGCTTGCCGATCACGCCCTGCTTGATCCGCCGGCAGATCAGGCCGTTGGCCGAGCCGCTGCCGTAGGCCAGCAAGTGCGTGGCCCGCCTGGTCTGGCGGGCCGTATCGACCACCAGCCGGCCCTCGGCGAGCCGGTTGGCCAGCGGCTTGTGGACCATGACGTGCTTGCCCTTCCGCATCGCCGCGATGCAGACGGTGGCGTGAAGGTGGTCGGGCGTCATGACCTTGACGGCGTCGAGGTCTGTCTCCTGCTCCAGCAATTCGCGGAAATCGGCATAGGCGGCGCAGGCCTTGAAGTTCTCCGCCGCCCGCTGGTTCTTGTAGTACGTGTCGACGACCAGGCGGCCGACCTCGCGGCCGCCCGGCGCCCCGCTCGCATTCTCCCGCCAGTCGGGGTCGCCCAAATACGTGCGGATCCGGTTGCGGATGCTGTGTTTGCCCCATTCCACGTAGTCGTTGCTGTCGGTGTTCGGATCGCAGACGGCAACGATCTGGATCTGCGGGTCGGCAAGCAGGCCGCCCAGTTCGTTGAACCCCTGCGTGCCCATGCCGACCTGGGCGAGCGTGATCTTTTCGCTGGGCGCAACGTATCCGGCGCCGCCCAGGACATGCCTGGGCACCACGCTGACCACCCCAGTTGCCACGGCGGATCCCAGAAACGTGCGGCGATTGATGTCGAATCCCATGGTCGGGCTCCTTTGCGATGCGGGAATGCCCGCCACAGGGGGCGGGCGTCTGCGAATGGATTGGAAGTCTGGAAAACCTACTTCGCCGGGATGTTCCTCAGCGCCTCTTGCGTCTGATTGTACATCTTTCGCGCCAAGGCGACGCGGGCGGAAAACGTCGTCTCGCCGGCGGCGAGCCGCTCGGCCTGGTCAAGGCACGCTCCGAGCCGCTCCATCACCGGCGGCGTGAAGACCTTCGGGCCGACGACTCGCAGCCCCGCCACCCCCTGGAGCCCGTACGAAGCGCACCCGTTCCAGGCCTCCATCGACTCTTCCATGGCCATGAACGCGTCCTTCACCGGCCCGGCCGCGGGACCATAGAACTTCTCGAAGTAATCGGCGAGCAGGGCGTCCACGTCGAGGTCGGCGTTCCAGCAGAGCTTGGCGGCCACGTAGTAGTTGAGGCCCAGGCGGTGCCAGAGATTGTTGCTCAGTTGCGTGTAGAACCCCTCCACGCCGCGATCGCGGTAGTAGGGGATGTCGCTGCGCATCGTGTGCACCATCGGCCAGGGGAGGTTCGCCCGCCCCATCCCGCCGATCGAGTAATACTCGTAGATGAACAGGTGCGGCGAGAGTTCGAGCCACTGGTCGAGAATCTTGCAGAACTCCTGGTTCGGCTGGAACTCGCCCTTGGGCTGGTACGTCTCGCCGGCAACGCACCCCTCCCCGCCGAGCGGATGATTGTGGCAGAAATATAGGTGGCAGAGCTGGAAGAACAGGTTGCTCTCGGGGCGGTAGTCCTCGTCGAGCGGCGGGCGGGCGTACATCGCGTAAGCGCCCACCTTGATCAGCACCCGGGGGTGTCTCAGCTGGACGCGGCGCGCGACCTCGTTGTTGAAGAGCGCCAGCCGCCGCGAGTATCTGGCAAACCAGTCCCGCCCCGGCTCGTCGAGGGCCGTGCAGGCGCTGCACTCGCAGAAGCCGCCGCCGTCGTTCGGCGAGAGCGTGATGATCTCGATCTCCGGATCGGCGTCGAGAACCGCAATCAGGTTCTCGGCCACGGTGCGGATCACGTCGGGATTCGCCGTGCAGAGCTGGTTGCCGTGGCTCTTGCTGTCGGTGACCGCGCGTTTGCCGCCGACCTCGGCGAAGTACTCCGGGTGCTCGGCGTAGTATTTCTCCGGTGGGATCAGCTCGATGAACGTGTGGAAGTGCCACTTCCAGTTGATGCCCACGCGCCGCTCTCCGGCCGTCACGTAGGCATTCATCCGCTGCCGCAGCGGCCATTGGCCGTTTCCCACCCAGCGGACGCGGAAGGATGGCTTGAAGGTCAGGTCCACCTGCCCCATGGTGAGCGATGGCTGCTTCGGCACATGTTCGCCGATCTGGCCGGGCATGAACCAGCGGACGCCGAAATAACGCTCGAGCAGCTCGTAGACGCCGAAGAGCGTGCCGAGGTCGTTTCTGCCAATCACAACCAGTCCGCCCGGCACGGACCGCAGCACGAATCCATCGCGCCCCAGGGTCTGCTCATCGGTCTGGATGCCAAGCCGCTCGGCTTGCTCGGTGTTTCCGAGGAAGAAGGCGAACGCCTGGCGATCGGCCTGCGACGGGTCGGCGATCGGCAGCCGGGCCGCCGAAATCTTTTCGAGATAGGCCTGCAACTCCGACGCGGCGTACTCCTCCAGGAAGGTCGGCTTCGCGGGAACGACAATCTGCGCCTGAGCCCGGCCGGACGCGGCGATCGGCACAAACGGCTCGCCGGCCGGTTCGTAGAGTTCCGCGGCAGGCGCGCTGGCAGCGAGCGCCGCACCGATCACGATTACCGAAAGGACTCGCATTTGCCGATCCTCCTGCTGACGGATGGTTGACTGGGGGAGCCGGGATTGGCGAACTCGCCCGCATTATCATGCGCCGAGGCGTCCGCGACAACGCGCGCCATCCCAACCCGACGCGTAAGCGCGGCCGATCGGCTCATGAATGATCCGGGAGGAGTTCGGCCCCAGCCCGCCGTGCGCGATCTGGCCCAGAGAGAGAGGCCCGGGCTACCGGTAGCCGGGCGTCGAACCGGCTCGGGCGAGGATTTCAGAGAGCATCCGCTGCTCGAGGGCCGGGTCGCGTCCCCGTGGAATCCACCCCTGGTTCGTGTCCTGTTCGCCCAGGGAATCAACAACCCGTGTCAGCGATGCATCGTTGCGGAAGGTGGCCTGGCCGGCCGTTGCATGGTCCGGGTGATCGACGTCTTCCAGCTCCTTGTAGACCGCTACGTCGATCAGGTAGCCCTGTTTGTCGGGGACCACCCGCACGGTCGCCCGCCGCCGGATCGATTGCAGCGTGCTCTCGATTCTGGCTTGCCGGCCGACGGAGTCGCGGCGCCACGGCTCGAAGACCGTCGAGCCGACTTCCGGAAAGGTCTCCAGCCGGCCCTCGGTCATGACTTGGCCGACCAGGCGGACGGGCTGTTCCTCCTTGATGCGGAAGTAATCGTCGACCACGTCGGCGACGGTCTCCCAGACGTATTCATGGTCGGTGGTCGGCACGAGCAGCGGATTCTCATAGACCGGCCCCCCACCGGCCACACCCGGCGGCAAGCTTGGAGGGGGCGGAGCGCTGCCGGGCAGAGGCTGGACGTCTTTCCAGACAATCTCGTTGGTGCAGCCCGCAACGGCGGCCAGCAAGCAGAGCGCGATCGCGCGGACCAGGCCCGGTCGCGGCGGGCGGGCCGGCCCCGAGTTGAGCGATCCGATTCTTGCGGCAAGCACGCTTTTCATGTCATCCAGCAGCGCTCTTCCGCCGTGGAAACAGGGCAATGCCCGTGAACGATGATGACCCGCGGGCGGAGAGAAGACCGGGCGGCGTAGTGTCGCGAAAAACGGCGATTCGCTCAAGGTGGAAAACGGGGCACCCGTTGAAAATCCAGGGTTCACGGTTCCCAAGCCAATCTCCGGTGGTCCCAGGCAAAGGCCCTGCGTGGCCCACGCCTGGCCCTTGGAAAATTGTGCCTTGAACCTTGTCCAGAGAGGACGCAGAGCTTTTTTACGCAACCTTTTTCAGCACAAAGGTTTGCGCCTCCCTTTGGAGCGCGGCGACCAGTCGCCGCACTCCAAAGGGGCGGAGTATTCCGGACTTCGCACTCACAGCTGGAAGAGCCGGCTATTCCGGCTGCCAACTCTCGCGGTACAGCGGCAGGTAGCGGTAGTAGACCTCAAGGATCATGATCGCCAGCGCGGTGTTGTAGAGCCGGCCCCCCTCCTTGGCGTGCTTGTGGTCGAAATGCCAACTCCCCGCCTCGTGTCCCTGGCTGGCCTGGGCGGCGACCAGGGCGTCGCGCATCCGATCGTTCCAGCGTTTCCATTCCGAACCCTGCCAGTGGTGCAGCACCTGGGTCGCGTAGTAGTTGTAGTACATATCGTCGGGCGAAGGGCCGGACTGATCCAGGTAGCGAATGCCCGCCTGGAGCCCGGCATGGCTCTGCGGCCAACCGAGATACATTCGGCACAACAGTCCGATCGCGGTGGTGGAGAGTCGGGCGGTCCGGTCGAGGTAGCCGTAGCGGGCGCCCCCTTCGCTCTCGACGCTGTCGAGGAAGCGATTGACAAGCAGCACGGTGGGCGACTTGACGTGCAATCCGGCCATCTGCCCGCTCTTCAGCGCCATCAGCTGCCACCCGGTGACGGTGGTGTCGCCGGGCTGGCCGGGATTGTAGCGCCAGCCGCCTCCCTTCGGGTCCTGGGCATACTCGATAAAGTCGAGCGAGCCTTGGGCGAGCTCCTTGAGCGACTGATCGCCGGTCATCGCGTAGGCTTCGGAGAGCACGATCGCAGCCAGTCCCTGGGCATACATCGTGCCTTCCTGCAAATCGATTCCGTTGGCGGTGACGATTGCCCGCGTCCGCAGGTGATACAGGCCCCGCTCGACGGTCTGGCGATGCTGGCCATTCTGGTGCGTGTACCCGGCGCCGAGAAAGGGGGCCAGCGCCAGGGCGGTGGCTGCGGTGGAACTGGTGTTCGACCCCGGATTCCGGCAGAGCCCGCGGCAGAGCCCTTCGCGGTGATCGAAGCTCCAGCTCCCGTCTTTGCGCTGGTGGGCGGCGAGCCACCACAAGCCGCGTTCGACGGCGGCCTCGCTGGCGTCGGTGCCGCCGTCGCCCGCCAGACGCGCGCGGGCCTCGGCGTTGCGCCCCTCCAACCTGCCTCCCGATGCCCCGCCGACCGGCTGCCCCCAGTCTTCCAAGCGGAGAGGACTGGGGCCGAACTGGAAGGGGGCCTTCTTTCCTTTGGCAACCTCGTAGAACGGGCGGACGTCGGGAATCTCCGCCGGCAGCGGTGCGAGTTGGGCGTCGGGTTTGCGGAGCCCGGGATCGACCCGCGCGATGCTCACCAGCGGCTCGGTCGTCAGATCGGGTCCATCGGCCACTGCCCGGAGGACCAGCCAGCGAGCCGAGCCGGGTCCCGGCCGGACGGAGAACACGGTCAACGCCAGGAGGATCAGGCAGCCGGCGTGCAGCAGGGCACTGACAAGGAAGCTGACAAGGCTTCGTCTGCGGTCGGAATCGCCCGCCGCGTCGCCCGCCGCCGTGGCGATCGGAGGCGGGCGATTCTCCCTCAGCCGGGGCGGACAGGGCGGCGGAATTCCGGCCGCCTGGGAGGGTTCTTCGGATTCCAGGGGCGGTGCGCCCAGCGCAGGTCCCCCCCCGCAGGCCGCGGATGTGGAACGGTCCACTTCCGGCCGACGCGCGTCGGGGGCGGTTTCCGCCCGTCTCTGGCAGTTCGCGGAGGAATCCGGCACTTAAGGCGTCTTTTTTCGCGTTGGCGGTTTCAACAGGGACGTGAGGGCGCCGCTTCGGGGGTGCCTGCAATTATAGGTCGCCCGCGGGCCTGCCCGGGGGGGCAGCGCTTGGCGCGGGCGACCTCTCGCCCATGCAATTCCGCCGCGGCCGTGCAAGATTCTTCGCGCCGCTGCCGCTCGGCGGCTCAGACCTCCTCGGGGATCGCGTAGGGCTTCCGGTAAGTCCGTTTGAAGAGCCCCATCGCCTCGGGGTTGCCCTCGATCTCCTCGCTGGCCGGATCGATCTGGAGCTTCTGGCCGCCGAGCCGGTAGCTGATGTTGGCATAGTGGATCAGCAAAGCGCTCAAGTGACCCTCCAGGACGTCGGCACTGGGCCTCTTGCGGTTGCGGACGCACTGGATGAAGTCTTCCTTGTGGTCTACGTCGGGGAACCGGCCGTACATCTGGTCCTTGACGACCGGCTGGCGGCTCTTTGTCCGGTCAAAAACCTGCCAGCCGCCACCGTGGCGGCCGACGACCATCAACCCCTTGGTGCCGAACAGTTCGATCCGCGTGGCGTTCTGCGGCCAGAGAGGAAACATGTCGCTGTTTCTTACTTCCGGATCGGTCTTGAGCATGTATGGGGTATAAAGAGTCAGTTCGAAGGTCATCACAAGCCGCTCGAACTGCCAGACGGCGACTTGGGTATCCGGGGTCTCGGCCGCGCCCTGGCTGGCGTAGCGCCCGCCGGTCGAGTAGGCGGTCTGCGGATGGGTCACGCCGCAGAGCCACCGGGCCAGGTCGATCTGGTGGCTGGCGTCGTTGGCGATGTCGCCGCCGGAGTAACGCCAAATGTGATTCCAGTAGCGGTGATAATTCGTGTTGTAGGCGGCCTGGGGAGCCGGACCGTTCCACATGTCCCAGTCCAGTCCGGCGGGCGGGTCGCCGTCGGGGGCGACGGGCCGATTGGCCCAATTCTTCTGGTTGTAGATGCGGCACATGTGGACCTCGCCGAGCCGCCCGTCTTCGATGTACTTTCTGGCGGCCTGGTTGTACGGCGCGCTGCGGTTCTGCGTGCCGATCTGGACGACGCGGTCGTATTTTCGCGCCGCTTCGACCATTTTCTTGCCCTCCCAGCAACTGTGGGTCGCCGGTTTCTCGACATACACGTCCTTGCCGGCCTGGCAGCCCCAGACGGCCGACAGGGCGTGCCAGTGGTCGGGAGTGGCGCTGACGATCGCCTGCACGGACTTGTCTTCGAGGGCCTGGCGGAAATCCTGGACGCATTTGGGCTTCTTGCCGCCCTGGAGCGGCGCGATCCGGTCGGCCTTGGCGAATTGCGTCGAGTCCACATCGCAGATGTAGGCGATCTCGCAGTCGCCCCGTTCGAGGAAACCGCGGGCCAGATCGGACCCCCGGCCGCGGACGCCGACACTGGCGAGCGTGACCTTCTCGTTGGCCGCGTAAGCCCGGGCCGACCGGGCGTTGGCCAGGATCGTCAGCCCCACGGCGGTGGCGGGCAGGGCGGTCTTCGAGGCCTCAAAAAACTGCCGGCGATTCAGACGCGACATGATCGGTTCTCCCTTCGGATGCGCGCTAAGGATTTCCCTGCCAGGGCAACAGCTCCCTGGTGCGAGCCCGAGCGAATGGCTCGATTATGGGCAAGGTTCAAAATCCAAGGTTCAAAATCCACGTTCCGCCAGTTCGGTGCTCCCGATCACTGGCCCAGTCTTGCCCGTATGGTCATTGGGAATTGAACCTTGAACCTTGCTCGATTATGAGGGCTTGACCCGGCGCAAGTCAAGAAAGTCTTGCGCCGATGGGTTGACGCGCCATTCCAGCCGGTCGACAATCCCGGTTACTTGCTACCCCCTTTTCGAGCGCGGCGAGCGCGGGCAGAGGGATTGCCAACGAGCAGCGGGCACGATTTGCCGCGATCTCACCACGCGGCCGGACAGAATGCAAGGGGAGCCTTCGATCATGATGGACCACCTGATGGGCCGAGCCGATCCGAGCGCCAGCCCAGCGGGAAGCGCGATCGCCGCGGCGCTTCAAGACGCGGAAGCCCTGTATCTCTCGCTCGTCGAGCACATTCCCATCTGCATGTACCGGGTCGACCTGAAGGGCCGATTGACGTTTGGCAACTCGGCGTATTTGAAGGACGTCGGCCGCCCGCTGGAAGAGCTCCTCGGCAAGACCGTCTTCGACATCTTTCCCCTCGAAGAGGCCCGAAAATACGCTGCCGACGACCGGCGGGTGATCGAGACGGGCGAAGTCTTCCGCGACATCGAAGAGCACCAGGCCCGGGGCGAGGTGATTTACGTCGAGGTCCTGAAATTCCTCGTCCGCGACCATCTGGGCCGAGCGGTCGGCGTCCAGGGGCTTTACTGGGACGTGAGCGGCCGAAAACGCGCCGAGGACCAGGCGCGGAAGACGATGGCCGAACTCGAACGGTCCAACAAGGACCTCGAGCAGTTCGCCGCCGTGGCCTCCCACGACATGCACGCTCCCCTGCGGCGGATTCTGACCGCCTGCCAACTGCTGGAGAAACACTGCCGCACCTGCCCCGAATCCGAGACCGGAGAACTCTACGGCTTCATCGTCTCCAGCGCCAAGCAGATGCAGGAACTGATCGAAGACCTGTTGGCCCATTCCCGCGTCGGGGCGTTCAACAAGCCGCTCGAGCCGATCGACTGCAATCGCGCGGCCCGCACCGCTCTGGCCAACCTCCAACTGGTCATCCGCGAAGCCGGCGCAGAGGTTCGCCTGGACAGGCTGCCGACCGTGTTCGGAACCTACATGGAAATGGTGCAACTCTTCCAGAACCTGATCGCCAACGCCGTGAAGTATACCGAGAAGAAGACGCCTCGAGTCGAGCTCTCCGCCGAACTCCGCCAGTCCGAGTGGCTGTTCCACGTCAAGGACGAGGGCATCGGGATTCCCGCCGATCAGCGGCAGCGAGTCTTCGAGGCGTTTCACCGCCTGCACAGCGAGAGCGAATACCCGGGCACCGGCCTCGGGCTGGCCACCTGCAAGAAGATTGTCGAGCGCCTCGACGGCAAGATCTGGGTCGAACCGCGACCCGGCGGCGGCAGCGAATTCCTGTTCACGATTCCCAACCGCGCGCCGCAGGCCGATCCGCCGGAGCGGGCGGAGTGATTTGACCGCCAACCCGCAATTTTTCACAAGGACTCCTCGATGCCCCGACCGGAACCCGCTACGAGATGCCTGCTGGCGAGCCTGCTTCTGGCGATTCTGGCGGCCGCCGGCCACGGCGGCGAGCCGCAGCGGACCTATCTGCTGGAGAGGGTCGACGAGGCGGCCGTCGTGCAGCTCTACTGCGATGGCTTCGAATCGCTGCCCCTGGCCCAAAAAAAGCTCGTCTATCATCTCGGCCAGGCGGCCCTGGCCGGCCGCGACATCTTCATCCACCAGAAATACAGGCATTCGCTGCTGCTCCGCGACCTCCTCGAAGAAGTCTACACGCACGCCGAAGGCATCGACGCCGGCACAGTGGCCGAGATCCGCCGCTACACCAAGCTCTTCTGGATCAACAATGGGCCCCACAGCGCGATCACCAGCCAGAAGAACGTTCTCAACACCTCCCAGGAATCGTTTCTGAAGGCCGCCCAGAAGGCCGAGTCCAACGGCGCGAAGTTGCCCAAGCGCAAGGGGGAGACGACCGCGCGGCTGATCGAAAGGCTTTGGCCGATCCTGGCCGATCCGGCCGTCGATTCCCATTGCACGAACAGCGCCCCCGGCGACGGCAAGGACATCCTCCAGGAAAGCTGCAACAGCTTCTATGCGGGCGTTACCGTCAAGGACCTGGAAGGTTTCCAGGAGCGCTACCCGCTGAATGCGACCGTCGTGCGGCGCGACGGCAAGCTCCGCGAGCTTGTCTGGCGGGCGGGCTTCGACGGCGTCGTCCCGCCGGGCCTCTATGCCAGCCAGATCCGCGCGATCGTCGGGCACCTCGAAGACGCCATCCCCTGGGCCACGCCGCAGACCGCCCGGGCGCTGGCCCTGTTGGCCCATTACTACCGGACGGGCAATCCGATCGACTTCCGCGCCTACAACATCGCCTGGGTGGAAGACAACGATTCGGCGGTCGACACGATCAACGGGTTCATCGAGGTCTATCTCGACGCCCGCGGCCAGAAAGGGGCCTACGAAGGCCTGGTCTATTTCAACGATCCGAAGAAGATGGAAATGATCGCCAGGATCGCCGCCAGCGCCGGCTGGTTCGAAGACCACATGCCCTATGCGGAGGAGTTCCGCAAGCGGCAGGTCAAGGGGATTTCAGCCAAGGCGATCGAGGTCGTCATCGCCACGGGAGACGCCGGTCCGGTGGGCCCGATCGGGATCAACCTGCCCAACGCCGCCGATATCCGCGAACACTACGGCAGCAAGTCGGTGTCGCTCAGCAATGTCCTGGAAGCGCAAGACCGGGCCGCCTCGAGGCAGGCCCGCCGCGAGTTCTGTCACAGCGACGAGGAATTCCAGCGGTCCCTCAAATGGTCCAGCAGAGTCCTCGACCTGGAAGTCAACATGCACGAGGTGATCGGCCATGGCTCGGGCCGCAACGCCGCAGGCCTCGAGGTCGACCCCGTGGCGGCGATCGGCGAATACTACTCGCCACTGGAAGAAGCGCGGGCCGACCTGGTGGCGCTCTGGTTCATCGGCAATCCGAAGCTCGCCGAACTCGGGCTGGTGGCCGCGGGCGACTTGGAGGAGTTCGAGTTGGTGGCCTATGAAGGCTACACGCGGAACGCGCTTGCGCAGCTTCGCCGGATCCCCGCAGGAGACCGGATCGAACAAGCCCACATGCGGAATCGCCAGACAATCGTCCATTGGCTGATGGAGAATTCAGACGCCATCGAGGTCAAACGCCGCGATGGAAAGACGTATTACGTGGTCGCCAGCCCCAGCGCCTGGCGCGAGGGCGCGGGGCGGCTGCTGGCCGAGATCCAGCGGATCAAGTCGCAGGCCGACCGCAAGGCGGCCGAATCGCTGTTTCTTCGCTACGGAACCAGGCTCGACCCGGAGCTCCGCGACGAGGTGATCGAGCGATACAGGCAACTCGACCAGCCGGCTTACACGGCAATGGTCATGCCCGAATTGACCGCCGTCCGCGGCGCCGACGGCGAAATCGCCGATGTCGAAATCTCCTACCCCCTGAGCCTCGAAACGCAGATGCTGCGGTGGTCGGGCAGGAAGTGATCCCGCCCGGCGGGAGTCGATCGGCGCATCCGCCGGACCGTGGCATTGGGCGGCCCCCGCGGCGCGGAACCGCCGGCCGGCCGGCGCGCTTTGGGGGAGGCTGCCCTGCACAAGACGCCGCCTGGCGGATATACTGTGGATTGCCATAGTGCGCCGAGCCCCCGCTTCGGACGAGGCTACCGAGGCCCCCCGCCGCAGCCAGGACACCGCGGCTGCCAGGGCGCCGGAATGCTCCGATTGACCGGCCGGGTGCAAGGATGTGCCGCTGGCGTCGGTTTCGGCTAGCCAAAAAATCTGATCGCATCGGAGTACGCATGGAAGTCAGCCTCAAGGAAGGCGTTCCCCGGCAGGAATCGATCGCCGAGGAGGTCTATCGGCAGGTCCGCGACGTGGCGAAGGGGCAACTGGATTGGGATCTCACTCCGCAGACGTCCCTTTACGAAGTTGGGCTGGATTCTCTCGCCCGCATGGAAGTCGTCAATCGCCTTGAAGAGGCGTTTTCCATCCGTTTCTGCGAGGAGTCGCTCTACGACCTGGAAACGTGCCGCGACCTGGTCGCATTGATCGCCGAGCATCTCAGCGTTTCGCTGGAAGATCCGGCCAACGAGGCGGGCAGTGCCCCCACGGATGACCCCCGGCCGCCGATTGCCTCTGGAGACGGCGACGCGAGCCAGTCGGATGTGACCCAGTTTGCGGAGATCGTCGGCTTCGATGAGCGGCTGGCCCTGGCCGCCGCGGCGGGCCTGCAAAGCCCCTTCTTCCGCGTCAGTCACGGCGTGCAGGGCGCGGTGGCGACGATCGGCGGCCGCCAGACCGTCAGCTACACGAGTTTCGACTACTTGGGAATGGCCGGCGACCCCCGCGTGGCCGCCGCCGCCAAGGAGGCCATTGACCGGTTCGGAACCAGCGCCTCGGCAAGCCGGTTGGTGGGCGGCAACAGCTCGATTCTCCAAGAACTCGACGACGAGATCGCCGGCTTTCTCGGCGCCGAGGCGGCGACCGTGTTCCCCAGCGGATACGGCACGAACGCGTCGCTGCTCGGCCACCTGTTCGGCAAGGACGACCTGATCGTCTACGACGAGCTGTCCCACAACAGCATCGTGCAGGGCTCGCTCCTTTCGCTGGCCAAAAAGCGGCCGTTTCCCCATAACGACTTCGCGTTTGTCGACCGCCTGCTCGCCGATCTCCGCGGCAAGTATCGCCGGGTGGTGATCGCCATCGAAGGCGTCTACAGCATGGACGGGGATTACCCCGAGCTGCCCGAGTTCATCGAAGTCAAGAATCGCCACCGGGCGCTGCTCTATGTGGACGAGGCCCACTCGATCGGCGTCATGGGGCCGAGCGGCCGGGGAATCTGCGAGCATTTCGGCATCGACCCGGTCGAAGGCGATTTCTGGATGGGAACGATCAGCAAGGCGCTCGGCAGCGGCGGCGGATACATGGCCGGCCGCGCGGCGTTGATTCAGTACCTGAAATACACGGCGCCGGCGTTTGTCTTCGCGACCGCCTGTTCGCCGGCCAACGCCGCGGCGGCCCTGGCCGCCGTCCGCGTCGCCCGATCGGAACCGCAGCGGGCCGCGCGGCTGAGGGACCGGGCGGTCCTGTTTGCCCGGCTCGCCTGCGACGCGGGACTCGATATCGGCGGCAGCCACGACACGCCGATCGTGCCGGTGATCCTGGGCGATTCGTTCAAGTGCGTGAAGATTTCCCACGAACTGCTCCGCCACGGCATCGACGCCCAGCCGATTCTCTACCCGGCGGTTCCCGAGAAAGCGGCCAGAATCCGCTTCTTCCTCACGGCAAAGCACACCGAGGAACAGATCTGCCACACGGTCGAAGTGCTCGCCCGCTGCCTCGACGGAGGCCACGCCGCGTGTGCTGGGGGCTAGCTGCCAGGTCTTGGCAATTCCGCCGGGAACCCTGCCCGCACCCGGAGCGTGACAACGAAGCCGCTGCCCGCCGGCTGTAACCCTCCCCGTTCCGGCCCCCTCAGCCGAGCATCTCCTGCCACGCCTCCACCTGGGCGAGGATCTCCTCGCGCTCGAGGAGGACCTGTTCCACCGGGGGCGCTGCATCGAGCGGCGGGATGTCGTCGTCTTCGCCGTGGCGCGCCTTCTCGACTTCTTCCTCGAGGGCTTCCAGCCACGGGGGGACCTCGAAGCCGACCCCTTCCGGCTCGGCCGTGAATCGGGCGATCTCCCGATCGAGAAGCTTGAAGGCCGGAGCGGACTGGCTCTCGTTGACCTTCTGCATCGCCGGGCGGACCAGCGCGCGGAGCCGGTCGATCTCCAGCGGGCGGATGAATCGCTCATTCAACCGATCGGCCACGCTCGGCAACCGCATGCCGTAGCGGCGGACCAATTGCTCGTAGCGTTCGAGGTTCTGCCGGGCGACCGCTTCGCTCCTGCGGAGCACCGCGTCGCGCCACAGCGCCGCGGCCTTGTCGAGCCCTTCGCGAATCAGCACGTCGTGGACGATCACGATCGGGCGGAGATTCCAGGCGACGCGATCGTAGCCGGCCAGCAGGCGAAGGAAGTCGAGCAGCGTGTAGAGCTGTTCCCCGTGGTCCGATTGGGTCGTGGTGCTGTTGTAGTCGACGTAGATCGCGTAGTTCTCGACGATCGATTCGATCGTCAGCTCGAGATACTGGATCGCCTCCCGCCGCGCCACCCGCCGATCCAGGTCGGCGAGCAGCTCGAGGGGCGTCTGCTCTTCTTCGAGCGCGTCGAGGAACTCGCCGGCCCCCTGCTGCAAAATCGCCCGCAGGTTGCCCAGGTTCATGAACTGCTGGGTGAACAGGTCGGCTCCGTAGCGCTTGATGAATCGCTTGAGAGGCTTCCAGCGGTCTTCGCGCCCCACGGTTTCGAGGACCGAGATGCGAATCGCCCGGCTGTGGGCCAACCAGCGCCGCAAGAGCATCTCGGCGACTTTCTCCAGGCAGTCAATCAGTGTTTTCTCGCGGGCGGCCTTCTTCTTGCCGGTCACCTGCCAGTGGCGGGACGACAGCACGACGCATCGAATCACCCCCCGGCAGCCGATGTCGAAGAGTCGGTCGAACTCGGTGATCGCGCCGGGCCCGACGGGGTGGGACCGTTCCATCGAGTGGACCGTCTGGAGGAGCTGGAACGTCTCGGTGAGCAGGCCGAGTCTTGGCAGGTGATCGAGGAATCGCACGAGCACGCGTTGCAGCGATCGCGAGGAGAAGATGCTCTGGGGCGTTCCTCCGCGGGACGTGGGCACATAGAGGAGTGCCTGCCCGGCGAGCGTCGCTCGCAGTTCGGGCCAGAGCGTGCGGACGCGGGCGGCGTCGCCGCGATACATCGCGCGGAGGACGGGATACGCCTGGGTCTCCCAGGGGGCGAGTTGGATGTCCGGCGTCTCTTTCTCGATGGCCGCGGCGAGCAGGCGGGAGGCGTCGGCCGTTTCGATGCACGCCGAAATCACCCGTTCGAGGAGGAAATCCTTGACGCTGCGGCGCTGGTCGAACTCGACGAGCGATTCATGCGTTCCCCGCGGCGCGGGGACGCGATAGCGATGGATCGCGCGGAGCAGTCCAAGCAGTTCGCGGCGGTTCGCCTCGGCGCGGCTGAGCCAACCGGCGAGCATCTGGTCGCGGCCCTCGGCGCCCTGCGCCGGCGCAACGGCGGCCAGTTTCCAGAGGCTCGCCACGGTGACCAGAAACGCCAACCGTTCGGCAATCCGATCGGCCTCGGTGGTCAGCTCGAAATCGCTGATCGGCTCGCCCGATTCAATCAGCTCGCTTTCCAGCCCGTCGTCGGTCGTGTCCCGATAGCTGACATTCTCGTATGCCGCGCTGTACAGGCCGTCGGAGTCTTCCTGTTCGTCGTTTTCCTCTCCGCCGCCGTCCGCTTCGAGCAGCTCGAAGCGCGGCGCGGACCAGTAATGCTGGGCGTTGGCCTCCAGGTAGTCGAAGAACTTGCAGGTCATCGGCCAGGACTTGTGCTGCGCTTCGGCCGCGGTCCCGGACGGCGGATGATCTCCGAACCAGAGTTCGTCCATCCATTGCACCGCGAGCAGGTGAAACGAGTAGTCGCCCTCGGCCAAGGGGACCGCATCGGCCGAATTCAGCCAGTGCATGAGGAGCCCCAGGGAGGCGACCATGTCGCCTTTTTCCAGCAGCGACTCGACGACCAGCGAATAGGCCTTGGGAGAGCGGAATTGCGCGACGTGCCCTCGCCAGAAGGCGACATCGCCCGCGGCCGTCCCGGCCTGCTTCCAGGCAGTCAGCGCCTCGGCCACCTGGTCCGACGATTCCCAGGCCTCGCGGCCGGAGATGCCCTCGATACTCGAGACCTCGGTGCTGGCAAACTGATCCCACCAGCCGGCCAAGGCTTCGAGGCGTCCGGAAAGCTGTTTCTGGAGCCGTGTCTGGCCGGCGGCGGCGGCCTCTTTCTCCAGCCGTGCGTACAGGTCGAAGATATCATTGACCAGGTCGATCAGATCGTCCACCCGGTGATCGTGGATCGTGTTCTCGATTGCCGGAAACAGGCTGAACTGCGCGCCGAATCCGAGAATGTTCCACGGATCGACCAGCGCCCCGCACTCGATCGCCTGGTGGAGCGTGTCTTCCATGTCCGGGAGCAGCGCGGCGGCGTCCTCGAGGCGGCCCTCGTCGACGGCCAGGTGGGCGGCCGTGAGTTGGCAGTCGATGTCGCACGTCATCCGCGCCGACGGCACCGGCACAATCTTGGCCTGCTCCTTGGCGGCCTTGGTGTAGCCGATCCGCGCGTAGAGCCGCGAAAGGTGGACATGCTGCAACTGCCGGGCCCGCTGCTGGGCCAGCCGGTGATTCAAATCGTGGCGCGCGCCCGCCAGCGGCTGCCGCAACTGCTCAGCCTCCCGCCGGATCCGCAGAGCGTGGCCCGGCCCCAGCCGGTCCATCAGCTGTTCGTAGAACCGGTCGCGATAGCCGGCGATCTGCGGCAGCAGGGTGGCCAGCGTCGTGTCGGACCCGTGGGCCTCGGGCCGATCGCCGGTCACGCCCGAACCCATCAAGATCGTTCCCGCCAACACCGCCGCCGCCTCGAACAGCAACTCCTCGCGCGGCAGGCCGCTGGTCTCGTTGACACGCGCCAAGAGCGCGTCAACCGTCACCTGCTGAAGTACGAATCGCCGAAAATACCCCCGATTGTCGATCCGGTGCGGATCCCAGGTGCCAAAATGGTAATTCGGCCGGCGGTGAACGGGGTGATCGAAATCAAATGCCCGCGGATCCAGCGCGAGCTCCTCCAGCCTGGCCAAATCGAACCAGGCTTGCTCGAGCAGATCTGGATCGGTCTGGCGGAGAATCGCCAGGGCCTGCTCGATCAAGGCTTGATACGGGCCAAAGGCAACCCCTACCTCGGCAATGTAGAGCGGAATCGGGTGCACGCGCTCGTGATCGTAGGGCTGGACCTTGCGGCGATTCTGCAAGACAGCCACCGGCCGATGGCCAACGAAGTCGTTCAAACGCCTCAAGGTCCCCTGGACAATCCGCTCCGTTTCATGCCAAGGCCCCCCCTCGGCGAGCAAGGCCTCGCACACCTGGCCGACAAAGAAGGGTTGGAACAACACCTCGTCGTTCTGGTGAAACAGAAGGTCGGCATGATGCCGACGATAGGCCGGCAACGCCTCGTCAAAGACGAGCCGGGCAACCGCCGCCGCCTGGTCCAACTCGCGAAACGCGTCAGAACTGCCCCGGAGCTCCGCGATCCCACCAAGAATTACGGAACCCACGCACCTCCAAAGAGGAAGTTCCCCGCCAACCAACCCCTCCGGGGCATCGGCAGCATCCGCCAGATTGGCAAACAGGCGGTTGAGTGCGGCAAGGAATCGCCCATCGGTGGATCCCGAGGAGAAATTCAAATAGCCCACGATATCGCGAACATCGTTTCGGGCGGTTTCTCCCAGGCGATCGAGTACCATCTACACCTGCTCCAGAGGGGGGGCGGCTGTGCCAGTATCGCAACGCTCATATTAGACGCGCGCCGGCAAACGGTCTACCGGCCCAACCCTTCGGGGGAGGGGCGGACGCGTGCCAGACGCCTTGCACACGGGAGACCCCGTCTCTCGAAAGGCCCCAAATCTCCGACTGCTTGACGTTCAAATTCCGAATATCCAGCATCCCCGGCCGGTGGCGGATCGCCGCCGCTGTCGGCCGGGTGGAGACGGGGGCCTGAACCGGCCGTTTTTTCGTGTCTTTTCCCGCTCGGCGAGTTAAAATGGAGAATCGCGGGGAAGATATTCCTTGGGCGGCCGTTTCTCTCGATCCGCCGCCGACGTCCACCGTTTACGCTCTTGCGATGAGGCCTATCTGATGAGGCGAATCTTCGGGTACGCTCTTCTTGCCGTTTCGGTTGCCTGGATGCCGGCCAGCCACGCGAACGCCGCGCCCCGTGCGCAGATCATTCCCAAAACGACCGCCGCGCGGCACGGCCTGGCCAGGCTCTGGTTCAACCAGGCCGACGTCGATCTCAGCCGGGGCCGCGTCACCGACCTGGTGCTGGACCGGGGAACGCTCTTTGTGCAGACCGATCAGGCGATCTTGCAGGCGATCGATGCCGAAACGGGGCAGACCCTCTGGTCCGCCCAAGTGGGGCGCCGCGGCCACCCAAGTCTCCGCCCGGCCACGAACGCGGATATGGTGGCCGTGGTGAATGGTTCGAACCTGTTCGTGCTCAACCGGCACCAGGGAAAATTGCTCTGGCAGCAAGCAATTCCGGGCGCGCCGGGCGCTGGGCCGGCGCTGAGCGATATGCGGGTCTACGTCCCCAGCACCGACGGACTGATCCTCGCCTACCGGCTCAAACCGGTCGCCGACCCGGTCGAGGAGCTTGGCCTGGTTGAGCAAAAGGCATCAGAAGCCGCAGCCAAGGAGAAGAGACCGGAGCTCGTCGCCAAAGAGCGTGAAATGCAACGCCGGCAGGGCCTGAGGCTTCAGCAGGAACGCATCCCGCCGTTGGCCTGCCAATCCTTTGGCCGGGCCCTGGTTCAGCCCTTGATCACCCGGCAGAACGAGGGCGAGGAATATGTCGCCTGGCCCACCGATCGCGGCTACCTCTTCGTCGGGCGGATCAATCGCCAGGAGGAAGATCGCTTCGAGATGCAGTACAAGCTGGAGACCAACGCCGAGATTGCAGCGCGGCCAACGCTGCTTCCGCCGCTCTCCAACGATCCGGCCGACAGCGCGATCATCTTCATCCCTTCGCACGACGGGTTCCTCCATGCGATTCGGGAGGCCGACGGGGTGGCCTTGTGGCGGTTTTCCGCCGGCGAAGCGATCGCCGAACCCGCCGCGCCGATCGGAAAGAAAGTCTTCATCACGACCCAACTCGGCGGCATGTTCTGTCTCGATTCCCAGACCGGACAACAACTCTGGTGGGCCGCAGACATCCTCCGCTTCGTCGCGGCCAGCAACCAGCGGGTCTATGCCGAGGACCGCCTGGGGAATCTCGTCGTTCTCCATGCCGCCACCGGCGGGCGACTCGACGTGATTCCCACGCCGGGACTCGCAATCAAAATGACGAACCTCCAGACGGATCGGATCTACCTGGCATCCGAGTCGGGTCTGCTCCACTGTCTCCGCGAAATCGAACTTGAAAAACCGGTCCAGCATCGGCCGGAACGGGTGGCCCCCCAACCGAAGGCGAAGAAGACGGCCCAGGAACGTGCCGAATCGCGGCCGACCGACCGCGGCCAGAAGACCGAACCCGCGCCGGCCGGTGCACCCAAACCACCCGCTCCGGCCGGCGGCGCTCAGGACCCGTTCGGCGGAGCGGCGCCGGCTGGCGGCGGCGACCAACCATAGATCCTTCCCGGCCGATATCTGCGCGAGCCGGAAGATCGCCACCGATTCCGGCCCTTGCCCGTGCCGGCAAGGGTTAATCGGCCAGTTCTTCAAGCATCCGGTCGGAGATTTGCCGGATTGCGGCCTGACCCAACTCCGACTGGCTCCTGCGGTTGCCCACGGCGTGCCACGGTGTCACCTGGGCCAGTTCGGGCATGATCTCGATCAACTGGTTGACGAGCACTTCCGCCAACCGTTGGATGGCCGGTTGGCCACTCCGCTCCTTGATTGCCATCGCGGTCTTCATCAGCCTGACAAGCTGCGCCCTCTTCATCACGGGGGTGGAGAGCGGCTCGTCCGGCTCGACAAGCAGCTCGCCGACCGGCACATCGAGGGCCTTCTGCCACTCGTAGAGCGCGCTGAGCGGAAGGTCCGTATCCTCCCGCTCCATCTGCTTGACACTGGCCATGTCGAGCCGCAACCGGCGGGCGACCGTCCGCTGCGACAATCCCTGAATCCGCCGCACCTCGGCAAGCCGATGCAGCGCACGGCTGGGTCTGCGGACGCCCACGTTGGGAGCAGCAACGATGTCTGCGCGATCGACACTCAATTCTGCAAGACTCATGACAGGTGCCTCCTCAACTCACGGCGAGCGAGCGGGCCGAACCGAGGATCGACCGGCCGCCAGTTCCGTAGGATCGACTCGCCTGCACAGACACTCAGCCGCATGCCGAGTGCGCTCTGCAAGCACGCTGCGTCACCCACCCCCGAGAGAGCCTTCTGTCTGAAAAGACCCAAGTGTTGTGACGTTGCGATAGGTGATCTGTTCCGTTTCGGATTGCGCCCAAACTGACTAAGGAGAGGTCATCCAGCCATCAGATGAGAATCAGCCGAACGGCGGCCGGCGACCTGCTCAACTAAATAGTACCCAAACGCGGAGCCGTATACAAGGGTCGGCGAGAAGACTCCTCCGCGCTGCCCGGTCCCAAGCGGGAGCGGGAGAACGAGGTCGAGCCCCAATACGCACTCACCTAGTCGGGGGGGGCGCCTTGTGTTACTCGCCGAGCGCGAGCTGGCGGATCGCGCGCAGATAGTTCGGGCGGCTGGGACGGCAGTCCAGCGCGAGCGTGCGGTTGCAGGAGGATCGCGGGCCGACCTCGATCTCGTGCCACCGGGCGCTGGTGCGGGCCAGCTCCGCGCGAAGCGTCGCCTGGTGGCCGACACAATTCCGAAGGTGGCAAGCAGCGCGGCGGCTGAGCATCTGGTAGCCGCCCTCCGCGGCGCGGTCCAATCGCCGCAAACGGGTCGAATCGCTGGCCGTCTGCCGCGCAAGCCGGCCGAGCACGATTTCGTGCTCTTGGGCTGCGCGCCACAAGAGACCGACCTCATCCACCGGCAGGCAACAGTCGTCGTCGATCAGCAGAATCACGTCGCCGCGGGCCGAGTCGATTCCCCGCTGGATCGCACGCGCGCGGCCATGGGAAGTCGTATTGCGAATCGCGCGAACTTGCGGATACCGGCTGGCCAGCTCGTCGGCCACTTCGATCGTCGCGTCGGTCGAGCCGTCGTCGACGATGATGATTTCCAGGCGATCCGTCAGCTCGGAAAGCACTTCCAGAAGCCGGACGACGCTCGCGGCCAGGTCGGCCTGGACATCTTCGACAGGGAGCAGAACGGTGAGGGAACAGTCCACGGGAGGTCCTTTCCGCGAGGGGGGCGGCGGCAGACGCTCAAGACGGGCGGCAGTTCGGTCGGTTTTCGACCGCGGGAGGCGGCCGGTCCGGCTTCGAGCTAGCTTCTTACTCGGCAACCGGCGGCAGCCTGCTCCAATCTACCGCGCGCCAACCCCGTTGCGCGACTCTTGTGGAACGCGTCAATCGTGCCGTGTAGAACGGCGGGCGGCGCCTCGCCGCCGCCGCCCGCCGGGGACGATCCGCGCCGGCCAGGCGGCGAAGCCGACGCGCGTCGCCGGATGGGAGGAAGCGCCGTAGGAATAAACGGTACGGCGGGCTGGATCATTACCCCCCGCAGGGGGGCGGGCCCTGGCGTGATCCATCGGCTCGGATTATCCTGAGGCGTTTCGGGAAAGGTGAACTGTGATGTCGGAAAAACGAGAAAGGGCGGAACAAGGGCCCGACTTTGCCAAATGCGAGGGCCTGCTGCCGGCGATCGCCCAGGACGCGGCGACCGGCGAGGTGTTGATGATGGCCTACATGAGCCCGGAAAGCTACGCCGAGACGTTGCGGACCGGCGAGGCCGTCTATTACAGCCGCAGCCGGAAGAGGCTTTGGCGCAAGGGCGAGGAAAGCGGCAATCTCCAGCTTGTCCGCGCGATCTATATCGACTGCGATTGCGACACGGTCCTGCTCAAGGTCGAACAGGTCGGCGGTGCCGCCTGCCACGAGGGGTACAAGAGCTGTTTCTTCCGCCGAGTGACCCCCGGCGGGCTCGAAACGGAGGGCGAGCGGGTATTCGATCCGGCCCAGGTGTACGGCGGGCAGCGAGTCGCTCATTCGGGGGAAGCGACCCCTTCCCGCCAGACAAAGACCGATTCAGACCTGGGGTGAAACGCAATGCAGAACATCCTGAAGCTGGGAATCCCGGCCGGGAGCTTGCAGGACGCGACGGCGGAACTGTTCCGCCGGGCGGGTTACAAGATCTCCTTCAATTCACGCAGTTATTACCCGGACATCGACGACGATGAGATCGATTGCCTGCTGATCCGTGCTCAGGAAATGGCGCGCTACGTGGCCGACGGCGTCCTCGACGCCGGCTTGACCGGCTACGACTGGATCATGGAGACCGGCGCGGACGTTCACGAGGTGGCGGAGCTGGTGTTTTCGAAAGTCAGCCGCCGGCCCGTCCGCTGGGTCCTCTGCGTGCCGGAAGATTCCCCCGTGCGGACCGTCGAGGACCTGGAAGGCAAGCGGATTGCCACGGAGGCGGTCGGTCTCGCCACGCGCTATCTGGAGCGGCACGGCGTCAAGGCGCGGGTCGAGTTCAGTTGGGGCGCCACCGAGGTGAAACCGCCGAAGCTGGTCGACGCGATTGTCGAGGTCACCGAGACGGGCAGTTCCCTGCGCGCGAACAACCTGCGGATCGTCGACGAGGTGCTCCGAAGCACGACGCGGCTGATCGCCAACAAGCAGGCCTACACCGATCGCTGGAAGCAGCAGAAGATCGACGATCTCGCCCTGATGCTCCGCGCCGCGATGGCTGCCGAAGGGAAGGTCGGCCTGATGATGAACGTCTCCCGGCAGAGCCTCGGCAAGGTGTTGGCGCTGCTGCCCGCGCTGCAGAAGCCGACGATCTCCAATCTCGCGGACGAAGCCTGGGTGGCGGTCAACACGATCATCGACGAATCGATCGTCCGCCACATCATTCCGCGTCTGCGGGCGGCCGGCGCGCGGGGGATCGTCGAGTATCCACTGACCAAGATCATCGATTGACCGAAGGGGGGCGCGATGAGCGCGGAGACGCGGCTTTCGGCAAGGTTGGCCCAACTTGGCATCCAGATGCCGCCGCCGCCGGCCGCCAAGGGGCTCTACAAGACCGTGGTCTTCCACGGGAGACTGGCCTACGTCTCGGGCCACCTGCCCGTGGCGCCGTCGGGCGAGATTGTCAGAGGCAAGCTCGGTGAAGACTGCGACGTGGAGGCCGGCCGCCGCGCCGCCGAGCTGGCCGCCTTGGGGATTCTCGCCACCCTGAGGGCGGCCCTCGGGTCGCTCGAGCGGGTCCGCCGCGTGATCCGCATCTTCGGCATGGTCAACGCCGCGCCGCGGTTCGACCAGCAGCCCGCAGTGATCAACGGCGCAAGCCAGTTGCTTGCCGACGTCTTCGGCCCGGAGCACGGCGTCGGCGCCCGCAGCGCCATGGGCGCCGGTTCGCTGCCGCTGGGCGTCCCCGTCGAAATCGAGGCTGTCTTCGAGGTCGAACCGCCCCCAGGAATCGCCGCGGACTGAAGACCGGCGAAGTCCGCCGCCGATACATGGATCAGGAGGATTTGGCTCCTCCGCGCCATGCATCGGGAGTCTTGAAATGGCCACGATTGACGATCCGCTTGTCGCCAAGCTTGTCTGCCGCCTGAGCGACGCCGATTCCAGCGTGCGGCGGAATGCCGCCGGAGCCCTCCGCCTGCTCGGCCGCCGCGCCTCCGCGGCGCTCGAGGCCCTTGCCCAGCGAACGGCCGACGAGGACCCGCGCGTGCGGTCCGAGGCTGCCCGGGCCCTCCAGCGGCTGTCCTCGTAGCTCAGAGCAGCGCCGTGCTGAAATAGCGTTCCGCCCGGTCGGCCAGCACGGTGGCGATCTTCCCCTCGAATCCCCGGGCGATCAGCTCCCGCGCCGCCCAGACGTTGGCCCCGGACGAAATCCCGACGAGCAGTCCCAGGTCGCGGCCGAGCTGCCGGGTCGTTTCGATCGCGTCCTCGTCGCTGACCTCGACGACTTCATCGACCAGCGAGATGTCGAGGACCGCGGGAATGAAGCCGTCGCCGATCCCCTGGATCTGATGCAGCCCCGGCTCGTGCCCCAGCAGGGCCGAGACATTTTTCGGCTCGACGGCGACGACCTTCGCATTCGGCTTGTGCTCCTTGAGGAACGCGCCGACGCCCTGAAGCGTGCCGCCGCTGCCCACGCCGGCGATGAAGCAATCCACTTCGCCGCCGATCTGCCGCCACAATTCGTGGGCGGTGTGCTCGTAGTGGCAGCGGGGGTTGTCGGGATTCTCGAACTGCTGGGGGACGAACACGCGCCGGTCCCCGGCGGCGATCTCCTTGACCCTGCGGACGGCCCCGTCAACGCTCTCCTCGTCGGGCGTGAGAATCAACTCCGCCCCCAGGGCCCGGATGATCTTCTTCCGCTCCTCGCTCATCCCCTCGGGCATGACGATCTTGACGCGGTATCCCTTCAGCCGGCCGATCAGCGCCACGCCGATGCCGGTGTTGCCGCTCGTCGGCTCGCAGATGATCGAGTCGGGCCTCAAGCGGCCGTCGCGCTCGGCGCCTTCGAGCATCGCCAGGGCGACGCGGTCCTTGATGCTCCCGCCGGGGTTGAGGAACTCCGCCTTGGCATAGATGTTCTCCTCGCCGAGGCGGACGAGCGGGGTCTTGCCGATCAGATCGAGAATACTGTTGGTGAGCATCCTAGTTCTCTTCGGTCTCGCCGTTGGCGTCCTCCTGGGGGACGCGTTTGACGGCCACCAGCGTGTCATCGCCGCCCAGATTCATGACGCGGACTCCCTGGGTGTTGCGCCCGAGGATGCTGACCTCCTTGGCGGCGATCCGCTGGAGCTTGCCCCTGGCGGTGATCATCAGCAGTTCGTCGTCGTCGCAGATGCGGACGACGCCGATCACCGGGCCGTTGCGATCGGTGGTCTTGATGTCGCGGAGGCCCTTGCCGCCGCGGCGCTGGGTGCGGTAGCTGCGCTGCGAAGAGACCTCCTCTTCTTCATCGAACGCGCCGCCCGGGTCCTCCACCAGAAGCTCGTCGGCGCCGTTCTGGTTGTCGCCAGTCTCCTCGTCGCTGCCGTTGTCCGGCTCGGACCGGTCTTCCTCGGCATCGAGGTTGGGCCCGAATGGCGTCCGCTTGCCGTAGCCGTGGGCGCAGACCGTGAGCAGGCAGGCGTCGGGCTCGGCCACGACCATCCCCACCACTTTGTCGTCGCCGACGAGCGCGATCCCCTTGACGCCGCTGGAATTCCGCCCCATCGCCCTCACGTCGGACTGGCGGAAGCGGATCGCCATGCCGTGGGCCGTGGAGAGCACGAGCTCGTCCCCCGGCTCGGCCACGACGACATCGACCAGTTCGTCGCCTTCGCGGAGCTTGATGGCGATGATCCCGGCCTTCATCGGCCGGCCATAGGCCTTCAGCGGCGTCTTCTTGACCAGCCCTCCGGCGGTCGCCATGACAAGAAAACTCCCCTCCTTCTCAAAATCGCGGACCGCGCGGCAGTCCATGATCTGCTCCCCTTCGGCGAGCTGGAGCAGGTTGACGATCGCGCGCCCGCGGCTGTCGCGGGCGAGCTGGGGCAGTTGGTAGACCTTCCGCCAGTAGACCCGGCCGAGGTTCGTGAAGAACAGCAGGTAGGCGTGGGTGCTGGCCACGAACAGGTGCTGGATCGGGTCCTCGTCCTCCGCCTTGGCGCCCTTGAGCCCCTTGCCGCCGCGGCGCTGCGTGCGGTACTCGGTGATCGGCGTCCGTTTGATGTAGCCGTTCGAACTGATCGAGACGACCATCGTCTCCTCTTCGATCAGGTCCTCCAGGTCGATGTCGCCGATCTCCTCGCCGTCGATTTCGGTGCGCCGCTTGTCGGCGTGCTTGCGCTTCAACTCCTCGAGGTCCTGGCGGATGATCGCGCGGATATTCTGCTCATCGGAGAGGATTTGCCGGTATTCGCCGATGTTCGCCAGCAGGTTGCGGTGCTCGTCGCCGAGCTTCTCCTGTTCGAGATTGACCAGCTGGCCCAAGGTCATGCGGAGGATCGCGTCGGCCTGGACCGGAGTCAGCGTATAACTCTCGGCCGCTCCGCGCTCCTCCTGAAAGATCGCGAACCCGTTCTCGCCCAGGGCGCGGGCGAGCATCGCCGCCGGGCACTCGATCTGCATCAAGCGATCCTTGGCCTCGGCCTGCGTCTTCGACGAGCGGATCACCCGGATCACCTCGTCGATATTCGCGTGGGCCAGGAGCAGGCCCTCGACGGTGTGTTTCCGCTGCCGCGCCTTGGCCAACAGGAACTGCGTCCGGCGGCGGATCACCGTGACCCGGTGGCGGAGGAATTCCTCCAGAATCCCCTTCAGCGAGAGGACGCGCGGCTTGCCGTCGACAAGCGCCAGCAGGATCAGCGAGAACGTGTCTTGCAGCGGCGAGAACTTGTAGAGCTGATTCAAGACGATCTCTGGATCGGCGTCGCGCTTCAATTCCAGGATCAGGCGGACGGGCTCGTCCAGGTCGCTTTCATTGCGAATCGCCCGGATGTCCGGAATCCGCCCCTCGTTGACCAGGGCGGCGATCCGCTCCTCGACGCGGTCGCGGGCCTGCTGGTAGGGGATTTCGGTGACGACGATCCGGTAGCCCCGCTCCATCTCCTCGATATGGGCTCGGGCGCGGACGACGACCGTGCCCCGGCCGGTGTAGTAGCCGCGGCGGATCCCGCTCCGCCCGCAGATGATCCCGCCGGTGGGAAAGTCGGGCCCGGGAATGATCTCCAGCAGTTCGTCGATCGACACGTTCGGATCGTCGATCAGCCGGATCAGCCCGCTGCAAACCTCGCCGAGGTTGTGGGGGGGGATCGAGGTGGCCATGCCCACGGCGATCCCGTTGGCCCCGTTGACGAGCAGGTTGGGGAACTTCGACGGCAAGACCGTCGGCTCCACGTGCCGCTCATCGTAGGTCGGCACGTAGTCGACCGTGTCCAGCTTGATGTCCTCGAGCATCAAGGCGGCGATCGGCGACATCCGGGCTTCGGTGTATCGCATCGCGGCGGGCGGGAGGCCGGCGATGGAACCGAAGTTCCCCTGCTTGTCGATCAGCACGTGCCGCAGGTTCCATTCCTGGGCCATGCGGACCAGCGTGGGGTAGATCACGCTCTCGCCGTGGGGGTGGTAGTTGCCGCTCGTGTCACCCGAAATCTTGGCGCACTTGACCCGCCCGGCGCCTGGCCCCAGATTCAGGTCGTTCATCGCCACCAGAATCCGCCTCTGCGAAGGCTTCAGGCCGTCGCGCACGTCGGGCAGCGCCCGGCTGACAATCACACTCATCGCGTACGTCAGGTAGCTGTCTTTAAGCTCCTCTTCGATCGGGAGTTGGGACAGCCGCCCAGCAAGGCCCGCGGCCCCGCCCGCCATGGACCCATCGCCCGGCACCTCGGGGGGGCCGGGAGGGAGATTCGAATCGGTCGACAAGGATCATCCTTTCGAGGAAGAAACACGCCCGCTCCGCGGCACGTCGGCCGCCGTGGGACGAGCCGCCGCCAGATGCACCCGGCGGCGCTTTGTGCAAACCCGTAATATACCGTTTTTCCGTCCCGGCCACAACTCCAGGCAAGGAAAAAGCCGCGCCGTAAACCGCCTTGAATTAACGACTTGCAATCACGAATCGGGCGCCGTTCCGGGCGAGGCGGAAAATCCGACGGGCAAGGTGCAAACACCCGTGTTGCACGCCCCCCCAGCGGTCTCCGGAGATTCTCCCGGGGAATTGCACCGCGCCGGGCTCAAGCCGCGCGAGCCAAGGAAAATCGCCATCACGGCCCGCCCAATCAACTCTCACGCGTCGGACGCGGGGGCGTCCTTCCCGTCGTCCGTCCGCCCGCGTCGCCGGGCAAGTGCGCGCAGGATCGCGTCGAGAACCGCATCGAGGCGTTTGCCGGCGTCTTCGGCGAGGAATCGCAGGACGAGGTAGCCGTTCTCCTGCAACAGAAGGTCTTTGCGCCGATCGCGGCGATAAGCCTCCGCATCGCCCAGGTGCTGACCGCCGTCGATCTCGATGGCGATCCGCTCGTCGGCGGCCAGCAGATCGACCTCCATCCGCCCACGTCCGTCAAAGGGAATCGGCAACTCGGCGTTGAGGCGGAACAGCCCGGCGGTCTCCGACAGCGTCTCCAATCGCTGGTAAAGAAACGCCTCGGTGGCGCTTCGTGCGCGCTCGATGCCTTCGGCATGCGGAGAGACCTCGCCTGCCGCGTGAACGAAGAGGTTGGCCAGCGGCGGGTCGACGCCGTCGCGAACCAGCCGCCGCACGGTCGCCGCGTAGTCCTGTTTCCACTGGGGATCGACGGGCAGCGGCGCCTCGGCGGGCCAGCCGGGTACCGCACTGGCCGGCAGCATGACGGTATACCCGACCGCTTCGTAGCCGCGGCAGCGCCGATCGAACATCCGCGCGAGCATCGGCACATCCAGGTCGGCGTAGTCATACACCCGGACCTCGCGCTTGCGGTGATTCAGCCGGTGCAACCGGCCGACGTACTGCGCGATCGTCCCGCGCCATGAAACGGGAAGCGTCAGAAACAAGGTGTCGAGCCTTGCATCGTCGAACCCCTCGCCGACATATCGACCCGTGGCGAGCAGGACCCGCTCCTCGTTCTCGGGAATCGCCGCCAGCCGCGTGGCGAGCGACCGGGCCTCTGCGGGCCGCGCGCCGCCGCGCAGCACGACGAGGTGGCGGACGCCGGGCGAGAGCCGCGCAGCCAGGTTGTCGAGGTGCTCGTTGCGCTCGGTCAACACCAGGGGCGAACGGCCTTCGCGGACAGCCCGCACGACCTCGTCGCAGATGGCCTCGTTGCGCCGCCCGTCGGCGATCAGCTCCCCGTAAAGTTCATGGAACTGGATTCGCATGTCCGGATCGGCCGGTTTCAGGGGGCGAAACGACGTCGGTCGGACCAGCACGACGTGCGCGAAGGGGCGCGCATCGGCCTGCGCCTTCGCATCGACGCGGTGGCGCACCGGGCCGCATTGCATGAAGAGGATCGGGTGGTGGCCGTCCTTGCGCGCGACCGTGGCGGAAAGCCCCGTGACGAATCGCGCCCGCGCCCGCCGGGCGACCTGCTCGAAGCTCCGGGCGGACAGATGGTGGCATTCATCGACGATGAGCTGGCCGTAGTCTCCCACGCAGTCCTGGACGACGCCCTTGCGCACCAGGCTCTGAATCAGGGCCACGTCGAGCGAGCCGGTCGGCTTTCGGTGGCCGCCGCCGATTCGTCCGATGGTCTTGGGCGGCAGGTGGAGGAACGCCGCAAGCCGCTCGACCCACTGCTCCAGCAACTGGCGGCGGTGGACGAGAACCAACGTGTTGACTCCCCGCTGGGCGATCAGCCAGGCGGCGACCACGGTCTTGCCGAAGGCCGTCGTTGCACAGAGAACGCCCGTCTCATGCGCCAGCATCGCCCGGGCGGCGATCTTCTGCTCGGGCAGCAACTCGCCGTGAAACCTGGCCTCGAGCGGCGAGCCGGCGTTTCGTTCGTCCCGGACGGCGGCGGCGATGCCCAGGTCGGAAAGCAGATTCTCCACGTCTTCCAGGCAGCCGCGCGGCAGGCCGATGTGATGGGCAAGGTCCTCGGCGCAGCCGATGATCCGCGGCTTGTCATACGTCGGCAGCCGCATCGCCTGCGCCTTGTAGAACTCCGGATTCTGAAAGGCCGCCAGCCGGACGAGGCGATTCCGCAGTCCCGGCGGCAGTCGATCCTTGGCAATGTAGACCTGGTCGCCGAGTATCAACTCCAAGCTCTCCGGCAGCGGGCCGGCGATCGGCGGCTCTTGGCGGCGGCGCGAGGGAAGCGCGGCCCAGGGCGCGGCATCCTCGTCGTCCAGCGAGGCCATGCGGACGCCAACGATCCGCCCGCGCCGTTCCGCATCATGGGCGATTCGCTCCACGGTCGCACGGTCGATCTTTTCGACCGTGGAAAGAAACGCCCATTGATCGGGATGGGCAGCGCCCGAATCGTCCAGAAACACGCTGCTACCGCGGTCTCGCGGCCGTCTTTGCAGCGGCAGGGCGATCAGGTTGCCAAGGCCGGCGTGCGGCAAAGTGTCTTGGTTGGGGAAGAATCGGTCGTAGGAGTCGAGCCCCACATCCGGCCGGAATTCCATCGTCTCGGTGAGGATGTGCGCACCGAGCCGGCGGGCCAGCGCCGCGGGAATGGCCTCCGCGAAGAACAGCCAGATGTGCCCGCCCTTGCCGGAACGCGATCGCTCCAGCGCGGCCGGCACGCCGAGGCGGCAGCAGGTCTCCAGGACGGCGCGGGCGTCCTCCTGCCACGCCGCCTTGTCGAAATCGGCCGCCAGGAAGAAACAGGTCTCGTCGAGCAGCAGCGGGTAAACACCCATGACGAAATCGCGGCCGGCAGCGTCCCTGCCCGAAAGATGCCAGCCGATCGCTTCATCCGTGACGGGAAGGAACTTCTGCTCGGAGCAGTCCGTGCACTTGACCTTCGGCTTCTGGCACACGCCCCGGACCCACTCGTTGGCGCAGGCGGGCTGATAACCGGACTTGCCGGTCCGGCGGCTCTCGAAGCGGCGCGGATAGACGTCGTCGCGCCCGCGGAACAGCGAGCGGAACAGGGCGATCTTGGATGCCGGCGAGGAGAGCCGGTGCACGAGCGCGGGCTGCGGGGCCATCAGACGGGCTCCTCGGCGATCGGCCGCGGCGGGGCGAAGAGCGGAGCGGCGGCAGACGTTTCCATCCCACCAAGGCGATGTTTCCAGTCTTCCTCCCACGCTACAATGGGCCCGGTGGCCGTGCCAGCCCCCCTGGGCGAGATCCGGATTCCGCGCCTGGTCCCGCAAAACCGGGGCGCTCTGACTTGTTCCCCCGCGGAAGAGCGACCGCCTCTCCGGACTGCTGCCGACCGACCCGGCCGAGCCGGGCGCGCTCGGTCCGCCGCTCGATCGCAACTTGCCGAATCAGAAAGGAAGAATTGAATGCTTCGCTCACTGCTGATGTTCGTCATGGCCAGCGCGTTGGGCTTCGGCGCCTCGGCCGCCGAGAAGGACGGCGAAATCACCTACCGCACCGACACGGATATTATCTACCTGGAGAAGGGGAAAGCGACCACGCCCTACCAGCAGGAACGCTGCCGATTGGACATCTACTATCCGGAGAACCGGACGGGGTTCGCGACGCTTGTCTGGTTCCATGGTGGGGGGCTCAAAGCGGGCCATCGCTCGATCCCCAAGCAGTTGCAGGCAAAGGGCATCGGCGTCGTGGGCGTCAACTATCGACTGTATCCGAACGTGAAGTGCCCCGGCTATCTCCAGGATGCGGCCGCCGCCGTCGCCTGGACCCTTCACAACGTCGAAAAGTACGGCGGCGACCCCAAGAGAATCTTCGTCACGGGTCATTCCGCCGGGGGATATCTGACCAGCATGATCGGCCTCGATAAACGATGGCTCGCCGAGTGCGGGACCGACGCCGACCAGATCGCCGGACTGATCCCGCTCAGCGGGCACACGATTACGCACATGACGGTTCGCGAAGAACGGGGCATTCCGCAAACGCAACCGGTCGTGGACGAGCTGGCGCCGCTGTACCATGTCCGGCCCGACGCTCCGCCAATTCTCCTGATCACCGGCGACCGCGAGCTGGAGATGCTGGGCCGCTACGAGGAGAATGCCTATTTCATGCGGATGCTCAAAGTCGCCGGCCACAAGGACGTCACGTTGTACGAACTCCAGGGCTACGGGCATGGCATGTTCGAGCCGGCCGTGGCGCCGATGCTGCGGTGGATGCAGGCGAAAGGCAGCCAGGACGGAATCGCTCCCGAGCGGGCCGCGCCGCCCGCCCGGCAGCCGGCTGCCGCGGCGAAGTGAAGCCGGCCCTCCGCTGACTGGGGTCGCTCCGTGACGGAAGCCGCCACGGATTCGATGAGGACGACCAAAGCAGCGGCTTCCGGTTCGCGCGTCTCCGCTCTGCCCCCTTCCGCCTGGAGACTGCCGGCCGCTCGGCAGTCTCACTCGGAGACGCCGGGTCAGGGGGCGGGCTCGGCGGGGGGACATTTCACGCTGCAAACGAAACGTTGTGGCGGCCTGACCGTGAACGCGATCCGCTCGCCTTCGCTCCCGAAGTAGCCGCCCCAACCGACGCTGATCGAGGCAACCTGGGCGAGGTCGAGTTCCCCGCGCGTCTGCCCGAACGGTTTGAACTGGCTGAACACCGCGTAGGCGCGGCGCGATCCGGGCATGTTCAGATAGTGTCCCGTACCCCCCAGGAAACGCCCGCCGTCGGCCGTGTTCAGGAAGACCAGCAACTCGGCGCTCGTGCGTTGGCCGGAAGGCGCCGAAACATCGATCGCCAGTCCCTCGCAGGCGGTCAAATCGAGCGGCTCTGGATACGCGAAGTTGAGGAACAGGAACGTGTCGACCTGCCCTTTGGTGAGGGTCGCCGCCGCGCGCCAGCCGGATGCGTCGTCGCCAGTCAATTCCGACTGCACGGCCTGTGCCTGGGATACGGCCGGCTTGGGGGCGGCGCGGAGTGGCTCGCAGGTCATCGAAAGGGCGCCCGCGATGGCGCCTCCCAAGCGTTTCGGCACGCTGGCGGCCGCCGATCGGAAGAGCATCGCGCCATACGGGCCGAGCCGCAGCGGTACTTGCGTCCCCTCGGCCACCGGCGTTACCTGGCCGGTCGCGGGGTCCCATTGCTCGGTTACGCCTCGGCCGCAGAAGCGGAGGTCGCCTTGCCAGGCCGCGCCGCTGTCATTGATCGCGAAATAGACCTCGTGTCCATCGATGCGGCGCCGCGTCACCTTGATCGGCGCCTTCGCCTCCACGCAAGCCGCGTCGCGTTCAAACAGCGCGTCGACGATCCGCGGCAGCAGCGCGATCATGCCGGCGGGCAGCAGAATGCCCGTGCCGCCGGCTGGGTTCGTGACCACGCAGGGGGCGTCGGCGGCGCCGAACAGTTCGCGGCCGATCGCCTCCACGCGCGGCGCGGGGAATTCCCGCTCGCTATTGAGGGGGCGAGCGCCGACCGCGATCACCGCGCCCCCCTGGCGCCAGAACGCGGCCACGTTTTCCCACGCCGCCAGCGGCAGCGTGTCGGCGGCGGGCAATACCAGCACGCGCCAGCGCAGGTCGCCATGCGCCAGCGCTCCCTCCGCGACCCGCGCCGCGCGGAGTGCCTGCGAATCCACGTAGGCGAAATCGCGGCCGGCCGCGTACAGCGCCGAACTGGCGCCGTCGAAAACGCTCTCCGCGCGGCGCGCCGCCGGCTCGTCCGTCGCGCCCCGCAGCGCGGGAAGGAACACCGGCCAGAGGCTCTCGATCGGGTAGAGCACCGCGATGTCCGTGACCTGGCGCCCTCCCCGGAGCATTGTCTGGCAGCGGCCGGCGTGCGTGTTGATCCGCCGCAACTGCTCGTCGGTCAGGTCCTGGAACGCATAGTAGCTGGTCAGCGTGTTGATCCCGCCCCAGGCCAGCCGGTTGCACGTGCCGCGAATCTCGTCCTCGGTGACGACCCGGATCGGGCGCGTGTCGCCCGCCGCGCGGTAGCGCTGGCTGTGGTCGGAGACCTCGCACATCGTCACGCTGCGGCCTTCGAGATCGGCAGCGCTGCCGGCCAGGCGGGCGATCTGCCAGGGGACCTCCGGCGGAAGGCTCGTCAGGCAGTCGATGCTGGGGGCGTCGAGCCGCCGCAGGCAGCGAAAGAAGTGGCCGTAGAGCGGCACGTGCCCGACGAGCGACTCCTCCATCAACAGGTGGCCGCCGGAGAGGATGTTGTGTTTGTGGCACCAGTCCTGAATCTGGCCGAAATAATTCTCCGCGACCAATTCGCCCACGGTGTTCCAGAAATCATACCGCGCCCGGGCGCCGGCCGGCCCGGCCTCGGTCACCAGCGCCGGCAGCAGCGGCCGCAACGGGCGCCCGCGGCGCTTGCTGAACTCCTGCTCGATGGTCAGCGACCAGGGCAGCACGCGGTAGGGCATGGGGCGGAACCAGAGGTTCTGGAGCGAGGGTTCGTCGGTGAACGTCGAGACGAAATACCGCCCAAGGTCCGGCCCCAGCTTTTCCGCATACCGCTGATGGGTGACTTCCAGGAACCGCGCGGTCGGCTCCGGCGTCAGCAGGTCGATGCAGGGCTTTTTGAAGGCGAGGCTGACTGCCGCATGTGTCCCTTCGTAGATCAGGTCATCGGTCATCACCACGACAAACCACTCGCCCGCCGGAGCCTGCCAGGAGAGTTGCCGATCGCGGATCGAGGCCGCCAGGTCCCGCGCGTGATCCAGCGCGATCGCGCCGTCGCGCCGCGGCAGCGCGGCGGCCAGCACCAGTCGACCGGGCGGCAGCGCGAGCGAGACGGCGCCGCCCGAAGTGTCCGTGCCGGCCACGAGCAGGCCACGCGCGGCCCACTCCGGATGGCCGCGGAGCGTCAGGTCGCGCGCGCTGCCGGATGGGTATCCGCACTCGTCGTAGAGCCAGAGCGACATGCCGGCCGCCTTGGCCAGGCGGACGCCGCGCAGGAAAGCGGGCCACTTCGTCTCGTCGTCCACGTAGCCGTCGAAGGCGACGTTGCCCGCAAACCCGCCGAAGCCCTGCGCCGCCAAGGTCTGCAATTGCCGGTCCTGTTCCGCCGGATTGGCCTGCTGCGCATGGATGATTCGCAGAATCCGCGCCGAGGCCGGCGGCGCGGAAAAACGCTCCGCCAGCGGTCGATCTTCCGCCGGCAACGGGGCGAGCAGAGACGCGGGCGGCTCCGCCGCCTGGCAGACCGCGCCGCACAACCCGACAAGAAGTCCAATCCGACATGCACGGTTCATGGGATGTCCTTGTTGACCAGCACGTTGGCGACCCCGGCTTCCGCCGGATCGGGCCGGCCGTTCTGATTTGCATCGAGATAGACGCGTCCCTCCAGCGCGGCGCTGCTTGCGTGAGAGACGAGCGACTCGGCAGCGAGGATCGCCGCGAGGAGCAGTCGGCGGGTAGTCATCCGCTTCATCTTTCCGCAGGCCAACCGGCCAAGGGGCCATCGGGCATCCGCCGTTTCGCCGGATGCCGGCATTCCGACCATTGTCGTCCCGCCGACTTTCCGAAGCAAGCGCGAGCAAGATCGGATCGCTCGCTTCTTTTCCCGCCAAATCTGGCAACCCGCACCCGGTTCGCTTACAATCCAGCGCCAGTCCTGCTCGCGCCGCGGCAATCAGGCGCAGAGCCGCGCGGCGGCAAGCCGGGCGAAACCGCGGAGTCCATCCAGGCGGCGCGGCGCGGTCCTTTCCGCCGCGATCGGTTGGGCGCCGTCGGCGCCCCTGCACGGTGAGTACACAACAGCCAACAGCGTTCCGTTGAGGAAGATTTACCGGAGGTATCCACAGATGAGCGATTTGATGAACCGGCCCGTGCGTTGCAGCCTGTGCGAGTTCTGGCGGCGGAAGCGCGTCTCTCGATCTCTGCGGGCCGGTTTCTGGCTCGGCCTGGGCCTCTTCCTGGGCGGGTTGGCCGGCAAGTGTGGAGCGGCGGAAGCGGGAAAGGCGCCCGGCTGGGCCGACACCGCGCCGCTGACGAAGCAGAATGTCGTCTTGGCCTTGGACGGGGGCGGCCTGGTCCGGGTCGACGTGCTGGCCGATCGCCTGTTCCGCATCCGCTACAGCAAGACCGGCAAGTGGACCGAGTCCGCGCTGAACCGCTACGGCGTGCTCACCGCCTCCTTTGCGGGAGCCGCATTTGAAAAGGCGGAGGCCAACGGCGTGCATACGCTGGCCACCAAGCAGGCCAAACTCGCGATCCGGGGCAGCGACGGGGCGATCACCCTGGCGGACGCCGCCGGAAAGCCGCTCACCGAACAGGCCGCGCCGCAGTACCAGGCCGGCGGCGGCTACGACGTCCGGTTTGCGCTGAGCGACAAGGAACGCCTGTATGGATTGGGCGATGTCAGCCGCGAGAACCTCATGCGCCGCGGCGGCGCTTACGAGTTCTGGGTGTTGAATGTGAAAGCCTATATTCCGATCCCCGTCGTCCTCAGCAGCCGGGGCTGGGGCCTGCTGATGAACACGACCTGGCGGAACACGATCGACATCGGCAAGAGCGATCCGCAGCGGATGATCTGCACCGCCCGCCGCAGCGATCTCGACTACTACCTGTTCTGCGGCCCGGACTACCGCAGCCTGCTGGACACGTACACCTCGTTCAGCGGCCGGCCCGCGCTCCTGCCGATCTGGGGTTACGCCTTCACCTATGTCTGCAACCAGAACATCGACGCGTTCAACCTGCTGAACGAAGCGCTGACCTTCCGCCGCGAGCGGATGCCGTGCGACGTGCTGGGGCTGGAGCCCGGATGGATGTCGAAAAACTACGACGGCAGCACCGACAAGACCTGGCACCCGCAGCGTTTTCCGATCCCCTCTTGGGCGCCCAAGGGACCGCACACGTTCCTCGGCGCGCTGAAGCGCAAGGGGTTCAAGCTCAGCCTCTGGCTCTGCTGCGATTACGATCTGGGAGTCTACGAGGAGCAGTTGCTTTCCGGGCGGGCGCCCGCGGGCGCAACGCCGGCCGCCAAGACGGCGGCCGCCAACGTCGTCGACGGCTTTGAAGACCAGCGCCTCAGCAAACCGTCGAAATCGGCGAAGCCGGCCGCGGCGGCGACGAGCGAGGCGAAGACCCTCGAGCCGTGGTTCGAGCACCTGAAGAAGTTCGTCGATCAAGGCGTCGCGGCGTTCAAACTCGACGGTTCCAGCCAGGTCATCGAGCACCCCAAGCGCAACTGGGCCAACGGGATGAGCGACGAAGAGATGCACAACCTCTACCCGGTGATCTACGCCAAGCAGATGGCCCGCGGGTTCGAGGAGCACGCCGGGCGGCGCTCGATGATCTACTCGGCCGGCGGCTACGCGGGAGTCCAGCAGTTCGTCGCCACCTGGGCCGGCGACACCGGGGGCGGCCCCAAGCCGCTGGCCTCGATGTTGAACCTCGGACTGTCGGGCCACTCCAACCACTCCTGCGACATGACCGTCACGAGTGTCGAGGGGATCCACTTCGGGTTTCTCCAGACCTGGGCCCAGCAGAACAACTGGGACTACTGGTACCAGCCCTGGCACCTCGAGGACGTCCACACCGAGGCGTTTCGCCAATACGGCCGGCTCCGCTACCAGCTGCTGCCGTATCTCTACTCGGCGGCGGCCGAAGCCGCGGCGACCGGCTATCCGGTGATGCGGGCGATGCCGCTGGCCTACCCCGACGATCCAGCCTGGGACGCCACTCTGGGGCAATACATGCTGGGCGACTCTCTCCTGGTTTCCGCCTATGTCAAGGAGGTCCGCCTGCCCAAAGGGACCTGGATCGACTTCTGGAGCGGAAAACGGTTCGAGGGGCCGGCCACGATTCCCGTGCAGGTCACGCCCACCCAGGGCGGCGCGCTGTTGGTCAAGAGCGGCGCGATCATCCCCACCTGGCCGGTCTGCGATCACGTCGAGAAGGGCTGGTCGCCCGAGGTCGGCCTGCTCGTCTATCCGGCGGCGCGGAGCAGCTTCACCCTGTATGAAGACGATGGCGAGAGCCTCGGCTACCGCAAGGGCCAGTTCGCGCGGACGCTGCTGACCTGCGAAACGTCCGGCAAGAGCGTCAAGCTCTCGATCGGCGGCCGCCAGGGCGCGTATGCCGGAATGCCCGCAACGCGCCAGTTCACGGCGACGATCCATCTGCCGGCCCGGCCGAAAACCGTCGCGCTCGACGGGGCCGCCGTGACGGACTTCGAGTGGAACGCGGCCCGCTCCGCGGCCACGATCAAGATCCCCGCGTGCGGGACAGCGCCGCGCGTGTTGTCCCTCAACTAGGAACGGTTGCCTGACTGGAGCCTACGACCGGCGGGGCTTCTCGGCGGCGCGGCCAAGGCGGAGGAGGCGCCGTGTCTGGCGCGTCCGACGTTCTCCGGCATGCGAAACACGGTCAAGTCCGCCAGCCACCAGGGACTTCCGGATCATGAACGAACCTTCGTCCCCGCCGGAGACCCTCGGCGCCAGGCTGAGGCGGATCGGACCGGGCATCCTTCTGGCCGCGGCGGCGATCGGATCGGGGGAACTGATCCTCACTCCGCGTGCGGGCGCGATGTTCGGGATCTCGATCGGCTGGGTGATCCTGGTCTCGATTGCCTACAAGCTGGCGCTCACCCTGGGCCTGGCGCGTTACACGATCGCCACGGGGGAGGACATCTTCGAGGGCTTCTCGCACCTGCCGGGCCCGCGCAACTGGTTCGTCTGGATCCTGGCCCTTGTCTTCCTCGTCGGCGCGGCGGGCTATGCGGGGATCGCCCTGGCCTGCGGGTCGGCCCTGTTCACGGTCTTCCCCGCACTCTCGATGATCCAGTGGGCCGTGGTTGTTGTGGCCGCAACGTTCCTCCTGCTCCTCAAGGGGGCTTACGGGCCGGTGGAAAAGGCCGCCTTGGTCCTGGCGTTGATCCTCATCGCGGGAGTGCTCTACAGCCTGTCCGTGCTTCAGCCCCCCTCGGGCTGGCTGCTGCGCGAGGGCATCCCGCGGCTGCCGCCCGGTTCCGGCCAGACGCTCATCAGCCTGCTCGGCTGGACGGCCGGCGGCACGTCGACCCTCCTGTACAGCTTCTGGATCCTGGAGAAGGGCTACGCCCGCCCGCGCGGCAATCCGGGCCCGGCGGCGGACCTCTCCCAGAGCCACGCAGACTTCCAGTCGTGGATCTCGCTTGTGCGGCTCGACGCCGGCGTGTCCTACACGATGATGATGTTCGTATCGCTGGCGTTCCTTGCGATCGGGTCGATCACGCTGGGCACGGCCGGTCCGGACGGCGGCCCGCTCGTGCCCGCCCGCGAGGAAACCACGGCCGTGCTCTCGCGGATGCTGACGGCGGCCGCCGGCCCCCGGGCCCTCTACATCTTCATCCTCGCCGTCCTGGCGATCCTCTTCTCGACGATCCTCGGCCTTGTCGACGGCAAGGCCCGAGCCCTGCGGACGGCGGTTCGGATGATTGCCCCCCGGTCCCGGCGATGGTCCGACCTGGCGTGGTACCGGGTGGGGATCGCCAGTCTCTGCCTGATCATCTTCGCGCTGCTCTTCACGGGGGAGCCGGTCGTGCTGATCGTGCTCGTCTCGGCATTGGAGGCTCCGATCCTCTCGCTCTCGGCCGTGATGCTCGTCTACCTGCTGCACGCCCGGCTCAGGCCCGAGTGCCGCCCCGGCGTCGTCTGGCACATTGTGATCGTGGCCGGGACGATCGCTTACTTCGCGCTGTTTGTCCATGCCCTGATCGCAACCGTCACGGGCTCCTGAAAAGGCGATGTAGAGCCTAACCCGCTGGGCATTCGATTGCCTTACGGAAGAGGTCCCATCACCGGCCATCAAGACACAGACTGCGGCACCGGCAATTGGAGAGGGGGGCCTGGCGATTTAATCTTCCCCACTGCCAATTCGACATTCGACATTCACCCCTGCCCCGCCTCCCGCTCCAATTCTCTCACCGCCCGGTCCAGTTGATCGACCAAAGCGCCGGGATCGACCTTCTGGAGAATGTCGCAGACGGAGCGGAGGTACCAGAGGGTGCCGTCGCGGCCGCCGCGGAAGTGTTGCCAGACCGCCTCGCCCATCCGCCTGTAGTCGGTCAACAGCGACCGGGTGTTGTCGAGCTTGTCGGCCGCGGCGATCAGCCGGGCGGCCGGCGAGGCCGAGGCGAGGTGCGCCAGGTAGTCTTCCTTGCGCTTTCGCCAGGGCGGCTTGGGTGTCTGGTCGGTGTCGCTGCATTCCAGGACAACGCTGGCCACGCGCTCGCCGAACCGGCGGCGGATTTGCTCGGCGGTCCGGGCGCCCCCCTGGTCCTCGACGGCGTCGTGCAGCACGGCGGCGATCGCCGTCACCTCGTCCGCGCCGTGCTCCAGGACGATGCCGGCGACGCGAAGCAGGTGCGATACGTAGGGCACGGTGGATGTCTTGCGGACCTGGCCGCGATGCAGGTGGAGAGCCACGACCACGGCGTCGGAAAATCGATCGGTCAGGTTCATTGGATCGCCCCGGTCAGCGGGCGGCTCCGGAGTTGGCCTCGGCGATTCGGCCCACCTGGCCCCCCTCGTAGGAGCTGAACTCGGCCCAGACGGGCAGATGGTCCGAAACCTCGATCGCCTGGCGGATCGTCAAGTCGAACTCCTGGATAAGGTCCAAAACGCCGGAGCGGCCCACGAACTCGGTGGTCGCCTGGCTGTCGAAGAGGATGTTGTCGGCCAACCGGGTCCCGAGGGTCGTCGTCGGCCGGCCGGCGACCGACCACATCAGATGGGCGATGCGCCCCAGGCCGCCCAGGCCCTGCTCGTCGGTGCCCAGCGAACCGAGCACGATCACGTCGTCTTCTCCTCGGCCGTCGCCGCGAACAGCGCGGAACACGCCGGCCAAGAGGTCCAATTCCAGCTCGGCCTGGGCCGGATCGACCTGGACATTGATCAGCGTGAACGTGAAGGCCTCCTCGGGCCGCGGGCCGCGGACCCGGAAAGCCGCCACCAGGGGCTTGTGGAGGAACTGGTCGGCCGGGTCGTTGACCTCGCCGACCGTGGTGCGATCGATCTCGACCACCGCGCGGTCGAAGAAATAGGCGGCGTAGGTTTCGACCGGCTCGCGCCCCACGCGGCGGTCGATGGCGAAGTCGTACGTACCCCCGCCCTGGTTGACGATCTCGAGCAGATCGAGCACGAGCCCCTGGCTTTGCCCGCGCACATCCTGCACGGCAACCACGTCGTAGCGGCGGATGATCTCGCCGAGCAAGGGTGCGATGTTCCGGTCATCCAGTTTGCGGCGGTCGAGGGGGCCGAGGTTCGCCGTGGCGATGCGGATCGTCGGCTTCTTTTTCGGCGCGATCTGGGGGGCGGCGCCCGGCGGGTCCGGCGAGGGGGAACCGGCCGGCGATCCGCCGAGCGGCTGGACCTCGATGTTCTCCAGTCCCTCCAGCCGATAGTGGGTGACGAAGTAATAGGCCCCCAGCCCGATCGCCGCGAGCAGGAGCAGACGGGGTGGCTTGAGCATGGATTGCCTCGAGGGAAGTGCGTGCCCAGGTTGACCGGAATCGTCGGCAAAGCGTAGCGAAACGCTCTGCTCCGCTCCAGGCCAATTCGGACCCTACTGGTCCGCGTACACCCGCGTGCTCTCTTCCTTGGTGATCGGCGTGCGAATCTCGTCCGTCACGACCTGGACCTTGATTCGCAGGTCTCCCGGCTGAACGCCCTGGACGCGGATCCGGTAGGTGGTGTCGGCCTTGGGGGCCAGTCGGGGCAGCGGTGCGAAGACCACGCGGCCGGATTCGATCCCGTGGCGCGTCGGTCCCTCGGCGGCGACCGGCTGTAGGCCCGGCGGCAGTTCGGCGGCGAGTTGCACGTTCGTGGCTTCCTTCGAACCCTGGTTGACGACGCGAATCTCGTACATCGTCTGGCCGCCGACCTCGATCGGATCGTCCATGTCGGCGACCTCGAAGAACAGGGCGGAGATGCCTTCGACGACGACGGCCTGTTCCACCTCGGCCGATGCGCCGCTGCTGTCGAACGAGACGAGCCGCAGGGTGTGCTGCCCCGCCTCGACGGGCATCAAGGTCAACTGGACCGGCGGCGGCCCGTCCTGAACCGGGATTTCTTCGAGTTTCCAGTGGACGGTCCGCGTGTCTTCCTCGTAGTATGCCTGGTTCGACCCGCTGACGAACTTCATTCCCGGCGGCAATTCCACGGCCATCTCCACCTGCCGGGCCGGGGCGGTGCCGGGATTGCGGACGGAAAGGCTGTAGACCGCCTCGCGCTCCAGGTAGCGGCGGCTCGGCCCCTCGACGGCGACTTGCAGTTGGGGTGCGATGACTTCAATCGATTTCTGGTTCTGCGTCCGCAGGTTCGGTTCGCCCCGGACGGTGATCACGTTGACCAGCGGACCGGCATGGACGGCCTCCAAGGCGAGTTCCAGTTCGCGGCTCTCGCCCGGCGCAAGGTTGCCGATCTCGTACTCCAATTCGGCGCCCGCGGCATGGCGGAACCCGGCCGGGACGTGTTCTTCGACGACGACGTCTTCGGCGATTCCACTGCCCGGATTCGAGACCGTGATCTTCAGCGCGACCTGTTCGCCCTTGAGGACCTTCTCCGGGCCCTCGGTTTCGATGGCCAACAGCGGCCGGGTCGCCTTGACGCGCACCGAGGCTTCCGTCTGGAATTGCACGGTCGCCACGCTGCCGATTTCGCCCTCATCGGTGGGCATCAACTCGATTTCGACCGTCACGTCCTCGTTGGGGTTCAATGTGCCGATTTCCCAGACAAGTCCACCCTGCGCGCTCTGCGATGCCTGCGGCTTGGCGCTTTGCAGCCTCGCGCCGCGGGGAATCTCGTCGTGGATTTCCACGCCCAAGGCGGCCACCTGTCCGGCATTGCGGACGTGAATCTGGAAGATCGCGGGACGCCCCACCTGGATTTCCGCCGGGGCGGTCTTCTCAACGACCAATTGGGGCACTTGGGCCCCTTCAAGACTCTTTGTGCCCGGCCGGCCATTGCCGGTGGCCGGTTGCCCCAGGCCGGACGATTCCAGGTGTGTCGGCTGCGCGCCGGGCGGTGAATCGGCGAGCGCCTGGATCGGCTGGGGGGGCGGCGAGGCGGCTGGCTGGGGGATCAGGCCCGGTTCCGAAGTGGAGCCGCCGAATTGGGGCAGGGTCGAGAGACCCGGCGCCGCGGCGATCGGCGGACCGTTGGCGCTGGGCTGTTGGCCCGCTGCCGTCCGCGGCGCCGCGGACGGCGGCTGCTCGGCTGCCGGGGGCATCGTGCCGAAATTCGGCGAGATGGGTGGAATCGAATTCGCCGCGGGCGCCGCCGTATCAGCGATCGACTCGGTCGGGGCGGCAGCCGACGGCAAAACGTGCGGCGCTTCGGCAGGCGCTGTGAGGATCGGCGCGATGCCGGTGTCGGTCGCGTTGCCTAACGAAAAACCGCTGCTCTTCTGGGTGGGCGCCCGACCCGCGCTGGCCGGCGATCCAGGCCGGCTCCCGACGGTTGGCACCGGGTTTGAGGCCGCAGCCGTGCGGATCGGAGAGGGCGATCGCAGTGGATTCGCCTCCGGCACGGAAAACCCCCGCGAAGGGGAGCCCGCGGCCGGCGACGGACTCGGATCACCGCTACGCTGCGCCTGGGCAATCGCGATCAACCCCAAAACGATGATGGCAGCCAGCGCAGACATTCGAAGAAGGAGGCGTTTCATCAATCGGGTTCCCCAAAAACGGACAGAAACGGCTCGACGGGAGGTCGCACGGTCCGCAAGGCACGTTCGCAAACAGACGCAGGCCGGCGCGCAAGAACTGCCGACAGCGAGTCGCGTTAGTACCAGAATCCAGCGTTCAGCGAAAGACCAATTGTAGTGCCTCCCTCGGGCCGCTCGGGGCGGCGCGTCGGCTGTCGCGCGGATTGGTTGAGGCCAAAGAAGGCCAATCGGAGAATCTGGACGCCTTTTGGCAGACTGGCCGGAACGGGGCAGCCTGGCGAAGGCAGCACATCTCAGGCAAGGACCTGGCCACCGATGGCGGCGAATCGACCCGGGGGGGCTGCGCAGCGGAGTGTGGGGGCGGTGCCTGAGGCCAACCTCCCACTCTATCCGGGCCATCCAATCTTGGCCGGAGGGCGCGCCGTTTTCCGGACTTGGAGACCTCCGCTCCGCCGCGGCCTCGCCCGATGCGTTTCCAGCATGCCTGGTTCACCGGCCCCGAACGGACCGCAAAGCACTTCAATCGATGTTGCAGCAGCAGTCCCTGCATTTTACATTGACATCCTGCCAGGCGTTCTATCCGAGCGCGTTGGGCGGCGTGCCGCGCGGTTGTCGTTGTCTGCCGAAACACCGGGGCGGTCTCCAGGATTGCCTGAAATGGTAATGACCGCGTCTGCGAAACGGGCAATTCAAATTGCCGGCTGGGTCTGGTTGGCCGGCGCGGCCGCGGCGAGCGAACCGGCTGCCACGGCGCCGCCCTGCCGGATCGAGGTCGTCGAGCAGGGGAGCGGCTGGCCGGTGCCGCTGGTCGAACTGCGTTCGGTGCACAACGTGCGGTTGGTGACGGACAACGCGGGCGTGATCGCCCTCGACGCGCCCGAGTTGATGGGCCGCGAGGTCTGGTTCACCGTCAACGGCAACGGGTACGAAGCGTCCCAGGACGGCTTCGGCCTTCGCGGCGTGCGGCTCGTGCCCGAGCGCGGCAAGACGCTGCGAGTCGAGTTGGCGCGCACGATCATCGCGCGGCGGTTGGGGCGGATCACCGGGGCGGGGATTTTCGCGGAGAGCCAACGCCTCGGCGGCGAGGCCGACTGGGAGGAATCGGGCGTGGCCGGCTGCGACAGCGTGCAGAACGCCGTCTACCGCGGCCGCATGTTCTGGCTCTGGGGGGATACCAGCCTGCTGCGGTATCCGCTGGGCATCTTCCACGCCACGAGCGCCACGACGCCTGTTCGGCCGCTCGAGGTGTTCGAGCCGCCGATCCGGCTAAAGTACCAGTACTTCGCCGGCGCTCGGGGCGCCCCGCGCGGCGTCGCCGAGATGCCCGGCGACGGCCCCACCTGGGTCACCGGTTATGCCAGCCTGCCCGACCAGACCGGCCGCGAGCGGCTCGTCGGGCTGTACGCCAAGATCAAGCCGCCGCTGGAGGCCTACCGCTATGGTCTCTGCGTGTGGAACGACCGTGCGGGCAAGTTCGAGCACTTGAAGGACGTTTGGACGAAGACGGAGGAGACTGCCGAGCCGCCGCCGATGCCCAAGGGCCACCCGGCGATCTGGGACGACGCGAACGGCACTCGCTGGGTGCTTTTCGGCGATCCGTTGCCGGCGCTGCGCTGCCCGGCCACGTTCGAGGCCTGGCAAGACCCGACTGCGTGGGAAGTGCTCCGCCGTCAAGACAGCCTGCGCTCCGCGGCGGATTCAAGCCCGGTCAAGCCCCACAGCGGCTCGATTGCCTTCAGCGGCTGGCGGAAGCGATGGGTCGCGGTTTTCATGCAGTGGTTCGGCAAGCCGTCGGCCCTCGGGGAGTTGTGGTATGCCGAGGCGGACCAGCCGACCGGTCCCTGGGGGCCGGCGGTGAAGATCGTCAGCCACGAGAACTACACGTTCTACAACCCGCGGATTCATCCGGAGTTCACCGATCCGGAGTCGCCGATCCTGCTGTTTGAGGGGACCTACACGATGCAGTTTGCCGATCGGCCCCACCCGGTGCCGCGCTACGACTACAACCAGGTCCTTTACCGGTTGGACTTGGACGGCGCGGCGCTGGCTCCGGCCCGCGAATGACCACCGGCGTCGAGCCGGGGCGCGTTTCTGCTGGTCAGTTGCTTTTTGCCGGGCGGAAGGGATTGACCCAGGCCAGGAACGGATGCACGTGGCGCGTCTGGATCCACACCCGGCCCTGCCCGGAGAATCGGCAGACGAGCCCCTCGGCGCCGAAGAACAGGGTCTTCAAGGTGCCGCCGGCGCGGAGGCCGGGGAGCACGCTGACGCGGTATTGCAGCGTGTCTTCAAAGGCGACGATGTAGCCCGTGTCGACGATGTACTGGTCGGTCACGTCGACCGGGAGGATCGCGCCGTAGGAATTGAAGAACAGGTCGCCGTTTCCGGACGCCTTGAGCAGGACGAGGCCTTCGCCGCTGAAGAACCCCTTGGCGCCTTGCCATTTGCCGGTCAGGTCGACGCCTTCGCCGTGGAGCATGAACGCGCCGCGCTGGAGATAGAGGGCGCCCCCCTTGAGCCGGTAGTGGGCGGCGTCGCCGGGCTGGCCGGCGGCGAAGGTGACCTCGCCCGGAGCACCGGTTGCCGTGAACGTGTTGATGATCAGGCTCTCGCCGCCGAGGGCCCGCCCCAAAGTCCTCTTCAGCCCGCCCTTGAAGCCGGCTTGGAGCGTGATGCAAGGATCCATCGAGGCCATTGCCGACGGTTCGGCGAAGACCTTCTGCCCCGGCTGGAGCTTGACCGTGACGAGGGCGAAATCGGGGCGCTGGCTGATCTCGAACTCGAAATCTCCACTGCCGCGGATGTTCTCCGACGACGAAGGCATTCCGACCGGTCTGGGGGGCGCTGTGGGCGAGAGCGGGGCGGCCGCCTCCGCCTGGGGATCGACCGCCGGCGGGACGGGAATCTCGATCGTTGCACCGCACTGCTGGCATTTCGCCCGCTTGCCGGCCAGCTCGTCTTTCACGCGGTAATGCTTCTGGCACGATCCGCAGAGGAACTCGATCGTCATCTCCGCCACCTGGGGCTAGCGAGGTTTCAGTTTGGGGCCGAGGAGTTTTCCGAAATTGGGCGGGTTGTGGGTCTGGCAATAGAGCCTCCCCTGCCCGCTGAACTTGCAGACCAGCCCTTCGCCGCCGAGGAAGCTCCCCACAAGGCTCTTGCTGGCCTTGCCGATGTGGAACTGGAGCGTGTCCTCAAACGCCACGATGTGCCCCGTGTCGACGACGTACTCGCCGGCCACATCGACCGGGTAGATCGCGCCGAAACTGTTCAGGAACAGGTCGCCCGACCCGCTGCACTTGACCCAGAACATCCGTTCGCCGCTGAACAGGGCCTTGCCCAGCCCCTGCCAGGTGGCGTCGATGTCGATACCGATCCCCGAGGCGAGCCAGCTTGACCCCTGGACGACGACGGTGCCTCCCTTCATCGGGTGGTGGATGATGTCGCCGAGCAGGCCCGGCCCGATGATTAGCGTCTGGTTGGGCGCGGTGGCCGTGAAATGGTTGAGAAACAGGTTCTCGCCGGCGAGAATCCGTTTGAGTCCCTTGATCAGCCCGCCGCCGCCCCCTTTCTTTCGCGAGGTGGTCTCGACGGTAAACCCGGCGGACATGGCGATCATCGCGCCGACTTCGCAGGTCACCGATTCGCCGGCATCGAGCGTCAACTTCGCAGCGGATGCCGCGGGCCGAGAGAGGATTTCGTATTGCATGGCGGGTGGGCCGAACGGGGGTGGAGTGCCGGTGGTCAGCCGATTGTCGCACGGTAAACGGAATCAAGTCCGTTTTGTGGATGGTTGTCGATTTGTGTTAAGGAAGCGCCGGGATGCGCCTGGTTCAATACAGGTGCGAATTGGCCCAGGCGGCCAGGCCGCCGAACGACCGCGACTGCATATAAATCCGGCCGGGTCCGCCGACGCGCGTCACCAGGCCCTCGCCGCTGAAGAAGCTCGTGAAAACGCCGCCCGCCATGCCGATGCGAATCCGGATCGAGGGTTCGTAGGCCACCAGGTGGCCCGAGTCGACGATGTACTCCTCGCCGATCTCGCGGGTGAAGATGCCGCCATAGGCGCCGAACCAGACATGGCCGCTGCCGCTGACCTTGAGCCGGAAGAGGCCCTCGCGGGCGATGAAGCTCCGCCAGCCCGCCCAGCCCAGCCCCAGCTTCACGCCCGGCTCGCAGGCAAGGAACGCCCCCGGCTGCAAGAAGAGGGTGTTGCCCTTCAGTTCGATGCACTCGATATCACCCGGGAAAGGCTGGGTCAGAACCAGTTCCCCTTCCGAATCGGTGGAGAACTCGTTGACGAACAGCGACTCGCCGCCGAAGACCCGCTTGAGCACCGCCTTGGCGAACCCGCCGTTCCAGCGCGTCTTGATCTCGATCGCCGCGCTCATGCTGGCCATCGCGTCGGCCTCGGCGATCAGACGATCGCCCCGCGCCAGCTGGAGACGAAGATTGGCGAACGACGGCTTGTTGCGGATTTCCGCTTCCATCATCGATCTCCCACGGCAATCGGCCCCGGCTGGGCCGTTGGTGTTCCTGCTATTCCACTTGGCCGCCGCCCGCCGCCCGCCGCCGCACCTCGGCCCAATCGACGGCGAGCGGTTGATAGGACGGCTCGCCGAGCGCGGCGAGCCGGCCGCGGATCTGGGCGATTCTCGCCTGGTTCTGCGGATGGGTGCTGATCCACGAGACGGCGCTCGGCAGATCGCCCTGCTCCCGGTCGAGGACTTCAAAAAACCTGGCCAGCCCCGCCGGGTCGATCCCCGCGGCATGGAGCATGCGGATCGCCTCCTCGTCGGCGGCCATCTCCTGCCGGCGGCTGTAGCTGTTGACCGACGCCAGGGTGAACAGCTCCGCGCCGAAAGCCACCAGCCCCTGCGTGTCGCCGACGAGGATTTGGACGGCGGTGACGATGCCCACCGAATCGGCGATCCGCTCCAGGCCGTGCCGCGCGGTGACGTGGGCCATTTCGTGCCCGATCACCCCGGCCACCTCTTCGGCGCCCGCGGCCTTGCCGATCAAGCCGGTATAGACCACGATCGGCCCGCCGGGCAGGGCAAAGGCGTTGACGATCGGCGCGTCGACCACGCGGAGCCGGAACTCGAGCCCGGAGACGGCGGCGTGCGGCGCCAGCCGATCGACGATCGCTTGCAGCGCGCCGACGACCAGCGGGTCGTGAACCTCCGGGCCTCCGAGGTCCATCGATTTCAGGGCCAGTTCGCCGATCTTCTCGTCCAGGGCGACCGGCATCGCGTGGACGGCGGCTCGGGCGGCGACGCGGACGCCCCAGAAGCCGGCCACCAGCAGAGCGGCGATCCCCAGGGCCAACGAAGCGGCGATCCACCACCCGCGGCGGCTCTCGCGGCGGCGAGCCGCGAGAAGCTCGCCAAGCGATTCGGAAAGCAGCCCGCCGGAGGCCCGCGAAAGCGCATCGGCGAAGGTGCGTTCCTCGCAGAAGATCGTCAGGCTGCGGTCCCGATTGCGGCAGAAGATCATTCTCCCGCTGGCTCCACCGATTTCGAGCCGGCACTCCGCATAGGGGAGAAGAAACTCCGCGCCGTCGGGAGTGCGAGCGCGGACACCAGCGACGGAAAGCTCGATCTCGGCCCCTGCCCGGCCGTCATCGATCCTCTCGCTGAAGACACCACCAGGAAATGTCGCTTCGCCGGTCATTGGCGTGGAATGGAAAAGCCGTCAGGCGCGAGCGGTCAGGGTCCAGGCAGCAGGTTACTGCTCGCGGCAGTCGAGGAATCGTCCGGTTCCAGCGAGTTGACTGTCCGCGCCCGCTGCCTCGCGGTCGAAACCGCCGATATGGGCTCGACGCGTGCCCCGCCGAATTCCCTTTCTTTCTGCTTGCGTTATAATTGTGCCGGCTGGCCGGTTCGTCAAGGGACCGGGTGGATTTTTCTAGTCTGGTCGGCTGTACTTGTCATGCCTGGCCGTGACGCCGGTGAAGAGAAAGACTTCCGACCCGGTTTTGCGGCCCGTCCCTTCGGGACGAGACGAAAAAACGAGTTGGGCATGGCGAGGTGAAAACCGTAGCCGCCAGCAGCCCGCACTGTTTACAGTGCCACCAAAAGACAACCGTGGAACAAAAACGGCCAAACCAGAATAGACCAGTTTTCACCTCCCCACGTGGCGCCTGTCGCGGCCACGCGCCCCAGCGGCCGTGCTTGTCGCGGCGTTGGGGTGGAGCCAAGGGGGGGTGGCTCCCTGTGAACGATTATGAGAAAGCAAGGTCTACGAACCACTGCATTTCGCCAGGGGGATATGTTTAGCCAGTCTGGCTTGCGTGCGTCGCCCCGAGGTTCTTATTTCGCCCGTCGGACGCAGCGAAAACCATAGTCGTCCGACGCCACGCAGGCATCGGTGAAGCCCGGCTCGTCGCAATAGCGGGCCCAACTCGTGCAGGTCTCGGCCGAACCGGAGAACGCGCCGCCGCGAAGCACGGTCTTCTCGCCGGTGGACGGCCCGCGCGGATCGCTGCGCGGCTCCGCGGAGTACGCGTCGACCGCATACCAGTCGTTGCACCACTCGCGGACGTTTCCGGCCATGTCGTAGAGGCCGAAGGCATTCGGCTGTTTCTCTCCGACCGGGTGATGCTTGCGCCGGGCATTCTCGCGGAACCAGGCGAAGTCGCCGAGCTGCTCCGCGCCGCCTTCGAAGTAGTAGTCGCCGCTGCTTCCCGCGCGGCAGGCGTACTCCCACTCGGCCTCGGTCGGCAGACGGTAGCCGTCGGCGGCGAAATCGCAGGCCCGCGTGGCCAGGTCGTAGCACGGCGTCAGCCCCTCGGCGGCGGACCGGGCGTTGCAGAACTTCAGCGCGTCGGTCCAACGGACCCGTTCCACGGGGTTCTTCTCGCCCGTTCGCCGCGCAGGGTTTTGCCCCATCAGCCGCTGGTAGAGATCCTGCGTCACCTCGTAGCAGTCCATGTAGAAGGGGCTGATCGTCACCTCGTGGGGCGGACCGGCGTCGCGCTGGGCCTGGCTACCCATCGTGAAGCGGCCGCCGGGAACCAGCACCATCTCGGCGCCGCTCGGCGTGACGATCTCGGCCGGCAACTCGGCCGCTGGCGATTCGTTCGGGTGCGGCGGGCCGCCGGGCGCGGCCTGCCGCCGCTCGACGCAGCCGCACGCCGCCGCGAGCGCCACAACAAGAGTCAACGCAGAGGATCCTGGTCGCATGGTTTGTTCTACCTCGTATCCATCAGGTTTGGCGGCGAAACGCTCTCGCTGAATGCCATCAAAAAAATCGGCTCGCCGCCAGCATCGAACGCTCCCCTCCGGCCCCTCCGGGGGCGAGCACTCCTCGCGGACTGGCCTGGCGGACGCCAGGCGGAGAGGCCGGGCCCGCCCGGCACGCCTCCTCACGGCGCGCCCGGATTGCTCTTGGGCAGGTACTTGCGGCATGGCTCCCACCAGGTCGGCTTGCGGAGAATGCCGCGGCAGTCGTCGATCATTCTTTCCGCCACCCGAACGTGGTCGGGCGAACGCGCGCCCATCCATGCGGCCTCTTCCATGAGCCGGATCGCGGCCACGCTCAGGTTGCGTGCCAGGTCGTCTTGCGTCCCCGCGACGGAGCGGCACTTCTGGGTCAGTTTCTTGGCCAGCGCGAGATTCTCTTCCCTGTCGCCGGCCGAGAGCGTCTTCAGCTGCTCGGTCCAATCGCGGACCTCGCCGAGCGACGTCTTGGGCAGCTCGGCGGCGACCTCGCGAATCTCCGCGAGAATCTCCTCGCAGGGCTCGAGGTCGGCCGCCACGGCCGGCCGCCCCGCCGTTTCCGTCTTCAACCATTTCTCCATCGCGGCGGCGAACCGCTCGAACTCGAAAACCCGCTCGCGGATCAGGCGGATGAATGTCGACACGTCGTCGGCGTACTGCTTGATTTCCTCCCGCGCCGGCGCGCTGGCTTCCTTGGCAAAGTAGGCTTCGATCTTGGCCGTCATCGCGCAGACGGCGTTGCGGTGTTCCAGCAGGACTTGCTCCTGCGTGCCGTCGAAATCCAGCAACTGGTCGGCCTCCGCTTCGCCCAGCGACTCCTGCATCACGGCGACCGGAGAGAGCGGCGCGCCGCCCTGCCCGTACGTGTCGAGAAAGTAAACGAGCAGCATCCCCTTGGGCGGGAATTTCTTTTCGAAGTGAACCATCGTCCGGTCGCCATCGAACCAAACGGGATATTCGAACCAACCGCGAATGCAGCGCCCCCACAGCTTCTGCTTCTCGCTGAGGAAATAGAACGGAAAGCCGTAGCCATCCGAGTCGATGAAGAACCGGCCGATCCAGCGGGCGTCGAAAGGCCGCCGCCAGCCGATCGCCGTATGGGTCTCCAGGTACGCGTCGCGGAGCGGTTCCTCGTGCCAGATGCCCGGCTGATCGAGAAAGGCCACGTAAAAGCTCTTGCCATCGGTGTCGATCGCCAGCGACTCGATCGTGGGGCGGTCGCCCTGCTCGCCGACGGCGAGCCGGACCAATTGGTTGCCGCGCGGCCAGACTCCGACCAGCATCCCGTCGCCCCCCGCTCCAAGCCCGACCACCATGCCGAGCGATGGCACGTAGGCCTGGCCGTCAACGAAAACCTGCGGACGGGCCTGGAGACCCATCCCACGAGAAGGATCGTAGAGCAAGTCGGTGCCGACCAGCGAGGGCGCCAGGGCATAGCGGAGCGGACTGCGGACCGTGACGGTCGCTCCCGGCGGCTGCCGGATTTCGAGGATTCCATCCGGCGAGAGCGCAATCGTGTGTGCCTGCTCTCCGCCCGGAACGCCGATTTCAACGGCCACCCCTTGCCGCGGATCGGCCACGAGTTGGAAACGCGCCGGCCCGGCCGCCCGGCTGAGGGCAATCTCGCCGCGGCGCGTCAATCGCCCCGCGCGGCGCGTCCAGAAGGTCAAGTTCCCCCGGTCGGGCGAAAGGGCAACGCAAGCCGTTTCCGCCTCCAGCAACGGATATCCCGAAAGCGGCCTGGGCAGCGCGCCCGGCAGCCGCTCCAGGGGAGCGCCGAGCGGCGCTGGGTTGCCGCTGAACGGAGCGGGCAGAATCCGCACGGCGACACCCTGCCGGGGCGCTTCCGCGGGCGCGGCCGCCTCGGCCAAACGCCATCCGCCGCCCAGCAGAATCGCCAGCGGCCCAGCCGCCGCCAGAATGCGAAGAATCCGAACGTCCATTGTCGTAGCTCCCAAACGTGTCAAAAGCTATCAGCTATCAGCTATCAGCCGTCAGTCATGGCCTGCTGAGGGCTGGCATGTGGAACATGGAACAGTAACTTATAGACCATAACATACCACGCCTGACTCCCCCACAAAATTGTGAAAGGCTTCTTCCGCCATCAACCGCTCGGCGAGCAGGGCGTAGCCTGCGGCCGTCGGATGGCTCAGGTCAGCGTACATTTCGCTCGGAAGCGCTTCGGGCACGGCATGGGCGATCGCCTGCTCCGCGTGCCAGGCGGCGACGGCGCGCTTCCGCCGCGAGTATCCCTCCAGCCCCTCCGCCGTCAGCATGTGCTCATTCAACGGGCCGATGATTACGAACAGGCGATTGCCGCGCTTTTTGAGCAGTTCGATCGTGTGGCGGAAGAAACGCCATTGCAGCGATTCGTCGAGCGGCACCCAGTCGGGGCTGATCGGGCGGATGCCCTTTTCGTCCCAGGGCCGCGCATCCGGGACGGGCGAGGGGGGCTCGTCCGGCGAAGGCAGCCGGCCTGTCACCTCGGCCAGCGGATTGGCGTAAGGATGCTCGAGCGTCCAGGACGCCAGGTCGTCGCTGCCGAAATAGGCGATCCGCAAATGATCGGCCCAGCCGAGAAAACCCCAATGCCGGGCGGCGACGATTCCCAACCTCTCCGCCAGCGACGCCTTGTAGGACGGAATCCGCACGGCGAACTGCGGAATCAGCGCCGGATGGTTCAGCGGCGCTTCCTCGCCCGATGAGAGATCGTGCCGCGGCGAACTCAGCCAGAGCAGGTTGCAGTTGACGATCACGCGCTGGTTCCGAATCGCCTTGGCGCGGTTTTCGATCAGGCCGGCCAGGGCCACCGGGTGGATCCCGTCGACGGCCAGGTTCGCCAACCGGGCCTCTCCCAACAGCTCGTTCAAATTGTGGGAAAGCGTCTCCCGGCTCTCGACATAATGGCCCCAGAGCACGGAATCGCCGATCAGAACCGCGCCGCGCCTGGGGCCGATTGCATGGCAGGTCCGCTCGTAGTTCCAGTAGTCGTTCCCCAAGCGGTAGGGCACCCGGTAGTCGCTCTTCGCGGCAAGCGGCTCGATCCGCTGCCAGGCGAGCGGGATCAGCCAGAATGCGGCCACGGTCAGAGTCCCGGCGATCAGCCAACCGCCGAGCGAGAGGCGGACGTCGTTGGCGGCAAAACGGTCGTCGATTCCGCCCCGGTCCGGCATCGCCCTGCTCAGCGATTCACCTGTCTGGATCATCGGCTCGCCTCTTGATCGTCGATCGGGGACTGCCCGGCGCCGGCCGCGCCAGCGCGGGCCCACCCCACTCGCGTCCATCAGAATCGGAAGTAAATGAATTCCTGGTTGCCGGAGGTGACGACGGTCGCCATGTACAGGAGCATCGCCACGACCAGGGCGATTCGCACCGGGCCGGCGCTCAGCAGCCGGCGAAATCTCGACTCGTAGACATACTGGTACAGCCAGATCGCCAGCACAAGGCCGGCCATCAACAGGGGGAACGCCGGGTCCGCCAGGCCGCTGGAAAAGATCCGCCCGAGGATCAGCCAGGCGTCGGAAGTGCTCTGCGCGCGGAAAAAGACCCAGGCCAGCGTGACCACCAGGAAGGTCAGCGTCTGCTTGGCGAGGACCGGCACCCGGTCGCGGTAGAACGCGGTCCGCTCCAACTCGCGGGTCAGCACGCGGCCCGCCGCGTGGACGGCGCCCCAGAGCACGAAGGTCCACATCGCCCCGTGCCACAGCCCGGAGACGAGCATCGTCAGCACCATGTTCACGTGGGTCCGCGCGTGGCCGTGGCGGTTCCCGCCCAAGGGGATATAGACATAGTCGCGAAACCAGGTCGAGAGGCTGATGTGCCAGCGTCGCCAGAAGTCGCCCAGGCCGGTGGCCAGGTAGGGGTTCTCGAAATTCAGCATCAGGCGGAAGCCCATCAGCCGGGCGATGCCGCGGGCCATGTCCGTGTAGCCGCTGAAATCGAAGTAGATCTGCCAGGCGAAGGCGAACGTCGCCAGCAGCACCGCGGGCGCGGCGTGGTTCTGGGGCGCGGCGTAGACGGGATCGACGTACATCGCCAGGTAATCGGCCATCGCGACCTTCTTGAACAGCCCCACGACGAACAGCGACAACCCGTCGGCCAGGTCTTCGCGGCTGATCCGCGGAGTGCCGTGAAGTTGGGGCAGGAGGTGGCTGGCCCGTTCGATCGGCCCGGCGACAAGCTGCGGGAACAGGGAGACGAACGTGGCATAGCGGATGAAGCTGCGCTCGAGCTGGACCTGCCCGCGGTAGTAGTCGATCGAGTAGCTCATCGACTGGAATACGTAGAACGAGATGCCCACCGGCAGCAGGTAGGCGAAATCGGCCACCTGGTACGAGGTTCCGAGCCACGCCAGGGCCTCGTTCAGGCCATTGCTGAGAAAACAGACGTTTGGATCGGCCAGCGCGTAGGGCAGGTCGAACCGCTCAGCCAGGGCGTTGAGGTTCTCCACCAGGAAGCCGCCGTACTTGAAGAATCCCAGCAAACCGAGATTGTTGAGGATGCTCAGCGTGAGCCAGGGCTTCTTCCACGGCGTCCGGGCCATCGCCAGCACGGCCAGGTAGTCGACGCCCGTGGACCAGACGATCAGCAGCAGGTAGACGGGATTCCACCAGCCGTAGAACACGTAGGAGGCCGCCAGCAGCCAGGGCAGCCTGAGCGGCGTCGCCTTGACGGCCAGGTAGACGGGGTAGAAGACCAGAAAGAACGCGAGAAACACCCAGGTGTGGAATAGCATCGAAGAACATCACTCCATCAGGATCCGCAGGTGCGCTGCGACGGAGGCGGCCAGGCCGTCCAGATCGTAGCCTCCTTCGAGCACCGACACCAAGCGCCCCTGGCAATGCTCTTCCGCGATCCGCTTGACGATCCGCGTCATTTCGGCAAACCCCTCGGTGGTGACTCCCATGCCGCCCAGGGGGTCGTCCCGGTGGGCGTCGAAGCCGGCCGAAACCAGCACGAAGTCCGGGCGGAACTGCCCGGCGGCCGGCACGAGCTTTTCAGAGAACGCCCGCAGGAAATCGCGGTCGCCGCTGCCGGCGGGCAGAGGCGCGTTGAGCGTCGCTCCCGTTCCCTTTCCCGCCCCGTGCTGCTCCGCGCTGCCCGTCCCGGGATAGAAGGGATGCCGGTGGACGCTGAAATAGAAGACGCTCGGATCGTCGTCGAACAATTCCTGCGTGCCGTTTCCATGATGCACGTCCCAATCGACAATCAGGACGTTGGGCAGCGTGTGCCGCTTTTGAACGTAGCGGGCGGCGATCGCCACGTTGTTCAACAGGCAGAACCCCATCGATCTGTCCGCCGTGGCGTGGTGGCCGGGCGGGCGGACCGCGCAAAACGCATTCCGGGCCTCGCCCGAAAGCACGGCGTCGACCGCGGCGAGGACCCCGCCGACCGCCTCGACGGCGACCGCGTACGACGCTCCGCAGATCGGCGTGTCGGGGGCGCCGGCATACGGGTCTCCCCGGTCGGCCTTGCCCCGCAGCTGGCCGAGATGCTCGGCCGTGTGAACCGTCGTCAGCCACTCGTCGCCCGCCGCCCGGGGAGAGATGGCCGCCAGGCGCTCCATCAGCCCCAGACTGCGGAGCCGGGCGTTGATCGCCCGCAGCCGCTCGGGACGTTCCGGGTGCCCGGGCCCCGGAACGTGCCGGAGATAGATGTCGGCATAGACGAAGCCGGTTTTCCTGGAAGGCGGCGGGGCCTGCCGGGCCGGCGAGGTGTGTGAATCCCCGGCGGCGCCCATGCCCGGCAGGACGGCCATCCAGGCCAGGGGAAGGCCGGGCGGGCGGGCGCGGCGCGCCGCGCTGCCCGGCCCGCCAGCGGCAGACTGCCCGGCTTCTTGCGGAGTTGTTCGTCTGGCGGCGGGACTGCCGCCGGACCGGCTCGGGGCCCTCCTCACGCAGCGGAATCCGATCGCGTCGCGGGCGAAGCAGGCGTCGGAAAAACCCGGCTCCTCGCCGGCCCGAAACGCCGACGTGCAGGCCTCCGGGCTGGCGCCCCAATGGCCGCCACGGAGGACATTCTTCTCGCCCTCGGCCGGCCCGCGGGGGTTCTTCGCCGGGCTATTCTTGTAGTACTCCGGATCGTAATAGTCGTTGCACCACTCGGCGACGTTGCCGTGCATGTCGAACAGGCCCCAGGCGTTGGGCGCCTTGCGGCCGGCCGGGTGGGTCTTCTTGTTGGCATTCCCGGCGTACCAGGCGTGCTTCTCCAGATCGCGCGGGTCGGAGCCGAAGCCATACAGCGACGTGCTGCCCGCCCGGCAGGCATATTCCCACTCGGCCTCGGTGGGCAACCGGTAGCCATCGGCCTCGAAATCGCACTCGCCGTATTCGTTGTAGCAGGGTTGGAGGCCCTCCGCTTCGGATCGCATGTTGCAGTAGAGCGCCGCCTTGCCCCAACTGATCATCTCCGTGGGCAGGTCCGGCCCCTTGAAGTGCGAGCCGTTGACCGGGTCCATCTCGGCGTAGACCGCCTGGGTCACCTCGTAGCGATCGATGAGAAACGCATCGACTTCGACCTCGTGGGCCGGCTCCTGCTCGGGCGGTCCGCCCTCGCGGCCCATGACGAACCGGCCGGCCGGAAGCAGGACCATCTCCACACCGCCGCAGGTCACGATCGGCGGCTTGGGCGGAGCGGCCGGCGGCGCCGAGCGATCGACCTTCTGGCACGCGATGCAGGCCGCCAGCGCCAGGCACAAGAGCAGCCTGGTCATGGCGCTTCCTTCGCAAGCGGGATCCAGTCCGGTTCCTTGTTGCAGTTGCCGTCGAAGGTGATCTGCATCCAGCGGTTGACCGCCTCGGCGTCGGCCACGGCGATCTCCCACCCCTTGGCCTTGGCGCCCACGACCTCGGGAATCGTCCCCAGAATCTTGCGGTCCGGCCCGCGGCTGAAGGCGATGTATTTGCCGCATGGCGACCAGTCGGCATGGTAGATCTTCATCGGCTTCTCGCTGGTCACCGCGTTGCGGATGTTGACGACCTTCGGGGCGGCGGTGAAATCCAGGTCGCCAATCGAGAGGGCCCAGTCGCTTGACCCCCAGGCGAGACGCTTGCCATCGGGGCTGATGTCCGGCCGGCACCCGGAAATCTTCAGGTCGAACACGCCCAATCCGTCCGCCTCGATTGCCAGGATCGCGTGCCGGTAACCCATGCCCGCGTGAACGGTCGACACGATCCACTTGCCGTCGGGCGACCAGCAGGGGTTGTAGAGGTGCATCAGGTCGCCGTTGGGATGCTGCGCGTGCTCGCCGGTGGCCAGTTCATAGAAGAACAGGCCCTTGGTGGCGTAGTCGGTCAAGGTGAACGCGTCCACCTCGCCCTTCAGATACGCGAGCACCTTCGAGTCGGCTCTCCAGAAGGGGTCCCGCGCATTGGTCGCGACCAGTCTCCTCTCCGTGCCGTCGAGATTCATCACGTAGACGTTGCGGCTCTGGTCGGCGCCGGCGCCTTCGTCGCAGACGAAGCAGACCTTCGTGCCGTCGGGCGATACGTGCGGGTACAGCTCGTTGCGATCGGCTGTCCTGGTCAGGTTGGCCATGCCGGAACCGTCGGCCCGGATCGTGAACAGCTCCCAGTTGTCGTCCTGCCAGGTTTCGTAGACGATCGCGGTGGGGATCCGCCTGGCATCGTCGGCCAACTCCGCCGCGGCCGCCGGCATGGCGACGGCGGCCCAGAGGGCCAGCAGGCCGGCGCCGCCGGGGCCGAGCCTGCCAGGCGTCGCGAGGAAGAAGCGGGGCGTCATCGGGGAGACTCCGGGGGTTGCAGCGAAGGCTCGTGGGGAGCCGAAATCCGGCCCGCCAGCAAGGAGTTCGCCAGACGGGGCCGATCTTCAATAGCTTACAGACCGCCGCCAGGCGGAGCAACGCTGGCGGATCGGCCAGCCGGTTTGCCGGCCGGGGGTCATTGTCCGCCCCTGGCGATCCAGGTATAACCGGGGCAACGAACTGGCGGCGACCTCGGATACTGTCCGGATCCATGAGAACATGCGCGATTGCAGTCCATCCGGCTGTTGGGGGCCGCTGGGCTTTCCAACTTCTCTTCGCAGCGCTGGCGGCGGCTTCCGCTCCGCTGGCGGTTGACGCTGCCGAGGCCTCCATGGCGCCGCTGGTGCCAGTTGCCGTCCAGGAAAACCTGACCGCCGAGGCGATTCGGACTGCCAGGCAGGAAATCGAACAGGCCGCCGAGCTCGATGGCGAGCTGAAGCAGAGACTCCTGCAAGCGTACGATCAGGCAGCCGCCTTTCTGGACGCCGCGGCAAGATCGGCGCGGAGTGCGGCGGACTCGCAACACCTGATCGAGACGGCGGCCGCGGAAGCCGAACACATCGGGCGCGAGGGCGAGGAGCTTGGCCGGGGATCGCCGCAGCTGCCTTCCGGCGACGAGCCGTTGGAGACGCTGAAGACGGTCCGCGGCGAGAAGGAGCTCGCGCTGGCCAAGGCCAAGGAAGAGGCGGCCGCCGTCGAAGCGGAGCTTGCGCGCCGAATCACCGCCCGGCAGGAAATCCCCAACCGCATCGCGGAAGCCAGGAAGCGTCTGGCGCGGATCGATCAGCAGCTTCGCGAACCGCTCGCCCCCGACACGCCCGAACCGCTCCTCCGCGTCCAGGTCCTATCCCTCCTGGCGGAAAAGAAGGCGCTGGAAGGAGAGATCGCCGCGGGCGAAAAGGAGCTGCTGGCCTTTGACGCCAGCGCGGACCTGCTGCCTCTCCGGCAGAAGCTGGCCACGGCCCGCGCGGCCCGCCTCGAAGCGGAAGTCAAGGCCTGGCGGCAGGCCGAGAGCCGCCTGGTCGAGCAGGATGCCCGGCGGCGGGCCGACGAGGCGCGGCGGGCGGCGCTCGGAGCGGATCCCGCCCTCCAGGCGCTCGCCAACGACAACCAGGCGCTCGCCGAGATCGCCGAATCGCTGGCCTCCGATGTCCGCCAGGAAGTGACGGCGCAGAACGCGATCAAGGAGCAACTCGACGGGATCGAAAAGCAATTCCAGCGGGCCCGCGATCGGGTGGAGGCCGTCGGGCTGACCAACGCCATCGGCCAGCTTCTCCGCGCCCAGAAGACGAACCTGCCCGACCTGGCCGGGCACTATCGCGAGGCCCGCTTGCGGCAGGCCCGCATCCGCGCCGTCCAGATCAAGCTCTTCGAGCTGGAGGACCGCCGCTCCGATGCCCGCGGCCTCGAACAGCAATACGCCGAGGCGATGCGGCACGTTGGCGCCGTGCCGACCGCCGTGCCGCCGCAAGAGCTTGAATCCGCGGTCCGCGCGTACCTGGCCAAGCGCGCTGAATACCTCGACCTGGCCATCAAGAACCACTACGAATTCCTGCGAATGCTGGGAGACTCCGAAGTCGTCCAACGCCAGCTGATCCACGAAACGGAGGCGTTCGCCGACTACATCGGCGAGCGCGTCCTCTGGATCCGCAGCGCCGAGACGCTCGGCCTCGGTGATCTCGTGCTCTCGCTGGGCATCCTGCGGACGGGCGTCTGCCCCGGCGGCTGGGCGGGCTGGCGCGACGTGGTCCGCGTCTGGCTTGCCGACGCCAGGCAATATCCGCTCGTCTATCTGGCGATGTTCTGCCTGCTCCTCAGTTGGGCCATCGCCTGGCGTCGCGTGGGCAATTCCCTTGCCCGGCTGGGGAGGAATGCAGCCACCAGCGCGCAGGTTCGCATCTGGCCCACGATCCAGGCCCTGTTGGCAACCGTTCTGGTCGGCTCGGTTGGACCCGTGTTTGCCTTCTGCCTGGGACTCCGCCTGGCGCTCTATCAAGACAGCACGGAGTTTGCCAGGGCGGTCGGGAGCGGATGCCTTCACCTCGCCGCCTGGTGGCTGCCGCTGACCGTGATGGCCCAGCTCTGCCGCCCGCAGGGGCTGGCTGAATCGCACTTCGCCTGGCCAGGCGGAGCGATCCGGGCGGTGCGGCTGCATCTCCGCTGGTTCACGGTTCTGGGGCTGCCGCTGGTGTTCCTGATCGCCCTGGTTGAGGCCCAGGGAATCGCACGCTGGCAGAACGCGCTCGGGCGCGGCGGTTTCTTGATCCTGGTGTTCGTGGTCGCCGTGTTCGCCCACATGCTGCTGCGGCCTGCGGGGGCCGCCTTGCGGCACTTCCGCGCTGCTGGCGATCGGGGCTGGATTCTCCGCCACCCGCGGCTGCTCCACTGGTCCACGATCCTGATCGCGGGCGTTCTCGGGCTGGGCGCTTTCTTCGGGTATTACTACACGGCTTACCGCCTCGGAGGCCGCGTCCGGGAGACCGTCCTGCTGACGTTGGCCCTGACGATCGCCAGCGCCTTGATCTCCCGCTGGGTGCTCGTCGTGCGGCGCCGCCTGGCCATCGAGCGGATGCGCCAGCGCCGCGCCGCGGAATCCACCGAAGAGGCCGCCGAGGGCCTGGCCGTCTCCATCGCGCCGGCCGTGGCCGCCGAACAGGCCATCGACCTGGCCAAGGTCAGCGACCAGACGCGGCGGTTCGTCAACAGCCTGCTGCTTGTCGTCGGCGTCCTGCTCGTCTGGTGGATCTGGATCGAAGTCCTCCCCGCGCTGGCGTTCCTCGATCGCCTGCCGCTCTGGCGGACCACGATCACGGTCACCGAGCCGGTCGCGCTGGCCGACGGGGAAACCGCCGTGCGCAGCATCCAGAAGCTGGGTTTCGTCAGTCTCGCCGACTTGATCCTTGCCGTGATCGTCGGCTTCGTCACGATCATCGGCGCGAAGAACCTGCCCGGACTCCTGGAAATCTCCTTGCCGAAACAGCTGCCGCTCGATGCCGGCGCTCGCTACGCGATCACGACGCTCACCCGCTATGGTGTCATCGCCCTGGGGATCGTCGTCGGGTTCAACGCGATCGGGTTCAGTTGGTCGAACGTCCAGTGGCTGGTGGCCGCCTTGACGGTGGGCCTCGGCTTCGGCTTGCAGGAGATTTTCGCGAATTTCGTCTCCGGGCTGATTCTCCTCTTCGAGCGGCCGATTCGCGTCGGCGACATCGTCACCGTCGATGGGACGACCGGAGTTGTCAGCCGCATCCAGACCCGCGCAACGACGGTCACCAACTGGGATCGCCAGGACTTGATCGTGCCCAACAAGGAGTTCATCACCGGCCGGCTGCTCAACTGGACCCGTTCGGACCACGTGAATCGGATCGTCATCAACGTGGGGATCGCCTACGGGTCCGACACCGAGTTGGCCCGGCGGCTGATCGAAGAAGTCCTCCGCGAACACTCCGAAGTCCTCGGCGACCCGCCCTCGATAGTCACTTTCGAGGGATTCGGCGAGAGCACGCTGAACCTGGTGGCGCGCTGCTACCTGGCGAAACTCGACAACCGCTTGCGGACGATCCACGACCTGCACACGGGGATCGACCAGGCCTTCCGCAAGGCCGGGATCGAGATCGCCTTTCCGCAGCGCGGCATCCATCTCCGCACCACGGACGGGCCCTGGCCGCAGGGGGCCGGGCATGCCCCGGCGTCCCCGGGAACCGTTGCGGGAGCTTCGCGGCGGCAACCGCCGGGCGGCTGAAACGGCGCCGCTTCAACGCGCTTCGGACTGCGCCGCTGCGGCGGCCGGGCGGCTGCGATAGACGGCAATCTCATCGATCCCGTCGCCGTCGAAGTCGCCGGCGATCGGCTTGTCGTCCGGTCCGCCGAGCTGGAGCACCCGGTCGTGGGCGTCGAGCTGGAAGTTGCCGTTCGCGTCGAGGTGCCAGTGGCCGTCGCGGTAGATGCCCAGGTTGTCGATCCCGTCGCCGTTCCAGTCGCCGATGACCGGCACGTCGCCGGCGGCGCCGAAATTCCCGACATACAAGTCGCCCGCCGTCCATCGCCCGTCGCCGTCGCGGTCCAGGTACCAGACGCCGTCGCGGAACAGGCCAATGTTGACCACCCCGTCGCCGTTCCAGTCGCCGGCCACGGGCACGTCGCCCGGGCTGCCGTACTGGAACACGTGGTCGATCAGGTCCGAGCGGATGTTGCCGCGGGCAGTCCGCTTCATGAGCCGGACATCGCTGGCGGCGAAGCGCTGTTCCGGCGGCACGTTCTTCATCGGGCTGGCGAGTTGGTTGGCGGCATCGGGCAGGCCCGGCTCGTGCCGGATCGCCACGTCGTCGTCGATCCACGCGGGGCCGAAAATGCCGATGTCCGTCTTCCCGTCGCCGTCCCAGTCGCCAGCGACCGGCAGATCGCCCTTGCTTCCGAGCTTGGCCCACAGGTCGCCCTCGTCCCAGCGGCCGTTGCCGTTGAGGTCGAACAACCAGATGCCGTCGCGGAAAACGGCGATCTCATCGACCCCATCGCCGTTGAAGTCGCCAACCACCGGGATGCCGTCCTCGAGTCCGAAGATCGTCCGCCGCAATACGTTCCCTTCCTGGTCGGCGATGGTCCACTCGCCCCCGTCGACATCGCTGCCGGTCCAGGTCAGCGGGTCGAAGAACACGGCCTGGGCCGCGAGCAACTCGGCTTCCGTCTGGTCGTCGTCGTCGTCGTCCTGCCGCGGCTTGCCGCCGTTGATGACGCTCAAGTGCCAGCTGTACGTTGGGGTGAAGCCTCCCCCGCCGGCCCAGTGGGGCACGCGGACATCCTGGATCGGACTGGGCGAGTAGAGCACGGCGGCGGCGGGCGGCGGCGACCCGATCCACGCCGTCGGCGGCGGCAGCGGAGCGCTCGGCCCACGCTCCGGGGGCGGCGCCGGGGTGATCGGCGCTGTCTCCCGGACCACCAGCTCGCTGAAGTTGTAGTCCCGGGCTTGCTCGCCCATCCCCAGCGGGATGCGGATGATCGCGTCGTTCTGGGGATCGACCGCCAACTGGCTGAGCACCATCGGGTCGATCTCCTCGTGGGTGTTGACCGCGATTCCGCCGGCCGTGCCCGGCGTATCGATCCCGTCGACGTAGTCCTCCGGGTGAATCTCGAGCACGGTATACAGGCCCGGGTAGAGGTTGGTGAACTCGTAGTAGCCGTCCCGGTCGGTGACCGCCGTGAACGGGTTGCCGCTGGAATCCACCAGCGGCGCCCCGCTGCCGTCGCCCAACTGCAGAACCACTCCGGCGATCCGCTGATCGTCCGCCTTGAGCTGGCCGTCGCGATAGTTGATCGGGTCGCCGATCTCCTCGCCCTGGGCAATCTCGATCGCCGGGCCGTCCTGGAACACGTACCCGGAGATGCTCGCCGGCACCACCTCGCAGAAGTTGTAATCCACGCCGTCGATGCCGGGCATCAAGTTGACATCGAGAATCCGGTCCCCCTCCACCCGGCCCCCTGCCGAGCCCGCGTGGGTCTTCCCTTGGAGATAGCCCTCCGGCTGGACCTCGTGCACGCCGTAGACGCCGGGGCGAAGATCCGTGAACACGTAGCGGCCGGACGAGTCGGTCGTCGTCGAGGCGACCCGGTTGCTGGAGGCGTCGAGCAGGTGGATCGTCACGCCGCCGAGCAGCGGCTCGCCCGGGTCGGGGATGCAGTCGCCGTTCAATTCCCCGTGGACCAGCCCGCTGATGCTTGCCGGCGGCAATTCGCCGAAGTCGTAGTCTTCGCCGTGGACGCCGACCGAGAGCAGTGCGCCGGTGATCCTGTCGCCGGGATTTTCGGCCGCGCCGCCCGCGCTGCCCGCTCTGTCGCGGCCGTCGAAATACCCGCCCGGCTGCACTTCGCCGACGCCGTAGGTCATGTTGGGCTCCAGCCCGTCGAAGCGGTAGAATCCGCCGCTGTCCGTCACGGCCGTTGTTCCGGTCGGCTGTCCGGCGGCGTCGAGCAACGTCAAGGTGACTCCGGCGATGCCCGCTTCGCCCGCGTCGCGCCGGCCGTTGTCGTTGAGGTCCTCGTAGACGTGGCCTGACAGGCTGACCGGCAAGAATTCGCAGAAGTCGTAGCGGACGCCGTGCGTGCCGTTGACAAGCGTGATGCCGGTGATCTTGTCCGTCCCCGCCAGGGTCCCGCCGGCGCTGCCCACGTGGTCCGGCCCGTCGAAATAACCTTGCGGCTGGATTTCCTCGACCCCGTAGACCCCCGGGGCAAGGCCGGTGAACTGATACGCGCCCTCGGCGTCCGTCAGCGTGCTGGCGATCCGCTCGCCGGAAGCGCTGAGCAGATGGACGGCGACGCCTCCGAGCAGCGGTTCCCCGGCGTCGTAGAGGCCGTTGCCGTCGAGGTCGACGGAGACGCGGCCGCTGATGCTGCTCGGCAGGATCTCGTAGAAATCGTAGCGGACGCCGTGCGTGCCGCTGACGAGCGTGATGCCGGTGATCTTGTCCGTCCCCGCCAGGGTCCCGCCGGCGCTGCCCACGTGGTCCGGCCCGTCGAAATAACCTTGCGGCTGGATTTCCTCGACCCCGTAGACCCCCGGGGCAAGGCCGGTGAACTGATACGCGCCCTCGGCGTCCGTCAGCGTGCTGGCGATCCGCTCGCCGGAAGCGCTGAGCAGATGGACGGCGACGCCTCCGAGCAGCGGTTCCCCGGCGTCGTAGAGGCCGTTGCCGTCGAGGTCGACGGAGACGCGGCCGCTGATGCTGCTCGGCAGGATTTCGTAGAAATCGTAGCCGGTCGCCTGGGTGCCGCTGACGAGGGGGATATCGAGGATCGCATCGGGCGCAAGCAGCGTCCCGCCGGCCGAGCCGACGCGGTCCACTCCGTCGAAATATTCTTGCGGCTGGATCTCCTCGACGGCGTAGACGCCGGGGGCCAGGCCGGTGAACTGGTAGCGCCCGTCGGCGTCGGTGATCGCCGTGCCGATCCGCTTGCCTTGCTCGTCGCGGAGCTCGATCGTCACGCCTTCGATGGGAAAATCGCCGGCCGTGAACGTGCCGTCCCCGTCGGCGTCGGCGATCACGCGGCCGGCGATCGAACTGGGCAGAATCTCGCCAAAGTCGTAGTTCTCGCCGGCCTGCCCGCTCTCGAGCCGGATTCCCGTAATCGAATCGCCGGGGTTCTGCGCGGTTCCGCCGGCGGTGCCCGCCGCGTCCAGGCCGTCGAGATAGCCTTGCGGGGTGATCTCCACGACCTGCCAATCGCCGGGGATGAGATTGACCGCCATCCAGGAGCCGTCGGCGGCCGTGGTCACGGTGATCGGCTCGGCCGTCGTCCCATTGGGCAGAACGCGGATCACGCGGACGGTCGCCCCGGCGATCCCCACTTCCCCCGCGTCGCGGACGCCGTCGTTGTTGGCGTCGTGGTACACGTGGCCGCTGAGCCGCGCCGGCGCCGCCTCGGCGAAATCGTTGTTGAGGCTGTCTTCGCCCCCGAGGAGCGAGATGCCGGTGATCGTCTCCGAGTTGAGCACCGAGCCGCGCGTCGCGCCATCGACCGCGCCGGCCGCCGCGCCGACGCTGAAGTAGCCGTCCGGTTGCGTTTCGACGACGCGGTAGGTTCCGGGCAGGAGCGTATCGAAACGGTAGTTGCCGTCGGCGTCGGTGGCGGTTCTCATGCCCGTGTCGGCATACTGCCCTTCGACGAGCTGGTAAAGGCCCAGCTTCACGCCGGCGATGCCCGGCTCGCCCGTGTCTTGCCGGTTGTCCAGGTCGATGTCTTCGAACACGGTACCGCTGATCGAGATCGGCAGCGGCGTCTGCTTCAGGCCGATGAAGGCCCCCGCCGTCAGGTCGGGCCGCGGCTTCTGGCCGGGTGGCATGTAGCTGTCCGGCGGGAGGGCCAGGCCTGAAGACGTCAGCCTTCCGTCGTATTCGTCCCAGAAGATGTCGCTCTCGGTGACGTCGTAATAATGGGGCGCCGCGAAGGTCGCCACGAGGTGCGAGCCCTCGAACTCCGCTCCCTCGGCCACGGGGTTGTCCGTGTAGAGGCCCTTCTCGTCGACGTCTACGGAGAACAGCAGCCGCTCGCCGGCGTCGAAGCCGGAGAACGTGAAGGCGAGCGTCGTGCCGCCGTCCTCGACCTCGATCGCCAGGATTTCGAACCCTTCGTTGGCCACGATCTCGACGCCGGCCGATCCGGACACGCCCAATCCGCCAGGCGCCGTGTCAAAAAAACAGTCGATTGGGCTGATGCCATCGCCGAGCTTGTCGGTGTCGATCACCAGCCGCGTCAATTCGGTTCCCTCGGCGCCGCCCGACCAGGTGACTTCAAACAGGTCGCCCGACGTGTCGGTCCCGATGCCGTCCTCGAAGTAGACGCAGCCGATCTGGATCGGGCTGGCCGAGAGGAGCCAGCGGTGCTCGATCTGCTCAAAACGGCAGATCCGCGTCCCGTGCGCCCTGGCGGCCTGTCTCCGCCGGGCCAAGGTTCGCTTCAGCCGTTGCCACGCCGAGATGTCTTCAAGCAAGCCCACGAACTACCTCCATGCAGCTCTTTCAGCAGGCGTCCGCCGGGGACCCAACACGGCTTGGCGCCGTCCTCTTGCCCGCCCCACGCGTCTGCCGAGTGCCGTTGAAATTTTCCGCGAATTCCCGTTACTGGCCCATCGCCCAGAGACGTACCGTCGTGTCGTAGCTCCCGGAAATGAGTTGTCCCTCGCCCCCGTGGAAAACCAGCGTGGAAACCGACCCGGTGTGCCCGGCGAGCCGCGCGACCTCCCGCTGCGTGCTCGGCTCCCAGACGCGGATCGTGTTGTCGCTGCCGCCGGCGGCAAGCCGGTCCGCTCCGCACCAGGTCAATGCCATCACCTTGCCCGGCCTGGCCGGCAGCGTCGCCGCCAGGCTCCCGGTGGCCATGTCCCAGATTGAAATCTCGGCCCCATCGCCCGCCGAAGCCAATGCGGCGCCGTCGCTGCGAAAGGCCAGGGCCGCAACCGCCCGCCCGTCGCCCGGCAGATCGGTGGCCTGCCCGCCGCCGTCGACCGCGATGATCCGTATCCGTCCTTGGCTCCCCGCCGCCGCGAGCAGTTGCCCGTCGGGCGAGAAGGCCAGCGCCCGCACGTCGCGCCCGCCGCTGTCCAGCGTCGCCAGCGCCGCGCCGGTCGCCGGATCGAACAGGCGCAGCGCGCTGTCGAATCCGCCCGCGGCCAGCGTCTTGCCGTCAGGCGAAAATGCCAGGTCGAAAATTGCCGCCGGCAGGCGTCCCACGCGGCGCGCGATCCGGCCCGCCGGCACGTCCCAGACAATCACCTGCCTGTCCTGCCCGGCGGTCGCCAACCATTGCCCCTGGGGATCGAACGCGCAGGCCCGGAGCCAATCCGTGTGGCCCTCCAGTCGGCGGAGGATCTGGCCGGAGCGCGGGTCCCAAAGCCGCACCACGTGGTCGTCGCCCGTCGTCGCCAGATACCGCCCGAGCGGATCCAGCGCCACCCGAGAGACCACCGGTCCGGTCGCCCGGCTCGGCACCTCTTCCATGGCCAGGATGCCAATCGGCCCGGTCGCAGCGACGCCGTCTGCCCGCAAGACCGCAATCATTGAACCGCTCGCCGCCAGCGCGGCGGCAATCCCTATCAGACGGGTACAGGACATCCTCATCCACCTGTCGTGCCGAATTGACTTGCCGGTCCCCGGGCAGCCGTTTCCACCCGGGCGCCCCGAGGGGGCCATCGCCATCGACGGCCGCATCCGGCGAAGCGAAACGCTGGTTGGCCAAGACGGACGGGCCATCGCCGTCCCGTCGCCCCCCCGCGCCGATCCCTCGCGCGGCGCGATCGGTTCGCCCTTGCCGGTTGTTCCCGTTTATCGGCAGAAACCGTTTCCGTCACGCACGGGAAATCTGGAAATGGAGCAATAATGCAGGGATTGTCGGTTGAAGCGACTGGGGGATACTGGCAATTTTGAGAGGTGTGGAAAGCTCTCCGGACAGGTCCGGTCCTTTCCTTCATTCCCAGCTTCCCCTCGTTCCCAAGCTCCGGCTTGGGAGCGCGCCCGTCGCGCTTCCCCTCATTCCCCGTTTCCCCTCGTTCCCAAGCTCCGGCTTGGGAGCCAGAGGAGCCGCACGTGGGACTGGCAACGGAATGACTTCCGTTTTACGGGAATCGTCCGCGCTACCGGAGTTGAACACTCCGGACCGGTTCATCGGCGATTCGGGCCGGCGGCAGCGGCTGTGGCTGCGGCGGCGCGGCCTGGGCGGTAGGGGGCGGCGGCACCGCGGCGGGCGGCGGCGGGGAGGGAGGGGCAACCGGCGGCAGTGTCTCGACTTCAATCGAAGGCGCCGGGCCGGTCTCCATGATCGGCCCGGGATCGATCCACATGCCTCGATCGTCCAATTCCATTGTGCCCATGTCGAGGTCCAGGTTGATCCGCTGGGCTTCGTAGTCAACCCAAGCCGCCAGGAAGGTGTCTTGGGCCGAAAGCAGGTCGTTCAGCGCGTTGAGGACGTCGATCGCCGCCGTCGATCCCATCGCCGCGCCGCCTCGGCCTTGCACCGGCTTGGTCAGTTTGAGCCGTTCCAGATCGACACGCGTGACAGCGACGAACAGTCCGGCCCGCTGCACCTCGAAGTTGAGCTGGCTGAGGCGGATCACCCGCTCCGCGTCCCGCAACGATTGCTGGATGCGGTCCTCGAAGGCGTAGTAGTCCCGCTTCATCCGCTGGTAGTTGATCAGCGCCCTGCGGTAGGCGTTCCGCTCGGCCAGCCGCGTCAAGGGGGCGTCGAATTGCAGTCCGAAGGTGAGCCTGCCCTGGGTGTAATTGCTCGGCGCACCGAAGTTGTCGCTGACGGGGTCGACCCGCCCGTTGACGACCAGGTCCAGATCGCTCCGCAGCGCGTTGGCGAAGATCTCGATCTGCCGCCACTGGTCGACCAGCGCGGCACGCGCGTTCATCCAATCGCGGCGGTGCTCGCGGGCGATCTCCAGGGCCCTCTCGGCGGTGATGTCGATGGGAACCAGCGAAATCGTGTCGAGCCGGATTTTTGCCTCAAGCAGCGACAGCTCCAGCAATTGATCGCTCAGGAGCGTCAGCAGGTCGACCAGGGTGCCGCGCGCCTCCCGGCTGACGATCGCCGGATCGGCCGCGTCGGCCTGCCGTGCGCGGGCGATCGCCTCCAGCGCGGTGAGCGTGCCCTCCAGGTTGTTCGCCTGCGTCTGGAGACTCTCGATCATCTCGTCCCGCCGCTTGTAGAGGTCTTCAATGCTGAACGTTTCGGGGTCGATCTCGCGGTTCTGCGCTTCGGCGCGGGCAGCCAGCATCCGCAGGTTCACCTCGCGGCGCGGCAGGGCCTCGTCGAGCAGAACCAGGTCGTTCTCGATCATCTCGACCTGGGCGGAGCAGCGTTCGCGGATCGGCTGGAGCCGGTCGTACAGGTCCAAGGGGACCTTCGGATGGCTCTCCTCGTCGCGGAACACGTCCAGCAATTGGTCGAGGTCCTTCTCGATGGCCGTCAGGTCCGGATCGATCAGATTGAACTGTTTCAGCATCGGGTCCTCGATGCGGACCTTCAAATCCGACGGCAGCCCGAGGGTCAGCTTGTAGCTGTCGAGTTGGTTTTCGTAGCCCGCGCGGCGTTCGAGCAATCGGCTCTGCGCGCTGTAGAGTTGCTGGCGGACCCGCTGGACCTGGTCCAGTTGCACCTGGCCGGCGTCGAAGTTGGCTTCCATCAGGCTGAGGCTGTCGCGGGTGCTTTCGACGTTGTTTTCCAGGTTGCGGATATTGACTTCCGTGGTCAGCAGACCGACGAACCCCGCGGCGCGAGACGTGAAGCTGCCGCTGACCGAGGGGAGCGCCACGCCTCCGGGAGCCGGCCCCACCACGCCGCTCCGCCCAAACACAATCGCGGTATGGAAACCGCGGCGGAAACGCTCCATCTGGCGGATGTTGGCCAGCAAATTCCGCTCCGACTGGGTGAGGTTTTCCATCGCCACCGCGCGGCCCGCCGCGCGCAACAGCGGCTGAGTCAACGCGAAAGTCAGCGGGGTGCTGACCCGGTAGCCGTCGGAACCGCTGAACTCCCAGACGATCGAGTTGGCGATCCCGGCGAGCAGTTCCCCGCCGGCCGCGAGGTTCTTTCGGGCACTCAAAGTCGCATCGTTCGAGAGCTGGCTCGATGACGCGATATCCCCTCCCAGGGGGCCGGTCGTCGCGAAGAACGTGTCGTTGCCGCCGAAAAACTGCACGTCGAACTGGAACCGTTCAAACGTCACGTTCAAGGCCGACAGATACAGGTCCTCCACCTCCTGGCGATACTCGCGCGAGTGGATCAGCGCAAGCTGCATCGCCGCGGTCCGGTCGAGCACCAGGTACCCGTCCTCCGAGAGCGGCAGGAAGGCTCTCCAGTTCGGACTCTCCACCTGGTTCGTCTTCCCATACTTGTCCCAGTGCTTCCAACCGTGCTTCCCATCAACACAGTGCATGAGCTGATGCGAGACCGGATCATCGGGCGGCATCGGCGGGCAGTCCGGATCGTGAGGATCGAAATACCGCGACCGCTTGTCGGCGTTGATCGTGTAGTCCTCCAGCGGCCACCGCGGGTCGTTGGCTCCCGACTCGATCAGGCAGTGCACCTCCTGATCCGCCTGCCGCCGATAGTGGTCCCGGCTACAGGCCACCAGCCCGGGAACCAAGAGAATCAAGCCAGCCATGGCAATCCATCTGCGCATGGCGCCGCGGGGGGCGTCTCTGCCGTGGTCGAACATTGGGTCGCTTCCTGATGACGGCACCGGCCGTCGGCTCTGATCCACGATGCGGGTTGTCGCGGGGAGTATCGCCTCGACTTCGGGGTCGACGGGGAACCGCTGGCAAGAATCCTCCCTCCTGCCCTGGCCTCCGCCGATCGGCGAATACCCTCCATTACGGGGGGGTGCGGGTGTTTCGGTTGCACGGATATTAGTGCGAGTCCCCCGCCAATTGGTTTCGGTGTGCGGCTTTCTCCTTCTTTAAGCATTGTGCCACGGAGGGCGATTGCAGCGATTCTGCGGCGATTCGGAAGTCTCGCCAAATCCAGCGTTTACGGAAAACTGGCCGCAAACGGCGAAAACTTGACATTCCCGCGAGCGCGAAATAGGATCGAGTTTTGGAGCCAATCCCCGCACTGCCGGCCAAATCCGCCGTTTCAGGCGCCGTCTCGGGCGCGGGGAGGATCGTGTGTTGTCTCGGGATTCGCTTCTGCAAAACGAGGTATGCTTGTGTGGCGGGAGAAGGGCTCTCCCATCGGGGGCCGTTGTGCCGGGAACTTGGCAGCAAACCCTTCAGACGTGGCTTAAGACGCAATGAGCATCTGGAACAAAGTCCTGCTGGGGTGCATCTTCGTCGCCGCATTGGCGTTGTTCGTCTTGAGCGCGCGAGCTCTCCAGGCCCATCGCTACTGGCGCGAATCCTACAACGCCCATGAAAAAGCCCTCGCTGCGGAGCAGCAGCGCGCCAAGACGCTCCTCGAGGGGGATTCCGCGTCCGGCGAAATGGGACTCCGCCAGGTCTCGTTCGAACTCTACAAACTGCTCATCGGCCGCGGCCGCGTGCTGGCTGGCGCCCGGCCCATGGAGGTCACCAAGGACCAGGATCCCGCCACCAAGCAGGACCGCGTCCGCATCCGCATCGAGACCGATCTGCCCAACGCCGCCGAAAGCCAATCGGTTCTGCACGTCTTCGAGGAAAAACCCGTGTCCGAGGGGGGACGCTATCTTGGCCAGTTCACCGTCGCCAATGTCGCCGGCACCCAACTGGAACTCAATCCCAGCGTGCAGCTCTCGCCGGCGGAACTCAAACGCGTGCAGGACAGCCAGCAGGCGGGCACCACCTGGCGTCTCCACGAACTCATGCCAGCCGACAGCCACGAAATCCTCGCCGGCCTGAGCGATGATGAACTGAAAGCCATGTTTCCCGAGTCGGCTGTCGCCGAGTACAGCAAGGATGGCCAGGTGATGCTCAAGCAGGACGCCGAACAGATGGGACTTCAAGGCAAAGTCCTGCTGGTCGACGAGAACGGCAATATCGTCCGCAACGAGCAGGGGGTCGAGACCGAAGTCGCCGATGGCAAGGGGATGTACGTCCGCCAACTCCGCGATTACAGGACCCTGTTCAGCGAAATCCGCCGTCTCCGCTCCAATACGCAAGCGCGAATCGAAATCGCCAATCGCGACAAGCAGTTCCTCGACGAGTCGCTCGCCGATGCCCGAGCTCTTCAACAGGCGCGCCAGCAGGAGATCCAGGATTTGCAGCAGGAACTCACCTCGACCCGTCGCCAGCGCGACGCCGTCCAAGGCCATCAGACCGCCCTGGCCGCCGCGATCGACACCATGCAGCAGGCGATCGACAACATGATGGCCACCAACGAGGCGACCGTCGCCGAGATTGCTCGAATCCAATCCGAGGCCGCTCGGGTCATCAACGCCCGGACCATCGGCGTCGCGCGGGCCGATGCGCAGTAGGGGGGCCCGGATTGAGGGTTCAGGGTTCGGGGTTCGGGGGTCAGTTTTTGCCTCGGACTCTTTCTCAAGTTCCGGCTTGGGAACGGCGGGGAAGGGTTCGGGATTGAGGGTTCAGTTTTTGCCTCGGACTCGTGCTTTGAACCTTGTCCTTTTGGCTCTTGGCTGCGAATCGGTCTGGGGCAATAGGCCGGTTCTTGCTAGACTCACGCCTGCTACTGCCTGAGGGCAGTGCGACTCCTTCGACCACGTCGCCGATTCTACGGTCCTGGGGTCTGCCCCGTACAACCCTCGCGCCAGCCAGCAGAGACTTTGGAGGGACCCATGCAGCCGATCCGATGGATCACCATTTTCGCCATCCTCGTTGGCGGTAGTCACGGATCCGCCCGTGCTCAGCAGCCCCATTACGCCCAGCCACCAGCCCCCGCCTACAACCAGTCAGCCAGCCAGCCGGGGGCCCAACGCGCCCAGGCGTCCCCCCAGTCAGTTCAATCAACGCATCCTTCCCGGAATCTGCAAACTTCTCTGGTATCCCAGCCATCCGGCGGCCAGCCGATATCACCCGGCCCGGCAAGCATCGTGCCTCGCAACACGCCTACCCTCGAGCGTCGCGAGCCGCTCGCAACGGCTTCCGCGCCGTTCCACCTTACCCCCGACCAGCAGGCCCAGGTCGACGAGATCCTCACGCAATGGGACGAGGCGAGCAGGAAACGCCACCGCTTCGCTTGCGAATTCTTCCGTTTCGACTTTGTGCCGGCCTTCTCGTCGTCACCGGACGTTCCGCTTCACATCGACCAGGGGGAGGCGTGTTTCTCCGCCCCCGACAAATGGATGTTCGCCATCCACGGCGAATTCGTCGAAAACAAGCTCGTCGAAGGGCAGCGGGCGGAACGCTGGGTCTGCGATGGCAAGTCGATTTACGAGTTCGACTATCCGGGCAAGACCGTTATCCAGCACCGCCTCTCCGACGACATGAAGGGCGAAGACCTCGTCAGGGCCCTGTTGCCGTTTCTCTTCAATCCCGATCACGCCAGTCTCAAGAGCCGCTATTTCATCCGCCTGGTGAATTTCTCCGGCCTGGCCGAGGGGCACGCCTGCATCGACGCCTGGCCGCGCTACCAGGACGAAGCCCGAAACTTCCGCAATGCCCAGGTGATCATCCGCCTGGCCGACATGCAGCCCACGGCGATGATGCTGGTCATGCCCAACGGCACCGACTCGCACCGCTACCAGTTCACCAAGGTCAAGATCAACAGCAACAACCTCCTTGACCGCTTCCTCAACGATCCGTTCCAGGTCAAGATTCCCGTCGGATGGAAGAAGCACGTGGAGCAGATCCCCGCCGCCGAGGTGGGGAACCGGCCGGAAGCGGCGAGCAGACGGTAGCCCCCGGATGCGCCATGACCATCGGCGCGGTCCCTCGCGCCGGCATTACCGGTTTCGCTTCCCCTCGGCCGCGGCGCCGCCGTCGCGGCGCTTGAGCATCGTGACCTCGTTGCCAGCCTCGTTGAAGGCGACTTCATCCATGAACATCTGCATCAGCCGCACGCCCCGCCCGCTGGCCCGTTCAAGATTCGCCGGATCGGTCGGATCGGGCAGCGCCGAGACGTCGAATCCCTCCCCTTGATCGCGGATGACAAACCGGCACGCGTTCCGCGAGCAGTGGGCCTCAACGAACACGCGGCGGTCGCGATAGGGCGGCTGCTGCACACGGCTCTTGGCCAGTTCGAAGAACGCGATCAAGCCTTCCTCGCGAATCTCCGAGCCGATGCCCAGGTTGCCGTGGAGAATCGCGTTGAACAAGGCTTCCGTCAGCGCCACGCCGAGGCGGGTGCGGTCGGTGTGGTCGAGAAGGCCCATGTATGCGACGCCGTCCTGAAGGAACCTGACGATCGTGCTGATCCGCGACCATTCGTTGCCGGTGACCAGCGAATACT
>LSQX01177115.1_pt1 | contig 81412 bp, 83 predicted proteins | sample 654561 | NCBI WGS metagenome assembly LSQX01 (sample SAMN04489861, study PRJNA283612) | anaerobic digester metagenome | isolation source: 4 biogas reactors fed with cattle manure at either 37C or 55C with and... | place: Denmark: Kongens Lyngby | collected 2014
CATTGATTCCCTTAAGGAGAAAAGCGACAAGCCTAAACCCACGGGAAAGATTATGTGGTTATCTTCTTTCGCATCTTATACAATACTTGGTCTCATATGTATTGTAATATAACAGCTATTAATATACAAGAAAAAAAATAAAGGTTGCTTCAAAAAGATGGGTGTAGTATAATACTTTTTAAAGCGAGAAGAGAAATATGGCAATAGTTGCGATTCAGAAATGTTCTACTTATGAAAAGGAAGTTTTGAAAGAAAAAATCAGGAACTGCCTTGATGCAATCGGGAGCGCGGAGTTTCTGAAACCGGGAATGAAGGTTTTTCTAAAACCGAATTGCGTCGGTGCCTTTCCTCCCGAATTAGGAATCACGACGCATCCCGTTTTTCTGGAAGCGGTGGTCGAGATTTTGAAGGAATACACGGATGACATCATCTTCGGTGACAATCCCGCGACCAGGGACATCATTCCGGTATTAAAAAAATGCGGTCTCTACGAGATTGCTTTGAAACACAACCTAAAAATCTTCCGCGGGAATGATCTCATCACGATCAAGAATCCTAACCCGAGGATTTTTTCTGAGTTCCAAGTTTCACGGGAAATGATTGAAGTCGATTTGTTGGTGAATCTTCCGAAACTGAAAACCCATTCCCTCACTTACATGTCGGTGGCGGAAAAGAATCTCTTCGGAATGATTTACGGACTCAGCAAAGCCGGCTGGCATGTCCGGGCCAACAACCCCCTGCAATTCGGGGAAGCCCTGAATGATTTGTACGGCGCGATTCTTAAAGCCTATGAGGGAAGAAGAATGCTCCATCTCTGCGACGGCATTCTCGGTTTGGAGGGCGAAGGCCCGGGAACAGGGGGCAGGCCAAAAGCTGCGGGCGTGATTTTTGCTTCTGCAGATGCAGTGAGTTTGGACCGCGTCGCCGCATCCGTCTGCAAACTCGATCCCGAAAAGATCTTTGTTACGAAAATTGCCCATGAAAGAGAATACGGCGAGGGTGATTTGAAAAACATTGACATTGTCGGGGAGAGCTTGAGCGCTTTCGAAGACTTGAAATTCCAAGAAGCCGTCAATCCACACAGCACTTTCGGGCTGAGATTGTTGAAGTATAACTTTTTGCGCAATCTTCTCCTTGAACATCCCCGGATTGACCGCGAGCGCTGCATCAAATGCGGGGAATGTGTGAAAATCTGCCCTCCGAAAGCTTTGAAATTCAAAAAAGCTTTCCCGCATTTACGGAAAAGCGACTGCATCCGCTGCTGGTGCTGCGCTGAGGTGTGTCCAAAAAATGCGATATTGAAATCAAAAAGACCCCTGATCGGCAGGATTGCCCTAAAAAACAGGGATTAAAAAAAGCAGGCATGTTGCCTGCTTTTCTCATTCACCTGCGCCTGCGATAATAAATCGGATAGTAAAGATAATTATAAGAGAAATAGCGCGGATAATTATAATGACCCAGATAATAGGACGGGTAGTCCTGCGGTTTGGTTGCGGTTTTTATTTTCGGCTTTTCGGAGACGATTTTTTCACCATCCTTCGTTATCTCGATAGATTTTATGGACTCGGCCTGGCCAAAATCAAGCTCCTGCTCGCCTCCGTCATCTTCCTGGAATGCCGCAACTTCAGCCGTCTCAATTTCTTCATCGGAAAGCTTCGGATAATAATCCTCCACAAAAGGCTCCATTTCGCTCACGTCATCTTCAATCGCCTCCGTGAGCGGAGGGATTTTAAGTTTCGTTCCGGGAATCAGCCGGTCCCAAACACGGATGTGCCTGTTCTCTTCCACAAGCTCATCTTTCGTTAGATTATATAAAAAAAGGATGTCCTCGACGGTTTCGCCGGTTCTGACGATGTGGAATTTCATGTCAATCACCTGTTATATATTTATGAAGCATGTTCTTCACTTATAACAAAAATCGTATTTAGGAATACGATTTATGTGTTTAAGAAATTCTCATTTATTTCGTTTTCAAAATTATCGTCAATGGGCTCATAACTTTCCACTTGCGTGAAAACCGTAACCATCATTTTCGTTTCGCCGATGACTTCCGCGACCACTTCAAACACGATTTCCGTTTCGATGTCGGAGCCGACCAGTTTCGCGTTCGTACATGTCGGTTGCTGGATGATGCGCACAATCACATCCTGGGAATTATCTCTGACTTCTTTTACTATCTGCCTTGTGTTGATGCCCTGCGAATAACCCACGACTTTCTTGGCGATGTCGGTCTTTGTATTGTCGTCATAGGAATACCAGATGTTGATTTCGAAATTGCCGATCAATTCGACGCGGTTGTTGTCCGCAAGCGAAGCCTCGAATTCATGGTTGATGACCCAAACCCCGAGGATGCTGAAAGCTTCGAACCGTGGCGTGACATTTTCTTTGATCCGGATGAGTTTTTTGCCTTTGCCGACAATTGCCTTGGTTACTATTTCACGGATCTCATTCATACATATCCCTCCTCAGTAACAATATATTCACCCAGAAGATATATTGCTACTAGGAAATAATCTATTTTATATTATGAATGAGATTTGGAGATTATTCCGCGCAAATGCCATGTATATGCCTTTTCTACCTTCACATCGACAATTTTCCCAATCAAATTCTTATCGCCGGGGAAGTTCACTAACTTGTTGTGCTCTGTATAACCGGAAAGAAGGTGCGGATTCTTTTGGCTCGGTCCGTCCACCAAGACTTTCACGGTTTTCCCTTCAAAGCGTTTGTTGCCGCGCAGATAGCCTTCGTTCACCAACTTATTCAGGGCAAGCAATCTTTCCTTTTTCGCACCCGGATCCAAATCATCGGGATACTTGGCCGCGGGAGTGCCTTCGCGGGGCGAAAAGATGAAGGTGAAGGCTCCTTCGAAATCAGCTTCCCTGACCAAGGACAGAGTTTCTTTAAAATCTTCATCCGTCTCTCCCGGAAAGGCGACAATGATGTCCGTAGTGATCGAAATGCCGGGAACATGCTTTCTCAGCATCCGGATTTTTTCCAAGTACTCTTCGCGAGTGTACTTGCGGTTCATTTTTTTCAGGATTTTATTGCTTCCCGACTGCACCGGCAAATGCAGATGGGGCATGAGATTGCCTCCTTTTGCAAGCGCATATATCGTTTCGTCGTCCAAATCATGGGGATGGGAAGTGGTGAATCTAATCCGCGGAATGGCGATTTCCCGTAATTCAAGCAATAAATCCGCAAATGTATAATCAATGTTCAAGTCTTTTCCGTAAGCATTGACGTTCTGGCCGAGTAAGGTCACTTCCTGATAACCCAACTCCGCAAGTTCCCTCACTTCCGAAATGATGTCCTCGGGACTCCGCGATCTTTCGCGGCCCCTGGTGTAGGGAACGATGCAATAGGTGCAGAACTCATCACAGCCGTACATGATGTTAACCCAAGCCTTGCGGTCATGGGCGCGTTTGGTCGGGATGCCTTCAACGACTTTTCCTTCTTCCGAAAAAACCTCCGCAACCTTTTCTTTATTTAAGTAAGCATCGTAGAGATATTCTCCGAGTTTGTGGATGTTATGCGTCCCAAAGACCAGGTCAATGTGGGGGTATTTTTCCTTGATCAGATTGAAGACCCTTTCTTCCTGGGGCATGCACCCGCAGACCCCGAGCAATAAATCGGGATTGTGCATCTTAAAGCCCTTCAGCCTGCCGAGTTCCCCGAAAGTTCTGTTTTCAGCGGTTTCGCGGATTGCGCAAGTGTTAAGCAAGATCAAATCGGCTTCGCTTTCATTATCCGCTTCGGTAAAACCCAATCTATGAAGAATGCCCGCCATTTTTTCGCTGTCGGCTTCATTTGCTTGGCAGCCGAAGGTTTTGATCAGATATTTCTTGTCTTTTCCGAATTGACGCAAATGCTCGGGGAATGAAAATTTTATCTTTTCTATTTCTTTTTTGATTCTCTTTCTTGCTTCTTTCATAGAAGGAGCGAAGTATTTTCCATAATCTTTTTCCATGTCTTTAACCCTCATGTTTTATTATTATACCAATTTTACTTTCTTTAAGCAACTTGTTTTCTTTTCCACATTTCTTGAATCAAGAATGGAATAATGATAAAATGGGGAAGGTGAAAAAATGAAGCAATATTTTAAATATTATAGTCATAATTACCCAAAAAACGAAATTAGGGATTTTTTGAAATTATTGAAACAGATCTGCTCCGGTCCGGGGCATTTCCTTGAATCAGAAAGCAAATCCTTGGAATTTTTGCTTTCTGAAGCCCAGGCGCTTCCAAAAGTGAGAAAACACGAAAATCTGTATGATTGCATCGGACCCAATTACGTGAGGGTCAACCTGCGCCCCTTCATCAAGTTGGGCTTGGATTTGGAATGGCTGAATGCGGCCTTCTACGCTTCCGCAGCTTCGGGCAAACAAATTTCCATTGAGGATGCTTTGCCTGAGCTTGCAGTTTTTTTGGAAAAACTCTTTCCAAGGGAACTTGTAGAAACGGAAATGGAGAAGTTCAAACGAAAGGGCAATCCGGCTATGAGACACAGCCCTAAATTCCGCCGAGTTTACAAACCTGCCTATCGTGTTCTGGAAAGGAGCTTCATCGGACCGGAATTGAAAGCCCTGCAGATCCAAAATTTTCTGGAACGGATTCCAAAAACAGGCTTGACAGTCATCGCCATCGACGGTCCCTCCGCGAGCGGAAAAACGACGGTAACGGAAGCATTGAAAGAAAAATTGGATATTACCCTGATATCCGTCGATGATTTCTTTGACGGAAGCGATGATGAAATCGGCATTAATTCCGAAAGAATCAAAGAGGAAATCCTTCTCCGTTTAAAACCCGGAAAACATTTCGAATACCAAAGATATGATTGTTCAAAAAATGAGTTCGTCAAAAGAAGGATCGAGGAAGTGAAGAACATCGTCATTCTTGAAGGGCTCTATTCCGCAAACTCCCTCCTCAGCAGTTTTTACGACGCTGTCATCTATTTTGAAGCCTCCGAGGAAGAACAACTGGAGAGGCTCAAAAAGCGCTCTGAACGGCTTTTTCCGCGCTTTTTGGACGAATGGCTGCCGCGTGAAAAGAAGTATTTTCAAAAGGAAGGGATTTATGAAAATTCAGATTTGATCGTATGAAAAAGCTGCCCGCAGGCAGCTTTTGCTATAAACAAGGCTAATAAATGAAACGGGTCACCACCAGGTGTTCTTATAAATCCTATCCCAATATTCGTCATCGGTGATCGCAAAAGATTCAAGATCCCTGACGCTGCCGTCATAGTTCAAATATACTTTTTTCCTGAGGCCTTCATAGGTAAAACCAAGCTTCTCGCAAACCCTTCGCGATTGGAAATTTTCCGGAAAAGCCGTGCATTCAATCCTTTTCATATTGAGTTTTTCAAAACCCCAGGAAATGATGTATTTGGAAGCCTCAACCGCGATTCCCCTTCCCCAATATTTCGGGCTGACGGTGTAACCCAATTCGGCTTTATGGTTGCGGACATAGGAGTGAAGTTCAATCGTTCCGATCATTTTATTGTTTTCTTTCCAAACAATCGCAAAAACTCCCAGCTGTCCGTATTTTTTTTTATTACGAAATAATTTGATCACTTCTCTCGTTTCGCTGAGAGAAGCATGGGGCCGCCAACCGGCATTGGGGCCGATTGTGGAAAGGCGGGCGAACTCGAACATGTCAAAAGCGTCGCCTTCTTCAATTTCCCTTAGCAACAATCTTTCGGTTATGATAATCGGCAGTTTTTCCATAAAAATACATCCTTCCGTTATCATTATATATAAATCAATGGCGAGTTGCAATAAAAAAAACATCGGAACCGATGTTTTTTTCTACTGTGTTTATTTCCGATGCTCTACAATAAGTTTAATGGCAGTCCTTTCCTCACCATCGATAATGATGTCGCTGAATGCTGGAATGCAAATCAGATCCTTACCGGTGGGAGCCACATATCCCCTGGCAATAGCAATAGACTTAATAGCCTGATTCAAAGCGCCAGCTCCGATTGCTTGGATTTCAACCGCCTGCGCGGTTTTAAAAGCATTCGCAAGAGCGCCCGCAACTGAGTTTGGTTTTGACTTTGATGAAACTTTTAATACATCCATATTTCTCCTCCTGTTATTATGTCATAAAATTATATTCAGAAAAATCTGAATTTATGCTTGTATAGGAGTTATTCTATCACATTGATAATGTCGATGTTTGCCGGTTTTTTTGAATTTTCATCTATTTCAACCAAAATTGCGTTGAATTGGGTTTTGCCGGTGTTTTCGGGCGAAAATCTTTCCGCCACTTCGTTCAAATAGCGGCTGATGATAATTTCTTTTTTCACGCCGATGACCCCGTCCAAGGCCCCAGTCATACCGACATCGGTAATGTAAGCCGTCCCGTTTTCCAAAATGCGGGCATCGTTGGTCTGAACATGGGTATGGGTTCCAAAAACAATCTGGATCTTACCGTCAAAGGCAAGCGCGAAAGCAATTTTTTCGCTGGTCGCTTCCCCATGGAAATCGCAAATATAAATGTCGCTTTCAACGTTCTCCAGAATCTTCTTCGCCGCTTTGAAGGGATTGCCATGCTCGGAATTCATGAAGACCTTGCCGATGACTTGGAAAACTGTGATTTTAAGGCCTTTGCAATGCATGGTCACATACCCTTTCCCGGGAGAATCCTCCGAAAAATTATACGGACGCACGATGTTCTCCGCATCGCCGATGTATTCCAAGATGTCTTTGTTATGGAAGGCATGATTGCCCAGGGTGATGACATCCACTCCCTGTTCCATGTACCATTTGTAATGGTTTTTGTTCATGCCGCGGCCGTGGGAAGTGTTTTCACCGTTCACGATGATAAAGTCTACTTGTTCTTGTTCTTTGATTTTCTTCACATTTTTTTGAAAACTTGCGCGTCCAAGTTTCGAAAAAACGTCTCCTACAATTAATACTTTCATAATCACACCATCATTTTATAGATTATACCACATTAAATAAACTTATACAAATAAAAAAATCAATTCCGCGTAAAGCAAATATTTATTTTTTTCTTTATTTTCTTTTATTTTCCATCTGTGGTATAATTATTTCGACAAATCATTACCCCAGATTCGTTTTATTAGTGTAGGGGTAATTCTTTCAAATAGGGGAAACTATGAAAGATAATTACTTACTGCGGCGCGCCCTCAAATCGAACGATGAAGATAAAATAGAACATGTCTTCGAAACCATCTATCGCAAATATTCGGGCTTGTTGCTGTTCGTATCTTTGTCAATTGTGAAGCGCAGGGAGATTGCGGAGGACATTGTGAACGACACCTTCTTAAAATTTTATAATAACATCCGCAAGATCAATTTTAATAAAAACATTAAGTACTGGCTTGTGAAGACGGCTAAAAATGCATCTTTGGATTACTTGAAACTAAAAAAGAACCAGATCGAACTGAACGATGATATTGTGTTGAAAGCACCTGACCGAAGCAAAAACATAGACTACCATAACATCATTGCCAAGTTCAAAACATTTCTGACCGAAGAAGAAACCTACATAGTCGTGCTTCGCTTGATTTTCAAATGCACTTTCAAAGAAATCGCCAAAGATAGGAATGTGTCTGTCAATACTGTTTCCGGAAAATATAGGCGTAGCATTGAAAAAATCAGAAAATATTACAAAGGGGATAGATGATGAGAAACTTCCTAAAAAAATTCAAAAAGGCCTTTTGCGATGTTTTCAAAAACAACTTGAGGTATGAACAGATCAAAGACCGCGTTGTCATTACAAAAATTATGACAAAAGCGAATTGCTCCTGCATAACTCCGGATTGGTGGCATTAATACTGTTAATCGCGCTTTTGGGATTCATTTTGATGTTGGCAGCAAGAAAAGGTCGTTGCATCGAACAGGCCGAGCATCTCGTTTATTTTAAAGACATTTCAGAAGCTGCCGAGTGGGCGGATTATGTGTTCATCGCGAGGGTCGAGAAAAAACTATATACGAAACAATATGACGGGACAGGCTTTCGCATGCCCTATTCCTATTACTCGCTTGCGGACATCCAATTCCTAAAAGGCGAGGATGCCTGCGACAAACTCCTGTTCTACGGGGGGTATAGTTTATGGAATCAGCTCATCGTGTTTGAAGACAACACCGAGCTTCCCAGGCCAGGTGAATATTATCTTTTCACCGTAAGAAAAGCAAACGCGGAGAATACACGTGTCGAAGCGGATTCTTATACAGTAATAACGAAGGCCCAAATGCTTCCTTTGGAAGATTACATTCCCGATGCTGGTTTTGATGACCAAAACGACATAACATCCGTCAAGCGTTCTTCCGTCATCCTGATATCTTAAATTGGTTCGATTGCAATAAAAAGTGTAGATTTCGCCGATTTCTGGAAGTTCCGCGTTCTCCAGTAGCACCAATTCCCCATTTTCGTCATAACCACCGTAATATTTGATGATTACTTCGTTATCGGTTTGCCCTTTAATATCCCTGAGGATTCTCACGCGGAAATAAGTGTAGGGCATGTCGGTGCCGAAACCATTGTACTGCGATACTTGTTCAACTTTTAAAACAATCCCTTCAAAGCAATAGTCATAGCGTTCGAATGGATCTTCATCCAGACCATGAGCATATTCGGGAAGAAGGGTTGTTGTTTCACTTGCATCGCTCTGCCTTTTACAATGGAGGTGGCAAGTTTTTCTGTGCCAATCAAGCACAGCAATCCGATTGTTGTGAATAAGAAAATGGATACAATTCTTTTAATGATTTTCCCTCCCATTCTATTTTAAATCTTCAAGTGCTTGCAGAAAAGCAAGAATGATTTCTTTATTGGCTTTACGATGTGGTACGGAGAGACTCACTATTTCAAAATTAAGCGCGACACATTGGATTATTTGGCCATTTCTTCAATGGGTGGATTTGATCCGAAAGTGATGGTTTACGATGATTTTTATACACTTGTTGATAGAAATGACGATGTCGATCCCAACTCAAGAGGAGCCATCTATACATCCGGGAAAAATTTTTATTGCCAGTTCTATGCCGATCGTGACCGCTATTATTTCGGGGTAAAACCTGCGCTATCTGGCGCGACCGGCACGACCACAATCCGTTGCGTGATTGACAATTTCCATGTTTCGGATTATTCGAAATTGGTGAGCGGCATTAATGCGGTCAAAAATGGTAGAATTTACTACAAGGACTACACGAACCTCAGCTACTACATTTCCATCGGGGCTGCCCAATGGAACAAGCTTGGGCAAGTGCAAATCCGCCACCGAGGCGCGGGGGACCGCACCGACCTGACCCTCAATCTATTTTATGATAAGGACAGCATCGTTGCCTATACGAGCAAGCATTGGCTCAAGGGTTGGTCAATTTGGTACAATGATTACTATTTTCAGGACATGGTTATGTCTGAAAGGTTAAAAACCGTCATGCATGAATTCGGGCACACTCTGGGGATGGCAGAGTTTTCAGGATGGGATTATTGCGAATCGTATGACAATGTCATGGTCCAGGGGATCAGGAGCATTTCTAAATTAGGCCCGGCCGACATCGCTGTCTATCGGAAACTCTGGGGCTAAATAAATGCAACAATATCATTGGCATGACCACATTCCCGACAAATCACGCAAATAACCGAAAGTCCATGTTGCTTTTTGCTTGATTTTGGGGTTGATTATGTTCGGAAAGCCAAAAAACAATAAAAAAAGAGGCTGTTGCCTTCACGGCAGCAGCCTTTTTATTTCGCCACTTCATGGACCCGGGTTTCCCTGATGACGGTCACTTTGATGGTCCCGGGATAGTTTAAGTTGTTTTCAATTTTCATGCGAATGTCGCGCGCCAGTTTGTGCGTCTCAAGATCATTGATTTCATCCGGTTTAACAAGAATTCTAATTTCGCGACCGGCTTGCAGGGCGTAGGATTTTTCCACGCCTTTGAATTCATTGCAGATTTCCTCTAACTTGGTTAAACGTTTGATGTAATTTTCAAGTGATTCGCTGCGCGCTCCCGGTCTGGCAGCAGACATCGTGTCCGCAGCAGCAACCAATTGAGAAATGATGTGCGTCGGTTCGCGGTCCCCGTGGTGGGAAGCAATCGCGTCGATTACGACCGGGTGCTCGTGGTTTCTCTGGGCAAGTTCCACGCCGATGTCAACGTGGCTGCCTTCCATTTCCGCATCCGCGGCTTTTCCAATGTCGTGGAGCAGACCCGCTCTTCTTGCGAGCGTTTCATTGACTCCAATTTCAGCGGCCAATTTGCCCGCCAAGAAGGCCACTTCCAAGGAATGCGCCAAGGCATTCTGGCCGTAACTTGTGCGGTATTTCAGCCTTCCGATTAATTTTACCAATTCCGGGTGAACTTTTCCAATGCCGGTTTCAAAGACTGCCTGTTCCCCGGCTTCCCTAATTTCAGTATCCAGTTCTTTTTTGAATTTTCCTACCAATTCCTCGATTCTCGATGGTTGGATTCTCCCGTCAGCAACCAAGGTTTCCAAAGTTCTTCTGGCAACCTCTCTCCTGATGGGGTCAAAACAGGACAACACGACCGCTTCGGGCGTATCGTCAATGATGATATCAACACCTGTGGTGGCTTCGATCGTTCTAATGTTCCTTCCTTCACGACCAATTATCCGGCCTTTCATCTCGTCATTGGGCAAAGGCACCACCGAAACTGTCTTCTCCGCAATCACATCGCTAGCGTATTGCTGGATTGCATTGGCCAGTAGACTTTGGGCCTTACGGACAGATTCGGTCTTTGCTTTTTCTTCCGCCTCCTTGATGATGGCGGAAATTTCCAAAGACATTTCCTTTTTCACTTGTTCGAGAATGATTTCCTTTGCTTCCTCAACGGTCAAACCGGATACCTGAAGTAGTTTATGATTCTGCTCTTCAATTAATGCATCCACTTCGCTTAATTGTATTTCAAGATCCTTTTTTCTTTCGTCCAGTGCCAATTCTTTCTTGCTTAATAATTCTTCGCGTTTATCCAAATTAGCGCTTCTGTTATCCAAACGTTCTTCGCGCTGAGCCAGCTTCTGTTCAAGCTCACTGGCAGCACGCCGTTTTTCTTTGATTTCGCGCTCCACTTCTTGTTTTAAACGAAAGATCTCCTGTTTGGTCTCCAACAAGATGGTCTTTCTGTTCTCTTCAGCAAGTTTCTTAGCATCATCTATCAATTTCGCGGCAGTTTTGCCCGCTCTTTGATAGTTTTTATAGAAAATAAAGTAACCGAGTCCAAATCCTAATAATACAAGCAATATGGATGCAATAACAAAAATAGCAATGCGATCGAAACCAACCAGATATAACAGGTCGATTTCTTGCATTTTGTTCTTGCACCTCCAAATATATGGAATATAGTTCAGTCTACTTAATTAATTATACTATAAAAAGGGGGACTAGTCAATTAAAAGATACTCGTCCCTGACAGGAATTTTGTTTACGTTCATCCGTCTTTTCAGAAATAATCTTCCGAGAAGGGCGAAATATTTGTCTGAAAAAGGGGACCCCCTGGCAGAAAAATGTAGAAAAAAAGACCGAAATTTTTCGGTCTCATAGGCTTTTGTTTTTATATAATTCTCTGATTTTTGCTTCAATTTCCTGGCAAAGATTGACGTTGTTTTTTAAATAATCTTTCACGTTCTCACGGCCCTGGCCCAGCTTCTCATCATTGTAAGCATACCAAGAACCGCTTTTCATGATTATGTCGTTTTTGACGGCAAGGTCGAGGATCTCTCCTTCACGGGAGATGCCCTTACCATAAATCAAGTCAACTTCAACCGCCTTGAAGGGAGGGGCAACCTTGTTTTTGACAACGCGGACGCGGGTCAGGTTCCCGATAATTTCAGTCCCCTGTTTTATGGCATCGATGCGTCTGATGTCAAGACGGATCGTGGCATAAAACTTCAATGCCCTGCCGCCGGAAGTCGTCTCCGGAGAACCGAAAAGAACGCCTACCTTTTCTCTGATTTGGTTGATGAAGATCGCAATCGTTTTGCTTTTCGAAATCGCACCGCTCAATTTACGCATCGCCTGCGACATCAGGCGCGCTTGCATCCCGATGTGGGAATCACCCATGTCGCCGTCGATTTCAACCTTCGGTACCAAAGCAGCGACAGAGTCAATGACGATGACGTCAATGGCGTTGCTGCGGATTAAGTGTTCCGCAATCTCCAAGGCCTGTTCGCCAGTGTCCGGCTGCGAGATAATCAGATTGTTAACATCGACGCCCAGATTCTTCGCATAAACAGGATCCAATGCATGTTCGGCATCAATGAATGCGGCATACCCGCCGGCCTTTTGCGCTTCCGCTATCGCCAGCAAAGCAAAAGTCGTTTTCCCGCTGCTTTCGGGGCCGTATATTTCTATGATTCTTCCCTTTGGATAACCGCCGACGCCCAGGGCCAAATCAAGCGAGAGCGAACCCGAAGAAATGACCTCCATTTCTTCCAGGTTTTTTTCCCCCAATCTCATTATGGAGCCTTTTCCGTATTGCTTTTCGATTTGTTTAAAAGCTGATTCCAAGGCTTTCATTTTCTCTTCTGCCATTTTTACTCCTTATTTGCTATTCAATATGATGTTTCTATTTTTAATAAAATAATCAAATCCCGATACCAGAGTCAAAATTCCTGCCAAGCCAATCAAAACAATGGCAGTGATTTCCCTTCCCAAATCCCCGAGCAAAGTGAAGGGATAGTTGTTCACCAGCAAAAACAGGATCGCAAACATCTGCGACACCGTCTTTGCTTTGCCAAGCTTGCTCGCAGCGATTACCTGTTGGTTGTCGGCCGCGACCAATCTGATGCCGGTGACCATGAATTCCCGGGCAAGAATGATTGTGATCACAAATCCCAGCTGAAAGCCAAAAACCTGGAACCTTCCTCTTTCAAGCAGATAAATCAGCGCCGTGAGCACAAGGAGCTTATCCGCAAGCGGATCCATGAATTTTCCGAAATCAGTAATTAAGTTATGCTTCCTGGCAATGTGTCCGTCGAGAAAATCAGTGAAAGCGGCCAAGGAAAAAATTCCGAAAACCAAGATGTTTTCCAAAGTCACTTCGTTGCCGGCGCTTCCAAAAAGAGTTATGCTTGAAAAAAAAGGAATTAATGAAACGATAATGATCAACGGGATCGCAAAAATTCGCGCAACCGTCAGTTTATTCGGCAGATTCATACCTGTTCTCTCCTTGTTTGCTTATAACTATTATACAATAAAAAGCGGCATTAGTAAACATTTATAAGTTTTTTTCAAAGCGATCGGCAATGGCATCGGCAGCCAAGATCCCGCTCATCCAGGCAAAGTGGAGATTATAACCGCCGCATCCCCCGTCCACGTCGAGAATTTCACCGATGACATAGAGATCCTGATTTTTCTTTGAAGAAAAATCATGGTTGATTTCTTCAATGCGCACGCCCCCGAGCGTAATCTGCGCAAATTCGTAACCGAATTTACCCGTTATTTCAAAGGTTAGTCCCCGTAGAGTCGCATGGATTGCTTGCAAATCATGGTTTATGTTTCTTTTCAATACCTCATGTGCAAGCATCTTAGGTAATGTCCCCAGGAGCGCTTCATCCATGCTTTTCTCTGCCAAAGCTTCCTCCAAAAAGCGAAGGATGTCAACATCGGGAAACAAATCCAAACTGACGATGTTTCCGGGCCTTGCATGGCGGGAAAGGTTCAGCGCCAGAATTCCCGACAACCCTTTTTCTTTGAAAAGAATTTCGCCCGATTCTTCATGGATGATTTTCCCGCGGTCGAGGAGTTTCGCTCTGCATTTTACCCTGATTCCCCGCAGGCTGCTCATATTTTCTTTCGTTGCGAGAGCGACCAGGCCCGGTTCCAGCGGGGTGAGCGAATGCCCCAGGTTTCCCAAAAGCTCATAGCCGTTAGTTTTTTCCTGCGCCAGCGAACCCGTGGCAATCACGAGGACATCGGAAAAGAAACGACTGTCTTCGGTCAGGATTTCAAAACCGTCCCCTTGTTGGATTTCCCTGACGCGCTGGTTGCACAGGACTTCAATGCGATATTTGCTTAAAGCCTGAAGCAAAACTTCCAAAACGGTGTTCGCATATTCGCTGTGAGGATAGAGCCTCTCCGCGGCATCGGCACGGAGAAGCAGTCCGAGCCTTCGGAAAAATTCGACCAAGTCATTTACGGAGAAACTTTCCAAGCACCTGGCAATAAAATCCGGCTGATTGTAATGTTCGGAAGCCATGCGGAGATTGCTGATGTTGCATTTTCCGTTTCCGGTTTTCAAGATTTTTTTCCCGATGCGGGGATTTTGTTCCAAAATCAGGCAATCGAGTTCCGGGTTCCTCATTTTCATCCTTAAGGCACAGGCGATGCCCGAAGCGCCGCCTCCTATGATTATGATTTTTCTTTTCATATCTTCACCCGCTCATGCAATTTATTTATATTTTAACACATGGGCATTCCGCTTGCAAATGAAAACGGCGCGCAGCGCCGCTCATTTCTGAATCAAAGAGTTGATTGCCTCCAATAAATAATCAAAACCCTTGGTGATGAGATTTTCGCCCGTCTTTGCGATTTCATTCGCAAGATTGGGATCAATTTTCTCCCGGGGGCTGTAGCGATTGCCGGGAGTTTGGATTTCTTTTTCAAATTCCTCAATCCTCTCCTGAATCCTGCCGCTTTCCGATCGCGGCTCGGATTTTCCGAGCGTCATGCCAAACACAAAAATACAGACAAGCAAAAAAACGTAAACTAATTTTCTCATTTTAAACTCCGAAACTTTTGAAATATGTTTTTAAATCGTTTATGTCCACATTGCAGGCAAACCTGAGCAAGCAATCAAAAACCGTGCCGATGAACGATGAATCCGCTCCTCCTCCAAGCTGACCTTGGAGAAAGACGCGGAGCACATCTTCGGGCAAGGAAGGAAGGCCAAAGCGCACGAGATTATAAATGAAACAGAACAAGCCCAGGCTGAAAATGAAAATGAATTTTACTTTATCCATCATTCATTTATATGCATCAAGCGATTATTCCATTATCAACAATCGTATGCAAAGACCTGTCGATCGCGCCGCTGATCACTTCGGACAGATCGGAAATATCGAGGTCCACTTCTTTGGGGGTCACCATCATATTGTAACCGTTGGGAGTGAGCACTTCTTCCAAGAGTTTAATTTTGTCTTCCTCACTCAAACGACCAAACTCACCCATGAATTCTTTGCGATACTCTTCATCGGGCAATTCGGTTCTCTCAACATCAATTTTTTCCGGACCGACGCTGATGTTCTGAATGGGGCGGTTTTGTTGCTCAATTTTGTGGTTCAAGTAACGCAGCAACAAATCAAGCGTGTCGCTCGCAATCGTAGCCGCATCAACGACTGTCGGAACACCGATTGCGATCACGGGTATCCCCATCGTCTCCTTGCTGATTTCTTTTCTTGAGTTCCCTACGCCGGAGCCGGGGGATATCCCCGTGTTTGTAACCTGGATTGTTTTGTTCACCCTTGCCACGGACCGCGCGGCCAAAGCATCAACGACAATCAGGTAATCGACATTGATCTTTTTTACAACCGCTTCGATGATGTCATAGGTCTCTATTCCCGTGTTTCCCATCACTCCGGGGGCAATGGCGGAAACGTCGCTGATGCCTTCGGAAACTTCTTCCGGATTGAGGAGGAACATGTGCCTTGTAACGATGACATTGTCAATGACGATGGGGCCCAGGGAGTCGGGAGTGACATTGATGTTCCCGAGCCCCACCACCAACCCCCTGCTCTTTTCCGTAATGTTTTCTGCCCTGAGCACTTCTTTGATAATTTGTGTGAGGGCGTTTTCACACTTCTTAAGTTCGTCATGATCATGAGTTTTTATAGCTTTTGTATCCAAGACATAGTATAATCCCGGTTTCTTTCCGATTTCCCTGCCGACATTTTCCGATATGACCGTTCTCCTGATGATGAGATTGTCTTCTTCAAATTCTTCATTGATTACTTCCTCGGCATATGTCGTTTTCTTCAGATCCAAGGCTTCGAAAGCCAAATCTGTTCGGATTTGAAACTTCTCTAAATTCATATTATCACCTCTTTGAATATTGTTTGCCTTTTCCAAATTTTTACGATTTCCAAATATTTACATCATGGCTATTTATTTTGCATCTAAAAGCCTTGCTTTTCGGATGCTTTTTTGGTAAAATAAGTTGTATAAAATCTGGAGGTAAATATGGCTAATATCAAACAACAGGAAAAACGTAATCGCTCAAATTTAAAGAAAAGATTACAGACCGCCGCTTTCAAATCATCCGTTAAGACAGCCATCAAAAGAGTCGAAACGGCAGTCCATAATAATGATCTTGAAGAAGCGAAATCAGCTTTAAGTTTTGCTTTCAAAAAATTAGACAAGGGTTTAGCTAAAGGCATTTACCATAAGAATTTTGTCAGCCGGAAGAAGTCGCGGCTTTCGAAATTGGTAAATCAGGTCTAAACCCCCCCGGTTGTTGGCCATCAACAACCTTTTTTTATATCAATATAAAGCTTCCTTAAAAAAAAAAACCTTCCGATATCAGAAGGTTTTTTTGTTTGTCTTTTCTAATAACTTAATCAAATCCATCGGAGATTTAAAAGCATAATCGCCATAATATATAGCTATGTTGCCCGATCCTTCTACTCCATCAATTTAAAGGTAGGCCATCATTTCTTCGCCGAAATCGTATATTGTTTTATCGTCAACTTTAAACTCCCTTAACGGAAAACGGATTTCGGTCGGCAAGCGAACATCGTTAGGCGAGGGTTTTTTATTGACAAGACGGCTAGTCCCGACCTTTACATATTTTCCATCTCCGCATGTCACCTTCCAACTCAAATCAGATATAATTTCTTCGCCTTCAACCAAAATGGCAGGAAGGCCGTCGGGATTAAAACAAACAATCTCTAATAGCCATTTGCCAGGTGGAAGCTTGAGCAAACCAGAAAAACCGTAAACATATCTTCCGTTAATTGAAACGTTTGTTTTACCTTCGCTCTTTATATTAAGAATTTCCGGTTTATTGAGCAAAACCTCCTTCATAAATTTTACATTATGGTAACAATCGTCTAAACGCCAAAAGGGAGGAATAAATACAATTTCGTATCTCCTGGTCATTACCTTCTTGGCAAGAGCGATTTCAAAATCTCCGGGATACCAGATCCATACTGCTTCTTTTTTCAAATTCATCCCTCTTTCAATCTAAATAACCAGGTTTGGTGTTGACTTTAAACGCTGAAGCCAAAGATTTTAACTGCTCATCGGTGATTCCCTTTTTCTCTGCAAATCCGGAAATTTTGAAATAAGTTTCTGCTGCCTTCTCGGCCGTTTCGATAAGACCGAAAGCATCATCGAGCGTTTTTCCGACGCCGATGACTCCGTGCATAGCCCAAATCACTAGACGGGAGGCGCGCAGTTTCTCAGCCGTCCTGCATGCGATTTCCTCATTCCCGCAAACCATCCAGGGAAGAACGCCTATTCCGTCGGGAAAAACGACTAAGCATTCGGTATTCATTTTCCAAAGCGTCCTTGTGAATTCCTTTTCGTTCAAACTATGAACAAATGTCATGGCAACAAGATTGGTCGCGTGCGTGTGGATTACAACCCTATGATCGGGATCGGCTTTCAGCCTTTCCGCATGTGCCAGCAAATGCGTAGGAAGTTCCGAAGTGGGAACCGCGCCGTCATTCAGTCCCCACAGGAGCGAAGCCGTTTTCCCGTCCGAGTTTATTTTCATTATGCCGATATTTGCTTCCGGATCTTTTTTTATGTTTTTGAAATATTTACCGCTGCCAGTGACGAGAAGAATTTTTCCTGATAAAGCTGATGCATTGCAACCGATATTGAGCGTACGAATGGATGACTCGGGATCCAAATACTCTGCTACTTCCTCTTCATTAAGAATATAGGAAACATTTCCTCCATTGCGCTCGTCCCAGCCGAGGCGGTACATATTGTCAATTAAATCGCAAAATTCCGCGACAAAAGGGGAAGTGAAAATGTCCTTCATTATTCTTCTACCTTTCTACCTCTTGAGTGTTTTTTCATAATTTCTTACTTTATCGAGCCAGTCTTTCGCAGAAACACCCTCCGTCACACAGAAATAATCGTACACGGCTCCGTGTGGGTAATTTTTCAGTTCTTCCATAAGCGCCAAACGTGAGGTGTAATCCCCCTTGGCTTCGTATTCTTTGAGCAGCTCGATTGGTTCGAGAAAAGCCCTTAACAATGCTTTTTGGACGCTGCGAGCACCGATGACCCAAGCTGCGATCCGATTTATTGAAGCGTCAAAAAAATCCAATCCGATGTGGGTTCTTTCCAAAAAACTATTTCTGACTAACTCCGAGGCGAGAGCACCGAGCTCGTCGTCAAAAATCACAACATGGTCGGAATCCCAGCGCATCGGTCGAGAGATGTGAAGCAAAAGCTCTTTTGTATAAAGGAGGACGGCCGAAATTTTATCGGCAACACTTTCGGTCGGATGGAAGTGACCGGTGTCGAGGCAAAGAGCTTTGCCGTTTTCGACGGCATAGCCGAAATAGAATTCACTCGAACCGACCGTATAAGCTTCTGCTCCAATACCGAAGAGTTTCGGCTCTATGGCGTCAAAAATGTATTCGTCATCGTATTTGTCCGAATAAATGATGTCAAGTGCTTCTTTCAAACGTGCGCGCGGACCATAGCGATCCACCGGAAGGTCTTTATATCCGTCAGGAATCCAGATGTTCACGACCGCTTTCTGTCCGAGTTCTTTTCCGAAATAAGCGCCGATTTTTCGGGATGCCCGGCAATGCCTAATCCAAAAATCCCTGATTTTAGTATCGGCGGAAGAAAGCGTGAAACCGCTCTCCGCTTTCTCGTGGGAAAAGCAAGTCGGATTAAAATCGAGTCCGACTCCCTGCGTTTTCGCCCATTCCACCCAGGAAGAGAAATGCCTGGGTTCCAATTCATCCAAGTCGACTTTTTCATCGGTGTCGGCATAAATCGCATGCAGGTTAACCTTGTGTTTACCTGGAATCAGACTCAAAGCCATTTCAAAATCCGACCGCAGTTCCTCTGCGTTGCGGGCTTTTCCGGGATAGTTCCCGGTAACCTGTATGCCTCCGGACAGGGCGTTCTCCTTAAACAAAAACCCTTCCACATCGTCTCCCTGCCAACATTGCAAGGAGATTTTCACTTTCTTCAGTTTGGCTAACGCCGCATCGGTGTCAACCCCGATTTTGGCATATATTTTCTTGGCTAACGCATAATGTTCGTGTATCAATTTTTCTTCATCCTTTCCAAAAATCTCTGATAATGGCCGGCATAATCATCATCTTCAAGCGGTAAATACCGTTTTTCGCCCTCCGTCTCCATAAGCAACCTTCTGCCTTCTGCGACCGTGGAGACGTCCCCTCCGTAAAGCATCAAAATGAGAGCATTCCCCATGATGGTCGCTTCCTGCGCTCCGGTTACGACTTTCTTTCCGGTAACCGATGCCGTCAGTTGGTTCAATAAGTCGATTCTGCTGCCACCGCCGATGATGACGATCGCATCGTACCTCCGACCGACGATCGACTCCAATCCCTCAATTACATAACGATATTTGCAAGCCAAGCTGTCGTAGACAGCGCGATAGTATGCGCCTGCACCTTCGGGCACCGTTTCCCCGCTACGGAGGCAATAATCCCGGATTCGCTCAGGCATCATTCCCGGTTCCACGAAAAGAGGATCGTCCGGGTCGAAAAGTGTCCGGAAGCCCGGGGCCTGCGCCGCCATGCTGTTGAGTTCTTCATAACTGAAATTCTTTCCAGCTTCGCTCCAAGCGCGCCGGCATTCATTTGCTATCCATAATCCCGCGATGTTCTTTAAGAAACGGATTTTTCCGCCCTGGCCAAGTTCGTTTGTAAAATTGTTGAGGTAGGCAGTCTCGGAGACATCGGGTTCGTCAAGCACCGTCCCGCAAAGGCTCCAAGTCCCGGAACTGATGTAAACGCGGTTTGCGGCGTCCTCCACCGTCAGCACGGCGCTGGCCGTATCGTGCGAGCAGACCGCGACCACGGGTACCTGCGGAACGCCCAAGCGACGGGAAAGGGCTTCTTTCAGCAGTCCGTATGCTTCTCCCGGTTCAATCTTTTCGGGAAAGAGATCCTCCCCGATGCCCAAGGCTTCGCTTTCCGGAATGAGGGAACCCGTGAAGGGAGAAAAGAGCCCGGTAGTGGAAAGATTGGTGATTTCCGCCCTCTGCTTTCCAGTAAGCATATATGCGATTAGATCCGGAATGAGGAGAACCTTGGCGGCTTTTCGGAAGATTTCCGGTTCATAATGGGCATCATAAGCAAGTTGAAAAATTGTGTTGAAATGGAGGTGCTGGATGCCTGTTGCTCGGTAATGGCGCTTTTTGTCAATTACGGCGTAAACAATTTCTTCCGCTTTCCGACCGCGTGCGTCCCGATAGCAGGCAGGATCGCGCATAAGTTCCCCCGAAGCATCGAGCAAACCATAATCGACACCCCAGGAGTCGATGCCGATGGCCTTAATCTCGGGATACCTTTCGAAAGCCATTTCAATGCTTTTTAGAACATTTGCATAAATCCACGAAAAATCCCAATAGAGTGTTCCTCTTTCCTCATAAATTCGGTTTTTGAAACGATGGATCTCGTGAAACAATAGGTCCCAGCCGACCTTTTCCGTAACAATTGCCCGCCCGCTGGAAGCGCCCAAATCAATCGATAAGTAATACGTTTTCATGCATTTGCCTCTTTTCCTAACCAAAGTATAATTGGAAATGATTGAATATGTCAATCTTTGACAGACATTTTGACAAATATTCATATTTTTGTTATAATCCAATTAAAATCAATCATAAACGTTCATTAATGAGAAAGGAAAAACATGCTCATCAGCGAAAGACATCAAAAAATACTGGAAATTTTACAGAAGGAAAAGGCCGTTTCCACAAAAAAACTAATGGAAATTCTCTATGTGAGCGAAGCCACTTTGCGGCGCGATCTGACAAAAATGGAACAAAAGGGTCTGATCAAACGAACATACGGTGGAGCAATGATTGTGGAATCAATCGCAAACGAATCCTCAATCCTTATTCGCGAACAAAAGCAAGTCAGCGAAAAAAGAAAAATTGCCGGCAAATGTATTGAACTCCTCCAAAACAACCAATCTTATTTCGTCGATTCCAGCACCACAATCGGGCATCTTCTTTATCTGTTCAACAATCTGCAGGACGTGACCGTCATCACCAATGGTCTGAACAATGCCGCCATCCTCATGCAGTCATCTTCCGCAAATGTCTACATCACTCCGGGCTTCGTGAATGTAAAGACGAATTCCATCCTCGGCGCCGACACGATCGAATACATCAATAAGTTCAACTGCAATGCATTTTTGTTTTCCTGCGCCGGAATTTCTCCCCAAGGAATAACTGAGGCAAACCCAGAACAATGCATGGTAAAGAGGGAAATGTTGAAAAATTCAAAAATTCACATCCTGCTTGCCGATCACACAAAATTCGATAAAACCTTTTTATGCAGGAGTTCTGATTTCAAGGACATCGACTATTTGGTTACCGACCGCGAACCTGAACAAAAATACGTCAATATGTTGGCGGAAGCCGGCGTCAGGTTAATTATCGCATAAAAAAATAAAAGGGGCCCCGCCCCTATTTTTTATAACCCAAACAGGAAGAATTCAAATCCGCTTTTGATGTCTATTTGGCCGCTTTTAATCCTAAAATCCAAATCCCCCAATTTTTTCACATTCCTCTTGATTTTCTCCAAATCAACGGCGCGCGCGTTTTTGACCAAATAATAGGCCCTGCCGCTGCTGATGTTCATTTTTTTAGCAATGTCGGCTTGGGTATAGCCGGATTCCAGCATGATGCGGGCCAGGAGGGTTTCCCTGAGGCTCTTCGCAACCAAACTGAAAAGATAATGCACGTCGTTTCCCGAAGCGAGCAATTCATTATAGATGTTGATGATTTTCGCTTTGTCCTGATCCAGAATCGAATTGGTCAGGGCATAAACGTCATTGTATATCTCTTTTACAACAACCCGCCGGACAATGTCAGCGGAAATTGTTCCGGAAGGGCCGACATAATTAATTAATTTGTCCAATTCGTTTTTGGCGTTCTGCAGATTCGAACCGGCGAGTCTGAGAAAAATTTTGATTGCGTCATCCTTAATCGCCACGCTGTTCAGAGTGCACTGCCTTTTGACCCAGCCGGTGATTTCGATTTCCGAAAGCGGCCGCACTTCTTCCACATGTGCGGTTTTTTTCAATTGTTTCACTACTTCCTTTCGTTCATCCAACTTCAAATTTCCCGCATTAATAATCAAAACGGTGGAATTTAAGGGATGGTTCAAATAATTCAGAAAGGCGGAATTTTCCAAAAGCTCTAAATTTTTCTCGCTCGTAAGAAACAAGGGATTTTTGATGATCACGACTTTTCTTTCAGCCATGAACGGCGGCGTGGCGGCATCGCGGATCGCTTCGCCGATGCCCGTCTCTTCTTCGTCGTACCTGCTGATGTTAAATTCGTCAGCGCCCGATTCCAGAACAATTCTCTTTATTTTGTTGTCAATCAAAAAAGTTTCCGGACCGGTAAATAAATAAATGCTTGTCAATTCCATAATTCACTTCCAAATCTCATAAATGATAAGTATTCTGTTTTCATGATCGAGGATGAGCGCCCAATAATTGAATTCTTCTCTTTTTTCAAAATCGGAAACAAGCAAGCCTTCTTGATTGTTGTCAATGCATGTATAATCACCTTTTTCAATGCCCAAGAAGTGTGAGAAATGCTTGGCAACGGAATTGTTTTCATACAGGTGCCATCCGAGATTCTGATCCAATAGAGCTTCATATTCAGAATCATTCAAATCAAAATGGTATTCATTCGCCCAAAAGGATGCATCATCATATCTGTCAAAATACAGGAGCGCATAGTCCGGTTCCCTTTCCGGAAGCACAAGCGAAAAATTCTTCTCGACCTTTGCGCTGAGTTCATTCAGTGTCTTAATTTGAACACCCCATTGAATTATGAAAATAACCCCGAAGATGACGGCCAAAAGACCGAAAGTCATCCCGAGCAGCGCTTTCTTAAGCAGGGGGGTTTTTAATAGTTTGATGCCGCTGATGATTGCAAATATTCCGAAAGGAATCCCGATGAGGGCGATGGTTCTTTCCAAGAACATGCTCGCCACTATGGCAAACGCTCCGGTTGCAATGGTGGCCGTCGCGGAATAATTTCCGCTTTGCGTCCGAACTTCCGCAATGCTGCTTCCGCAATCCGGACAGAAATTTGCTTCTGTCGGGATTTCCCTTCCGCAATTCCTACAATACATAATTTCCCTCCGTTATTATAATAAAACAACGATAATTGTTTGTCAAGGAGAATGGAGAAAAGGCACCCGAAGGCGCCTTTTATATATACTCATTAAATGTTATTATAAAATAACATTTAATGGACAAGATTATTATTCACCCCATGGTTTCAAATATACTTTCATTTTTTCGGAAGCGGTATTTGATCGAATAATGCAAATCGGTGCGGTAAATGATGACGCCGTTTCCTTCCAGAGTCGCGATGGTCTCTGTGTGTGGGAATCCGAACCTTTCACCCCTGCCCGTCTGAATGATCGCATGTTGCGGACGCAAACTTCTGATGAATGAGGGGCTCGTCGATGTCCTGCTTCCGTGATGCGCGATTTTTATGACATTAACCTGCAAATCATAGTTCAAAAGTTTTTCTTCGATTTTTCTTCCGACATCCCCCAGGAAAAGGAAATTTTTATTCCCGATGCGCGCAAGAATCACGATGCTGTTGTCGTTTTCATCGCCATAATCGCGATCTGGATGAAGAATCATGAAATTTATCTTCCCGCAGGCAACCCTGTCCCCCGCGCGGACGCGCAAAACGTTCCCGCTTTTTCCTATACCACTAACATCATATGCACTGACCACCGTTTTTTTTACGGAAAAATTTGCATACACATCGCAGGCGCCACCGTTATGGTCATGATGGTCATGCGTCAGAAACAAATAATCCAATCTCCTGATGCCTTTGCTTTTGAGAAAGCTGACGAGATCGTCGTTGCTTCCGGAGCCGGCATCAATCAAAGCGGTGCATTGGTTGAAGGGTGCTTGGATGAAGATGGCTTCACCGTTGTAAAGATCAAGAAAATGAACCTCCCCTGCCGCTTGCAGGCGGTTTTTGTTTAAGCAGAGAAACAGGAAGCCAAGGTTGAGAATGATCAACAAACGCCTATATGTTTTTTTTTGCTGGAAGACGCAAAGAGCAAGCAACAATGAATAATACATACCTGCGGAAAGGAAGGAAAAATTCGCAATCCGTAGCGGTAAGTACAATTTTTCCCCAAGGTAAACCGCCGCTTTTTCAAAAGCAATGACTAGGTATTCATAAACCTCACCCAGAAACGGCAAAACGACAACAAGCAGGGATGCTGGCAACATGACGATCTCAACCAAATCAATGAATATCACATTCGTGAGCGGGCTTAAAAGATTGATTTCATTATTCAGATTGATGATGACGGGAAGAGTGATGATGTTTATGGCAAGCGAAATCGAAAGGAGCTGAACGAAATGGTACCTCGAAGAAAGCATGGGCGAGAATAGGATGATTGTATAAGCAGCAAAAAAACTCAAAACAAAGCCATGATCATACATATAATAGGGATTGATCAATATCAAAATCAGAAAACAGAAAGAAGCAATATCCAACGAAGAAAATCCGAGCTTGAGTTTTTTGTTTAAAACACCGCAATAATACATCAGCGCAGCCCTCAGCACCGAGGGCGCAAACCCCGTAATCACCAGATAAAAGCAAAGAAATGTTGAGGTCGCAAGAATAATTATATTCTCCTTGATTTTAAAAAAATGTAGAAATTTGTTAATAATGCCTACAAATATCATAATATGCAATCCCGATACCGCGAATAAATGTAAAATGCCGTTTTTTTGGACTGCTAATTTTAGTTCTTCGGAAAAAGCACCATCGTCACCCACGAGCATGGCTTTTAAAAATATTAAATTATTTTTTTCAAAATTTTTCTCCAGGTGGTTGTAAAAGAGAGTTTTCAGACGCCGCCAGGAATACTTTCTTGAGCTTATCTGCAATTCTTCCGAACGCACGCATTTGACCACCTTCCGATGTTTCAAAAATGCCCGGTAATCAAAACCGCCCTCTATCCTTGCTGGATCGGCAGGCAAAACCCTTCCCCACCCTTCCACAACATCCCCCAAAGAAAGATCCAGGAATTCATAATCATGGATGAGGTAGCGTCTGTGTCCTTTTTTCAGCGTCAATTTCTGGTAATTTTCTTTCTTTTCAATGCCAATCACCACGCCGGAAAAAGCGGGATCTGTTTCCGGTTTAATCGTCACCTCCAAAAAGAAAAAATGGATCAGAAAAAGTAAAGCCAGAAGTGCGGAAAAACGGAAAAGCAAGCGCTCGTTTCGGAAAAGATAGTAACCGTAAATCGTAAGCGGAAGCAGGCCAAGAATGTTATTGGTTGCCAGCAGAAGGAGAACAATGAAAAAAGCAATGAGGAACAAATTATTGATGAGTTTCCTATAAGGTGAGGAATTCTTTAATCTGTTCAAAAAGATTTTCGGAAATGCCCTGAACATTCTTAAGTTCATCAATGGTTTTAAAACCCCCATGCAATTCGCGGTAATCAATGATGCTTTGCGCTCTCACTTCCCCGATTCCCTTCAGCGTCATCAACTCTTCCAAAGACGCTCGATTGAGGGATATTTTCCCTTTTTGGGCTTCCACGCGTGGTGCGACATAAATGGAACAGCCGTCCTTTAGAAAATCCGCCAAATTAACTGATTCGGCATTGGCTGCTGAAGTGAAACCCCCTGCAATCCGGACCAACTCATAGACTCTCGCATCCCCGGAAACCTGATAAACCCCGGGATACCTCACTTCCCCCTTTATTTCCACAATTATCTCCGCGCCGGCGCTCTCCTCGTTCCCTTCGATGCGGGGTTGGGTTTCCTCTTCCTTTCTGAAAAAGAAACCCAGGAGAAGCAACGCTACAGCGAGCAGGGGAATGATGATTTTTTTAAGTTTTTCTTTCATACTTACCTCCCCCAATATATTATTCCCATGAATGTAATTTGCGTTAAAAAAGCATAGACTCCAGGCCTATGCTCTTAGAATGAACTATTCATTTGTCGTTGCTTTAATCTTTTTGATTCTGTTCAACCCTTCTCTTTTCAATTTTTTCATCTTGCTGTTAATCGTTTCCCGATTATTCAGATAGAGGAAAAGCGCGCCAGAACCAAGAGCACCGATTAGCATATACGATAAAGCTTTATTCAATATCCCACCTCTTTCCGATAAAAGCATGCATTTATATTATCTCTTCAATCCATGAAATCATAAGGCGAAAGATTTTCCATGTGCTCTGCTTCTTCGAAATCATCAGTAAGCAAATTGAAACCATTTTTTATTTTTTCGGAAAGTTTTGTTTTTCTTTTAAGCTCCACGTCCCTCAACCCGAAGCGAAATGCGTCAATGTTTCCGAGCATGACCAAAAATTTCTTGGCCCTTGTGATTGCCGTGTAGATCAGTTTCCGCTTGAGCATCACATAATATTTGTAAGAAAAAGGTATGATGACAAGATCGTATTCGCTGCCCTGCGATTTGTGGATTGATATCGCATAAGCATGCGTCAAATCTTCCAGTTCATCCATCTTATAATCGACAGGGCCGAAGTCAAACATGACAGTGAGACCGCTATATTCCCCTTCTTCCTGATTCAGGGAAAGGATGTAGCCGATGTCCCCGTTCATGACACCTTTTTCGCTGCGATTGACCAGTTGGATGACCTTGTCGTTGACCCGAAAAACCCTGTCCTGGTTTTTGATTTCCTTTCCGTCACCGGGATTGAATTTTTCCTGAAGCTTACGATTGATGGCGTGGATTCCGATTTCGCCTTTGTAAAGGGGAACTAAAACCTGAATGTCCCTGATGAGGTCCATCCCTTTCAGAATTGCCTGTTCGACGGTTTTTAAGATTCCGGGCAGAATGCTTCCGTCATCCAGGCGAATGAAGTTTCTGTCCTCCTGCTTCACAAGAATGTCCGCCCCCACATAACCCTGATTGACGAAATGGGCAAGGGAGATGATCGTGGAGTCGGAGGATTGGCGGTAAATCTGATCCAGCCGCACCGTTTTTATTTCTTTGGAAGCTATCAGATCCGCGAGAACTTCTCCCGGCTCCACAGAAGGCAATTGGTCGACGTCGCCGATGAGGATTATTTTGGCTTCGTTTTCGAGGCTGGAAAAAAGCCTTGCCGCCAGATTCAAATCGACCATCGAAAATTCATCAATAATTACGATTTTCGCGTCCGTTTTCGCTTCCGGACCGAAACGGAAAATTCCTTGTCCTTCAAAACCCAAAAAACGGTGAATCGTCTGCGCCGGGAAGCGGCAGACTTCGTTCAGTCTTTTCGCGGCGCGACCAGTCGGCGCAAGCAATGCGATTCTTTCCGAAATCACTTCGCTGGGTTCAAGTTCAAGGATCGCTTCAATGATTGCTTTGATGATTGTCGACTTGCCGGTTCCGGGACCGCCGGTGATGATCACGAGCGGCTCCAAGAGTGCTTGGATAATCGCTTCTCTTTGTTTTTCGGTATAAACAATACCGTTTTTTTCTTGTATTTTTTTAATAATTATTTCAATTTCGTTTATATTATATCCTTTTTGAACTCCGTTTTTCAAAAATTCATTGACTTTTTGTGCCAGGAGATTTTCTGATATGTAGAGTTTGAATAGATAAACGCATTTTTCTTCATCAATATAGATTTTTTTGTTGATGGCTAAATTTTTCAATGCTTTTTCAAAATCTTCTAAAAAGAAAATGTTCTCTTCGCGGTTCAGTTCTTCTCCGGCAAGTTGAAAGAGTTCTTCATGTTCGAGATAGACATTTCCCGTGCGGAAACAGCGTTCTCGGAGAAGGTAGAAAATCAAAGCTTCGAATCTGCGCGGACTGTTCTTGGGAATTCCGATTTCCATGGCGATTTTGTCCGCTCTCCTGAAACCGAATCCTTCAACGCGGTCAATCAAGCAATAGGGGTTTTCTTTGATGATCTCAAAGGCATCCTCGCCGAGCGATTTCAACAATTTCAAAGCGGCATTCATTGTGATTCCCAACTCCAAAAGTTTCAGGAGCACCAGCTTTTGCTTTTCTAACCCGACAATCCTTGTCTTGAGCGTTTCCCTCTGTTTTGAATTGAGCCCCGGAATCCCCTCCACAAGTTCGGGGTTTTTTTCAATCAGATTAATGCAATCCTTTCCCATAGCTTCATATACACGCGCAGCAGCCACTTTTCCGATTCCGGGAAAGAGCTCGCTCGAAAGAAAGGCAATGATCCCTTCAGGAGTGCTGGCTTCGCGGCGGAAATAACTTGCGGCTTTGAACTGAAGCCCGTATTGATTGGTGACGAATTCACCCGTGAATTCATATTCTTCGTCTACAATCGGTTGGCGATCAAAACTGCACGTGACCGTGAGCAAATTGGAAAAAAGCTTATCTCTGTATTTTACAAGCTTTTCATCCCTATAATCCAGTTTGATGCGAACCACTCCGAAATGGGTGTCCGGATTATAATAAGTCACTTTCGTCACTGTGCCATGAATTTCTTCCATCGCTTCCCCCTAACAATAAGGACGTAATTCCTCATCCAAATATACTTTGTCGATCGTCCCCCCACCCAGAACAAGATCGCCATCATAGAAAACGGCGGCCTGTCCCGGGGTAACGGCTTTGGCGCGCCCGGGATAATGGACTTCGATTGTATTTTCATTGATTTTTTTGATTGTAGCTTTAATATCCTTGCTGCGATAACGGAACTTGACGGTGCATTCCCTTTCCGTAAAATCCTTGCTCAACCAATTAATGTCGGTAATGATGGCGCGGTTGGAATAAAGGATTTCCTGCTCGGCTCCCCTTCCGACCAGGAGCACGTTCCTCTTCACATCCTTGCCTAGTACGAACCAAGGTTCTCCCGCCCCGCCGAGACCGAGGCCGCGGCGTTGGCCGATGGTGTAGTACATCGTTCCTTCATGCCGTCCGACGACTTCCCCCCGGAGGGTTTCCATGTTTCCCTCCTTGGCAGGCAAATAATTCTTCAAGAATTCTTTGAAATTCCTTTCGCCAATGAAACAAACACCCGTCGAGTCTTTTTTCTTCGCGACATTGAGCCTATGCCTTTTCGCAAGCTCTCTGACTTGCCCCTTATGCATGTCTCCGATTGGAAAGAGGGTTTTTGAAAGCTGCTCTTTGGAAAGCTGGCAGAGGAAATAACTCTGGTCCTTGCTAGGATCCACGCCCCTGAGGAGCTCCACTTCCGGATGATGGCGGACGCGGGCATAATGCCCCATCGCAATGTAATCCGCTCCCATGGCAAAAGCTTTTTCCAGGAAACATTTGAATTTTATTTCTTTGTTGCAGAGGATGTCGGGATTGGGAGTGCGGTTTTTCCGGTATTCATCCAGAAAATAAGTGAAAACTTTATCCCAGTATTCCTGAACAAAATCGACTCGGTGGAGTTTGATTCCCAATATCCGGGCACTCTCCAACGCATCAAGATAATCTATTTCCTGCGGACAGACCGAGTCATTGACATGGGGATTGCCCCTGATGTCTTTGTTTAAGGAGGAATCCCAGTTTCTCATGAACAGCCCTTCAACTTCGTAGCCTTCCTCCAACAAGCGGATGGCGGCGACCGCGCTGTCCACGCCCCCGGATAGCCCCAATATCACTTTTTTCTTGCTCATATGCTACCTCAAATCAGCTCTGATTTCAAAGATGATGTCGCGCAGGGCCATCGCCTGCTCAAAATCCAATTTACGCGCGGCTTCCCGCATCTGCGCTTCCAATTCCCCAAGCAATTTCTTGATTTCTAGCTTCGACATCTGCTTGAGGTTCTTAGAATCAATGATGTGCTCTTCTTCTTTGATTTCCTTGGTCACCATCAAAGAATCCGTGATGTGCTTGTAAATGGTCTTGGGGATGATGCCGTGTTCTTTATTGAAACTGTCTTGTATTGAGCGTCTTCTGTAGGTTTCTTCAATCGCTCTTTTCATCGAATCCGTAACCGCATCAGCATACATGATGACTTTGCCGTTGGCGTTTCTCGCGGCGCGGCCAATGATCTGAATCAATGATGTTTCGCTCCGTAAAAATCCTTCTTTGTCGGCATCCAAAATTGCTATCAGGGAAACCTCGGGGATGTCCAGACCTTCCCGCAGAAGATTGATTCCGACCAGGACGTCGTATTTGCCCGTGCGCAGATCCCTGATGATTTCCATTCTTTCCAAGGATTTGATTTCCGAATGCAGGTAAGCAACTTTGATATTTAATTCCTGCAGAAACTTGGTCAAATCCTCGCTCATCTTGATTGTCAGCGTCAAAACAAGGACCCGTTCGTTGGCCCTGATGCGCTTGCCGATTTCCTTTATCAGATCGTCTATCTGCCCTTCGGTCGGACGGACTTCGATTTCTGGGTCGAGAAGACCCGTCGGGCGGATGATTTGTTCAACAATTTCGTGGCTCCTCGCCTTTTCGAAATCGGCGGGAGTGGCGCTGACATAAATGATTCGGTCCAGCTTTTCATAGAATTCGTCAAAGCGGAGCGGCCTGTTGTCGAGGGCGGAAGGCAGGCGGAACCCGTATTCCACAAGACTCAGTTTCCGCGAACGGTCCCCTTCATACATACCCCGGACCTGGGGCAGGGTGACGTGGGATTCGTCGACGACCAGCAGAAAATCCTTTTTGAAGAAATCAAGCAGGGTATAGGGGGTCTCCCCCTCCTCCCTTAGCCCGATGTGGCGGGAGTAGTTTTCAATCCCGCTGCAGGTTCCGATTTCTTCCAACATTTCGATGTCATATTCGGTCCTTTGCTTGATCCTCTGCGCTTCCACCAGCTTCCCTTGTTCTTCGAAAAACTTGACCCTTTCTTTCAATTCTTCTCTGATGCGCCGAATCGCTTCTTTCATTTTCCAATCATCGACGGCAAACAGAGTTGCCGGAAAGAGATTCACGATCCTCTTTTCCGCAAGCGCCCGGCCGCTCACGATGTCGATGATTTTTATTTTTTCGATTTCGTTATCAAAAAATTCAATGCGGATGGCTTCATTTTTCTCATAAGGCGGGATGATGTCTAGGGATTCGCCCTTGACCCGAAAGACCCCGCGCTTGATGTCATAATCATTCCGCACATATTGCATGTTGACGAGTCTTTCCAGAATCTCCTCCCGGGGAATGACGTCGCCGACCCTCAACGTGAGCATTTTGTTTCTGTAATCCTCGGGGTTGCCGATGCCGTAAATGCAAGAAACGCTCGCGACAACGATCACATCCTCCCGCTCCAAAAGCGAGCTCACGGTGCTGTGCCGCATCTGGTCAATGTCGTCGTTGATGCTGGCGTCCTTTTCGATGTATAAATCCCGGTGGGCGACATACGCTTCAGGCTGGTAATAATCATAGTAAGAAATGAAATATTCGACTCTGTTTTCCGGAAAAAAACCCTTCAGTTCGCTGTAGAGCTGTCCCGCAAGGGTTTTGTTATGGGCCAAGACCAGGGTTTTTTTGCCGATTCTTTCAATGACATTGGCGATTGTAAAAGTCTTGCCGGTTCCCGTTGCTCCGAGCAGGGTTTGTTCCTTGACGCCGTTTTTGATATTGTTCACTAATTTGTCGATGGCTTCCGGCTGATCTCCCGTCGGTTTATAATCACTGTGCAGTTTGAAAAGTCCCATAATCGCCTCCGTTATTATTATGTATATTATACATTTTTTTACTCTGTTTTTCAACGCAAACAAAAAATCTCTGCTAGCAGAGATTCTTTGTCAATCGGTGTATTTCAGGCGCTCCCGATTGCTTGCTATCTGCAAATCCAGATAGCGGGTAAAATCGGTTGCCGTGAAATGGTCGTGTCCAAACTCAACTTCCAAAGTCTTGAGGCCTTCATACAATGTTGCTGCAACATTGTAACTTCCGGTGAGTTCGTCATGGATGGGCTTATAATAAGTGGTGATTGCCGTCTTGATTTTGGTAGTCAGACTCGAATCGGAAGAACTCTTCTCATAGGTCATGATTTGTTCAATCGTCGGCAAAACTTTCCCTGTTTCCCATTCGCTCAAGGGCATCGTTTCCAGATTGATGTAAACATGGAACCCTTCGCTTGTGATGATGTAGGGGATCTCCTCTTCACCGAGACCGTAAATCACAGTTTCTTTGCTGTCAGGATCCTTGTCCCAAATTTCTTTGGCAGCATCGTTCAAAGCTTTGGCTTTGCTTCCGTTGGTAAATGTGCCGAGATCGGAGAATCTGATGTTCAAGCCGGCCGTTTTATATTTGGAAATTTCAATGCCCTCATACAGGTATTGGCTGGCATCGGAGGGCTGTGAGTCTTTATCCTGGGGAAGTCCTGCCAGGAATCGCGGTGCTTTCTTGTAAGCCGTGACGAGCTCATGCAATCTCTTTTCATGGGTCTCGTTTTCCTTAAGTTCGGCGGCCAATAAGTCAAGAACGTCCTTATAGAAGTGCTTGGCATACTCATTCTGAGTAGCATTCCATTTTTCCGGATCTTTGGCCTTCCCTTTCTCGTCGAGCACTTCGATCACCAGTTGGATACCCCTCGCTTTAAAATAGTCATCAACTTGTTTTTGCATCTGCCTGAGGTAAAAATCAGCAAGCTCCGAATCAGCAGCTGTGATCTTGCCTAAGCTTTTCGCATAATTGTCCTTGACGCGGTTAAAGAGAAGGAGGTAGAAAACATCTTCTTCGGTCGCCACTCCGTAACGGACCTTGATGAAATTCTTCCAGCCCATCTTCGCGGGGTAACCATAGTCCTTGTATTCTCCGGCCTCAAAAGCCGCCTTTTCGTCTTCGATTTCGTTTTTGATTGCCTGATATTCATCCTCCTTGCCCTTAATGATCCGCTCAGATTCTTTCAGGCTTTTGTCCATGGAATAAATATCATTGTATTTCGGATTGTAAAGCAATCTCAGATACTCAATTTTCGAGGCAGCCAAAGTGAGCCCGTAACCTTCGCTCATGATTTCAAAAAGTTCGTCGGCGCTGTATTCACTCACATCAGTTTTTGCGACCAAATTCCCGTTGAGCTTCTTCGTTTCCTTATATTCCACATCCAAACCTTTGGCTTGTTCGGAATACCTTTCCTCAAGAAAATCATCGTAGATGACAAGATTATGCTCTCTTCGTAATTGCGCAATCTTCTTGGATATGAATGTGGAAGAGAGGCGGCCGGAAATCAGTTTTTCTTTGATTTCCTCTTTTACATCTTCAAATGCTGGAACATCTTCTTCCGCAATCTTCATCATCAAATAATGCCTGCTTCCGGTCGCGTTGCTTAAAGGATTTCTCAGATAGAAATTGCTGCCTTCCCCGTAACTTTCAAGATTGTCCTGAAGCTGTTTTTGAAGCACGGAATCATAGCTGTAAATCTCGTTATGGGTATAGAAGAGCTCGTCTTTGATATTTTCCAAAACGAAATTGATTTTGTCTCCGGAAATAGTGTACTCCGTGTCCTCATTCAATATCAGAGTCGCTTCGGGATAATTGTCCAACTTATGGGAGTTGGCGCTGTTATACAAAGCGATTAATGTTTCAACAATCTCCCACTCGGAAAGCTGATTGCCATCAATCCAGCTCCAAATGCCTCTATCGATTCTGACGTTCAGGCTTTCCAAAGCCTGTTGGACAAGTTTGGGAGTTTCATATGCAACGATGAGTGCATAATAGCCTTTTTTATAATTATTCTTATAATAATTTTGATATTCTTCTTCCGAAAAATCATCTTTTTTCTCGCCTGCTTCCTCCCCCTCTTCTTCTTCGGGTTCGAAAATGCGGTCGCTCGCATACAGTCTCTTCGCAAGCGTCAGGCGATAATAATCACGAACTTCATCTTCGGTATTGAAACCGTACTGGATGAACATTTTATCGAAAAACTCTTCACGTGCTTTTTCGATTTCATCAGCGGTAAGATTGTCGGTTCCGCTCGGAAAAATTTCTTCCTCAATTTTTTCCGTAATTTCTTCTTCCGTTACCGAATCCCAATAACTCTTGCCATTTCTTTTCACAAATTGGAGAAGATCCCTGTCAATCGTATCGAGCAAGAGATTCAAGCCGACTTTGGTTTTCATTTCTTCGTATGCTTCTCCATTGGTGAGGGTATAAGTATATTCTCCTTCTTTGGCTGAAAAATATAGTTCGTTCGATTCCGAAATTTGCGGGTACTTTTCACTTTTACAACCTACAAAAACTGCAAAAGCGAATACAGTCATTAAAACCAATAACGTTTTCTTCATGTTGTTCTCCTTTTAACCTATAAGGAATTTAGATTTTAAAAAGCGGTGAAGCTTCTTCCTGCGAGGCCACTGAAATTTCGCCTTCATATTTTTTTCTGATGACCTGGATGATGTCCTGTTCTATCAGGTCAGGATGATTGCATTCCCTGCTGATGTGGGCAAGAACGATGTGGGTCTGCCTGCCATTCAGCACCGCTTCCAAAACCTGAACGCAAATCCGATTCGACATGTGGCCGGTGGGTGATAAGATTCGCTCTTTCAAATTCCAGCTTCTTTCGCTTTCGATAAGCATTTGCACATCATGATTTGCTTCAATGATGAGCGCATCCACCTGCTTCAAAATCTCGAGATAATGGATCGGGAAAAAGCCGGTGTCGGTAATGTATGCCAGCCTTTTTCCGGAAGCCATGAAAACAAAGCCGAAATTGTTGGCGCTATCATGAGCAAGTTTCAGAGTCAGGAAATGAAGATCCTGGATTCGATATCTTTTGTTTTCCTCGATGAATTTGATCGGATGAGCAATCAATTTGATTTTGATGGTTTCCGGAAGCGCATCAAAAGAAAAACGATTGATGTAAAGAGTCGCGTTCGTCCGCTTCAAGATTGTGGGAAGAAAGCGAACATGATCGCCGTGCTCATGGGTGATCAGGACGGCATCAATGTCGTCGAGATCAATTCCGTGCTCGGCGGTACGCCTCTTGGCCTCGGGAAGGGAAATGCCGGCATCCAAAAGGATTTTCGCATGCTCGCTCCTGATAAAAGTCATGTTCCCTCCCGAACCGCTGGCAATAACGCAAAACTCCATATTTCTCCTCTCGTTCTTTCTTTTAAGAAAGGCCTTGAGGTTTCAAGGCCTAAATTTCATTCCTCTTCCGCTTTAAAGTATTGCAGATTGGACTGGTAGGATTTGATTCTACCCTGGACGAAATCCAAGAATTGAGCCTCGTCATAGTTCTCAGAATTGAAGGTAAAATCTAAACCTTGTAAATCCTTATATAAATGAATTGTCACATAATTAGAATCGCTAAGTTCTTTATACAGCGAAGAATAATAAGTCGTGACAGCCGTCTTCATCGTGCTTGTGAATTCTGCAGTTGTTTTTTCTTTGTTTTCATCAAGCAAGTGCGTGCTTTCGCTGTCCTCAATGTAAGTCTTGATCATCTCCAATGTCGGTATGATTCCCGGGTTTACCTTCTCCTTATCGGTTGCATAGTACCATTTGGGGATGTCCGTGGAACCTAAATTCACATAGCCATGATAACCGAATTGGGTGATGATGGGCTTAAATTCTCCGGTTACAGGATCCTTATAGGGAGTCGGAATCTCGGAAGTCGGGTCAGCTTTCCACATTTCTCTGACCGCATCCTCAAATTCTTTCACAAAATCGCCTGGTCCTTTTGTTCCTAAGTCCTGATACTCAAGAATGAGGCCTGCAGATTTATATTTCGAAAACTCAAATTTATAATCCTTGCTTTCGAGAGCATAATCAAAACCTTCGGGTTGGGCGCTTACATCCTGCCCGATGCCGGCCAGGAAGCGCGGAGCTTTGAGGAACAAGTCAGCCAAGGTCTCAAATTTTTCTTTGGCCGTTCCCGGTTCCGCATCATAATATTTCCAAATTTCCGCAAACAATTCCTCCGCAAGCACCCTTTGATAGCTTGTCCAGTTGTCTGGATGGATTATTTCGCCGTCTTCGTCCTCCACCCTAATGAGGAGATGAATACCGCGCACGGAGAAATATTCGTCGGCCATTTCTTCCATCTTTTCCTTATACTTTTTCCAGAGTTCGGAATCTTCATCGACATCAGCCAGCAAACTGAGGTCGTCAGTGTAATCCGAGTAGATTTCACCGTAAAGGACGTAGTATTTCATTTCATTAACATCCTGAACTCCGAAGAAATCCCTGATGAAGTTTTTCCATCCATAAGTGGAAGGATAGCCGTACATCGCATAACCGTTCCTCAGGAAATAGTCGCGCAGTCCTCTGACGGTGTTCTTGATTGCCTGCCATCTTTCAGGATCGAGGATTCTTTCTTTTTCGGAAAGACCTTCTTCATAATAATTGAAAATGGTATTCAGATCAGGATTGTTTAAGAGGCGGAGATAGTTGATTCTATCTAGAGCGAGGTTCATGCCGTAGTGCTTGTCCATGTAATTGAAGAGATCATCGGCACTGATATCTTTTCCGGCAACCTTCGCAACCAGCGTCTTGCTTTCACCCTTGGTTTTCTTGTGTTCTACATCATAGCTCTTGACTCTCTGGATGTATTCTTTCTCCAGAGCCTCATCATAAATCACAAGTCCCTTTTCTGCGCGTAGCTTCGCCATTTCGGTTTCGATGAAACTGTCCGTCAATTTCTTTTCAATAAGTTTATCGTATACTTCGTCACGAACATCGTCCAACTCGGGAGCAACTTCTTCCGCAAGTTTCAACATGAAAACAAAGAGTTCCTTGTTCTCATAAGCCCTGAGCTGAGGCGTAAAGAATTTTTGGCTGGAGGTTATTTCCTCATTATCATAATCCGCATAATTCTTCATTGAGACTTTCAAATAATTCTGAATTGAAGAATTATACTCAACGATTTCTTTGTAGGTGTAATAGAATTCATTCAGTCTCTGATCTCCGTCCTCGGATTCGACCGTCGTATTGAAAACATATCTTCCGTCCTCGTTGATGGTGTAGTGGACGTCTTCGAGAACGGTCAGCGTTTCTTCGGGGTAATTTTCGAGTTTGTGAGAATTCACCGCATTGTACATGTCGATGAAAGCCTTGACGACTTCGGCAGTCGTCAGCGCCACTTCTTCGCCGTCAACTTCTTTGACCCATTTTGTAAAATCCCCGGAAACGGATGTGTCTTTTTCATGAACGGTGATTCCGAGTTGCTTTAGGAGCGTATAACCTTCTTCTTCAGATCTGAAAGGAACGATGATTGCCCAATAACCGTTCTGGTAGTCAGCTTTATATTGCGTTTCGTATTCTTTATCCGAAAAGAATGGTTCGTCTTTTTCAGAAACATGCTCTTCGATCTGTTTTTCCAATTGCGCGGCCGCATACTTCTTCTTGGCCAGTTTCAAACGATAGTGGGCTTTAATGTCTTCCTCGTTTTTCAGGCCTCGTTCCACGAGCATGCTTTCCGCAAAACTCTCTTCCGCTTCTTCCAATTCCTCTTCCGTAAGCGCGTCCTTCCCTTTCGGATATTTGCTCTGAGGGAATTTGTCTTTCTCAATCGCTTCGTTGATTTCCTCTTCCGTAACCGCATTGTAATAATCCGCGTCTCCGGACTTGAGCAGTTCAATGTCTATCATTTCTATCAGCATTGAGAGTCCGTAGTTGTTCTTCAACTGCTCATATACGCTTTGATTTGTCATTGAAAATTTTCTGCCATCTTCGCTGACTTCAAAATATAGTCCTTCGAAATTGCTTATGCCCGGGACGGCTTTCTCCCTATTGAAAATCGTGCAGGAAACAGCAATTCCTATTATTATCAACAGAACAATGATCAATGGCAATGTCCTTTTTGCTACTTGAGACGCATTCATAATTTTCACTCCTTAACATTCAGATTAGCAACAATATTATCTTATCATTTCCGATAAAATTTTTCAATATATTTCCCTAAGCGAAACGGGGGAAATTGCTCCGTTTACAACATATATATTTTACTACTTTTTGCGGGAAATGTAAATGCTTTTTTAGTTCCATTTAATATAACAAATAAGCACTCTGGTTTTTTAATGCCATTTTCAAGAAATAAAGGGGAATGCGCTCCCCCTTACTCGTCGCTGTCTTCGCTGATTTCCAAAACCAAATCTTCGATTCTGCGATTGGCCACCTTGGAGACTGTGAATTTGAGGATGTGACCGGTCTCGCTTTCTTCATTCTCTCCGTAAAACGGGGGATGACGATAAATCACTTCCATGCCCTCGTAGGGCAAGCCTTCGCAGAGTCCGTAAACAAAACCGCCGACGCTGGAGAATTCGCTTTCCGGAGGATTACCGAGTTCGAGAATCTCAAAGAGCTCCTCAAGATCCATTTCCGGTTTCACGTGGTATTTATCCTCGGCAATTTTAACCAAATCTTCTCCCTCAACATCGTCATATTCGTCATAAATTTCTCCGACGATTTCTTCCAAGGCGTCTTCCATCGTGACAATTCCGCTCGTCCCGCCGTAATCGTCGACAACGATCGCAAAGTGTTTCTGCAGTCTCTGCATTTCTTTTATCAAATCATTCACCTTGGTCGTCTTTGAAACATAGAAGGGCTCCGAAAGAAGTTCTTCAAGTTCGACCTTTTCCCCCTTGAGCAGGGCAGTGAAAAAATCCTTTTCACTCAAAATGCCAACAATGTTGTCCTTATCTTCGCGGTAGACGGGAATGCGTGAAAACTGGTATTCAAAGAAAGTGTTTTTGATTTCTTCGATTGAAGCTGAGATTTCCACCGCGACGACATCGACTCTGGGAGTCATAATGTCATATACGGTGGTTTCGCTCAGGAAGATCGCGTTTTGAATCATTTCCGCATCGTTTTCTTCAAGAACCCCTTCCGTCTCCATGGCGTCAATGATTGATTCGAGCGCTTCTCCTGTAACCTTCGGGCCGTCCGCAAGATCATGTTTCTTGATGATCGCCCTTCTCAGTTTAACGTAGAGATAAGTGACTGGAGTCATTATCTTAATCAAAAGGTAAAGAAAACCGGAATATTTCAAAGCTTTCATTTCCGGAGTGATTTGTCCTTTTGAGCGCGGAATGATTTCCGTAAAAATGAGCATGAGCGGAGAAAGGATCAAAATCACCAACAGGGAAGCCAGAAAGAAATTATCGAGGAGGTTGTAGAGGAAATACCCCGCAAGGGCGACCAAAGCGATTTTCAAAAAAATGTCCAGAATCAAAAGCGTCATCAGGGTCACGTCATATTTTTCCGCGATATACACCGCTTTTTTCGCGCCCCGCTTCCTTTCCTCCAAAAAGCTGCGGATTCTGATGATGTTGACGCTGGAAAAAACCGCCTCGGCTTTGGAAACAAAAGCGGAAAAGAAAAAGAGAATAATGAACACCAACAAAAGAATGATATTCAATTCCGGCTTTTTCAAAAAAAAGTCAATGTTCAATAATTGGGGCAGTTCCGGAGGAACCAAAAAGCAACACCTCTCAATACTTTTATTAGGAATATTATATCACTTAATGGGACGCTTGTCCAGAAGCGAAAAAAGAAAAACCTGAAAATGCTTTTCAGGTTCTAGAAATCAGGTTTATAGAATCTCTTCCTGCCAAAAGCCAATATCGGTTCCGTGTATTCTCCCGGCAGCGTGGTCGTCACTTCCTTTTCCAAAGCAGCCATCCGCGAATCGGAATAATCAAGGATGTGGATCAGGACCGCTTCCGGAATCAGCGGCTCTTTGGGCGAGCCATATTCCAAAAGGCCGTGATGGGAGAGGAGGATGTGCTGGAGAGACAAAAATTCGTCCGTTTTTTCCAGTCCCAAATCGCAGGCGGTTTTGTATAAGATGTTCGAGCCGATGGCGATGTGGCCGAGGAGATTTCCTTCTTTCGTATATTCGGTTCCCTTGGGTCCGGAGAGCTCCACCATTTTCCCGATGTCATGGAGAATGATGCCCCCGTAAACCAGGGAGCGGTTCAGATAGGGAAAGAGTTCTAAAAACGAATCGCCCAAAACGAGCATCGAATAAACATGATAGGCCAACCCGCCGAAATAATTGTGATGCATGCTCAAGGCCGCGGGATGGCGGAAGAAATCAGGGAAAAATTGCTTGAGTGTCGCAAAAACAAGTTTTTTGATTACCTGATTGTCGATTTTATTGATGTAAGCGACGATTCCTTCCTTCAGTTCCTCCTCGCTCATTTTCGCGTATTCAAAAAATTGGCTTTTATCGATTTCCGAATCGTCAAGAACTCTCAGTTCGGAAACGTTGAACTGCATTTTTCCCTGATAATCCTTCATCGTGCCGGAGAGTTCATATACCTCCCCGTTTTTCAACAGTTCGCGTTTTTCATCGGTCAGGGCCCAAATTTTCACTTCGATCAAATCCGTGCCGTCAAACCCGAGCATGCTCGCATAATCGGCATTGGCGCTCGTTTTTCTTATTTGGATGTCGGATAAGCGAAGAATCAAAACCGCCTTATCCGACGGGCTGAAATCTTTGATTTTTTTTCTCATTTAGAATCAATTCTTTCTTGATATTTTTTTAGTGCTTGATATTTCGGATCGATGCTTGTCAGAAGATTCCTGTAAAACCTGTTCAATTCCCTGGTAACGAGTATTTTTTCCGCGCCTCGCACATAGCCCAACTCCGCAAGAATCTCTATGTTTTGGGCGGTGAGGTTATCGACGACGCGGTTCAACTCCAATTCCAGGTTCTGTAGTTCCAATCTTCTGACCTTCTCTTCCAAACTTTCTGACCCGGGATTCTGAAAACCATCGTGATAAACGGGGATTTCCGGAGCCGCATCATGCACGAAATCCTGCTGCGGGGGTTCTTCCGCGACTGTGGGCGCAGGTGCCGGCTCCGCACTCAAATTCTGGGCAACCGCCTCACCGTAATAGGTTTTCAGCGATTCAAAAGCAAAATTTCTGATTTCCTGGTAATTGTTTGCAAGTTCTCCCAACAAGACCTTGCGCAGGATGTTTTCATAGATGATTTCATCATAGGCGTCATAACTTTTCAAAAGGTATTTTAGGTCGTTTTTGGAAAAGGCAAGTTCGTCTGCCGTTTTGATCGGCAGGTTTTCAAAGGCAGCCTGAATCTGCTTGTCCTTTTTCTTGCTTTTATTCAGCAGGCGGTTGATTCGGTTGGCTTCCAGGCAGATGTCTAAGCCTTTAAAAAACAAATCTTCGGAATTGAAATTGCCCTTGGGATTGGCGAGCGCCAGATCCACAATCTCCGCAAGACGCGCGGGGTCCTCGCTGGCTTGGCCCCATTCCGCGTTGAACTCCCCCGCTTTTACAAACGCGCATCCCAAGAAAATGTCTGTCGTTTCCGGTCGGTACTTATTCCTGAGGCGTTTGAATTCATGTTTCAACACAGGAATTCTTTTATATATTCCCGAATCGACAAGCAAAAACAAGGCTTTCTTGAAATGATCCCCTTCAAGGATTCTTTTCATTTCCTTAACCATGGCTTCAGGGCTCATTCTCAAAAGCAGTTTCGCTTTTTTCCTCATCGCATTGAAGGTCCGTTTTTCAATCTTGAACCCCAGTTCGCTCACAAAACGGAATGCGGTCAGAATCCGGAGCGGGTTTTCTTCAAACCTAGTTTTCGGATTTCCGATTGTTTTAATTCTTTTCTTTTGTAAATCCTCATAACCCCGGTAAATGTCGGTATATTTTTCAGCAGGGCTCATGGCAATGGAGTTGATTGTAAAATCGCGGGCGGAGACCTCATCATGAAGATTTTTGGAATAGTGCATTCTCAAAGGCGTGCGGTCATCGCGGTAATCGACGCGTTTGAAAGTGCCGATCAGAAAATCGTAGCCGCGATAATAAAGGCGCACATAACCGTTCTCATCCTCGGTTCTGTAATCCTGGAAAATGCCTTTCACCATCTCCGCGGTGGCGCTGGTCGCGATTTCGACTTCCCTGATGGGGAGTCCCAAAATGTAATAACAAACGGCCTCCCCTATCATATAGGCCTCGCAACCCTTACCTATCAATATTTTTAGCAGTTCTTTTCCGAGTTCTATGTGTTCATTCATGGCCAAGAATGCTCCCTTTTTCGCTTTAAGTTAATTATACACTATTAATAGACAAAATTCTAGACTTTTATACATTTTGAAAATCCATGATTTGCCCGGAAATCAAAAATGAGTTATAATAAAAGCATGGAGTGAGCATTATGTATACGATTAAAAATACGGTGACTTATGAGCAGATCATCAATAAAAGTCGTTTCATTTGTTATCTTTTCCCAGTAAAGGATGTTTCGGAAGCAAATGAAATTCTTGCCAATATCAGAAAAAAACACTATGACGCCAACCATAATTGCTATGGCTACATCATCGGCACCAATCCTCCCACCGCAAAATCATCCGATGATGGCGAACCGAGCCAGACCGCCGGCGTCCCCATTTTCGAAGTTCTGAAAAAAAACAACCTCACCAATGTCATCGCCATCGTCACCAGATATTTCGGGGGCGTCAAGCTCGGCGCGGGCGGCCTGATCAGAGCTTATGGTTCAAGCGTTTCGGAAGCGCTGAAGCTTGCAGAAATCGTAAAGATAGAGAAAAAGGTAATTATGGAAATAATTGCTGATTACGCTCATGTCGACAGCGTCCAAAGGATTTTGGAAAACCACATCATCGATCGTATTTTTTCCGATAAAGTCAATTTAAAAGCAGAAATACCGGAAAACGAGTTTGAGCGCATAAAAAGAGAACTGACGGAAATTTCGAAGGGGGCTGTCGAAACTAAAGTCTTGGGAACGAAGGATTCTGTTTGATTGATAAGGAAAATAATAAAAGCCGTTGCCGGCCCTAGATTCATTCGCTTGCTTCCCTATTTTCTTTTTCTTTCAAAAATCTCCTTCTCGTGGCTTCACCCCCGCGCAGATGGCGGATGGATTTATTGTATTCCAAGAGCTTTTTGACTTCGACATACAAATCCTGATTCAGGTCGGGAAGCCTTTCTGTCAAATCTTTATGAACGGTCGATTTCGAACAGTCGACCTTTTTTGCTACCTCCCGGACCGTGCTCCTATCGGTCAAAAATATATCGGCGATTTTTAAGACGCGCTGTCTTATTTGATAATCCATACTATTCCCCCCGTTTAGTACAATATATGCGCGTCTCACTTTTAATATAACTTGCCGGAAAGGGGGGTTTTGATAATTGATTTTTTCCGCTCTTTGCTGTTCCGTTTTTATTGACTTTTTTTATGAAATAGTGTATATTTAAATTAGTTTTATTAATGCAAAGGGAAGAAATATGTCCGTTTTGGTTTGCGAGAATTTAACGAAGAAAATCAAGAAGAATCCTGTGGTGAGCAACTTCAGCTACAATTTTCTTGACAACCAAATCTATGCGCTTGTGGGAAGGGACAACTCCGGCCGCGATGAGCTTTTGCAGATTTTGGCCGCGCAAATTCGCCCCGATTCCGGAAAGGTTTGGTTGGACGGGGAGGAACTCTTCGGTAATTTGAAAATGAACAAGCGCCTGTGCTATATTTCGGAAGCAACTTCATTCCCGAAGCATTTTCGAATCAAAAGCATTTTTCGTTTGATGTCCTGGCTTTATCCAAAATGGGATAACGCCTACGCTTTCGAATTATGCGAATATTTCAAAATCAAAAGAAAAAGGACTTACGGAAGCCTGAAAGCAAACGAAAAGATTCTTTTTTCGGGAATCATCGGACTTGCTTCAAGAGCCAACATTACCATCTTCGGTTCTGCCTTGGATAAAATCGATCTGAAAGACCGTTTTGATTTTTATAATTTCGTTTATTCCCACCATACCCGCTATCCGCGCACTCTGATAATAGGAACCGATAATGTCGATGAAATAGAAAACTTAATTGACAAAATTTTGTTTTTGGATAAGGGCAGGCTTTTCGAAACATTTACGGTCAAATACATAAAAAACAACTTTCGGCTTTTAAGCGGAAAGAGCGAAGTGCTGAAATCTTTAATATCCGATCTGAAAGTCATTGGCGCCGAGGAACGCTACAACATCCTCACCGTTTGCGTGGCGAAAGCCTTAACGAAGGACGAAACCAGGAAATTTCAGAAGTACCTGATTAAAATCTCCGAAGCACCGATCCAGAAGGTGTTCGTTTACCTTTTGGATCTGCGCGAGAAAAAGGGTTTATAAACATGTTGTCCGCATTGGCCTTCCGTTATTATGCACATCGGCGCTATTACTTCTTAATCTGGTTTCCTTTTTTCTCCATCATTTCTGCGCTTCTCTATCTGCAAGCGGAATTCATCCATTTCTGGAGCGCAGCCATCGGCTTCGTTCTCTTCAGCTGTTTTCACCTCGGAGCTTACGAATACCGGAAACTGAAACATCATTATTATGCCTTCAGACCGAGCAATACCTTGTTTTTCTTAAGCAGTCTCATCTTTTCCGGAATCAATGCCCTGCTCCAGAGCTTAGGCGCACTCGCCTTCCTGCTAGCGGGCTCCGCTCTTTCCGGAAACGAACTCCTGCTCCCCTTCGTCTTTTTACTTTCCCTTTTTGCTTATTCGCTCGCTTCCCTCCTCACTTTGATTGCAAGGATTTTCGGAAGCTTAAAAACATATTTCTTGGTGTTTGTTCTCGGAGCCGCTTTCTGCGCTTTTACAAATAAAGAGGCTGCGGTTCTTGCCGCGATTGGCGCCTTTTTTGAAAAGAATTTGTTTTTGAGAACTTTTCCCTTCTTGCTTATGGGCTCAGCAATTTGTTTTCTTATCGTTTACACGATATCCCATCAGACAAAAAAATAAAAAGCTTTATCAAAACGATAAGGCTTTTAATTTTCGTTTATTTCATTGATGGCTTTTCCGATTAGGAGCTCAGGATCTTTCGGCTTGCCGTTCACCAGAATCCGGAAGTGCAAATGGTTTCCCGCGCTCGCATCATTTTCGTTTTCGCCGGAGATGCCGATGACATCGCCCTGGGCAACTTCATCGCCGATTTCCACGCTAACTTCTCCGAGGCTTCTGTATTCCGTTTCCAGACCATTGTCGTGCTCAATCACGACCACCTTTCCGAAAACGGAACTGTCGCTGACGGTCTTCACCGTTCCGCTCAAGCTGGCGATGACCTCAAATCCTTCATCGCCTGCGGAATAAGAAATTCCCGTGCTTGTATAATAAGAACTGCCCTGAACTATGAACGACATTTCCTGTATTTCAGTCTCTTTATCCAATGCCCAAAATCTTCTGATGGTTTCGACATTTTTTGCTATATAAGGGGCTATGATTTTTTCATATACTATTGGATCTTCGGGTTCTTCAATCGGCGGTCCGGGATCTTCCCCTCCCGGCGGGGGAGTTTCTCGCGGATTAAGCAAGCTTAAAGAAATGAAAAATACTCCGAAAACAAGAACCAGCACCGCGATAAAAAGAATTCGCTGAGCTTTTTCCTTTGAAATCCTTTTTAGCTTCACAATTATTCACCTCGCTAGTATTATTTACTGCGAGGATTTTTTTATACATTATTTGTTTTTGGGAAATTCTATCTGACCACCACAAAAATTCGTTCGTAAATGACCAAAAAAGCATAGGCGATAATGAATGCAAAAGCAAAGCTGACGAAGGTTACCAAAAAGCGGATCTGCCATCCGGAATTCCTGCGGAATAGTTTTGAAAAATCGAGAGCCATCAGAGCCCTGTAAGTCAGGGGCGTAAATCCTATCAGTATAATAAAGAACCACATGGAAATCAAATTGTCAATCATAATTCCTCCTCCGCGCGCGCATATAAATAGAGCAAATCAGAGAGGCGGTTGCTGTAAGCAAAAACTGTCGGATCCAAATCTTTGCTTCTCCCCAATGTCACGACTCTCCTTTCCAGCCTCCTGGCTACGGTCCTGGCAATGTGAATCTGGCTGCTGGCCAAAGTCCTTCCCGGTAAGATGAAACCCTTTTGTTCGGGAAGCTTCTTTTCGTAAAATTCTATTTCTTCCTCGATTGCTTCCGCCTCGTTTCCGAGCTTCTTCCCGTCCAGGATGAGCGCTTCTCCAAACCGGAAGAGTTCCTGCGTTAAAGCCTCCAGGCCGGTTTTTATCGCAGAGTTTCTTACTAGGTTATGGGCATGCATTAAATTGGCCTGCAATTCGTCCAACGTTCCCAAACATTCGATCAGAGCATCATCCTTGCCAACGCGTTTGTCCATGGCATCCGTCATTTTAAAATCGCCGGTCCTCGTTGAGATTTTCATAGCTTCCACCTCAAAAATATTATAACACTTGGAAAAGGCTTTTTCAATCATTACCGCCTGAACCGGTTTTTTATCTGCGCAAAACTCAAAGCCGTTTGCTCTTTCGAATAAAGAATGTTGAGCGCCAAGAAAAACGCAAGCAAGAGGTAAACGATGTTAATGTTCAATAAATTGTGGTTAAATAGGGATTCAACTGCCACCGCAAACAAAATCAAACCCAATAAGAATCTCTCCTTCCTCCCCGATTTTATAATCAAATTCACCAAATAGTAAAAGAACACTAGGAGCATTACTAGCATGAAGATGCCCGACTCCGCGAGCAATTGCAATACAAGGTTATGAGTGTTCATCCGCATGCCCGTGAGCTCTTCCATTGCCGGGGGGACGTTTCCAATGCCGATGCCCAAACTAAAATTATGTAAAAAGATCTTAATTCCCGCTTTCAAGAGTTCATAGCGCGGCTCGGCCAAAATCGGTCCTGGAAGAGCGGGACCCGGCCCAGAAGGTCCCGGTGGGGATGGTCGGGGGAAAATTCTTTGCAAGTCCAGCAGAAGGTGGAGATTGTCCCAAGTCTTTGCAAGCGGTTTTTGAAAGATGAAATAAATGACGATCATGAAAAGGGCAGCAAGCGGAGCGAAGTAATTCTTCTTTTTTGAATGCTCGATCAGGAAGAATACCAGAATGATGAGCGCCAATACATAACCCGAACGGGAAACAGTCATGAAGATTCCGAAAACAATCAAAATGCGGCTGATGATGAAAAAAACATTGGTCCATGAATTTGGTCTTTTCTGTTTATAAAAAGAAAGCAGCAGGGCAAGATTCAAAGCAAAGGCGGAAACATTTGGGTCAAGCAACAACCCTGCCGGCCTGAGCCGCCCGACCTGAAGATAGTTATAGCCATAGATGAGCTCAATTGCCATCGTGAGAACGATAAGCAAAGCCCCGATCACAAAGCCGTAGCGGATGATTTGCAATCTCCCCCTGTTGATTAAAAAAAAGTTGAAGATGATCAATATGAAAACATTGACCAGATAAACAAAGCTTCTCTCCAAAAAGGCGGACTTTGAAAAGTTAAACAAAGAAGTCGCGAGATTTAGAGCAAGCAGCCCGCACAGGGAGAAAAAAACGGCCCGGCTTTCTTTTGTAGAAAGGAGGAGCAGGTTTTTGTTGCGGATGAGATCCCTGATTATTACAGCGATGATGACCAAGGCAATAATCATTTCATAGGAAAAACCGAAAACCATCACAAAGATGAGCGGAAGATTTGCGACGATTGAAACCACATAAAAACCGAAAATCCATTTTTTATCCGCAAAAAACAGAAAAAACGGGATTATCAATAAAATGACTGCGATTATTTCCGCAAGCCACATGTTGTCAACTAAAAAATTATATTCTCCGCTTAACATTTCCGGCCTCCGATATATATAATTCCTGATACTTCTGTGCAGTTTCTTTAAGATTATAATTTTCTGCTTTGCGGGTATTGTTTAAAGAAATCATTTCTAAAAGTTCAGGATCCTGAAGCAATCCTGCAATGAGATTGGAAAAACCTTCGACATCAGTGCAGTCCTGAAGCAAATAACCGTTGATTCCGTTTTCCACAAGCCCCCGTAGTCCGCCAACATTGCTTCCCACAATCACGCAGCCGGATGCCATCGCCTCCAAAACCGCTAACGGCAGCCCTTCATAAAAAGAGGGAATAAAAAAAATATCGATTTTCTTCAATTCCTCCGGAACATGCTCACTCATTCCGACGAAGACGATGTCTTCTCTTTCCTGATAGCTGTTCTTATATTTATCAAAAAGGCTTCCACCGCCCACAAGCCTTAATTTTAGCTTAGGAAAGCTCGCTTTCAGGGTTAAAAAAACATTGATGATTGTCCGATGATTTTTGACCGGCTCAAATCTTCCCACGCTTCCCAAGACCATTTCGCTTCTGAAACTCCGCTTATGTTTGAATTTTTCCACTTCGATTCCGTTTGCGATCATGGGAATGTTTTTGATTTCATAAATTTTTTCCAAGCTTTCTTTGATCTCAGGGCTGATTCCGACCGGTATGATCTTCCCATTTTTAATCAGTTTTTTGATGAAGAATCTTTTCAAAAAACCGAATTCTCTTTCCGGCAGGGTGTGGGCTGTATATATCGCTTTTATTTTATGAAAATAAAGAAAAGGAAGGAAATAAATCAGTCCGCCGATGTTTCCGTGCAAAATGTCAGGTTTAAATTCCTTCAAGGCTTGCCAGATGCGCAAAACCGCCCTTGGACTGAAACCTTCCTTTTTTGAAATATAGCGGACTTCAATCGGAAGTCTGTCTGCTTCCTTTTCCAAGCTGCTCCCCGTCCTCCTTCCCAAAACAAGCAAAAGAACGGAAATGCGGGCATAATCAATGTTTTTCAGGAGATTGATGACGAAGGTTTCCGCGCCGCCTATTTCCAGCGTTCCGATTGACACAGCGAGTCTAAGCATTGGCTGTTTCCTGATATAATAGCAAGTAACGTTCGGCGGTCAGTTTCAAAGAAAATGCGCGCGCGGATTTTGATGCGTTTTTTCGGATTATTTCCAAATTGTCGTAATTCTGGTAAATGTTTTCCAATTCATAGTAAAGTGCATTCTTTTCGATGTCGATTTCAAATCCGTTGACTTCGCTTTCGATGAGTGAACTCAAATCCCTTCTCGTTATCACCAAGAGACCGGATGCAAGCGCCTCAAGCAAAGCCAGGGACATCCCTTCATAGCGCGAAGGCAATACAAAAACACAAGCCTCGCGCATGTATTCTTCAACATTTTCAGCGTGATCAATGAATTCCACCTGTTTTACGATCTCCAGCTTTCTTGCAAATCGCTTCATTTTCTTCTTCAGTGGTCCGCTCCCAATCAGAATCAATTTTACATCCTTTTTTTTATTCGCAAACTTCGCGAATTCTTTGAGCAAATATCTGTGGTTTTTCAAGGGAACGAAGCGGCCGACGTGCAAGACCTGAAAACTATTTTTCTTTTGGGGGAGGTAGCGGAATTTTTCCAAATTCACGCCGTTCGGAATCAGCCTTCCTTGGATTCCGTAGAGCCGCAACAAACTCTCCTCCACTTCTTCCGAGACGGGAACAGGAATGATGGTTCGTCGTTTGTATAAAGGGCGGTAAAAAAATCTTCTCAGGTTTCTTGCGTCAAAATCGGCAAGCGTGTGGACGGTGTGGATCCATTTGCTGTTTTTTTTGTGTGGCCGGTAGAAATAAATATAATCCGCCGCCTTAAGGTGCGTATGGATGATGTCGGGCTTGAATTTTTCAAGCATGTTTTTTAATTTTTTGTATGCTTTGACGGAAAAAAGGCGGTTGCCGGCATTCAGATAACAATACCAAATATCCATTTCCGCCAGTTCTCTGTCATATATGGTTTGATAATTCTTTCTGATGACAAAAAGCCTGATTTCTACCTTGCTCTTTAATTCCCGCACTAAATTTAAAACTAATTTTTCCGCTCCTCCAACTTCGAGCGAAGTGATTACCATGGCTATTTTCATATTATTTCACGTATAAGTCCGATGATTTCCGGTATTATTTTCTTTTGGTCAAAGCGTGCCGAAGAAGCATGGGCGTTTTCATGCAAATCCGATTTGTTTTCGGATTTGATATATTTTTCAATTTTTAATATCAAATCATAACTGCTCCTCGGACGGACCAGAAAACCATTGTATCCGTCTTTGATCACATCTCGGCAGCCGGGGACGTCGCTTGCGATCAAAAACTTTTTCGCCGCCAAGCCCTCCATCAGCGAAAAAGGCATGCCTTCGCGATAGGAGGGAAGCACCACAACATGGACATCTTTTAACAGGACATTGATGTCGAAACGGTACCCCAGGTATCTCACTATTCCCTTTTGCACATAATCCTCAATCTCTGTTTTTTTTAAGACCGATTTCTTTTTATAGAAATCTCCCGCAATCCAAAAACTTACTTCCGGGAAGCGTCTTTTCACAATTTTAGCTGCTTCGAGGTATTCCCTGATTCCCTTCTCTTTCAGCAACCTGCCGATGTAAATGAATACCGGCGGCGCGGACAAATCGACATGGGGAAAGAATTTCTCAAGGTCAACCCCCTCGCCGGGGATGATTGTGTGCGGCTGACGCAAAAGATCCAATTCCGCAAACAAATAATAATCTTCCTTGTTTAGGAAAATATAATGATCGACCTTTCTGGAAATCAAGCGGTAAAGAAAGCGGACAATTTTGAATAGCAGATTCTTCTCTTCAAACACCGTTCCCGTCCCGGCAACGACATTAATTACTTTGCTGGCCCTGGGAGCAGCCAGGGTTCCCAATAGATGGGGTTTGATATTATAGTTGATTATCAAATCAGGTTTTATTTTTTTGAAAACCCAGCGGTATTTCCGGAGCTGCTTAAAATTGTCTTTCAATCTGCAGGAAGTCGTTTTGGCAGAGAAGGTAATCGTTTTGATTTTTTCTTGAGCCAACAGGGGCTGATATTTATCGAAGCCCGCCATGACATGAACCTCAAATTCTTTTTGAAGTTCCTTGATCAAACCCAAACGGAAAGTATAAGCAGAAAAACAATCATTGCAATTAATAATAATTTTCTTCATCTATACCCCTCAATTCTAAAATTCCAGGACTCGTTTCTATGATTTGCAATCCGTGCTTTCTTAAAAAGGTTTCCAAATCCCCGTTATTTATACCTGTTGCATGCTTTTTTTTAAAGAAGATTGTCATGGTACGGAAAATGAGTTTTAAATCCAGCCAAAAACTATAACCGGCAATGTACAAGAGGTCAAACAATAATTTATCCTCGTAATGAGAATCATAATAGCAGGTCGTTTGGGCAAGCCCGGTGATGCCTGCTTTAACTTGGAAACGGAATTTATAATAAGAATTCTCTTTCAAAAACCCTTCCACAAAACACCTTCTCTCCGGCCTCGGACCAACAAGCGACATGTCGCCGATCAAGACATTGAAAATCTGCAGGATCTCGTCTAACCGCGTTTTCCTCAAGATCTTTCCTGTTTTCGTAATCCTTTCATCGTTAGCATGGGAAAGCACGGCCCCAGACTTCCTTTCCGCATTTTTCACCATCGTTCTGAATTTAAAGAGAACGAATTCCCTTCCTCCCTCCGTCAGGCGTTTTTGCCGGTAGAGCACGGGACCGCCGTCCATGATTTTAATCATAGAATATATAAAAAGCATGAGCGGCGAAAACAGAATTATGAAGAAAAAAGAAAATACAAAATCAAAAGCTCTTTTAATGAATCTTTGGAATAAAGTCAGACTGAATGTGCTTGCCTTTCTCAGGAGAAGATCTTCCAAGTGTAAGTCCTTCTTCAGAACGGCAATGTCCGCAGGGCCGGGAAAAAAGTATGTTTGCAGGGAGTTTTCCGCACAGAACAAAAGAACTTCTTCTTTGATTTTTTTATCGAGTGAAGCGTCAAGAAAAACGGCTTCGGATTTCCGTAGCCGCTCATAATCGACGGTATTAATCATGACATTGATCAATTGGTATTTTTTTGAATTCACCAAGGGTCTTAATTTATGAAGAATGCTTCTGTCGCCGGCCAAGAGCGAAACCACTTTCAATTTTCTTCACCGTTCTTATTTTTCAGCAAAATAAAAAAGTTTATACAATTAATGCATAAACTTTGGTTAAGCTTCATTTGGTTCCGAAAAGGCGGTCCCCGCAATCTCCCAGACCGGGAACGATGTATCCTTTTTCGTTTAATTTTTCATCGAGTGCCGCCAAGTATATGTCGACATCGGGATGAGCTTCCTGAATTTTTTTGACGCCTTCGGGAGCGCCGACCAATCCCATGTAGCTAATCGTTTTCGCGCCCCGCGCTTTCAAAACATCTATCGCATGTTTGACGCTGCCGCCGGTTGCCAACATCGGATCAACGACAAAAACAACCGCGTTTTTGATGATGTTGGGGAACTTCGCATAATACTCGTGGGGCTCCAAGGTTTCTTCGTCCCTATAAACTCCGATGTGCCCAACTTTTGCCGTCGGAATCAGGGCAGTGATGCCGTCGACCATTCCCAACCCGGCGCGCAGTATCGGCACGACGACCACGGATTTTTCGAGCACATACGCTTCCGCATCTGCCACCGGCGTTTTGACCTTCACTTTTTTAGTCGGCAAGTCCCTCGTGACTTCGTAAGCCATCAGCATTCCGATTTCAGAAACGGTCTGGCGAAAATCTTTCGTTCCGGTATTCTCATCTCTAATCAGGGCGAGTTTGTGGTGAATCAATGGGTGGTTAAAAATCACTAATTTTCCGCTCATGTTCTCAATCCCTTTGCATTGAATTTAAGAAGCTCTCGAAACTTCTTTTAACAAGTATTATAACACAAGGAATGCTCATTTTCCAGAAAAAAATAAAAAGAGCGTTTGCTCTTTATTTTTGAATGTCATATTTTAAAACGAAAGCGTCCTTGAACTTGGTCTGATGGAGGACGGTCTCTTCAATATAAACATCTTCCTTGTCGATTTCATAAAACCCCAAACCCTTAAAAACCGCCACCGCATCCTTTTTTACAACCAAACTGAGCAAGGACTTGATGCCCTTTTTTGAAGCTTTCTGTACAATTTTATTGAAGAGTTCGTAAATGATTTTTTCTTTGACTTCTTTCCGGAATATGAAATACCTGATGAGCCCGAAATGATTGAATTCCTCAAACGAAAGCAGGCCGACTATTTCCCCGTCAAGGACGTATTCTCCGTTCATGACCACCTCCTCGTTGATGTCATGAACCAGGGAAATGTTTTTTAAAAAATTCAGCACTTCCTCTTTGTTGTTGGCGTCCACCGCTATGATATCCATCTATTCTCCCCTCGATTTTGAAAAAATTCTCCGCAGTTTCTCATAGAAATAAAATTCAAAGCTAATCTCTTCCCTGTCTTCAAAAGAAATGCCGTGATATTCAGGATAAAGAATGCTCCACCAATTTTTCCCCTTTCCTTCGCCGATGATGACGAGCAAGGTTCTGTATCTGCCTCCGGAAATCACTTTCCCCCCGTGTTCTTTGGGCGGAAATTTCACTTTTGTTATCCGGATAAGGAATTCGCGCCCCTTCAAGACCTTGGTAATTTTTGCTTCCATTAAATCTATATTTTTTTGAACTTCGTTTATGATATCATTTGGGTTATATTTTTTTATTTCTTCTTGGAGCACGCGAACGACCGCATATTTTTCCCGCTGGTCTTCCGGGGAGTCGCTCGCTGCAACAACCCTAATCCTGAATTCCTTGCTTTCCCGGGGAAGAACCAAGGCAATGAGAATGATTAAAAATACAATCATAAGCATCCGCTTCCTCTTCATAAAAAAACCACCAAATATATTATTGGCGGTTTTTTCCATTTTATTCTATGGATATTGCTCCTTGGCGGATGATCTTGATTGCCCCTTCGGAAACATCGGCGACCGTCGAAGGAAGGCCGGAAAAGTTGGAGCGGTCGGTGATGAAATAATCTATGCGGTTTCCGAAAGCGGCCTCGATTTTTGCCATGGAATTCATTTCCGGTTTCCCGCTTTCATTGACCGAGGTTGTGGGCAACAGGGAAAACCGATCGATGATTTTTAAAGCAATTTCCGAATCCGGCATCCGGAAGCTTACTTTTCCTTCTGGTCCTTTTAGGATCAATGTCAGGGGTCCCGGCCAATGTTTCTTCATCAGCTCCAGGGCAAATTTTGGAATTTGGATGCCCAGTTCAGTAATCTGTTCAATACCGCTGCAAAGATTGGCCAAGGGCTTGGTAAAGCTGCGCCCTTTCAGTTCATAAATCTTTTTGATACCTTCCTGATCGCCGTAAAGGGCAGCAAGACCGTAGACTGTGTCGGTAGGAAAGCAAAACACCTTGCCTGCCAAAGCCTTTCTTTCCAATTTCAAAAAATCCGAAAGAGTTATTTTTTCCATAATTTCATGATTTCCTCAAGGTATTCATCATGCGTGATTGTTTTTTCGTCTTTCAGGCGCATCAATTCAAGCATGATCTGGTTCTTCTCGCTTTCGCTTAAAAAATTGTAATCGGTCACGTAGCCCTTGTCTCGGAGGTATTCTCCGATGTTGAAGCCGCTTTTTTCTTCTTCATAGCGAGCCCAGGGATATGCTCCGAAACGAGGTTCTTGTTCTGCCTGTTCTTCCTCCTCATATTCTTCCATTACCTCATACTCTGCTTCTTCATATTCATCCGTTGCTTCCTGGGGAAACTCAAAGCTTGAAGAGAGGAATTCCCGGAAATTGAAAACATTTTGCGAGCGGATCTCTTTATTAAAAAGACCCTGTCTTCTCTTATAAAAAATGAAGATTACCAATCCGCAAACCAAAATGATTGAAACCGCGAACATGTAAAACCAAAAATCGGGTGCTAGTTTAAATTCCGGTTTTAATCTGGTCAAAGCTGCGCCTTTGGACATGCCCTGGAATTTGTTTTCCAATTGCTCAAATTCCGTTTTGGACATAATCTTTAAGTTTTTAAACTTCGGCAAGGGCATTTCCTCGTCGTGGACGGAGTCAAAGATGAGCAGCGAAAAGGTGGAGCCTTCCGGAAGATCCAGGGCAACGGCCTGCACATCGCCGCGGGAATTGCTTTCCACTGCGTAGAGTTTGTCTTTATAATATACGCGGACATAATAGGCACCAGGATCGTCACTGTAAAAACAGAAACCGTATCTTATTTTTCCGCCAAGATTGCCAATGACTAATTTTATTCCGTAAGGATAATTCTCGTCGTAATGCTCTTCCAAAACATATTCGCTGTAGGCTTCTTTGATCTTCTCATCAAATTCTTGAAACACTTCTTCCCCTCGGCTGCTTGCAAGCATTGCCAGCGAAAGAAAAGCCAAAATATATTTCATCGTCATATCCTCCAATCATTCCTGATGATGAGAATCCGCGAGAGATTGTTTAAATCTTTCAGGATTGCGAATTCGCTCTCAGGAAAATAGTTTTTCACGATTGCGGAAAGTTCTTTGTCCTTGTTTTCCGGAATTTCCAGGGCGATCAGATTGGAATCGAATAGCACCTCCCGGGCGCGGCTCAAAATTTCCCTATAAAAACTCAAGCCTCCTTCCCCGGCGTAAAGAGCTTCTTCCGGCTCATTTTCGCTCACCAAAGGATCAATGTTTTCATCGCGGCTAACATAGGGAGGATTGGAAACCAGCACATCGTATTTTCCGGGGATGCTCGCAAAGAGATTGCTTTCGATGAATTCCACATCCAGACCGTGCATTGCTGCGTTTTTGCGAGCCACACCGAGCGCAAGCGCGCTGATGTCGGTAGCCGTCAGCAAAGCATCGCCGCGATTTTTCTTAATCGCCAAAGCGATCGCGCCGCTCCCGGTCCCCAAGTCGAGAATTCTGGGGGTTTTTCTTCCCACGATGTTTTCCAAAACTTTTTCCACCAAGAGTTCGGTTTCCGGGCGCGGAATCAAAACTCCCGGTCTGACCAAGAGTTTCAGGCCATAAAAATAAGTGTATCCAAGCAGATATTGGACCGGTTTGTTGTGATGAAAATACTCGTCCAAAGCTGCCAGGGTTTTTTTTCGAACTTCAACCGGAATCTTTTTGCGATAATTTATGTATAATTCGGTCGCCGTCATGCCGCTTTTTTCAAGCAACAAGAGCTTCACGACTTGTTTTTCTTTCTTTAATTTTTCAGCCAGGCGAGCCTGTTCCATGTAGAACTCTTCATAAGTCATGGCATCACTTCAAATATCTGATGTTGTCAATTCTAAACATGCAGAGCACCTCGTGGGCAACCGTCCCCAAGTATTCCGCAATCTCTCCGGCGGGCAATTCTTCGGAAGTGATGATGAATTCCGTGTCGAGGTTCACTTCCTCATCCACCCTGACGAAGAGATGGTTCATGCAGACTTTGCCGACGGTGGGGTATCTCTTTCCGTTCGCGTAAACCGGAAAGCCGCCGAGGCTCCGCCTAAAACCGTTATAATAGCCGATCGGAAGCACCGCAATCAATTCGTCTCTTTCCGCGGCATAGGCGCGGTCATAGCCGAGCTCCTCGCCTTTTTTAAGTTTTCTGATGGCAAGAGGCCGACAGGCGATTTTGACGATCTGCTTTAGATTTCCCTTTTGCTGGGCATATAAATCGACGCCGACACGGACATGGGTTCCGTAATCAGTGGAAAGATAAGCAGAGCTTGCTGCCGTGTGGATGATTTCGTAAGGAAAATGATTTGCATATGGGAGGAACTTTTCCAATTGGATTTTGGCATTTTCCGAATCCGTAAAATGCGTGTAGATTCCTTCCGGCAGAAAATTGCCTGACAAAAGCAATTCCAATGCCCGGGCATATTCCCGAAAATCCGAAAAGCCCAATCTGTTCATTCCGGTATCAATTTGCATGTGGACTTTCACTTTTCTTTGGAAGCCATAACCAATCAGGCTTTCCGCTTCCCTGAGCGAATTGACGGAAAGAACCAAGTTCGGAAAAACTTCCAAGTTTGGAAATTCGCATTCCCTGGCGCCGTTAAGAATCAAAATCTCAAAATCAAAATCCCGTGCCAGGGGCAAAGCTTCTTTCAAATCGGCGACGGCAACGAGGCCGACACCCATGTCCGCAATCTTCCGGGCAATCGCAAGCGCCCCCATGCCGTACGCTTCGCTTTTAATGACGGGGAGCACGCTTTTACCGGAAAGCTTTGCGATTTCCCGGAGATTCCCCGCAAACTTCCGCAAATCCACTTCCATGTAAAGCAAATCGTCCATTCCTCACTTAATCCCCTTCGCTGAGTTGGCGTCTTTGGTCCTCCAAAATCAAAGCTTCAATGATCGGTTCGAGTTTGCCTTCCATCACTCTGTCAAGCTGCTGAATGGTGAACCCGATGCGGTGATCGGTCACACGATTTTGGGGAAAATTATAGGTCCGGATTTTTTCGCTCCGATCCCCGTGCCCGATTTTCGCAAGTCTTTCTTTTCCTTCTTTTTCCTGCCTTTCTTCAAGGATTCTTTCATAAAGGCGGGCTTTTAAAACTTTCAAAGCATTGGCTTTGTTTTCATGCTGGGATTTTCCGTCCTGGCAGCTGGCGACGATGCCGGTGGGAATGTGCGTAACGCGAACCGCAGATTTCGTGGTGTTCACGCTCTGGCCTCCGTGGCCCGATGCGCAAAAAGTGTCAACCCTCACTTCGTTCATGTTCAGATCCACATCAATTTCCTCCGGTTCGGGCATCACCAGGACCGTGGCGGTCGAAGTATGGATCCTCCCTCCGGATTCGGTTTCGGGAACCCTCTGGACCCGGTGGGCTCCGGATTCATATTTCATGTGCGAATAGACATCCTTCCCGTTCAAAAGGAACTGGATTAGCGAGAAACCCCCGAGTTCGGACTCATTTGCGTCCAGAACTTCCAATTTCCAACCCTTTTCTTCCGCATAGCGTGAATACATCCGGAAAAGATCCCCGGCAAAAATATTGGCTTCGTCGCCCCCCGCAGCCCCCCTGATTTCCACAATCACGTTTCTTTCGTCGTTAGGATCTTTCGGGAGCAGCAGGATTTTCAATTCCTCTTCCAGTTTTATTAGTTTTTGATTTTCATTATCCAAATCTATCTTCGCAAGCTCGCGGATTTCCGGATCCTCGTCGTTCACGAGTTCTTTCAAATCCGCTATCGCCTGTTGCGTTTCCTTATATTCTTGGTATTTGCTTACGGTATCTTCCAACGAGCGCAGCTTTTTCATCATTTCCGTCATTTTCTTGACGTCGGAAATGACTTCCGGCTTCTGCAATTCCTCGTTGATGAGCTGATACTGCTTTTCGATCATCTCCAGTCTTTCTATCAAAATTTTCACTCCTTTTTCGATGATTCAATGAACATGGAATGCGAGCCGTCAAAGAACAGATGGAAACTCCCCGTCATCCCCTGTCTGTTCTTGGCGACGATCACTTCCGTTTTTGCGCTCTTCGTCTGCCTGGTCGTGTCTTCTCCGTCTTTGGGCTGCTCGCGGTGCAAAAACATGACAATGTCCGCATCCTGTTCGATGCTTCCCGATTCGCGCAGGTCGGAAAGAACGGGTCGCTTGTCTTCCCGTTTTTCAATGTCACGTGAAAGCTGCGACAGAGCAACGACGGGAACTTGCAGCTCCCTGGCAAGAAGTTTCAACTGGCGGGAAATCTTGGACACCTCGTCGACGCGGTTGGTGAACCTCTTTGTTGTGGTGAGGAGTTGCAGATAGTCAACAATCACAAAATCGAGCCTGCCTTCACGCTTCAGCCTGCGGGAGACAGCCACGACTTCCTCAACGTCGGTTGCTCCTGCATCAGCAAAATATAAATTGAACTTGTCAAGCTTATGCTTGGCGGCATAAAGGAGCGCCATCTCGTTGTCCGTGAGTTTTCCGCTTCGGATTTTATTCAAAGTCAAACCGGAAAAAGTGCTAAACAAGCGCATCAGAATCTGGTCCATTCCCATTTCCAGCGAAAAGAAAGCGACATAACTATTGGTCGCTTCGCAGCTGTTGGTCGCAAGATTCAGCGCCATCGCCGATTTACCGATGCCGGGCCTGGCTGCGAGGATGATCAGTTCTCCCGGTTGGAAACCGAAGGTGATTTTGTTTAATTCGGTGAAGCCGGTGTCAAGCCCGGTGAGGCCTTCCCCAGGTTTGTTCTTGTTCGCCTCGACAATATTCAAAACCTTGTCGGTCACGGTGTCAATTCTCGTCAGGTCGACAGTCTTTCTTTTGTTCAAGACCTCAACTATTTCCCGTTCCGAATATGCAATCAAATCATGGAAGGATAGTTTGTTTTCGAGAATCTTGTTGGAAATGTCCTGAATCTTATTGAGAAGTTCCCGTTGAATGGACTTTTCCTTAATGATTTCGATGTATGCTTCCACATTGACGACTGAGGGGATGGCATCCATCAGCTCGAAAAGGTACTCGGTGCCTCCGGTGGCCTCAAGAAGTTTCTTTTCGCGCAGATGGTCGATGATTGAAGAGACGTCAATTTCTTTTCTTGCTTTGTCGAGCTCGATGATCGCGCTCATGATGTTGGCATTTTCTTTATAATAAAAATCCGTATGGTCAAGTCTGCTGACCAATTCTGCGGCATACCGGTTCTCGATCAAAACCGAACCAAGGACATAGTTTTCTGCTTCTCTGCTGCTGGGGATTTCTCTCATCATTGCTTCTCCACGACATGCAATTTGATTTGCGCGGTGACGTCTTTGTGTAATTGGATCGGAATCAGATAGGATCCCAAAGCATTGACGTCCTGATTGTAGAGCATTTTTCGTTTATCCAAGTTGATGCCGTAAACATTTTTGAATTCTTCTACAATCATCTTGGAGCTGACGCTTCCAAAAAGTTTCCCTTCTTTGCCGACTCTGACGGCAATTTTGATCGGATTTTTTTCGATGAATTCTTTTAACTCCAACATTTCGTTCCGCAGGCGTTCCTCAGCTGCTTTCGCCTCCACTCTATCTTTTTCCAACTGCTTGATGTTTTCCGCAGTCGCCAGAATTGCTTGGTTGCTCCGTAAAAGGAAATTGGCATGGCCCGCGGGAATGTCGATGATTTCGCCTTTTTTCCCCTTTCCTTTGAGATCCGTTGTGAGAATGATTTTCATCGTACCCGTCCTCCCGTCATCTATTTTCTTTAATTTCTCTATCAATTTCAATCTTACGTCTTCGATGGTCGTGTCTTGAATCTGGGCAGCGGCGTTGTTGAAGTGGCCGCCGCCTCCGAATTCTTCCATCAGCACCTGGACATTGACTTCATCCAGACTCCTGGCGCTGATGCCAATTTCGTTTTCGTCAATTCTTCCGATGCAAAAAGCAGCTTTGATGTTGTTTACGGAAATAATGTTATCCGCGATTTTTGCAAGAAACGCGCGGGGATAAATGTCATCACTACAGATGGCGATTCCGTAGTTGTTGTCAATGATTTCGAGATTGTTCAAAATCGTCATCCTCTTAACATACTCATCGAAATTTTCCCGGAGAAATCTCTGCACCTTCGGCATCTCCGCCCCGAATTTCTGCAACATCGAAAGCACATTGAAAGTCCTGAACGAGACACGGTACATCAGGTTGTTGGTGTCGACGATTACTCCCATCAGCATCCAGGTCGCTTCAATCGGGGAAATCTCAATTTCCTTGTCCAGGAACTGGAACATTTCCACAATCAATTCCACCGTTGAAGAGGCAGAGGATTGCGTGTATAAAAACTGGTAATTCTTGATCGCGTCCTTGTTGCGTCGGTGGTGGTCGATGATGGCAATTTTTTTCGCTTTTTTATAGATTTTTTCGCTGGTCAACAGATGCTGGTACTGCGTGTCGACGATGATTAGCAGACTCTCATCGTTCATCTTCCGAAGCGCTTCGTTGGGCGAAATCAAAGAATCGAGGATATTCACATATTCCTGGCGGGTTACTTTATATACATTGCTGATTGTTTCGTCCACCAAATTCTGATCAAAAACAATCTTTGCCTCGCGGTTCAACGCTTCCGCAAACCTACAAGCGGCAAGGCAGGAGCCGAAAGAGTCGGCGTCCATATCCTTGTGCGACATGATGTAGACATCTTCGGCGGCCTCAATCATTTCCGCAAGCGTCTCCGCTTTGACGCGCACGTACACCGGCGAGCGCGTCTCGATTGAAGTCGTCCGGGCACCAAAATAACTGACATTCCCTTCCACCAAAACTGAGCACTGATTCCCGCCGCGGTTCATGGCCATCTCCAACTGCTGTTCCGCCAGATCAAACAATTCGTCCGCGGGAACGTCCTCGCAGGCAATGCCGATGGAAGCGGTGATGCGGAGACCTTCCTGGATGCAATAGTTCTTCACTTCTTCCAAAATCGGAAAGTTTTCGTCCATCAGCGCCTGAAGCTGGGAACGGTCCATGATCAAAAGGTATTGCGCTTCGCTGTAACCCCGGAGATAAATCCGGTTCCGTTCCGCCCATTCGCCTAAAATCCCGATGATGTTGCTGATGTGGAATGCCCTTTCCTGCGCATCCAAAAAGCTCAGAGCCTGCTCAAGATTGTCAAGCCCGAGAATTCCCAGAGCGAGCATGCGCGCGCGATACTTTCTGGAAACTTCCGTGCTTTCGGTCTTGTCGATCAAATATAGAATGTTGTCATCGGGAAAAACCAGGCAATTGTAGGTTCTCCCATAGATTTTGATGTCAAAATCGGTTTGCAGCGTGATCTTTGTATAAAGTTCGGAATTGAGGAGTTCAATCTTTCTCTCCACCAAGGGGCTCATGAAGATTTCTTTCGCTCGGTTATTAGCCCATTCTATCGTCTTGTTTTCATCATAAACGATGATTCCGATCGGGAGTTTTGTAAAAGAGATTTCGCCGGCTTTCTTCACGCGGTATGAGATGGAGTTCCATAATTTTTGCCTTTCCTCCAGCCATTCCAATCTTTTCTGATTGCGATTGCCGACCTTAAGCATGTACAAATATGTCAGCGAAACAGCAAAAACTGCAATCGCGACATATCTGATGATAACAGGGATGCCGGCATTCAAAAAGGAGTAGATTCCGAAAAAGCAGGAGATGAATGCCAGAAGAATGACAAAATGTTGAAACGTGAACTTTTTCATAATTTCACCTTATCGTATTTCTTATTATACCACACTGTAACGGCATTTAAAATAATATTTATCCTCAGGTCTTGACAAATTTTTAAGTTTCCATCATATTGAAAGTCCCCAAACGATAAAAAAACCATAGTTGCCTATGGTTATCTCAAGCTATTCTTTTACAAACGGTAATAAGGCCATATGCCGCGCGCGTTTAATTGCAGTCGCGAGCTGTCTCTGATAAATCGCTTTGGTTCCGGTCACGCGACGGGGAAGGATCTTCCCGCGGTCGGAAATGAATCTTCTAAGCAATTCATAATCGGTCCAATCGATTTTTTCAATCTTATTATCTGTAAAATAGCAGCTCTTTTTTCTTCGGCCTCGATAACCAGCCATTCTTATTCCTCCTTTTAAAATGGTAAATCGTCGTTTGAAACATCAAAATGCGATTCGATGTCTTCAAACGGGTCTTTGTGTTCTTCGCGGGGCTTTTCCCTTTGGGAAGGAATGTCGTATTGATTGACTTTCGGATAAGAACCGTATTCCTGCCTTGCGGATTTGGGTTCCAAAAATTGAATGTTGTCGCAGACAACTTCGGTAATGAATCTCCGCACCCCGTTCTGATCGTCATAACTGCGGGTTTGGATCATTCCTTCTACCCCGATCAAACTCCCCTTGCGCATGTACCGCGCCAGATTCTCCGCCTGATTCCGCCATGCGACGCAGTTGATGAAATCAGCCTGCCTTTCGCCGGTGCGGCTTTGATAGGGTCTGTTCACGGCAACGGTGAATTGCACAACGGGAATGTCGTTTGCTGTGTATCGCAATTCCGGGTCCCTTGTCAGGCGACCCACTAAAATGACTCTATTCATAATTCACTCAGTCTTTCACAATAATATGTCTGATGATATCCTCGCGGATGTTGCATACGCGGTTATATTCAGCCACTGTGTCTGCATTGGCTTCGACTTTCATTACCACGTAGTAGCCCTTTTTGAAATCTTCGATTTCATAGGCCATGTCCCTCATGCCCCACTCATTGACTCCCAAGACTTTGCCTTCACGATCGGTAAAAATCTTGGTGATTTCCTCAATGACCGCTTTGAAACCTTCTTCGGTCAAAGTGGGGCGGATAATGAACATTGCAGTATACTGTCTCATCTTCGCACCTCCTTATGGACTATTGGCTTCTTTCGAAGCAAGGATGATAATTCATCTCACTTTGCATATTATACATTATTTGTTGAAAAAAGTAAACCTGTATTCATCATATTTTTGATTTATCAATTAGAAAGCCGTAATTTTTTCATGATCAGGGAAATCAGTTTCATCAACGGATAAATCAGTTGCACAAGGAAGAGCGTGATGAAGATTTCGGTGATGTAGAGATTGTTTTCAGCTTTAATGCTGGTCCTAATGTTGTTGATCGTGTAATTACCTGAGCCGTCGATATCGACGATTGGAAGCAAGTAATCATCATCGACAACCTTCTCGCCGTTTTTTTCCGCTTTCACGTTCGTTTCGATTCCGTTGATTATCCAATAACCGTTTTCGCTGACCTGAAGTTGCCGGACGCCTTCGTCATCGACCAAAACATTGGTGCGGACGCCATCCAAAGCATAGTATATGGCGCCCTCGAATTTAACTTTCGTAATTTCGGGAAGAACATATTCATTTTCGTTGATGATTTCTTTCGCTTTGATATCGGTGTCTTCGCCGTTGATGTGCCAGTTTCCGTCTTTCACGCTCAGAATCATGTTCTCCTCAACGCCGGTAACCTTGATGCCCGAGGATATCCCGTCCAGGCGCCAATAACCTCTGTAAATGGTGAGTTCGGGGCATATGTATCCATCCGCTCCGGAATATTCAATTTCCGGTTGATTGTAGGCCCTGGTCTTGGTGACAGTGCCATTTAAGACCCAGTATCCGCCCTCGACTTTGAGCGCGAGTTTTTCGACATCCCTGACCTTAATGCCTGTGGGAATGCCGTCCAGGCACCAGACATTGTTTTCATCGGTGCTGATTACCGGCCGGAGATAGGTGTTCTGGTTTTCGAATTCAATTTCCGGGCGAAGGATGGCCTTAACTTCGGTGGGCATGCCGTTAAGATACCATTCTTCCCAGGCTCCGACCGTTAGGGTATAATCATATTCCTCGATACCTCTGCGGAAAGTAAGTTCCATGTTTGTGACTGGAACGGTATTCGTGCCGACCAAGAAACAGCAAATAATCATCAGCACAAAGATGGTCTTCCGCCACCAATTCAAGGGCTGTGAGGATTGCAAGAGGACAAAGAGCATCACGGCAGTGGTAACGATTGTGAGAATCGTCGTGAAGACGGCATTGTTGGCATGGAGGCCTTCAAAACCGGGCAGGATGCGGATGAAATTAAGCAACAAATGCAGAATGACGACCGTAAGCGCCCCAGGCAGCACAGATTTCACAACATTCGGCAAAAACTTCCCTTGTACAAGTTCCCGGTTGGGTTGGAGCGCCAGGAAGAAGGAGGGAATCCCGATCGCGAACCACTCAATCAAGTAAAGGTTTTTCGCGCTGAAGGGATAGGGCATCCTGATTGCTCCCGTTTGCGTACCGAGAATGATGTACATGATCGTGAGCAAAATGGAGAAGAGCGTCTTAACGAGATAGAGCGTCGATGTTTTTTGGATGTTGTTGATGACGCGCCGGCCTTCCTGAACAACTCTCGGCATCGATGAGAAATTGGAATCCATCAGGACAAGGTGCGAAACATAGCGCGCCGCTTCGCTTCCGGATGCCATAGCGATGCTGCAATCCGCTTCCTTCAGGGCAAGGATGTCATTAACGCCGTCGCCGGTCATCGCGACAGTCTTCTTATGCTCCTTCAATGTTTTTATCAGTATTCGTTTCTGTTCGGGAGAGACGCGCCCGAAAACATTGTATTCAAAGACGGAATCGCGGACTTCATCATCCGTGAGCCCCGCCAAACTGATGTATCTTTCGGCACCCTCGATTCCCGCTCTCAGCGCGATTTTAGAAACAGTGACCGGGTTGTCACCGGAAATGACTTTGATGTCGACGCCGTTCTGTTTGAAATATTCGATTGTCTCGATTGCATCATCGCGGATGTGGTCTTCAAGAATGATCAGGCAAACCGGCGTCACGCCCCTCGGAGTTTCGTCGGGCTTGACCTTGCTTTTGGTGAGACCCAAGAGCAGGACGCGATTGCCCTGGGCTGCGTAGCGTTCGACTTTAGCTGCGATTCTATCGAAGCCTGAAGTCAGAACGAATTCCGGGGCCCCCAGAACAAAGGTTCCGATATCGCCAAAAGTGACGGCGCTGAACTTTCTTTTTGAAGAGAAAGGAATCTTGTCCGTCGCTTTTAAAACAGTGTTTTTCTCAAAATAATTGATCAGCGCATCCGCAGTCGGATTGGTTTCTTCAAATGTCTGCATCATTGAACCAATGATTTCACGGATCGTATAATCGGTCGGGTTTTTGATTTCGATGCAGTCGGTCACGCGCATCGTGCCGTCCGTGATTGTTCCGGTCTTGTCAAGGCAGAGCATATTAACACGCGCCAACATCTCAATGCAGTAGAGTTCCTGAACAAGCGTCTTGACGCGGGCAAGGCGGATGACGCTTACGAAGAGAGCCATGCTCGTCAGCAGGAACAAACCTGCCGGAATCATTGCCAGCATCGAACTCGCCGCCTTGATGATGCCTTGTTTATTCAGAAAGCCCAAATAATCCCTGGGCGCATCGCGCGAAGACGTGAGATATGTCATCACCGCCAGCGGAATGATGATGAGGGACACAAATTTAATGATGCCGTTCAAAGAACGCAAAATTTCCGAACGCGGTTTCAAATACATTTTCGCGTCCTTGGAAAGTTTTTCAATGTAATTGTCTTTGCCGACTTTGTCAACCCGCGCAACCGCCATTCCGGAAACCACAAAACTTCCGGATAACAGCAGGTCCCCGGGTTGTTTCAATATGGCATCAGCTTCGCCCGTCAAAAGCGACTCATTGACTTCGATGAATCCCTCCAAAACGATGCTGTCGGCGCAGATTTGTTTGCCTGCGGTATAGAAAATAATGTCATCCAGCACAATCTCGGAAACCGGGATTTCCAGTTTTTCCCCGTCCCTGATGACCGTCGTCGTCGGCGCCGACATCAGGGAAAGTTTGTCCATCATTCTCTTTGCTTTGATTTCTTGGATGATACCGATGATCAAGTTGGGAATGATCGTCGTCAGAAACATGAGGTTGTCATAGCTTTTCAAAACGATGAAAAGAATCGTAATGACAAAATAAAGCATATTAAAAAAGGTAAAAAAGTTGGAGAAAATAATCCCCATGACCGTTTTACCTTTTCCGTCGCTCACTTTGTTGACCAAATTGTCTTCTTTGCGTTGTTCAACGATTTCAGAAGTGAGCCCGACAAATAAGTCGGTATCATAATAACGGGGATATTTTATTTCTTCCTCCGCTTGTTTTCCCTTCTTCTTTTGCTCTTCTTCGACTGCTTCTTCCGTTTCTGCTTCTTCCTCGGCTGCGAGGTTGATGACTTTTTTCTTTTTCAAAGCTTCCAAAATGTCTTTTCCAGGATCATCAGCGGTTTTGTTTTTTATGTTTTTTGATTTGTTTTCTTCTTTTTTTGGTTCAGAATCCAATGTTTGTTTCTTTTCAGTGTTTTCATTCTTTTTCAAATGTTCCATTATTCCACCACATTTCCCGTGACTATATGCTAATTCTACCACATAATTCCGCATTCTTCAAGTTATATTTATAGCCAAAAATCAAATCGCTGATAGAAATACTGTCTGATGCTATTATAACCCGAAATATATAAGTCGAGCCTTTTTTCCATGCCTTTTTCAAAATCGGTGGCTTTGATTCCGAAGGTGTTGATTCTGATGATGTTGTACTTGTCGAAATCATAGAGGGGTTTTTTCTTCAGTTTGGAAAAGATGCCCTTGGCTTTTTGCAGGGGGCTTTCGCTCAGTCTGAAACCCAGGGTCGGGATTTCGTCATCGGAAAATAAAGTTATCGGGAAATTATTGACCACGCCGCCATCGCAAAAAACATGCTCTCCCAGACGGTAGGGCTGGAAGAATAGCGGAATCGAACAGGACATGGCCACGCCCTTAGCTATTCCAAAACTATCGGGGTCGATTCCGTAAGCGATTAAGCCCTCCGGCAGAATCACTTCTTTTCTTTTTTTGATGTCAGTTGCCACCATTTTCAGTAAATATTCGTCCCCTCTTTTCACGCTCCCAAAATAGATTTTTTTTTTATCCTTCAATACCGAATAGAGATATTTTTCAAAATTGACGATCGAATACAAACCCTTCTTCTTGATTCCGTTGATTATTTTTTCAGATCTGCGCCCCCGCATCGACGTGAGGATTTTCGGGTTAAAATCATTAACAAGTTCTTCGATTTCATAAGAATTATAACCCGCGGCTATCAGGGCAGCGAACACCGCCCCCACGGAAGTGCCGCCAACTTTATTGAATTGGAATCCCCTCTTCTCTAGAAAGCGCAAGACGCCCACATAAGCCAGACCCTTGATGCCCCCTCCTTCAAAAATGGCGTTTATTTTCATCTCATCACCCATATTAATATATGAACGAAAAGCAAATCCGCAAAAAGAATCTAAAAAAGGGACTTGCGTCCCTCATTTTTCGCCGCGAATGTTTTTGTTTACGGCTTCTCTCTGTTTGTCTCCTTGTAAATATTCCACGATTTCTAAAGCGAAATCAAGGGAATATGCCATCGCCTTGGCAGTGATGATGTTTCCGTCCCTCACGACACCTTTCTTTTGTTGGAGGATGCCTTCAATTCCTTCTTCGCAAGTCGGAAAGCAAGTGTATTTTCTTTCCTTAAGAAGCCCGAGTTTGCCAATCAGCATCGGCGCAGCGCAAATCGCGGCCACCAATCTCCCGCTTTCCGCAAATTTTACGATTAAATCCGAGACTTCTTTTTTCTTGTCAAGGACGTTGAAGACCGCTCTTCCTCCCGGAATGACCAAGAAATCATATTCTTCTTCCCTGACATCCTTCATGAGCTTGTCGGCTTTTACTTTCAGGTTGAATGCGGACGTGACCTCCAAAGAATCGAAACTGGCCGTCGTGATCTCGAGCTTGCTTCTTTTCAGCACGTCGATGGTCGCGATTGCTTCGGTGTCTTCAAAACCATCAGCAATAATCACCAATCCCTTCATTTACTCCCCTCCTTTCTCTTAAACTGTCCGTACAGTAGTTTCGCAATATGCATAAAAATGTCCTTTCGTTCCACCACCCCGGCGGTGAGATACCCAATCGCCCCTTCCTGGGAGCGGACATCTTTTCTGTCGAGGCAGTCTTCCATCACTTCCGCAAGCTCTTCCCCGGCAAGGATTCTTTCCTTAATGAAATCCGGGAGCGGCACCCTGGTACCGCCGGCATAATAATGGTTCCCTTCGAAATCAATCAAAACCCCCCAATTCACGAGAAAGAGCAGCTCTCCTTCAAGGGCTACCCCGGCCTCAAGACCGATTCTGATGCCGTCGGCTGGCAGCGACCGGGCCCTGTTTTTCGCCCCCAAAATTGTTTCCGCATCCGAAAGGGGCTGGGCTTTGACACCGCTTTCCGCAGCCAGCGGAATCACTTCAAAACCTTTGAATACTTCCTTCACGGCAGCAAGTTTCGCTCTGTTCAAAGAACCAAGATAGCATTTAGTCATCGCCTATTTCCGCAAGCCTCTCCCTGCCAAAGTCTTTTACAATCGCCAGGAGCATCTCCCTCACCGCTTCTACATCATCAACATGGATCATCGCGGCCGTGGAATGAATGTAGCGTCCCGGAAGGCCGATTGTCGCGCTGAGTGCGCCCGCGCCAGCATATTGGGCGGCAGCTGCATCGGTCGAACCCATCGAAAGGAATTGCTGGAATTTGATTCCGTTTTCCTGGGCAAGGTTTTCAAAATATGCCTTGAGACGCGGATTCATGATGTTGCGCGGATCGTAGAAGCGTAGCAAAAAACCCTCTCCGAGTTTTCCGAAAGCGCGGGGATGGCTTTGGGGCAGGAAGTCCCCGACGGGAGAGACGTCCACGGCAATGAACAAATCCGGTTTGATCATGTTCGAGGCCGTCGTCGCACCCCTGAGGCCAACTTCTTCTTGAACGGTTCCTCCGGCCACGACCGTGTTCGGGTGCGCTATCCCTTCTTCCTTGAGAGCGCGGAGAACTTCCAGCGCCATTCCGCATCCGAATCTGTTATCCCAGGCCTTCGAAACGACTTTTTTGCCGTCTTCAGTAAAATAATATTGGTTCACGAAGGTAATCTGCTGCCCGATCCTGATTCCCATCGCTTCCGCGTGCTCCTTGCTATCCGCGCCGACATCGAGGAGGAGGTCGTCAAATTCGAGTTTCTTTGCCTCCTTGCTTCCCCTGTTCATGTGCGGGGGGATGGCGCCAACGATGCCGCGGATGGCTTTTTCTTCGGAAATCGCGATCTGGACGTTTTGGGAAACCATGACTTCGGGGCTCACGGAGCCGATTGGCACCATTTTGATAAATCCGTTTTCCTGGATTCCCGTCACCATCGCTCCGACTTCGTCCATGTGGCCGGCAATCATAATCACCGGCCCCTCGCCTTTTTTGATACCAAAAATGCTTCCGAGCCTATCTTGGACGATTTCGTCAGCGTATTTTTCAAGCTCTTTTCTCATGTATTTCCTAACCTGTCTTTCAAAGCCGGAAACGGCATGGAGATTTACCAGGTCTTCATAAATCTTCATTCTTTCTCTCGTTTTCATTTTACCACCTTCAAATAATAAATGTTTTGGCCGAGGTTGATGAATTTTTCCTCATATTCCGTCGTAATGATTTGCCGCTCCTCATCCCGATGCAAGTCGAGGCTCACTTCCAGAAACCTGAAGTGGTGATTGTTTAGGGAAATCAGGCTGTATTCAAAGAATCCCCTGTTGTCGGTTTTTAATTCAATCTCGCCGCTATCGGAAAGGATCTCGCGGTACAGTTTTAAAAAATATTCGGAGGTCAGGCGGCGCTTTTCATGTCTGTTTTTCGGCCAGGGATCGCTGAAATTGAGATAGATTTTTGAAACTTCCCCTTTTCCAAAGATTTCGCCCAAAGTTCTGGCATCGGCATTCAGCAAACACAAATTTTTCGGATTTTCGGAGCGGATCTTTCGCGCCGCGCGCAGCGTCACGCTTTCCGAAACTTCCAAGCCAACATAATTGATTCCCGGATTCTTCAGCGCGCTTTCCAAAATGAATTTGCCCTTCCCCGTACCGATTTCAAAGTGGATGGGATTTTCGTTCCGGAAATGTTTATGCCAGTTTCCGCGCTGGGCAAAGGAATCCTTAAGAACGATGTCGCGGTATTCTTCTAATTTTTCCCGGGCATCCTTAATTTTTCTCAGTCTCATCTTGCGAGCTCGCGCACCGCCCTTGCCATTATCGCCGTTGCGAGGACGATGTCCTCAATTTCGATGTATTCGTCCACCTGATGCGCAACCTCCTCGCGTCCCGGGAATGTCGGACCGAAAGCAACACCTTTCTTCAAAGCCCGGGCATAGGTTCCGCCGCCGATGGTCAAGAGCGGCGTTTTCTCATCGCCCGTGTAATGGACATATGCGCGATGGAGCGTTTTTACAAGTAGGTCGTTTTTGTCCACATAGTGCGGGGGCTGATTCTGAACCACATTGGTTTCAAGGCCGTATTTTTCGGAAATGGCGCCGAATTCCTTGAAGAAACTTTCCTTATCCCAATTGATGGGATAGCGGAGATTGAGACCGAGTCTGCCTTTTCCGTCCTTGATTTCCAGGAATGCGACGTTGACCGTCAAATCCTTCATTTCCGGATCGGAGAAATCAAGCTTGATTTTCCGGAAACGGGAATCAGTCAGGCACTCCGCAACAAAAGCAACAAATGAGTCTTCAAGATGCCTGTTTAAAAATTCACACATTTTTACAAGCGCGTTGACCCCGTTCTCAGGTTCCATGGCATGCGCCGCTTTCCCGTATATTATCATTTCCTCGCCGCATTCGCCCTTGAGTCCTGCCTCTTCCAAATAAGCAAGGAATTCCGCTTTCAAATCTTTTGCTGGTTTCGCCCTGGCTTCGTCGGGAACGACATTGTAGCGATCTCCCGCATGGAAAAAGAGCTCGGAAGCCGGTCCGGTGACGTCAATCGACATGATGCCTTTTTCGCCGTAAATGACGGGAAAATCCGCGTCGGGAGAGAAACCGAAATCGGGCATCTCGCATTCCTGAAAATAAGTTTTGATGCCGCGCCAATGGCTTTCCTCATCGGTCCCGATGATCAATCTCACTCTTTTTTGGGGTTCGAAACCCAAATCTTTCAGTGCTTTCAAAGCATACAAAGCAGCAATTGTGGGTCCTTTGTCATCGCTGGCTCCGCGGGAATAGATCCTACCTTCGGAAATGGTTCCGGAAAAAGGCGGGTATTTCCAATTCCCCTGCGCGGGAACGACGTCGACATGGCAGAGAATGCCGATGATTTCCTCGCCGTTCCCGTATTCAACGTGACCCGCGACATTGTTCACGTTTTTTACCCGGAAACCCATTTTCTCCCCCAGGGCAAGCACATAATCCAGGCTTTCCCTGATGCCCCGCCCGAAGGGCGCTTCCGGATCATCCGTTTCCACAAGCGTGCTGTCTATCCGCAGCAACCCCTGCATGTCTTCCAGCATCTCTTTTTTATTCTTTTTTACAATTTCAAGGATTTCCATAACTTCACCCTTCATTTAGTTTTGTTCTTAATGTATATTATACCATTAACTGGGTAAAATTAAAACAGATATTAATAAAGGAGGTATTTGATGAATCTCGATATCAGGCAAGCGGTCAAAAGGAATTTGGTGAATGCCAGCAACATAGATATCCTAAATACCATCAACGATGCGATGACCGTCTCGGAAGAAAAGGTTCTTCCAGGATTGGGAGTGCTGTTTGAAGTGTACTGGCAGACTGCGAGCGATGAAGAAAAGAACCGCATCGCCATGAGCATAGCAAATAACATGAAACAGTAAAAATGAGATTCCCGCAGGAATCTCATTTATTCTTTTCGTATACTTCTTTAAACGCGGATGCGACTTTTTCTGCGGTAAATCCGAAATGCTTCAAGAGAGCAGGAAAGGGCCCGCTCAAGCCAAAACTTCTGATGTTCAGGAGTTTGCCGTTCCTCCCGACATATTTATGGAGGTGCGCAGCTTCGCTCATTTCCACCGCAACGATGTTCTTCACATCCTTGGGAATGACGGAGTTACGGTATTCCTCGCTCTGCCGCTCGAAGAGCGTGGTGCTCGGCATGCTCACGATGCGGACGTCGAAACCCTCTTCGCGGAGCAAGCTCTGGGCTTCGAAGGCGAGGGCAAGTTCCGAACCGCTCGCGATCAAAATGCCGTCAAGCCTTTCCTTTTCGACTGAGAGAATGTAAGCACCGAATTTCACCTTTGAATAATCAGTTTTTGCAAGCGACTTAACATTCTGACGCGTGAGCACGATCGCAGTCGGATGGTGTTTGGAAAGATAGGCGACCTCCCAAGCACCCTTGACTTCGCTTTCGTCAGCGGGGCGGATCACGTGCAGCCCGGGAATGCTCCTCAGCATCGTCATCTGTTCTATGGGTTGATGCGTCGGCCCGTCTTCCCCGACGGCGATTGAATCATGGGTGAAAACATAAATGACCGGAAGCTTCATCAGCGCTGCAAGCCTGATCGCAGGTTTCATGTAATCCGAGAACACAAAGAATGTCGAGCAGAAAGGTTTCAATCCCCCATGCAAGGCGATGCCGTTGGTAATCGCTGCCATCGCGTGTTCGCGAACTCCGAAATTAATGTTTCTCCCGAGGCGGTTTCCCGCGGAAAAATCTCCGTCAGCGCCCTTGGCTCTTGTGGAAGCGGTGAGGTCGGCGGATCCCCCCAGAAACCCGGGGTGAATCTTGCTGATGGCGTTCAGCACGTCACCGCCCGAAGTGCGCGTGGCTTTATTGTATTCCGCGGGAAATTCAACGATTTTTTCAAAATCAATCGGAAAATCATCCGCAAGCATCTTTTCGAATTCACGATAGGCTTCCGGATACTTTTCTTTGTATTCTTCGCATGCCTTTTGCCAAGCCCGATGGGCTTCTTCGCTTCTTTTTCCGAAAGTCTCGCGATAGAACTCAAAAACAGCGGGATCAGCTTCGAAGGCGTCGCCCCCAATTTTGGAGCGCATTTTCTCGACTTCATCCTTCGGAAGCGGGCTGCCGTGGACCTTTGAGGTGCCGGCGTTCTCTGAACCGCGACCGATGATGGTTTTGATTTCGATGATTGTGGGTTTGTCGCTTTTTTGGGCTTTTTTGATTGCCTCTTCGACGGAAGCGGCATCCTCCCCGTCCTTTACATAAATGTAATTCCAATTCATCGCCTCGTATTTTTCGCGGACGGATTCTGAATTCGCGTTGTTTACGGGACCGTCAAGCTGGATGTCGTTGGAATCATACAGGACGATTAATTTATTCAGCCGCAAGTGCCCCGCAAGGCTCATCGCTTCCTGGGTCACGCCTTCCTGCAAATCGCCGTCGCTGCAGAGGACATAGGTATAGTGGTCAACAAGTTTTAAACTGTCCCTATTGAACTTTTCCGCAAGAAATGCCTCCGCAATCGCCATGCCCGCTCCTTCCGGAATCCCCTGCCCGAGAGGACCGCTGGTCACGTCGACTCCGGGAGTGATGCCACATTCCGGATGACCGGGGGTGATGCTTCCGTATTGGCGGAAATTTTCCAAATCCTTCTTCGAAACGGAATAACCCGCCAAATGCAATTGCGAGTAAAGGAGAGCGGAAGCGTGGCCGGCAGCCAAAATAAAGCGGTCACGGTTGAACCAATTAGGCTTCTCGGGGAGCGCCCTGAGAAAACGTGAATACAGGGTGTGAACGATTGGGGCCGCCCCTAAGGGCATCCCTGGGTGTCCGGATGTGGCTTTTGTGCTTTGTTCAACGGAGAGAACGCGCAGAGTTTCAATGGCAAGTTTGTCTTTATTCATCTTTCGCCCCACCGTTTTTTTTCAAGCAATTTATATATATAAGGGGCTCGATCCCCGAATGAGCACTTCACGACATTCCCGACGAGCAAAACTCCTGTCGCTCCCATTTCTTTAAGTTCTTCGGTTTTGACTTTATCCATGGCTTTCACGGTCACGGAAACTCTGCTCATTTGGAGGGACACGTCTTCAATATTGTCCTCTCCTCCGAACAAATCAATAAATAATTGTCTTTGCGAATCGTCTTCGCTTGCGCGGATCGCCTCTTCCCTCTCTTTGCTTCTGACGAGGTTTTTCCTAATGGCGACGATTATGGCATAAACCATCAAAATGATGATTGGCAATATGCAAACAGCAAGAATGATTAAAGCAATGTCATCTTTGGCAAGTAAGATCAGCATAGTATCTCCTTTATCTTTTTTGTAATATTATACCATAAGTTTCACTTTTTTTGTGCAGAAAATTCAAAAAATAAAAATCATCATTCTAAACAAAAGTTTTTCTGTTATAATGTTAGAGAAAGAAAAAGGTGGATCATGGATAAATTTCTGGAAATTCTCAAATTCATTTTGCTCGGCCTCATTCAAGGAATAACGGAACCGCTGCCGATTTCATCCAGCGGCCACATGTTAATCTTGGATTCGCTCTTCAAGAACTTTATCCCCGCTGAAGCAATGAACAATTTTCAGATATTGATGAACACGGCATCCTTGGTGGCGATTATTTTTTATTATAAAGATTTTTTGAGAGAAATTCTGTCCGGAAGTTACCGTTACCTCTTCCAGAAAAGGCAGGAGGAAGCGCATCGTTTCCGTTATCTTCTTCTGATTTTGCTTGCTTCCGTGCCCGCCGCCATCATTGGCGCAGCCATCAAAATATTGGATCTTGACCGCCACTTTACAAACATAGTATGCGTTGCCATCTGTTTATTTATTACAGCATTGCTTCTCTTCTATGTCCATAAGCAAAACCAACTCACCCGGGAAGAAATCAAACCGAATGACGCGGTTCTAATGGGTTTCGGACAAGCAATCGGATTGCTTCCCGGAATCAGCCGTTCCGGCATCACGGCATCTTTTGGAATCGCGAACGGCATAACAACCGAAGCCGCGTTTCGTTTTTCTTTCATGATGTACATACCCGCCAGCATCGGCGCTGCAGTTTTGGGATTTTTTGAACTAACCAGGGAAACAAACATTAATTACTTCGGCTATGCTGCGGGATTCGTTGCCAGTTTCCTGGGAACTTATTTTGCGGTGAGGTTTTTCTTTAAATTGCTGAGAAAGAAGAATCTGATCTATTTTGCATTTTATTGCATGGCTATCTCCTTGCTCCTTTTCCTAATGATGATTGCGGGCATAATATAAAAAAAGAATCAATTTAAGATTCTTTTTTGAAATCAAGATGCATAATCTTGATTTTTTTTATAAGAACATATACCTATACAAAAAAATTCCCTCGTTCATATCTTATATTGAAAGTGAGGTGAATCATTTGACATACGAAAGAACTTCTTTTAAATTCAAAGACCGCAATTGCATTTTGGATACACTCATCAAGATCGATCAAGCACAGAAAGAAGCCATCATGGAAAAAGAATGCGACACTTGCGAGAGGAGTTTGCTTCAGAAGATTTTCAACACCCGTCCGGCAGTTTTCTATCTCTGCGACGGCAAACCCTTCAAAGTGGAAGTTCCCGGAGAGCCTCAGGATACGATTTTCTTCAGAGTCGAAGAAATAAGAAATGATTGCGTATTGCTTCGAATTTTGGTCAAGAAAGGTCCGACCTGGGATTGTACCGACTTCACGGTATTGTTAAGCATTGATTGTATTTGCGCAATCCAATGCTTCCCGCCGATTTGGTGCGATAAGTGCGGAAAGAAGCACCACGGTTTTTAAAATTTAATGATGATGATGTCCTCGATCTCGTTTAAGTTGATTTCTTCAACCGCATTCTCTCCCGTTTTTACAAACAACCTGGTTCTGTCTTTCTTATAGGGGATGCCCAGCACCTCTCTTCCCTTGACGATGATGTTGCAGAGCACGGGACGGTCTTTTTTATACATCTCGATGATGTTGTTCAGTTTCCTTTCCTCCAAGAATTTTAGTTTGTTGAGGGAGGCGCTTTTGGTCTTTGAATCGCGGCTGTCATATATTTTCTGCTGAGGAATTTCATCCACTTGTGAGTTCACCGTATTAATGAACATCAGCGGACCTTTATCTTTCATAATAACAATCACCCCTATCATTATATGATGGGGGTGATTCTTTAATACTATTTATTCTTATTGTAAACCAGGCGCAGGCCCTCCATAACCAGATGCCGGTCATAAATCACTTCTTCTTCCAAATATTTTTTTACGATTGAAGCCTCGCCTCCGGTAAGCACCACTCTGGTTTCCAAACCAATTTCTTTTTTCATTTTTCTGACAAGCCCGTCAATCATCGACGCTGTTCCGAAAAACATCCCGCTCTGTATGCAGGTGACCGTATCCTTGCCGATGACGGAGACAGGAGGTTCCGCTCCCGCTTCTTCTAATTTCGCTGTTTTCGAAAAGAGTCCGGAATAAGCGGTCCTGATGCCGGGGGTGATGATGCCTCCGATCAATTCCTTGTTTTCGTTCACATAGAAGAGCGTAATCGCGGTCCCCATGTCAATGATGATGATTGGCGCTCCGTATTTATGGAAAGCAGCGACTGCCCCGGCCAGGATGTCCGCGCCCAATTGCTTGGGATTGTCGGTTTTGATGTGAATGCCGCTTTTGACGCCAGGGCCGACAAAAAGGGGATTGATCCGGAAGAATTTCCTCACTGCCTTTTTAAAAACGGAATCGAGAAGCGGCACGACGCTGGCGATGATTACTCCTTCGATTTTCTCGGGATTAAGTTCATAAAAATTAAAAATGTCCATCAGCTTAATCACGATTTCGCCGGCAGTTTGCTGCATGTTCGAAGCCATCGAGAATTCCGCTATCAACTCGCTTCCGTCATAGATTGCGAGGAAAACATTCGTGTTCCCGATATCTATGCAAAGCAGCATGATTAAGCCCTCGATGAGTATTTTCCGTCGGAAGTGTTGATGACAATCTTATCGCCGACATTGATGAAGAGGGGCACATTCACGCGGAATCCTGTTTCCAGAACTGCCTCCTTGGTTGCGTTGGCGGCGGTGTTCCCTCTTACCCCCGGTGCTGTCTCAACCACTTCGAGAACGACTTTTTCCGGAAGCTGCACGCCGATGATCTCGCCCTTATAATCGATGACGGTGACTGATTCTCCTTCAATCAGAAAATTCTTTTCATACTCCAGGCTGGAGCTGGGGATGTCAATCTGAACATAGGTTTCCATATCCATGAAAGCCATCATGTTGCCGTCATCATATAAATATTGCATTTTTTTCTTCTCAATGATTGCCCGCGGAATCTTTTCATCCGCCCCGAATGTGTAGTCAATGATCGCTCCCGTACGCAAATTCTTCAATCTGCTTCTGACGAATGCCTGCCCTTTTCCGGGCTTGACATGCTGAAACTCCATGACCTGGTATATGTTGCCTTGATATTCGATGGTCATTCCTGTTTTAAAATCATTTGTTGATATCATAATTGCCTCCTATTTCCATTACATATTATAATACAAAACTCCGCATTTGTATAGTTTTTTCTCTTTGCTATCACGGCATGTATAACTCCTCCTTGTATTATGCCAAATTGGTTTATTGTCTATGAACTCATTTTTTATGGTATAATAATTGCGGTGAAATTATGGAAATAATCAAGATTCTTCCCCAAGGCCTTTGCAAGGGTGTAATCAATGCCATCCACATCGTAAACGATGCTTTGGAGGATCCAACTATTAAAAAACCCATTTACATGCTCGGCTCCCTCGTCCACAACCAAAACATCGTCCGGGCGCTATCCGAACAAAACGTCATCATTCTTGACGGAAAATCACGTCTGGAAATGCTTGACGAAATCACAAGCGGAACCGTCATTTTCACTGCCCATGGTGTAAGCGAAGAAACGAGAAAAAAAGCGAGGGCAAAAGGCTTGGACATCATCGACGCGACTTGCAAGGACGTGAAACTGAGCCACGACATCATCAGAAACTATTTAGACGCTGGATACATGATTCTCTATTACGGCATGGAAAACCACCCCGAAGCCGAAGGCGTCCTCGGAATCTCTCCAAAGATTACACTAATCAGAAATAAGGATGATATCGAAGCTCTCCCCGCTTATGAAGGAAAATTGGCGCTTGCGACCCAGACCACGATGTCTTTTTTGCAGGCGATTGAATTGCATCAATATTTATTAAAAAAATACCCGCAAATTAAGTTGATTGATGAAGTATGCAATTCCACGCGCATCCGCCAGCAAGCCGTCATCAGCCAAAAAGGAAAACTGGATTTAATCATCGTCGTCGGCGACAGGAAAAGCAATAACACGAGGATGCTGAAAGAGGTCGCGGAAAAGGAAGCGGGGATTTCGGCAATATTGGTTGAAAATGTAGAAGATTTGAAAGCTTATGATTTGTCGGCTTATGAAAGAATTGGCGTCACTGCCGGGGCTTCAACTCCGAATGTAATTGTACAAGAGATAATTGAGAAGCTTCCGAAAGGCGATTTCAATAGTGAGTTAGTCTCGGAAGATTATTTGCGTCCAAAAAGGTAAATCCTCTTCTTGCGAAGAGGATTTTTTCAACCTCTAAGGGAGGCATTGAATTTTTCTTTGAGATGTTTCAATATCATCTTCAGTTTCTGGTTGACCAATTCGTCGCTCAAAGTTTGGGTGGCGGAAAACTCGAGATTGATTGCAATCGATTTTTCTTCAGAACCGATTTTTTCGCCGGTGTAAATGTCAAAAACGGTGATCTTGCTTAAGAGTGTGTTTTTCAGGTTTTCAAGTTCCGAAATGACATCTCCCACAGGCAGATCTTTCGGCACGACGATCGCTATGTCCCTTTCGACGCTGGGAACTTTGCTGTATTCTTCGAATTTCACAGGTTGGGCAGTTCTTCCAAGGATGGGCGCGAGCCGCAGTTCCGAAACATAAACCTCGTCCAAATCTTCCGCTTCCGCAAACTCAGGGTGGAGCGCTCCCAAATAGCCGATTGTCTCTCCTTCATAAATCATTTCCGCGGTTTTCCCGGGATGGAGTTCTTTCAATGGTTTGTCCGGGCTTCGGAAAGAAACCTTGATGCCAAGTTTGGCAAACAAAGTTTCCAAAATGCCTTTCAGCAGATAGAAATCAGCTTTTTCGCTTTCGCCCCGCCAGCTGGTTTCCGAAAACTTACCGGAAATCAGGAGTCCGAGCCTTTCTTCTTCATGATAATCACCATCCCTGTAAAAGACATTGCCAATTTCGAAGAGAGCAAGGTCTTTCAACTTGCGCGAATGGGAGTACTTGGCATTCGCAACCAAACCCGGCACGAGCGCCCTGCGCAGGAATTTATGGTCCTGGGTTATCGGCATCAGCACGCTGATCGTTTCTTTATTCGGATTAAAGAACAGGAATTTATCTGTTTCCTTCTCCGGAAGCAAAGAATAAGTGTAAGTTTCACTCAGCCCCAAACCACGGAGAATCCTCTTGATTTCCCTTCTTTGTTTTTGCATATAGGAGAGACCGCCCAAGGATTTATTGACCGGAATCGTTCCGGTTATTTTGTCATAACCGTAAATCCTGGCAATTTCTTCGATCAAGTCCGCTTTGATGGCGATGTCGGGGCGCCGGTTGGGAACCGAAACAAGAAAATCCCCGTCTCCGATAACCTCAAAACCGAGTCGGTTCAGGATGGCTTTTATTTCACCGGAAGGAATGTTTATCCCCAAGAGCTTTTCCACATCTCTTGCGGAAATTTCAATTTTTCGCGGAGCGATCTCCGCAACTCCCGCAAAAGCGCGCGTGGAAATTTCTCCGCCAGCAAGCTCTTCAAGCAGGTAGCATGTATAATCGAGCGCCAGTTTCGTGGTGTTGATGTCAACTCCTTTTTCGAAACGGAGCGAAGAATCGCTTTTCAGCCCCAAACGTTCGGATGTGGCGCGGACGGATCTGGGGTCAAAAACCGCTGCTTCGATGACGATGTTTTTCGTGTTCGGGCCGATTCCGCTCTCCTCTCCGCCCATCACACCCGCAATCGCAACCGGTTTTCGTCCGTCCGTAATGACGATGTCGGCTTCGTTAAGTTCCCTTTCGATTTCGTCGAGAGTGATGATTTTCTCACCGGGATTGGCATTCCGAATGACGATGTCCTTGCCAAGTTCATCATAATCGAAGGCATGCAGGGGCTGGCCGAATAGCACCAAAATGTAGTTGGTGATGTCGACGACATTGTTTATGGGGCGGATTCCGTATGCTATCAAACGCGATATGAGCCACCAGGGCGAGGGCTTGATTTCCACATTCTTGACCACCTGGCCGTAATAACCGATGCAGCCCGGGGCTTCGTTGATGACATTGAGCTCAGCGGTCCGGGATTCCTGTGCAGCTTTGAAGGCAAGCGGCTTCAAAGGCCTGTTAAAAATCGCGCTTGCCTCTATCGCGACCCCGAGCATACTCAGCAAATCGCCGCGGTTCGGGGTCAAATCCAGTTCGATGACTTCATCGTCAAGATTCAAGGCCGCCAAAGCGTTGCTTCCGATTTCCGCTTTTTCGGGGAAATGGAAGATACCATCCTGGTATTCTTCCGGAACAAATTTATTTTCCAGACCCAGCTCATTGAGAGAACAAATCATGCCATTCGACTCAACGCCTCGGATTTTGGCCCGTTTTATCTTAAAGCCGCCGGGAAGTTCCGCCCCCTCTTTTGCAACAATCACATGCTGGCCCGCCCTGACATTCGGGGCTCCGCAGACAATCTGGAGTTTTTCATTTCCGACGTCCACTTGACAAAGTGAAAGATGATCGGAATTGGGATGGGGCACGCATGACTCCACATAACCCACGACGAGGTTTGTCCCGTCAACGACCTTGCTCACGCTTTCGACTTCTATTGAATAGAGTGATAGTTTCTCTACGATTTCTTCGGTTATTAATCCTTCAAGATCAACTAATTCTTTCAACCATTCTAATTTTACGCGCATAACATCCTCCTAAAACTGTTTCAGAAAACGCGGATCGTTCTGATAAAAATATCTGATGTCGTCAATTCCGTATCTCAGCATTGCTATTCTTTCAATTCCGAGACCGAAAGCAAAACCTTGGTTCGTCTCAGGATCATATCCCGACATTCTCAGGACATTCGGATGGACCATGCCCGCTCCGAGGACTTCGTGCCAGCCCGTGCCCTTGCATAGAGGGCAGCCTTCGCCTCCGCATTTGAAGCAGGTAACGTCGACTTCCACGCTCGGTTCCGTGAAAGGGAAGAATGAAGGCCGGAAACGGATTTCCAGCTCGTCCCCGAACATTCTCCTCATCAGCAGTGCCAATGTTCCCTTCAAATCCGCCATCGTAATGTCCTTGTCGATTACCAAACCTTCAATTTGCATGAATTGATGCGAATGCGTGGCGTCGTCATTGTCGCGGCGGTAAACTTTGCCTGGGCAGATAATCTTAATCGGCTTCCCGCCCGCTTTCTGCATGACCCTGGCCTGCACGGGCGAAGTGTGGGTCCTGAGGAGATGGAC
>LSQX01024868.1_pt1 | contig 81347 bp, 78 predicted proteins | sample 654561 | NCBI WGS metagenome assembly LSQX01 (sample SAMN04489861, study PRJNA283612) | anaerobic digester metagenome | isolation source: 4 biogas reactors fed with cattle manure at either 37C or 55C with and... | place: Denmark: Kongens Lyngby | collected 2014
ATGGACTGCTTGTTTTGATTCATAACCGGCATAATTGTTCTTTCAGGTAACTTATGTTATTATTTAAATTGCCCATACATGGGAAAGGTAGGGATAAAGTTTATGGTTTCTGCAAAGAGAAGAGAAAATATAATAAGAATTCTCCAAACGGCCACTGGGCCGGTAAAGGGGACGGACCTTGCAGACAAACTGGGAGTGACCAGGCAGGTAATAGTCCAAGATATTGCCATACTAAGGGCGGCGGGCGAAGATATCATCGCTACACCCCGCGGTTACATAATGCTAAACCTGATCCAGCCCAAGGCTAGTACAAAAACAATCGCTTGCAGGCACCATACCAATGAGGAGATGGAACAGGAACTCACTGCAATAGTGGATTTGGGAGGCAGCATTATAGACGTTTTAATAGAGCATCCGGTATACGGTGAAAAAAGGGGCGTTCTGATGATTTCCTCAAGGCAGGACGTTAAGGACTTTATGAAATCCTTAGAAAATGGTTATGCACAGCCGCTGGCATCGCTTACAGGCGGCGTTCATCTCCATACGATACAAGTGAGGGATGAGGAAAGTTATTTAAGAATTAGGAAAGAACTAAAGAAGAGGGGATTTCTGATTGAAGAATAGGAAATCTCCACAGGAGGTTATTGGCTTTGGATAAGGCAAAACGAAGGGGTAGCAAACTAATCTTTGTGGTTATCGGCATAATAGCTGGTTTTTTTCTAATGCTAAACGTATTTCTTGGCTTTATAGTTGACTATCAATGGTTTGGTGAAGTCGGCTATACAAGCGTATTCCTCGCGGCTATAATTAGCAAGTTCAAAATAGGTATCCCTGTATTTGCACTTATGACGCTGCTCCTTTATATTTATTTCATAAACATGAAAAAGGACTTCTATAGGCATTCAGGACTGATTGAGACCAACCAGGACAAAAAAAGATACGGTAAAATTATACTAATCCTGTCCTTGGTCTTGTCCTTCTTTGTAAGCAGCGTTGTGGCCGGTGGACTTTGGCTGGATATTCTGAAATTCATAAATGCTGTAGACTTTAACGTGGCCGATCCCATATTTGCAAAGGATATAGGTTTTTACATGTTTAAGCTCCCGTTGCTCAACCAACTTCTTTCGCTGCTTACCTTTGTGGCGGTAGTTCTGATAGCCGCCACGGCGGTATTTTACGGTGCGATGATGACCCTTAAAACCCCGGAGATGATTAGAATGCAGGATGGCCCGGAGGGGGGCGCCCAAAGGAGCGGCCTGTTTAGTAAAGACATGTTAAGCCTTGCGGTCCGACAGATAGCCACCGTGGGTTTTGTGATTTTCATTATAATGGCCTTCAGGTTTTTTGTCAGCCGTTATAGCCTCTTGTTTTCGCTGGGAGGGGTGGCCTACGGGGCCGGATATACCGATATAACGGTTATGTTGAGGGTTTATATGCTTCAGGCCGCGGCCGCTGTTATAAGCGCCGTTCTGGTGGTATACGCAGCCTATGCAAAAAAATACAAAACCGCACTATACGGGCCGGCATTATTAATAATTGTTTCCATACTGGGTAACATTACAGCTATGGTTGTGCAAAACTATATAGTTGATCCCAACGAATACGCAAAGGAACAGCAGTACATAGAAAACAGCATTGAATATACCCAGAAGGCCTATGGGCTGGATAAGATACAGGAAAAGGAGTTTGCCGCGGCGGATAACCTGACCCTTGAGGATATCGAGAATAATAGGTCTATTATCGACAACATAAGGATAAACGATTACAGGCCTGCACTTCAGACCTATAACCAACTTCAGGGTATAAGGCCCTATTACCGGTTTCATGATATTGACATAGACAGGTATACTATAGACGGAGAATATACACAGGTATTTCTCTCCGCCAGGGAGCTCTCCCCCGAACACCTGAGGGAGGAAGCCCAGAGCTGGGTCAACAGGTTTTTGAGGTACACCCACGGCTATGGAGCTGTTTTATCACCGGTGAACACCGTTACGCCTCAGGGCCAGCCCCAGCTTCTGGTTAGGGATATTCCCCCCGTCGCAGCGGCGGGCCTTGAAGTAGAAAGGCCGGAAGTGTATTTCGGCGAACTGACCGATGATTATATAATTACAAACGCTAAGACTGAGGAATTCGACTACCCGCTGGGGGATGACAACAGATACAGTTTTTACCGGGGCACTGCCGGCATAAAGATAACCCCGTTCAATAAGCTGATTTTTGCATTGTATCACGGTACCTCCAGGATTCTGTTTTCAGGGGATATAACTTCCGACAGCCGAATGCTTATAAACAGGAACATAATGACCCGGGTGAAAAAGATTGCCCCCTATTTTTCCTATGACGACGACCCGTATCTGGTTATCTACGAAGGAAAGCTGTACTGGATTATTGACGGATATACTCATGACAGCAACTATCCCTATTCCCAACCGATAGCGGGGGGCGTAAACTATATACGTAATTCCTTCAAGGTAGTCATAGACGCCTATAATGGCAACATCGATTACTACCTTATAGATGAGGAGGACGCGGTGGCCGTAACTTACAGCAGAATATTTCCCGGTTTGTTCAAATCCTTTGACCAAATGCCGGAGGGCCTTAAGGAGCACATAAGGTATCCGGAGACCCTATTTGATATCCAGGCTGAGATTTTCAGGGACTATCATATGGAAAATCCACAGGTGTTTTACAACCGGGAGGATGCATGGAGCATAGCCCTTGAGCAATACGGCAATGAAACGGTGGAACTGGATTCCAGCTATCAGATTATAAAGCTTCCCGGCGAAGAGGGCGTGGAATTTATCCTTACCGTTCCCTATACGCCAATAAACAAGAACAATATGGTGGCCTTACTGGTTGCCCGGAACGATGGGGATAAGTACGGGGAGATGATTATTTACAAACTGCCTAAGAATAAACTGGTATATGGGCCGATGCAGATTGAGACAAGGATAAGCCAGGATACCGAGATAGCCAGACAATTGTCGCTGTGGGACCAGAGGGGCTCCGAGGTAATAAGGGGCAATCTGCTCGTAATACCCATAGAGGATTCCCTGCTTTACGTTGAACCGATGTTTATGAAGGCCTCCGGCGAAAACAGTCTGCCCGAGATGAGAAGGGTTATAGTGGCTTACAAGGATACCATTGTTATGGAAGAGACCCTGGACGAGGCCCTTGCCGCCATATTCGGCAAGGCCGGTCCGGGCACCCGGCCGCCGGGCATACCTGAAGGCCAGGAGGAGCCCGGGATGCCCGGAGAACCTACCGGGCCGGGGGAAGCCTCGGAGGGCACCGGCGAGAGCCTAGAGCACCTCATACGCTCCGCCAACCATCTTTTTGAAGAAGCCCAGGAGGCTCTAAAGAACGGAAACTGGGCGCAGTACGGTCAATACCTCCAAAGGCTTGAGGAAGTGCTAAAAGCTATGCAGCAGCACACAGCTCCCTAGGCCGTTTAGAGATAAAAAGCGGAAGGCATCGCGCCTCCCGCTCTTATTACCCTCGATGTAAGCGTCCGTAATATCTCCTTTGGATCAAACGGGCGCTAATCACCAGGGTTTGTTGAACTAGCCACCAGCGGATAAAGCACTTCGCTGATGGAAGTTTCACTTTAAATGCTTCTTTTTTTGTTGATATAGGCGATTTCCTCGGCGGTCATATCGTCCAGCAGCTTTGCCTTTTTAGCTATTTCATTCCTGTTCAGTATTCCTTTATCTATTAGCAGTTCGATAAGGCTCGCAATTGCAAGAGTATTCCTGTAGTCGATTTCCTTCATATCACCTAACTGGGAAACCACATCGATTTCATTCATTTCCACACCTCCGGCTTCTCTTTATTTGATTATTACCTTAGGCCGGTAGTTTTATTCCCCAATTGGGTCGAGAAACACCAAGGTGCACACATTTTCATGAAGGGTAATATTATGTACAAAGTAAAGTATGGGAGGTTAGATTCCTTATGAATGCTAATCTGCGCAATTCAAAGATGCCCGAAACGCCTTATCCTCCTGGATGTTATGATAACATTCCCGAGGGCGAATATATACCGGGAAATCCCTATCTTCCAAATATTGAGCCACGCCCCGGCGCTCCGGGAACACCCGGTTATCCATGTGTCCCGCAAGAAACGGTTATTGAGAACGTAAAACTGGCAAGGGCCTATGTTCCCTTCGAAAGGCTGTGCATCACCTATCCGGCGGTCCGGGCGCTATGTAAGGGGACGCTGTTCCCGCCACTGTTCAGCCCTTACAAGGGGCCGGACAAGGACCACAGGCCCCCGCAATATGAATAAGGAGGCAAAATTATGGATATCAGAAGAGAGGAGCTCTTAAAACAGCTGAGTGCGTTGGATTTTACAGTTATTGAGTTAAATTTATATCTCAATACTCATCCCCGCGACCGTAACGCACTTATGAAATACAACACAGCAGTAGAGCAGGCCAAAATGCTTAGGATGGAATACGAAAGACGCTATGGGCCGCTAACTGCCTATTATTCTACCAGCAGTTATCCGTGGCAATGGATATGCAATCCATGGCCCTGGCACTATAGTTTTAATTTCAGACTGGCAGGGGAGGAGTGTTAAGCATGTGGATTTACGAGAAAAAGTTAGAATATCCAATTAAAATCAGGACTCCAAATCCAAGGATGGCGAAGGTAATAATTACCCAGTACGGGGGACCTGACGGCGAACTGGCCGCGTCCCTTCGATACTTAAGCCAAAGGTTTTCAATGGTAACGCCGGAGGCAAGGGCAACCTTAAACGATATTGGAACCGAAGAACTGGCCCATCTTGAAATGGTAGGCACCATGGTGTATCAGTTGGTTAAGGGTGCAAGTATTGAAGAGATAAAGGCAGCCGGCCTTGACCCCTATTACGCGGACCATGACAGGGGCGTATACCCCATATCGGCGGCGGGGAACCCCTTCACTGCAGCCTATATACAGTCTAAGGGCAATCCCGTAGTTGACCTTTATGAAAATATGGCGGCCGAGCAAAAAGCCAGGGCAACCTATGAATGGCTGATAGACCTTGCGGATGACCCGGACGTTATTGACCCGCTTAAGTTTCTTCGGCAAAGGGAGGTAGTGCATTTCCAGAGATTTGGTGAGGCCTTGAGGATAGTACAGGACTACCTGGATAGCCGAAGGCACTTTCCAATTTCAAAACCCGAAGGTATGGAGGATTAAAGGCATGATTTTCAAGCCTGTTGCAGGGGAAAAAATACCCCTGCTACATATTCCGGGTTAAGCGGATGCTTGATTTTTTTTCGCACTATGTTATAATACAACGTAAATCAAGCAATAATAGCAGTATATGCGATGACGGGGAGCAGTACAAAGCTGTTGCCTGCTAGAGAGAGCCGGTGGATGGTGTAAACCGGTGCAGGACGCTTTGGAATCCGCCTTCGAGCGAAAGGGCGAAACAAGTCCTTACGGTTTGCAGCCGTTACTTTGCAAAAAGCCGGGTCCTTTTTAGGTCCAATTAGGGTGGCAACGCGGGAAACCTCTCGTCCCTTCGAAGAACGAGGGGCTTTTTGGTTTTTCGCGGGTGTGTCCCCATTCATCTAAAAGGAGTTGATATTAATGTTAGACTTAAAGTTCATTAGAGCAAACCCTGAAAAAGTAAAGGAAGGGCTTTCCAAAAGGCGGGAAAACATAGACATCGACAGACTGCTGGAGTTGGACCAAAACAGGAGAGACCTTCTCTCGGAGGTTGAGCAGTTAAAAAGCAGGCAGAACAGCGTATCAAAGGAAATACCAAGGTTGAAAAAGGAGGGCAAAGACGTAGCATCCATACTGGAGGAGATGAAACAGCTCTCTGAAAGCATAAAGCAGATGGACGGATCACTCCATGAACTGGAGGACCAAATACAGGATATTATGTACTCTATACCCAATATTCCCCACCCTTCGGTGCCGGTTGGTGATACCGAGGAAGAAAACGTTCCGGTAAGGTACTGGGGCAAGCCGAGGAAATTTGAATTCCAATCGAAGGCTCACTGGGATATTGGGACGGAATTGGGTATCCTGGACTTTGCTACTGCCGGCAAGGTAACCGGCGCCAGGTTTGCGATGTATCGTGGTGCAGGGGCGGCCCTTGAGAGGGCGCTAATAAGCTTCTTTTTGGATGTACATATAAACAAACACAACTATGAAGAGGTGTTCCCGCCCTTTATGGTGCACCGTAACAGCATGGTGGGCACCGGGCAGCTTCCGAAGTTTGAGGAGGATGCGTTCAAAGTCGAAAATACCGATTACTTCCTGATACCAACAGCCGAGGTGCCTGTAACCAACATATATCGGGAGCAGATAATTGAGTCCGGTGTATTGCCGATAAAGCATGTTGCCTACAGCGCCTGTTTCAGGGCCGAGGCCGGCTCCGCCGGAAGGGACACCCGGGGACTTATAAGGCAGCACCAGTTCAACAAGGTTGAGCTTGTAAAGTTCGTCGAACCGGAAACGTCCTACGACGAGCTGGAAACCCTGGTAAACGATGCTGAGGAAATCCTGCAGCTTTTAGAGATTCCCTATAGGGTGAATATGATGTGTACCGTGGACCTTGGGTTTACCGCTGCTAAAAAATACGACCTGGAACTTTGGATGCCCAGCTACAACAGGTACGTTGAGGTCTCATCCTGCAGCAATTTCGAGGACTTCCAGGCAAGGAGAGCAGATATAAAATACCGCCCTGCGACGGGGGGAAAAGCCCGGTATGTTCACACATTGAACGGCTCCGGGCTCGCCGTGGGCAGGACTCTGGCGGCGATACTGGAAAACTACCAACAGCAGGACGGTTCTGTAATCATACCCGAGCCCTTGCGAAAGTACATGAACGGTCTTGAAAGGATTCAAAAAAAATAGTATAATATGCTGGCCGATGGCTAAATAATACTATTAACCACCGGTCAGCATAATCCATGTATGGCAGTTAAGCCATTTATTGCACCCTTTTGGCTGTTGACACTATGTCTAATAGTTTGCTATAATAACTTATGTGTCTTAAATGGGAAGGGTGTCCGAGCGGTTTAAGGAGCTGGTCTTGAAAACCAGTGACTCGAAAGAGCCGTGGGTTCGAATCCCACCCCCTCCGCCATTAGTAGATTGGAGAGGTACCCAAGTTGGCTTAAGGGGACGGTTTGCTAAACCGTTAGCAGGTGTAAGCCTGGCGCGGGTTCGAATCCCGCCCTCTCCGCCATGAGATTTAGCCCCGACAGGGGCTTGTTTTTATGAAGGGAGCGAAAGCGCCAGTGGATTGGTCCCTGCTTTTGAGGGCTTTTGGGTTAGTCTTCCTTGCGGAGCTGGGAGATAAGACCCAAATATCAACGATGTTGCTCTCTGCCCAATGTAAGTCTCCTTGGATTGTTTTCCTCGGCGCAGCGATGGCCTTGGTCTTAAATGCTGCTCTTGGAGCTCTGTTTGGAGATGCAATTACAAGGCTAATTCCTCCCTATTTGGTCCAAAAAGGAGCAGGAGTTGTCTTTATCGTTTTAGGAGCACTTCTCTTTTTTGGAAAGAGCTAAAAAATCTCCACAAACTATTGCAAAATCAGCGTTGGTGTGTTAAGATAATAACAGCCAAACAACGTGCGCCCGTAGCTCAGGGGATAGAGTGACTGACTACGAATCAGTAGGCCGCAGGTTCAAATCCTGCCGGGCGCACCATCACGAAATTATTGAGTCTCAAGCATTTGAGGCTCTTTTTTATTACCTTTTTTAATGCTTTTATGCTAGGATGTCTTAAGGCAGGGAGGCCGTAGACGTTCATGCATATAAAAGCAGAAAGGCCCTGATTTAGGGCCTTTTATTAACTCCAATACCGAGTTGCTCTTTTAAAGCTGCTTGAAGAACTTGTGAAAAGTTAACGCCAGCTTTTTCAGCTCTCGTATTTAACCAGTTTGGTATAGTTAATGTTTTTTTAATGGCTCTGCTGTCATTTAATTTTCGATATTCTGCAGTATCAACCTGAATAAGATTTACAAATTCTCCTTCTTCACATGTTACATCGAATATACTGGAAGCTGTTGGAATAGTTTCGCTGTTGTCCTCTGCATCACACAGCCATATAGATATTGCATCTTGCGCCATATTTAAAGCATCGAAAAGATTTTTACCTTCTGTTATGCAGCCAGGTAAGTCGGGCACTTTGATAAAATATTCTCCGTTCTCTAGAGGCTTAAATATAGCAGGATATATATACTTCATAACAATGCTCCTTTCGTGATTAACTTTGAACAAGAAAGTTTTTAATTAAGACCTGCTTCCTTGAGGATTTGCTTTGCGGTGTATTCGTTAATTTCAGTATGTCTTGGAATGGGGATTTTAAAACCCGGTTTATCGGGGTGCTTAGCCATATCATGTTTTGCCCCCCTTGATATTTTCCATCCAGCCTTTTTTAATCTTCGTATCAAATCTTTCCGCTTCATTTCCTCACCTTTCAATTATAGTATATACGTGTATTATACGTGTGTCAATAGTGCAGTAAAATTTTTTAATGGCCAATTTTCGATTTCCTGGCTTGTGACAATACGTAGTATAAGTAAAGGGGCATCATAGTCGGACATCAGAAAAACACCTTTACGTTTTATTATTGGGGCGGTATGTGGGTAATGTTTTTGCTAAAATCACACTGGAACCCTTCTAAAGGAATCTTTTCCAGCCGCAAGAGAAAGGGAATGGATTGGGAAGAGAGAATTATTTACAACAATATCAATAAAAGACTTGCCTTCTTTCTGCCACAATTTAAACACATTTTATGATTATAATTACAAATAAGGCGGTTTTTGGCAGTAAAATGAGTTTTAAAAAATTTGTTTATCAGTTGCAGTTTAATTTACTATAGTTATGAGGTGAAATAATGCGGAGCAGAAAAGAAATATATCTGGTACTCTTGCTAATCGTTGTTTGCACTGCAGCTTTTGCAGAAGAGGTTATTACTTTACAAGAAGCTAAAAAAATTGCATTGGAACAAAGCAGACTTGTGCAATTAGCTGAAGATCAATACCAGGCAAACCGAGCTCGAGTACAGCTAAACCAGGCCAGGAACGAACCGCAGCTGGGAATCAGCCTCAGGCCAAGCACAACCATAAGCGGCGACAAACCACTGCAGGCGCAGATTGGCCTAAGCTTCAGCCAGCCACTGCCAGGCTCCTTTGCCTTGCAGACTGCGAAGAAGACAAACGAGTTGGATCTGAAAATGGCTGAACGAGGTTTAGCAGAATCAAAACGTCAACTTCTGCTGCAAGTTGAAACAGCTTATTTTAACCTCCTCAAAGCAGAGCAGATCCTCTTTGCTAGCAAAGAGGGGGTGAAGCGGGCTCAGGCGCAGGTGGAAACAGCCAAAATCCAGGAGGAGGCAGGAACAGGGACCCGCTTAGATGTGATGCGGATGCAGGTTTCGCTGTCGAGAAGCAGACAAAGCCAGCTGGAAGCTGAAAACAACGTCCGCAAAGCAAATGCCACATTAGCCAATTTGCTGGGGTTGTCCCCTGAAACAGTGCTCAAAACCAGTATCCCTGATCTTCAGGTGACAATTCCTCCATTAGAAGAGGCATTATCCTTGTTAGAAAGAAGGAAAGAAGTTTTAGATCAAAAGGCTGCAATAAAAAAAGCAGAACTTGCTTTAGACGAGGCCTTAAGAAATAAGGAAATGAATCTCTCCCTTTTCACAAGCTACAGCCCCAACAAAAGCGATCTATCTGTGAGCGTGGATCGGGATAAAATAAGCGCCAACCTTACCCTGTCACCTTTGCAGGATACCCGTTCTTCAGGGTGGCAGATCGGCGCAGAGGCAAGGTGGGATCTTGCTGACGGTGGAGCGAAAGATGCTGCTGTTGCCGAGGCACAAGCGCAGCTGGCCAGCCAAAAAAAGCAGCTGTTTAACCTCATGACTGAGCTGGAACAGGAAATCAGGAACAGCTATTGGGATCTGGAAGCTGCCCGTGTGAGGCTGGAAACAGCTGAAGCGAACCTGAAAACTTCCCAAGAAGCGTGGAACGTTGCCAAGTTGAAATATGATTACGGCTCCGGAAGTGCCAGCGAGCTGTTGGACTTCGAAGTTGCCTTGACAGAGGCTGAAACAGAATGGATCAACGCTAATTTTGATTATTTACTAAAACAGCGTCAATTACTGTACAAACTTTGCCTGGAGGAGGAGACAGCGTGAGCAAAAAGAATTGGTTTAAAAACCGTTGGTTGTGGATAGGGATAGCAGTTGTAATCATCGTTTGCGTTTGGCTGTTCGCCAAGCCAAGCAAGCAGACAGAAGCTGAGCAGGTATCTCGAACCATCACCCCCCAGCGGGGAAAGATAACAGAAGCAATCAGCGTTTCAGGAGTACTTTCCTTTGGCACTCAAGTTGAAATATATCCAAAAGTCAACGGCGCTATTACAGATCTTTACGTTGAGAAAGGCGATGCCGTAAAAAAGGGACAAGTGATCGCGAAATTAGACACCAAAGAGCTCCTGCGGGCCAAGCAGCGGGCGGAAGCAGACCTTCAAATGAGCAGATCACAGCTAGCTCAGGCTGAGACCAATTTAGCGCTGCAAGCCAAAGACAGCGTGATCAGCGAACAGCAGGCAAGAACCAACCTTGCCAATGCTGAGGCCAACCTGAACAGGTTAAAAGCAGGCGCAAAACCCCAGGAGATCGCTCAAGCTGAAGCTTCCCTCAGACAGGCCAGGCTCAACTTGGAAACTGCCCGCCAGGAAGAGGCGCGCCAGAAAATTCTCTACGAAAACGGGGCCATCAGCCGACAGCAGTATGAGGCATCTCAAAAGCAGGTTCGGATGCACGAGGAGGATGTTTATACACAGGAACAAAGGCTTTCCCTCTTGAAACAAGGGCCGGATCCGGCAGAGCTCAGGGCAGCTGAGGCGCAAGTAGCGCAAGCTAGGGCTGTTTTGCAGAATCTGAGCTCAACAGAACAGCGCAAGCTCAGGCAGGAAGCAGTGAACACTGCCCGCACCTCTCTAAAACAAGCTCAGCTTGCCTACCAAAAGGCTGTTGAAGACCTCGAAGCAGCTGTGATCCGCAGCCCTATCGACGGCGTTGTGCTTGATGTGCCTGTAAAACAAGGCAGCTTGGCATCTTCCAACGCCATTACTGCCAACACTTTGATTGCCACTATCGCTGACCTTAAGATGCCCAGGGTAGAGGTCCATATCAACGAGGCAGATTTGAGCAAAGTCTATGTAGGACAGCCTGCCAAAATCAGAATAGATGCACTTTCACAGGAATGGGAAGGTCGAGTGCAGAGAATAGACCCCAAGGCTACTGAAAGCGGTAATGTGGTTACTTTTGCTGTTGATGTGGTCTTCCTGGATCCCCCTGAAAACCTGAAAGAAGGCTTGACTGCAGATGTAGATTTGATCGTAAATGAAAAAGAAAACGTTCTTTGGCTCCCCAGCTTTGCCATCCGGTCGCGAGGTGACAGCACCATAGTGATGGTGAAAGAGGGAGATAAGGTTGTTCCAAAGAACGTGAAAATCGGTATTAGCGACGGCACAAGAACAGAGATTATCTCCGGTGTAACTGAAAAATCACAGGTGGTCATGGGATCATTTGATTTTATAAACCGAGAAGCGTCTGGAAATGCCGGCGGCAATAACCGTGGCAACTCTCCGTTTGGACCGACGGTTCGTGTTCGTGGGAGGTAGCTGATGCTAATCAAATTAAAAGACGTCACTAAAATCTATAAAGTCGGTACAGAAACTGTTTATGCCCTGCGAGGCATTAGTTTCGAAATAAAGCAGGGTGAATTTGTAGCCATTATGGGCCCTTCAGGTTCAGGCAAGTCAACTTGCATGAACATTTTAGGCTGCCTGGACCGGCCTACTAGCGGCGAATACTATTTGAATGGAAAGCTGGTCAGCAACCTTACAGATGGCGAGCTGGCTAAGGTCCGCAACCGGGAGTTGGGTTTTGTCTTTCAAAATTTTAATTTGCTTTCGAGAAGTACCGCTTTGGAAAATGTGGAACTCCCGCTTTTTTACCGCGGCATGTCATCTTCCCAGCGCAGGAAAAGGGCGGTGGAGGCGTTAAGGCAAGTTGGTTTAGAAGAACGCATGCACCACCTGCCAAACGAATTGAGCGGCGGTCAGCGCCAGCGGGTCGCCATAGCCAGGGCCCTGGTTGGCGAGCCATCAATGATTTTGGCTGACGAGCCTACAGGTAACTTGGACAGCAAAACCGGGATTGAAATCATGTCCATCTTTCAGGAACTACATGCCAAAGGACACACCATTCTCATGGTGACACACGACAACACTATTGCTGGCTATGCCCAAAGAGTACTCGAGTTTTTCGATGGGCAGATCAAAAGCGAGGCGAGTTAAATGAAGATCTGGGAGATTTTTCGCGTAGCTTTACAAGCTCTCAGCGCCAATAAACTGCGTTCTTTTTTAACCACCCTTGGGATCATTATTGGTGTTGCTGCGGTAATCATTATGGTTTCCATCGGTCAGGGGGCTAATCAGGAAGTTGTAAGCCGGATTTCAGCTATGGGTGCAAATCTAATCACCATCTCTCCTGGCAGAGTTGCCGCAAGACGCGGCGGTGGCTGGGGTGCTCGGGGTTCTGCAAATGTGCTCACGGATAAAGAGGTAGAGTATATCAAGCAGGGCAACACAACCCTGAAAGCAGTTGCACCAGAAGTATCCCAAAGTTCTGTACTCAGATATGAGGGTGCAAACACCTTTACCCGAGTCTATGGAGTGACAAGGGATTACTTTACCGTTCGGGATTATACATTGAAAGCAGGGCGCTTTTTTACAGATTACGAAGAGGAAGCAGCAAGCAGCGTAGTGATAATCGGTGAAACTGTAGCTGAGGATCTGTTTGACCGTGAAAATCCCTTGGGCAAGGAAATCAAGATCGGCAGCGTCCGCGCACAGGTGATCGGAGTTTTGCAGCCTAAAGGGACAGGGTTCGCCGATAACACAGATTCAGTTTATGTGCCTATAAAAACAGCCCAAAAGCGTCTGTTCGGCACAGAATATTTAAACTCCATCCACGTGCAGGCAATGAGTCAGGATGTAATAGATAAGGCAGTTGCAGAGCTCAACATGTTAATGCTGCAGAGGCTTGGCGATCCGGAAAAATTTGAGATTCGCAATCAGCAAGAAATCTTGGATACAGTTTCCCAGACTACCGCTACCTTCACCTTTCTTTTGGGAGGTGTGGCCAGCATTGCGCTTTTGGTTGGCGGAATTGGCATTATGAACATCATGTTGGTGTCAGTGACTGAAAGAACAAAGGAGATCGGGATCCGTAAAGCCCTTGGGGCAACGCAGCAGGATATCCTCAATCAGTTCCTTATCGAAGCTCTCCTCTTAAGTTTCCTCGGAGGGTTTGTGGGAGTGGCTCTGGGTTTTGTAGGTTCTAATTTGGTTTCAAAACTTGCAGGCTGGTCTACTGTGATCTCGCCAGGTGCGATTCTCCTTGCCTTCAGTTTTGCAGCAGCAGTAGGGATCTTTTTTGGCATTTATCCCGCTCGCAAAGCTGCCGGTTTGGATCCGATAGATGCTCTCAGATACGAATAATTTAATAAAAGGATGGGCATGATTTTTCTACTTCTCGGGAAGGATATCTGAGAGGTGAAAAGTCATGAGAAAAAGATATGCTTATGGAGTGATTGCTTTATTAGCAGTGGGCTACTTTGCTTTCAGCTATCTCTTTCCCTCAGATAATCTTTCAAAAGAACCGTTTGTACCAGAAAAATTCCAGCTGGCCGGAGGACCGGAAAGGGAAAACAGGGGCTTTCCTCAGCGGGAGATCGTTGATCTTGCCTCGGAGTATCCAGATACATTTTTTCGGCAGGGCTCAATTAAAGAAGCTAAAGTTGCTTTGAGTTTTGATGATGGACCTGACAACAACTACACCGTGAAAATTCTGGATACCTTAAAAAAGCATAAAGTCCCTGCCACCTTTTTTGTCATCGGTTCCCGTTGTGAGCTGTATCCAAAAGTGATGAAAAGGATGGTCAAGGAAGGTCATCGGTTGGGGAACCACACGTGGAGTCATCCTAATATGGTAAAAATGTCAAACGAAGCGATCCTTAAGGAATTGACCAAAACCGACAAAATAATAAAGAAATATGCTGGCTATACACCGGTAATCTTCAGATCTCCCTATGGTTCCTTGAAGCGGGAACAGGTTGAATTCTTGCGAGATAAAGGTTACAAGTTGATCTCCTGGAATGTTGATTCCCTGGATTGGAAAGGACTTTCTGCTGCAGAGATTAAAACAAACGTTTTGGAAAACCTCGAGCAAGGGTCAATTATTCTTCAGCATTCTGCTGGCGGTCCAGGAGAAGACTTGAGCGGAACCGTGAAAGCACTGGATGAGATAATCCGAGTGCTGAAAAAAGACGGATATAAATTTGTAACTGTGGATGAAATTTTAGAGATAGAGTACAAAAGATAGCATTATCGTACAGAAGGCTGTTTCGTTTGGAACAGCTTTCTTATTTTTAAACCAGCTTCTCTAAAGACTTAACAGCATAAGTCAGTCGCTTTTTACGATATCTGGCTATATATTTGCAGGTATAGCTCTATCTTTGACGAATAATATATGGAAGTAAAAAAGGATGTGAGCATCAGTGAAAAAATGCAGATTGATAATCCGGGAATTGAAAAGACGAGGCCTTAAGTTTCCTAAAAGAGCACTGGAGCTTGCAGTGGAAAATCAGGAGCTGATCACACCAGAGTTGTTGAAGCTTCTGGAACATGACTGTGAAAACATAACAAAGCTGCCCAAAAGATACTGCGGGCACTTATATGCGTTATACCTATTGGCCCAATTTAAAGAGAAGCGTGCCTTACCCTTAATAATGAAAATAATCTCTAGACGCTCCGAACGCGTTCTGCGTTTTATTTTTGGGGACGTTTTAACTGAAGACCTCGGCAGGATAATAGCATCTGTCTGCGGTGGAGAGCTTTCGCCTATCAAGAAGCTGATTGAAGATGAGAGAAGTAATGAATATGCTAGATGTGCAGGTTTCGACGCGCTGTTAGTTCTTTTAGCAGAAAATGTCATTACCCGCGACGAGCTTTCAAGCTACCTAAAAACTCTCTTTGCCAAACTGAAAAGAGAACCTTCTTTAGTGTGGGGGGATCTTGCTGTTGTATGCTGCGAGATTCATCCAGCTGAATTCTATGATGAGCTCAAACAGGTCTTTATGGATGACTTAGTGGACCCACTTTATATTACACTTGAGGATATAAATGATTCCAATGCAAAGAGTCAAGAGCAACTGATGCTTCGTCTCAGACAGGATTCACGCTATTCTTATATTGAAAATGCCATCGAGGCAATGCAGTGGTGGTCATTCGTTCAGAAGCAGGCAAGATGATATCATTCAGAATGAAAAAGGCTGCCCTTTTGGGGACAGCCTCGCATTTTTAAAACACCTTTTTCCGTCCTAGCTGGTCCTGGTATATATCCAACAGTTCGCCAAACCGCTGGAAGTGGATGATTTCCCGCTGCCTGAGGAAGCGCAGAACATCGGTAACATTAGGATCGTCAGAGAGGTTAATGAGCCACTCATAAGTTGAACGGGCTTTTTCTTCTGCAGCCATATTCTCGTGCAAATCCGTGATCGGATCGCCTTTGGATTGGATGTAAGCAGCTGTCCAGGGAACACCCTCTCCATTGACAAAATATACAGCTCTGTCGTGATCTGCATAATACCCTTCCAATCCTGCTGCCTTGATTTGCGAAATTGACGCATCCTTAATTAAATTATAGACTAATGCAGCGACTATCTCCATGTGAGCAAGTTCTTCCGTCCCTATATCTGTTAGTAACCCCTTTCCTTGAGAGGTGGGCATAGTATACCGCTGGGTCAGATAGCGCAGCGACGCTGCTAGCTCACCGTCAGGTCCACCATATTGGGTTATAATGGCTTTAGCCAGCTTTGGATTTGGCCCGGAAACTCGCACAGGATACTCTAATTTTTTTTCATAAATCCACAAAACCCATCACCTCCTACTAGTAAGACATTTCCCAAGGCCAGGGGCCTTCTACCCACTGCCAGTAACTGCATCCAGCCTTCTGTCCCTGTACTGTCAGCGGGCCAAACCTTTTTTCATACTCAGCCACTTTCATCTGCAGCTGCTGATTGATTTGCTCAAACAGAGCCAGAGCCTGCTGATCTGTGGGATGAGTATCTAGGAAAAGGTTCAGCTCCACCAATGAGAACTGGAGTTCTTTGACTTCCATCAGCAAAGCCTGCTGGTTATGTGTCACGACCGAACACCCCCCAGTAATCGGCCTTAGGGTAGTAAGGACGAATGAGTTCTGGGAAAATGGTTCCAGCAGCCAGCCCTTCCTTCGGAGATAACACTTGTTTGAAAATCTGGAAAGGCACATAAGCCTGTGCCAGCTTCATCTGAGGCGGGGGATACTGATGTTCCAGCTTAGTATCCATGTCAACTGACCTCCTTATAAGGGATCTGACCTATTTTATGCTTTGCTTTCAGCTTTTGTATGATGTTTTTATCACATTTTATGAAGGAAACAGCTTTTTTCCAGCGAAATAATTTGATGGAACAATGGAAGGAGGAGGTAGGATGGAAGATCGGGAACGCGAAATCATGCTAGATTTCGTGCGGGTGACGGAAACAGCAGCTCTACGCGCAGCTCGCTTCATGGGGAGAGGAGATAGGGACGCTGTTGACCAAGCTGCTGTGGACGGCATGCGAGGGATGCTGGACCTTGTCAACATCAACGGCACAGTGGTAATAGGGGAAGGGGAAAAGGATAGGGCGCCTATGCTCTACATAGGCGAGCAGGTGGGAAGCGGCAAGGACAATGATCCTGTGGATATCGCAGTAGATCCTGTGGAAGGAACGAGGTTGGTGGCCTGCGGACTGCCCAACGCCATTTCCACCATCGTGGCTGCAGATAGCGGTTGCCTTTTGCCTGTTCCTGGTTTTTACATGGAAAAGATTGCAGTAGGGCCTCAAGCCCGCGGCTACATAGACCTCGAAGCGCCTGTGCGGGAGAATCTGCGGGTGGTGGCTGCAGCTTTAGGCAAAAAAGTGCGGGATCTGACAGTTGTAGTCTTAGATCGCCCCCGCCACAAGGAATTGATCGAAGAGATCAGGAGCTGCGGGGCCAGAATAAAACTGATTCTCGATGGCGATGTGGCAGGAGCAATTGCAACAGCTTTGCCTGAAACAGGAGTAGATATTTTAATGGGCATCGGCGGCGCACCAGAGGCAGTTCTGGCAGCAGCAGCTCTCAAGTGCCTGGGGGGAGAGCTGCAGGTAAAACTTTGGGGGGCAGACCAAGAAACTAAGGCAAAAGCTAAAGAAATCAACCTGGATCCAGATTCTATACTGACAATCGAGGATTTGGCCAAAGGGGAAAGCATTATTTTCGCTGCCACTGGCATTACAGACGGCGAGCTCCTCAGAGGGGTCCGGTACGGGTCTGGCTGGGCAAAAACCCATTCCATTGTAATGAGGGAAAGAACAAAGACTGTGAGGTTTGTAGAAACAATCCATAATTTGAAGTACAAGACAGTTCGTTCGCGAAAAGAAATGGCTGAATTGGAAGTTTAATTTTAGAAAAAGGAGCAATAAAAATGAGTTTTAAATTAACAGAGATCGATCCAAATTTTGCTATAGATTCGACATTTCCCGATGAGATCGCCTGGTTCAATTGCCAAGAGCCGCCAATTGAGATCTTCGGCCTTGCTGTCTGCGAAGGAGAGAATTTTTGGCGGCTGCCAGAGGACTACCACCAGATCAACCAGGGAATCCAAACTTTGGCGAAACACACAGCAGGAGGGAGGATCCGTTTCCGCACTGATTCGCCTTTTGTTGCCCTTGCTGTTAAACTTTTAAACACTGGCCTGATGGTGCACATGCCCCTCACAGGGAAGTCAGGCTGTGACATTTATCTGGGAGCAGGCGGAAAGAGCGTTTATAAAATGACAGCCTTGCCAGTTGATAACCTCACTCAGTCGTACGGAGCAGTCTGCTTCAAAAAACCTGAAATGGAAGATGTAACTGTCAATCTCCCGCTTTACAACGGCATCAAAGCAGTTTATATCGGAATCAGCCCAAAAGCGAAGATCGCAAGTCCCACACCTTATTCATTAACCAAGCCTATTGTCTACTACGGCTCCTCAATAACCCAAGGGGGATGCGCTTCGCGACCCGGCAACGCATACCCTGCAATCCTCTCCCGCTGGCTGGATGCTGATTATCTCAATTTGGGGTTTTCAGGCAGCGCAAAAGGAGAACCAGAGATGGCAGAATATATTGCCCAACTGGAAATGAGCGTTTTTGTCATGGACTATGACCACAACGCAAAGACAAAGGAGGAACTGGCTGCGACCCACCAAAGATTCTTCCAGCAAATCAGAAAAGCCAATCCCTCGCTGCCTGTTATCATGCTCTCAAAACCTGATTTTGCAAAGGATCCCGAAGATAGTGCAGCCCGCCGGGAAATCATCCGAAACACTTATGAACAGGCAAAGGCTGAAGGGGATGAAAACGTTTGGTTTGTGGATGGAGAACTCCTTTTCGGCAGCCTGATGCCAGACAGCTGTACTGTGGACGGCATCCATCCCAACGATTTGGGATTTATGCGGATGGCAGAAACCGTTCGTCCTCTTTTGGCAGAAGTGATTGACCGGAGCCGCAGGAAATAGATTTATTGTCATGGCAGCGATTGTTTATTGGGAATTTGGTAAAAAGCATCCTGCTTTGCTGAATGCCTAATTTTAAGAAACAGGGAAAGATTTAAACTTAAAGCAGGAAATTCCTTTTTCAGGGAGAATTATTGTACTAGGTTTATTTTTGAAAACTTTTTTCACTGATTGGAAAAACAAAGGAGGGTTTCCCATGAAAATCCGCTGGGGTGTAATTGGCGCAGGGGGAATTGCGCATCGGCGCACAATCCCTGAGGGCATTCTCCAGGAAGAAAACTCGCAGTTAGTTGCGCTTGTAGACGCTAATCCGACCTTGGCAAAGGAATTAGGCGAAAAGTACCAGGTGCCTAGCTATACTGAAATTGAACCTTTGCTTGCAGATGAGGATATAGATGCTGTCTACATTGCAACTCCAGTCTACCTGCACAAAGAGCATGTGATTGCTGCGGCAAAAGCAGGCAAACACATCCTCTGCGAAAAACCCCTTTCCCTTAACGTTAATGAAGCTTTGGAGATTCAAGAGGCAGTGAAGAAAGCAGGGGTCAAGTTCCAGTTAGGTTTTATGATGCGCTTCCACACAGCACACCAAAAAATCCTCCAAATGCTGGAGGAGGGAAAACTGGGTCAGCCTGTTTTCGGTAGAGCACAACTGACCTGCTGGTATCCGCCCATCGAAGGAGCGTGGCGGCAGGATCCTACTTTGGGCGGTGGCGGCACTGTGGTGGATTTGGCAAGCCACTGCGTGGATTTGCTGGAGATGTTCTTTGGACCAATTGACAAGGTTGGTGCCTTTATCGATACCCTCACCCACGACTACCCTGTGGAAGACAGCAATGTGATTATCCTGAAATTTGCCTCTGGCGCCCACGCCACCGTGGACAACAATTTCAACGTCCCAGACCTTTCAGCAAGCAATGTGCTGGAGATCTACGGCACAGGCGGCAGCGTAGTGGCAGAAGGCACTATCGGCCAAAGCTCAAACGGCAAACTGACCCTGCGGCTGGAAGCCCAGGCAGGCTACGATGCTGCACAAGACCGCTCCACAGGCAATGTAGAGGTCTTGGAGATCGAAGGAGAAAACATCTATAAACAGCAGATTGCTGAATTTGTGTCTGCCATCCGGGAAGACCGCGAGCCCAAAAACGGATTGGACAGCGCTGTAAAGAACATGAAGCTCATGGAGGCTATTTATACCGCTGCCAAAACTGGCCGGATTGTGGCTGTTGAGGGGGCGAAGTAAAATGGCTTTTCTGGCAGGTGTTGCCAGGGCTAATATTACCCCCCATGTAGGCATCCCCATGGATGGAAACGTGCGCAATGACGTTTCCAAAGGTACCCACGACCAATTATGGGCCAAGGCTTTGGTTTTGGAAAGCGATGGGAGAAAAGTAGCTTTAATCGCCTGTGACTTATGCGGCGTCACAGAGCAAATAACACAGCCTGTGCGTCAGGAATTAGCAAGAGAGGGTTTTGACCCAGCAGGCATCTGGATTTGGGGGACCCACACCCATTCCGGACCCAGCATCTTGGGACTACACACGCCAATAGATTCAGCCTACAATTCAGAATTGGTCAGGAAGCTGGTTGGGGTTGTGCATGAAGCAAACCTGAAAATGGTGCCTGCCCGCTTTGGCGTGGGCAGCGGCCGGGAAGAGACAGTGGCACATAACAGGCGGTTGTGGCTCAAAGACGGAAGCATGGTTATGAACTGGGAAAAACCATCGCCAGAGAAGGTCAAGGGGCCGGCTGGGCCAATAGATCCTGAACTGATAGTTCTGAGTTTTGAATCTACCTCAGGAGAGCCCATTGCCACCTTGGTAAATTACGCACTCCACCCAGCCATCTTAGCAGGCGACAATCTCCTCTTTTCTGCAGATTGGCCTGGAGTGATGGCCCAGTTTGTAGAGGACAACTGGGGAGGAGAGGTGCTGTTTGCCAACGGAGCCACTGGAAACATCAACCATATAGACTACAAAAATCCCAAGCAGGGCAGAGGGTTTGCAGAAGCAAAAAGAATAGGAACCATCCTGGGCGCTACAGCAGTGGCCACCCTGAACCGCATTTTCCATCTGGAAGAAGATCCACCTCTGGCCGCAGGCCAGCGGAAGCTTAAGCTAGCGCTGCGGGAGATCAGCCCCGAGGAGCTTGCCTGGGCGCAAAAGGTCAGTCAGGGTGTAGAGCGGGGCAGGATCAACCTCGTGGATGGAGTGCCTGACGAATACTATGCCTTGGAGCTTCTCTCTTTGTGGGAGCAAAAACAAAGAGGAAATCATGTTTCAGCCAAGGTTTCATGTATCAAACTCGGAGGTTTCTACCTCTTCGCCTTGGGCGGCGAGGTGTTTGTAGAGTTTGGTCTGGCTTTGAAATCAAAAGCGACGTGTATGTTGATCACCTATTGCAATGATTACTTGGGATATATTCCCACCCAAGCTGCTTTTGCTGAAGGAGGATACGAACCGCGCACTGCAAGCTGGAGCAAGCTGGAGGAAGCAGCTGGTGATAAATTAATTGCTGCAGCAGAAGAGCTGCTAGCGGAACTGAAATGAAAGAATTAAAAAAAGGGAGCCTTAAATTCGTTCAAAGATATAACCAAACATTGATCCTGCGCCTGATTCGCCAGCGCTCGCCCCTCTCCCGATACGAGCTGGCCAAACTCACCAAGCTCAGCCCTACAACTGTAGGCAACGCTGTGGATGAACTGCTAGCTATCGGGCTTCTGCGGGAAACTGAAGGCGCATCCTCAGGGGGCCGCAAACCTAGGCTTTTGGAGCTGAACGCCAAAGGCAACCTCGTGATCGCAGTTGGCTTCATGGGCAGACAAATTGCCCTGTGCAATCTCCAGGGGCAGATCCTAGAACAGCAGCCGCTGGTTTTTCAAAGTCAAGACGGCCCTCAGATGCTGGAGGAACTCAGCCAACAGCTGAAGTCCCTCATCGATTCTCACCAGCGGGAGAACATTTTGGGGATCGGAATCAGCGTTCCGGGACTTGTAGACCCATCCGGAGGTCTGGTTTTACTGTCAACATATCTGGGCTGGGAAAGCCTGCCTTTGACCCCCCGCCTCGAGGAGGATTTAGGCTTGCCTGTGATGGTGGAAAACGACGGCATAGCCTTGGCACTGGGCGAAAAGACCTTTCGGGAAGCTTTGGAAAAAGAAGAGAACTTCGTTTACATCCATGCAGGCTACGGTATAGGTGCTACAGTGGTCCTGGGCGGAGAGATCCAGCGAGGGGAGGGGCTGGCAGGGGAAATCGGCCACATGACCATAGACTGGCAGGGGCCTCAGTGCAGCTGCGGCAGTCGCGGCTGTCTAGAGGCACTTATAGCCATTCCAAGGCTTTTGGCTAAATATCAACAGTCCACTGGCAAAGCCTTGACTTTCGCTCAATTTAAGGAGAAAGTAGCGGGAGGTGATGAAAAAGCTTTAGAGATTGTTGATTTCGCAGGAGGCGTGTTGGGTGTAGGTTTGGTCAACGTCTGCAACTTGCTTAACCCCCAGCTGATTGTGGTGGGGGGAGAACTGTCCTTGTTAGGGGAGCTGCTGCGTCAGAAGCTTTGCCAGGTAATATCCCTCAATGGTTTGCCTGGCACCAAAGACGTACAGGTCCAGCTGGCAGGTCCCCACAGCGGTGGGGAGCTTGTCGGCGCAGCCAGTTTAGTTGTGGAAAAAATGTTTGCATTGCCTGTAATGAGTTAAAAAAGGAGGAACTGCTGATGGCATGTTGTTGCAATGGGAACAAAAAGTTAGCAATCGATGGAGGGAAGCCTGTATTTGAAGGAACCTTCCCCATGTGGCCCGCTTTTGAAGAGGAGACCATTCAGGCGGCCATGGAACCTTTGCGGACAGGGAAAGTCAACTACTGGACAGGAACCGAAGGGATGAAATTCGAAGAGGAATTCGCCCGCTACAATGGAGTGCGTTTCGGCATCGCCACATCCAACGGCACCAGCGCTCTGCACGTGGCAGTTGCCAGCCTCGGCATAGGTCCTGGCGATGAGGTTATCGTGCCTTCATACACATTTATCGCTACTTCATTTGCCGTCTGCCAGGCAGGCGCAATTCCAGTGTTTGCTGATGTGAACAAAGAAGACCACACCATCTCTCCTGAGTCAATCGAGGAGAAGATCACAGAGCGTACCAAGGGAATTATCGTGGTCCACCTGTACGGAAACGTCTGCCAGATGGATAAAATCATGGAGATTGCTGAAAAGCACAACTTAAAGGTGATCGAGGACTGCGCCCAGGCAATTGGCGCGACCTTCAACGGCAAGAAAGTGGGCAGCATCGGCCATGCAGGCGCCTTCAGCTTCTGCCAGAGCAAAACCTTCACCACGGGCGGAGAAGGCGGCTGCGTGATCACAGACGATGAGGATCTGGCTTGGGAATGCCGTTCCTTCCGGGATCACGGCTACGACGTAGCACAAAGAATGCGGCTGCTGGAACTTGAATCCAAATTGCCCTATATCCACAATCGGGTAGGCTTCAACTACCGGATGACTGAGATGCAGGCTGTAATCGGCCGCAGGGAACTGGCAAGGCTGGAGAGCTGGAACCTGGCAAGGCGGCGCAAATATGGCGAGAAACTGATTGCTGCTCTGAAAGATTGCCCACAGATCCAGTATCTGCCGCCCCACAACCAGGACGGGAAAGTAAACGGCTTTTGGCTTTTCCCCATCGTTCTGAACTTGGATGAGCTTACAGTTGACAAGCAGACTTTCGTGAAAGCCCTCGAAGCTGAAGGAATTCCCGCAGGCCCCGTTCTTTGGCCCCAGTGCTACAAAGAGCGCGCTTACCTGGAGCACAACGGCTTTGGAGCAGCAAAGTATCCTTTCCGGGATCCGCTGACCAATCCTGAGGCTGTGAAATACGATCAAGTGTATTGTCCAAATGCAGCTTGGCTGGAAGAGCGTACCTTCTTCGTCCCAACCCATCCTGTCTACGAGGATGAGCATATTGATGCGATGATCGAAGCTATTTTGAAAGTAGCCGACGCATATAAAAAATAGTTAAGGAGGTAAGGAATATGGAGTTCAAGTTTGATCTGGCGAAGTTCATTCCTTTCCGCGATCAGGAAGCCATCGCACGGGTCAGGGCAATCAAGAAAGAGGACTACTGCAAGCACCCCAATCCTGACTTCAAGATCAAGATCTACAAAACCAAGGAAGAGTTTTATCTTGAATTCGCTTTGGATATCGTCAACAGGCTGAAGGCAGCCTTGGACGAGAACAGGAAGTTCGTGGCCATCATGCCTGTAGGGCCTGTTCCCCAGTACGAGATCGCAGCCAGGATTATCAACGAGTTCAGGATCCCCTGCCACCACATGTATGTTTTCAACATGGACGAGTACGCTGACGAGGATGGCAACACAGCGCCAGCAAGTTGGCCTGGCTCTTTCCAAATGGCTATGATGAAGAACTTGTTCAGCAAGATCGATCCTGAACTGAGGCCTCCTGAAAACCAGATTTTCTTCCCGTCCAAAGACAATCTGCCAGTTTACGGCAAAATGCTGGAAGATCTGGGCGGCGCTGATGTCTGCTACGGCGGGATCGGCTGGTGCGGACATATCGCCTTCTGGGAAGCAGACATTGGTTTTGAGTTCGGCGATGATCTAGAAAGCTATAAAAAGGCAGGGCCCAGACTTGTTGAGCTTCATCCCATGACCATTATGCAGAATGCTCTCCACTCTTTCAGCGGTGACTGGTCCTGGGTACCGCCGAAAGCGGTAACAATCGGCCCAGCCCAGATTTTAGGGGCCCGCTACCGGAGCTTCTGGCTGGACGGCTATTTGGGCGGCGGCGTCAGCTGGCAGAGGTTTATCGCCAGGCTCGTTGCCCATGGACCTGTAAACACCCTCGTTCCAGGCTCCATTCTGCAGACAGCACCCACATCTTACAACGTTTTGGATGGGGTTGCCGACGATGTGGTAATCCACATGTCGTAGAAAGAAGGGTATTTTTGATGAGGATTCTCGCAGTTGGTGCCCACCCCGACGATCTGGAGATCGTCGCAGCTGGCACATTGATTAAATTCAAACAGCAGGGACACGAAATTTTCATCTGCCACGCTTGCAACGGCAACAAAGGACACTATCACATTCCACCAGATGAATTAGCAGAGATGAGGATTGCAGAGGCCAAAGCTGCAGGCGAGCTCATTGGCGCTGAGGTGTTCACCTTGGGGATCGGGGATGCAGAACTGATCGCAGAAGACCTCGACACCAGAGCTTTGTTCATCGACGCCATCAGGCGGGCTAAACCAGATCTGATCATCACCCACAACCCAGAAGACTATATGCCAGATCACGTGGCAACAAGCAAACTGGTGCGGGATGCAGCGTTCTGCGCCAGCCTCCCGCACTACAAGACTAAGCTGCCCGCTTTCGATAGCGTGCCTCCAATCTACTATATGGACACTTTGGCAGGGATTGGCTTTCAGCCTGAAGAGTATGTGGACATCACAGACGTCATGGAGCTGAAAGAGCAGATGCTCGCTTGCCACAAGAGCCAGGTTACCTGGATGCAGGAACACGATAAAGTGGATTTGATTGGCATGATGAAATTGCAGTCTGAATTTAGAGGCTTGCAGTGCGGCACGAAATACGCTGAAGGATTCGTTTCCGCAAGGATTTATCCCAGCGTCAAGCCGGCTAGACTTCTTCCCTAAAAAAAAGAGATTGAGGCGACTGTCGCCTCAATCTCTTTTTTCCTGAGCTTGATTTTGAACTTGAAAAAGCTGACGAAAAGCGTTAATCAGTTTGTTGGGGAGGAGCGGATCGACAAAGAAAATCAGAAAGAGAATCAAAACCACAATATCCATCCGTTTTTCAGAACTTGCAAAATTAAACATTACACCACCCCTCCTACTGCTCAGGAGCAGGGTTTAAAATTGCACCAGGTGCATCAACCACTGCCTGCAGTGCAGAAACTGTAGCTGAAACTGCATCAAGCATGGAACGGAAGGAAGCAATTTTGCCATTGAGGCTTGCAATCCCCTGTTTGAAAACAGACTGGTTTTCCATTAGAAAGACGATGAGGATCAGAAAGAGGATCAGAAGAAAATTTTGCCCAAACAAGCCGCTGAGCCTTTCCAGTTCACTACCCTCAGCTGAGTAGGGCATATTTAAACGCCTCCCTTCGTAATGTAGCTAGTGCATAATATTATTTTGCAGGGATTTATGTAACCGAGGGAGGCATTTTTAGGACCTAAGCCTACAGATACCGCAGGACGTTGTCCAGGTCCAGCTTGGGGTGGAGGAAAGCATTAAGGCCGCTGGCGAGAGTTGTGGCCAAATCCTCAATTAACACATCTACTTCCTTTGGTGTGACCATGAGATTCCCCATAAACGGAGAAAGGAGCCTCTTCAGCGCAGCTTTCTTTTGCTCTTCGCTTACAAACAGCGGTACCGTTCCAGGTGGCATTTGTCTGGGAGTGGGCTTTGTGATGGCCTCCATAGCTTCGCTGGCGATGGTCACAGCGCCAACCACTGTGGGAACTCCCACTGCGATCACATCCACACCCAAAGTTTCTTTCGTTATACCAAAGCGGTGGTTCCCTACACCAGAACCAGGCTTTATGCCGGAGTTGGAGATCTGAATGGTGCTGGCAAGCCTGCTTGTGGAGCGGCTTGCCAGGGCATCAATGGCGATGACAAGCTTCGGCTTTGTCTTCTCTACGATCCCCTGCACGATCTCGCCGGTTTCTATACCGGTAAGGCCCAAGACGCCTGGAGCGAGAGCGCTCACAGGCCTGAGGCCTCCCCGCACCTCTGGCGGTACCATATTGTACAGGTGCCTGGTCACCATCAGCTGCTCCACTACTTTAGGCCCCAAGGCATCGGGAGTTGCCTGCCAGTTGCCAAGGCCCACCACAAAGACAGGATCGTTCTCCTCAAGCTGCACAAAATTTGCCAATTCCCTTGCGAAGAGCTCTGCCACCTTCTGCTGGGCCTCGCGATTTCTCTGCCTGAGGACTGGCGCCTCGATGGTGACGTACAATCCCGGCAGTTTGCCCATACTTTGGGCTGCTTGCTGGGATTTAATGTTTACCCTGGATATCACAGCTTCTGCAGTTTCTTCCCGTTGGTGCTCAACATCTCTGACTGTTGGGGCACGGAGGTCTGCCACAGCTTCCATGGCCAGATCCGTGCGGGGTGAATAGTCATCTTCAGGCAAGCTGAAAAAAAGCCTTTTTGTCCTCAACACACATCATCCCTCCATTTTTTTTAAGCTCCTGTAAATAACCCTCAAGTCCCCGGGCTTCCTCAAGCTGAAAGAAAGCCCTCTGATCCCAGACGGCTACAGGCACGAACAGCTGATAAAAAAGAAAAGCATTTGCCCTTTCCCAGGCGAAAGTTTCCCTGCGTACCAAAACGAAAAATTTCCGTCCAGCAATTTTCCGGGGGCCTAAAAGGGCATATTCAGGCACCAATTCAATCTCCTCTTTATTATGGAAGAAATGATTTTTCATATACCTCTGCCTGTGAAGGGGATTCTTCAGAAAAGGGCAAAAAAGTCCTCTTTCTCTTGCAGCTGCAACCTATCTTAGGCTATAATAGTAATGTCAAAAAGTGGCAATATATTCACGTTCTCCCACGTCTTCAGTTTATTGACAACAGTTCCACCAACTACATGTTCCCAAAAGCAGGATCTGGCTTTCCAGATCAGAATTATTAAAGATAGCGGACAAAGGAGGGCAGAGGATAGTGTTAGTATTCGCAGCTAAAAAGAAATTAATCATCACAATATTTTTGTGCATCTGCTTTCTGACAGCTGGCTGGCTCCTTGCTGTCCGTTATGTTAACAAGGAGTACCTAACCTCCGCCCTGGCAGCGAAAGTGAAAGAGGAACTGACCAAACAGCTCGGCAGGCCGGTGGAGTTTTCAGATCTCAAGCTGACAGCCACAGGCAGGCTTGAGGCAAAAGGTGTGAGGCTGGGCAAGCTTTCCCATGAAAAAGCAGACCTCCTGCAGGCGAGCAAGCTTATAGTTGAGGTCAGCGTCCTGCAGGCGATAAGAACCGGGGATTTGGCAGGTTCCATCGCTGAGGTGAAGCTTGTTTCCCCCAAGGTGTGGATCGGGCAAGACAGTGAAGGCAATTGGAATTATGCAGGGCTTTTGGGCGGGGAGGGAGCCCCGGGCGGTGGAGTTTTCCAGGGCAGCGTTGCAGTGGAAAACGGCACAATCGTGATTTCCACCTTGAACAGGGTGCAGGAAGAGATCTTCCTGTCCAAAGCCTGGGTTTCCTTTGCCAACATGCCCCTTTTAGGAATTGAACTGGCCGGAAAGTGGGAGGATTTCCCTCTTGCCATCCGGGGGAACTTGGATCTAGAGCGGAAAAAATCGGATCTGGCAGGGCAGACGCTTGAAGCGGTATCCATAGTTGACCTTCTGGATGCCATCGCTCAGCGCGGCTACAACTTATACTGGGGAGATATAAAAGCCGGGCGGGCAAAGCTTAATTTCCGCCTTTGGGACAGCCAGCTGGCTACCGCCTTTGACCTTTTCGGCGCTAAAGCCCAATTTATGGTGGGAGGCGAGATCATCGCCGGCAGATGGCAGCCGCCAGGCTGGCAGGTTCCTGTGCAGAGATTAGACGGCAGATTCAGCTGGGACACCAGTTCCAAGGAGCTGGTGCTTTCAGATGTTCGGGCAAAGTTGTCGCATATTCTGGCTCAAGGAGAGGGCTCTATTATTTTCGGGGTGAGTCCCCTTTTCGATGTGAAGGTGAGAGCCCAGGGGGAGATTGCTGAGGTATTCGACATCTACCCCCACTGGCGTCCCCGGGGCCTTGAGGCATCCGGCTACGCCAATGCCCATCTGGCTTTTCACGGCACCACAGGTGCCCTGCGGATCACAGGCACGGCTGATCTGGAAGGAGGCACTGTTTACTATCCAGGCCTTGGTGCTCCAATCAAAGGGATCCGCGGCAAGGTGGCAATGGATCCTAACAAAATAACTGTAGAGCAGCTGCAGGCCATCTGGCATGGCGGCAGCTTCACATTGGCAGAAGGTTACCTCACAAGCCCGTGGTCTGTGCCCAGGGGCGCTGCCACAGTCACAGTCCATTCTTTCAAAATTCCTGGCTCGGAAAACCTTGTGGCCACAGACGGCAAAGCCAGCATCCGCCTCCGCAACCGGCAGCTGTTTGTAGAGGATCTGGCCATCTATTTGGCAGAAGGAAAGGTTGTGGGCTCAGGAGTCTTGGATTTTCGGGGGCCGGAGCCCCTTTGGCAGGCTGAGCTCAGCGCAGACAACATGGCTCTAGCCTCCTTTGAAGGGCTGCTTAAAAAACAGTTTTCCCAGCTTCCCTCTTTAGGGGGACAGGTTTCAGGGACAGTTGTGGCGAAAGGAGAAAGGTTTGCGGCACAGTCCCTTGAGGCCAGCGCTCAGCTGGAGCTGACGAGTGTTTCCGCAGGAAAACTTGTTTTCCCCCAGGCAGAAGGAAATCTGTTTTGGGACGGGACGCAATTGACCCTTAATTACTTTAATCTCTACCAAGGCAGCGGCAAGCTGGCTGCAGCAGGCAAGCTGGTGCCGAAAACCCTGCAGGTGACTTTCACTGGCGAGGATCTGCCTGTGGCGCCTTGGGCTGAGCTGTTTTTCCCTGAAGAAAGGATCACTGGCAAGCTCAACCTTGTGGGACAGCTGCAGGGAACAGCGCAAATGCCCGTTCTCGAAGCCCAAGCAGAGCTTGTGGATTCTGAGGTAGCAGGCCAGAAAATTCAAATGGCCCAGGGTACGCTGCGCTTCCAGAAGGGTGAGCTTTCCACAACTGGGTTCACAGTCCGCTCCCAAGGTGCAGTACACAGGCTCAAGGGTTCTATAGCGACAGGTCTAGAGAAGAAAGTGGACCTCAAATGGCAGCTGCAGGGCGAGAGCCTGGAGCGGATCTTGGCCTTTGCAGGTGTAAATCAGCCAGTGGCAGGACAGGTGGCAGGACAAATTGAGCTTGCCGGCTCCCTGTCCAATCTGTCTGCCTCTGGGATGGTGAACGTCCTTTCAGGACAGGTAGGCAAACAGCATTTCGACAGAGGAAGCTTTTTCTTTACTACTCAAGGTGAAAAGCTCATCTTAGAGCGGGCAAGTCTCGAGCAGAACGGCTCCAGGCTCGCTGCTGCAGGCACAATCGGTCGCGACGGCACTTTGAACTTGATGGTCATCGCCCCAAATGTGAACCTTGCCTCTCTTACCTTCATTCCCCAAGAACAGCTGCCGCGCCTTGCGGGCAAGGTGAGCTTCCAGGGTCTCGTGGGCGGGAAGCTGACACAGCCAACTTTGGTAGGGGAGCTGACAAGTCAGAGATTGACTTACGATCAATACGTCTTCCAAGAGCTGGCAGGGAAAGTTGTTTTCTCAGACCAGCGCCTCGAGGTGGAAGCCTTTAAGCTCAAATGGTTAGGTGCAGACTTTGTGGCCACAGGGGAGCTCATTATCAGTCCAACCCCGCTTCTGGATCTCCAGCTGCAGCTTAAAGGGGTGCCCCTGGGCGAGGCTGCAGGCTTTTTGGGCTGGCAAGCAGGCTCTGAGGTTTTAGCAGGCTATTTCGATGGTTTGGCACAGCTTTCAGGCCCTCTTGATGATCTCAAGGGAGAAGGCTATTTCTCGCTGCGTGAAGGAAAGCTCGGCAGCCTGCCCATAGGCGGCAGGGGAGAGCTGGTCTATTCTCAAGGCGCACTGCAGCTGCACTCTGTTTCTCTAACCCAGGGCAGAGGTACAGTGCAGGCAGCGGGCTTAATCACATCATCCGGCCTTTCCCTGAAGGTCGACGGCCAAGACTTGGACTTAGCGGTGCTCTCGGAACTGGCAGCTGGGAAAGTTCCTAAACTTGCAGGCAAGTTTTCCCTGGATGGAGAGGTCATGGGAGATTATGCAGACCCCAAAATCCTGGCAGACCTCACAGCCCATGATGCCAAAATGGGAGCTTTGAAGCTTGGGGAGGTAGTGGCCAGGCTGCAATTGGAAGAGGGAATCGTCAGAATCGACCAGCTGCAGGCCAGGCAAAACGGCGGTTTTCTTTCCCTGACAGGCACCCTTCCTTTAACAGGCGCTCAGGCCTTTGGCCTGACTGCAGCTTTTGGAAGCAGTTCTCAAACTGATTTGGACTTGAAGCTGGAAAACATTGATCTGCGCTTGCTGGCAGCTGTGCACCCTGATTTGGAAACCCTCTCTGGGAGGGTCAGTGCGCAATTAAAGCTTATTGGCAGAGGAACGAAGCCCGAGCTTCACGGTAGAATTGACGTCAAAGGCGGGTCTTTGTCTCATTCCCTTTTAGGCGGCCAATTGAAAAACCTCACTGCAGCGCTGATCTTCTACGGAGACCAGATGGTGGTTGAGGAGCTCAAAGGCAATTTGGGCGGCGGAACCGTTCAGGTAACCGGCGGCATGAAAATGAATGGCCTTGTTCCCGAAAGCTACGATTTGTTTTTTTCAGCAGGCGGCGTCCACTATAACGACGGGAAGATGGTCAATGCCATCCTGGACGGCAACTTGCGCTTGAGCGGAGATGCATCCCTCCCGAAAGTCAGCGGCTTGGTGGAGGTTTCCCAAGGCCGGCTGAGCTGGGCACAAATGGGGGAGGGCGGGGAGTACCCCTTTGATTTGCTGCTGGACATCAAAGTTGCCACCAAGGATCAGGCGATTTTCCGCTACGAGAACATGTTAAATATTTGGTTCCAAGGCGAGGTTCAGGTGGGGGGCACCCTGAGCAACCTGGCCTTGAGCGGACAGGTCACTTCACAGCGAGGCACTTTCTCCTATCTGGAACTGTCTTTCAACATCAATGAGGCAACAGCAGATTTTTACGATTACCGCGGCATTATGCCCATTTTAGAGGTGCAGGCTGCCTCGCAAGTTGAGCAGTATACCATTCGCCTGCAGCTGTCAGGACCAGTAGAGAACCTGAACTTCTCCCTTTCCTCGACACCAGAGCTGAGTCAGGAGGAGATCCTGGCGCTGCTCGGCGTCACCGGCCGCATCGACAGACTGGTGGACACTGCCACAGGCCAGGCGGATTGGGAAGCTGTAATGCAGGACGAACTGCTGCGGTTTTTGGATACACAGTTCAGGTCTCAGTTTGTCAGCGGTTTCGAACGCAGGGTGGAAGAGTTTCTGGGCATTGACGAATTCCGCCTAGAGCCCAATCTTTTTGCCCGTGACGAGAAAATGGAAATCCGCTTGAGCAAGCAGCTGTCGGACAGAGCTGTCCTAAGCTATCAGCGGACCCTGGAGCTGAGGCCCAAGGAAACTTTCGAGCTGGACTGGCGCATCCTGCCCAGCTTCCAGCTGAAAGGTCAGTGGGACGACAGAGAAGGAGCTTCGCTGAGCCTGGAGACGAAATTCCGTTTTTAACTTCAGGCCAACATTTACCGCTTCTACAAACAATTACACCCCACTTGGGGGAGGATTTCTCTTTCGCTGGTCGAAAACATTATCAGAAGTTTTAATAAGGGGCTGCTGAGATGCGGGCACTCAGAGAATACTTGACAGCTTTAAGTCAAGTGGAAATATTAGAGCCAGACGAAGAGCAGTCGCTCTGGCAAAAATACAAGCAAGAAGGCCACACAGAGAGCCGGACTAGAATCATCGAGGCATATCAGCCTCTGGTGTTCAAGCAGGTAATGGGAATGGGCGCCAGACAGGATCAACTGCTTGATCTGATTCAGGAAGGGACTGTGGGGCTAATCGAAGCTGTGGAGGCCTTCAACCCAGAGCGTGGAATTCGTTTTGCTACCTTTGCCAGGCACAGGATCCGCGGCAGGCTCCTCAATTACCTGACTTCCAAAATCCAGTACGTTTCTGAGGCCAGCTGCGAGCTGTGGAATATGCAGGACTCTGATGCCAAAAGCGGCCAGGAAATCGTCGAAGAACAGGAGCTTTCCTCTAAGGTTGCCCACGCTCTCTCAAGGCTGCCGGACAGAGAACGGGCTGTGATCCGCGCTGTCTATTTGGACGAGGAACAGCCTGGAAAGATAGCAGAAGAGATGGAAATCAGCGCCTCTTATCTATACAAACTCCAAAAGCGAGCTGTGCGCAGATTACGGGGAATGCTCGCAGGCTTCATCGCGGAAGTGAAAATGGGCTAAATATGCTCCTTAAAACGCCCCAAAGACGACAGATGAGCTGAGATGAGCTTTGGTGCGCGATTTTGGCTTTCCCAAAACTCCTCATTTGCGAGGATATGTAGATGAGGTATTCAAGGGGGGAAACAGATAAATGAATCATAAATGGCGAGAAAAAATTTTAGGCCATCTGCAGTTTGCCAGACACTGGCTCAAGGAAGCGGAAGCTGATTTCTCGCGGAACGATAATTTGCGCGGCGAATTGAACCTCGCCCTTGTGGAAGCTGAGGTGCGGCACGCTTGGGAGCTCAGCGCAGGAAAGGTGCAAGGTGAAAAGATACAGCCAAAGCCCAGACAAGTTTGGTTTTGGTCGCCTGTGGCAGGAATTCTCATCACCCTGCTGTTTATCGGGCAGTTGGCTCCAGCAGACATGCCGCAGGAGGAGGTTCCAGCGGCAACCTCTGCAGCAGAGCAGCAAGCTGCCCAGGTACAGCCTGAGCCAGTGCAAGTTTCCTCCAGAAAAACTTCCCCCCCACAGGAGACCGCTGTTGGGGACGTACCTGCTGTTCCGCAGCAGCAGGAGACTCCCGCTGTGGAAAAGCAGTCTCTAGAGGCCAAGCTAGAAGGGGGACAGGCCATTCAAAAACAGAAAAGCAGGCCAGAAGAGGAGAAAACAGTTGAGCCCCCAAAGCCTGCGCCTGAGCCCGCTGAGGCTGCTGCTGAACCCTCAATTGAGTATGATTTGCGAGAGTTAACCCGACTGGCACAAGAAGTGCTTTACGCTAAAGCAGACAGCTAGAAAGGAGTTTCAGTTAATGAAAAAGATTTTTCCAATCGTAGTAATTTTAGGACTAATCGCCTCCAGCCTGGGAGTTTTCGCTGCTGAAGCTGAGAAATCATCCATTGAAGATTATCCCATAGTATCCTTCGCCATCGAGGGAAACAGCAGGATCCCCACAGGCCAAATCATGTCCAAAATCACTCACTCTAAAATCGGCGAACCTGTAAAGGAAGACGACGTGCGCGCAGATCTCCAGGCCATAGGAGACATGGGAGTTTTTTCAGATGTATCTGCTAAATTTGCTTCTGAAGGCCACGGCATCAAGGTTATTTTTCAGGTGGTAGAAAATCCAGTGATCTCTGATCTCGACGTTTCCTGCAGCAACATTCCGCCAGCAGAGCTCAAAGGAAAAATGAAATTGAAGCGCGGCGACGTCCTCAATACAGTGCAGCTGCAGGAAGATATTAAGGCCCTTTCAGATTTCGCCATGGAAGAGTACGGCCTTGTGGTGAGGCCGGTGGATGTGGGGCTTACAGACAGGCGTGTTTTAACTTTGAAATTCAAGGAAGCCTCCATCGGCAAGGTTGAGATCACAGGCAACGAGAAGACTAAAGAGTTCGTGATCCGCCGCGAGCTGACCATGGATTCAGGCGATGTGCTGAATATGAACACCTTAAGGACAGACTTGTGGAAAATCCTTCATCTGGGATTTTTCGATGAGGTGCTGCCTCATTTTGAGTCCACAGAAGATCCGGACGTAGTGGATCTGAAGATCGAAGTGAAAGAGAGAAAGACCGGCACAGCAGCTGTTGGTGCAGGCTACGGCTCTTCGGGTCTGATGGGCTACGTTGAACTTGCAGAAAACAATTTCCGCGGTGTGGGCCAGGCCATCAACCTCCGGGCTCAATTCGGCACAAAAGAGGACATGTTCGAATTCGGCTTCAGCGAGCCCCGCCTTGGACCCCAAAAGCTGTCCTTCGACATCAACATCTACAATATCAGGTATAAGTACGGCACGTCAGAGGAAGATATAGAAACTCCTCCAGACGGCATCTCCCGGGGTGCTGATATACGGCTGGGTAGGCCCATCACTGACTATACCAGGATCTACGGCAAGTACCGCACCACCAACTTCACGCCCCAAACTAAAGACGGGCCTGGACCAATGGAGAAGATCCGCAGCTTGATTTTTTCGCTCTACAATAACACCTCAGATCACCCCTACAACCCCTCAACTGGCTGGCGGAACACCTTATCTGCCGAGCTGTCTGGCGGCTTTTTAGGCGGCGATCACAATTTCGTCAAATTGGAGCAAGACTCTTCAAGGTACTTTAGAGTGCGGGAGGGCCATACCCTTGCTTTCCGCTTGGGCGCAGGCTATGCTTTCGGCGAGCTTCCGTATTTTGAAGAGTTCCGCGTGGGCGGAGCAGAAACCCTGAGGGGATACGACAACTTTAAATTTCATGGAGACAAAAAGCTTCTCGCCAACGCTGAATACAGGATCAAGCTTGCTGACAACTTGCAGGGTGTTGTTTTTGTTGACGCAGGCAATGCCTGGGAGAAGGGTAAAGATGTTGACCTAAACGAGATCAAATACGGGGCAGGAATTGGCCTTAGGATAGACACTCCCATCGGCATGCTCCGCTTGGACTACGGCTGGGGTGAAGACGGCAAAGGGAAGCCCCATTTCAGCATTGGTCAACCTTTTTAAGAAGGTGAGTAGAGGGTGAAAAGGCTGAGTTGGCTGATTCTCTTCCTTCTGTGCTTTTCTGTTGCAAGAGCCCACGCACAGAAGGTACAGAGCGTACAGGTGGAGCTTCTCTTTCCACCTGACAGCTCCCTTTACCCACAGCTGCAGGAGCGGATTGAATTAAGTTTCAAGTCTGTAGGAGAGAAAGTTTTGCTCGGCAAGGACGTAGCTGTAGTTAGCCTGTTGAGCAAGACTTTCTCCGGCACAATTAAAGAGGTTTTTGATCTTGTGCTCAGGGGCTTTGAGATAGATAAACTGGAAATAGTCCCGGGCACAGAAACAGTTTTGCAAATTGGCCTGGTGCCTCAAAAACCCCTGATCAGGCAGGCAAATCTAAAGATCGATGCCCTGGGGCTGGCGCCGGGACTTTTGAAAATCCTTCAGGAAAACGAGCCACTTTTTTCACAAGTTGCCACTAAAGTTTTAGCAGGAGTGCCAGTGGCAGCTTTGGATTGGGCGGAAGGGGTGATGCTTGGCATTTTAGAGCAGGTGGTTGCAACGCAGCTGCCTGGTTTTTCAGTTCATTTGGATCTAAAAGTGGGAGAGGTTACCCAGATCATCCTCTATTTGGCTCCCACAGGTCCAGCAGTCCGTTCTGTTTATGTAAATGTTTCCTCCAGCACCATCCCAACAACCTTGGTGCGGCTCCTTTCAGGAGAAGCAGAAGAACAAGCCCAACTGCTCCTCGGCATTCCAGTGGCTTTCCTCAGCCAGTACAGGGAGCAGCTGGAGGAAAGCATCGTGAAGGAAGTCAATCAGCATCCTTCACTTAGAAAATGGGGCCTCAAGACTGAGCTCTCCCTTAAGCCGGGGGAAGTAACTGGAGTGGATTTGGCTGTTGATTCCAGCTACGGGCGCCTCCTTGCAGGGTTCACTGTCAATGTTGGGCGCAGCGCGCCTCCGCCAGCTTTGGGGACCCACGTAGGTTTCTTTTTGGGCAGGCAGGAGTTTTTCCTGGAAAACACCCTGGCCTTGACTTCCCTTGACCTTATCACCCTCCTTGGCACAAGCTGGCAGGTAGCATCCAAGACCCAAGTGGCCGGAACAGTGGATTTGGGCACTGGCAATTTGGAATACCGCTTCGCCCACAGGATAGACGACCTGCAGGTAGGGCTGCGCAGCGACGTCAAGCAGGGAATGTGGGAAGTTTCCATCGGCAAGGAAACCAGCGATCTTTTAATTGAATTTGTAGGGAATGTAAAGCAAAACTACTGGTTGAGGCTGACAGCACAAATTTGAAAGGGGAAAGAAAAAATGAGCACAAATAAAGGCTGGATTATAGTTGGCTTAATTGTTGCAGCATTAATTGGCGGTATTGGCGGCTTTGTTGTGGGAAAATTGACAGGCGACGAGAAAGTTGGCTATATTGATCTGGAAAAAATCATGACCGACTTTCCTGCATATAAAGATGCAACCAGCATCCTTCGCGGAGAGCAGGTAGAGCTGGAGATGAAGCTGCAGGAAGAATCCAAAGGCAAAACAGAGGAGGAAAAGCAGAAGCTCCTTGCAGAGCTGCAGGAGCAGCTGGTTGCCAAAGATAAAGAATTGGCAGAGCGGGTAGAGAAAGATCTCCGCGACGCTGTGAAGAAGGTAGCTGCTGATAAAAAAATCACTTTAGTCAGCGTCAAAAACGCCCTCTATTTCGGTGGTGTGGACATTACAGACGATGTCCTGCGCGCAGGCGGCGCCAAGCTGGACGACAAAGCAAGCAAGGATAAGAAATAACTTTTACTTGCAAACTTGAGGCAGGGAGGTTAGCTTCAGAAAGCTGAGAAAGTAATAAAGCGGTGAAAATTAATGAGAAGGACTCTTTTATATATACTGGTAGCTGTCATTTCCGTTGTCGTGAGTTTGTCCATGACCAAACAATACGCAGCAAAGCAGGCAAACACCCCAGCTTTGGAGGACTTTAGACTGGAATTTCCCGAGAAGAAACAGCTCACAGGCGTAATCGATCTGGAGAGAGCATTCAAGCATCATCCCAGGTACAAGGAACTGGAGGAGCTGCTTGCAGAAGTTGCCAAGCAGCAGGAAGACTGGCAAGCTTGGCTGGAAGAACAGCATAAACAGGCAGAAGCGAAACACCAGAACAAGCTTGAAAGGGCTCTAGAGGGGCAACTCGAGAAGATCCAGGCAGAATATTCAGCAAGGCTCGAGGCCAGACAGAAAATCCTCCAGGAGCAGCTCACCCGGGAAGAGAACGCCAGGCTCAAGGAAATCGAAAATAAGCTTCAGACCAGAGAAGCAGAGATTATCGCCAAGCTCCAGGAGCTCATCGAAGAGAAAGAAGAGGAGCTGAAAAAAGAGCTGGCAGCTTATGAAGCTAGCCTGCAGGAGAAAAACAGCGCCCGCATTGTAAACCTGAAGTTGAAGCTGGAAAATTTGCCCCTGAGCGAACAAGAGCGGAAGCGGGTGGAAGAAGAGCTCTCTGGCATCGACGCTGAGCAAAAGAGGCTCCTGGCCTTGAAAGAAGCAGAGCTATCCAGCAAGCTCGAGCAGTTTGCCAACACGAAAAAAGAAGAGAACAGAAAGAGCCTCGAGGAATACCAAAAGACCCTGCTGCAAAATGCAACAAGTGAGCTGAAAGCCATCCAGGAAGAAATCGAAAAAAGTTTCCAAGCAGAGGTTTTGGCTCAAGAGAAAAAAATGCACCAAGAGGCTCAGGCGCAGCAGAAGAAGCTCAGCCAATTGCGCGACGAAGAAGCAGAGGCTGCCTTCCAGGCACACGTCCAAAAGGAAGCAGAGCGCAGAGAAGGTGCATTGCGCAAACTGCAGCTGCAGGCGCAGAAACTCGAGCAGGAGCTCTTAGCGGATCTCGAAAGGCTGGCCATCCAGGTTGGGAAAGAAAAGGGAGTGTCAAACCTCCAGGTTCTGAAGCCTGGCGAGAAGCGGCAGTGGTCCCTCTGGCAGCTGGATTTAACTTCTGATCTTTTGGAGATACTAAAGCGAGAAAAGTAGCTCCAAAGGAGGAAGTTTTCTTGCAAAAGTGGATTTTGCCTGTTAGCGCCGCAGCCCTTGTCCTGTCCCTGGTAGCCCTTCTCGCGAACTTAACCGGGAAAATTGGTATTGTCGATTTGAACAAACTAATGGAAGATAGCCCAAAAGCCCAAAGCTACGAAAAACAATTGGCAGACAAATACCAAGCTCTAACTGAGGAATTGGAGAAGGAAAAAGACCTCAGCAAAGAGGAAAAAGAAAAGAAGCAGGCTGCTGCCTACGACGAGTTTTTAAAGACAAAAGCTGAACTGGAAAAGAAACTGGAACGGGAAGTGGCGGCCAGCGTGCGAACTGTCGCACGGCGCCGCCGGCTTTCCGTTGTTCTATATAAAGACGCAGTGGCTTGGGGAGGTGTGGACATAACCTCTGATGTGATCCGAGCCCTGAAATAGAGAGGAGAAGGTAAGTGCCTCAAATCACTGTTGGCGAGCTGGCAAAGTTAATCGGTGGGGAACTTTGCGGCACAGAGAATAAAGTCATTTCCTCAGTAGCTCCCTTGGATCAGGCAGGACCTGCAGATGCCACCTTTGCCCAGGACAGCCGCACCTTGAAGGTACATAAAAAGATAAAGGCAGGAGTAGTCATCGGGCCCCCTGATTCGCCAGAGCTTCCCTGTCCCCTGATCAAGGTCCAAGCCCCGAGGCTCGCCTGGAACAAAGTCTTGACCTTTTTTGCCCCAGAGCTTTCTCTCCCTAAAGGGATCCACCCCCACGCCTGGGTGAGCCCGGAGGCGAAGGTGGCCGAAAACGTCAGCATTGGTCCTTTTGCTGTAGTCAGTCCCGAGGCAGAGATCAAGTCTGGGGCTGTGCTCTATCCTGGCGTCTACATCGGCCACAGGTCTGTGGTGGGGGAAGACAGCATCCTTTATCCCAATGTAGTGGTTCGGGAAGAAGTTAAAATAGGCAAACGGGTGATTGTGGGTCCGGGGACTGTGATCGGCGGCGACGGCTTCGGCTTTGTCACCTCAGGAGGCAGGCACCATAAAGTGCCGCAGATCGGCCAGGTGATCATCGAAGACGATGTGGAGCTCGGCTCCAACGTAACAGTAGACCGGCCCATGATGGGCGCAACCATCGTCCGCAGGGGAACGAAAACTGACAACCTGGTGCAGATCGGACATAATGCAGAAATAGGAGAAGACTGCCTCATCGTTGCCCAGGTGGGCATCGCAGGCAGCACCACCTTGGAGAGAAACGTCACCATGGCAGGCCAAAGCGCCGCAGCCGGCCACCAGGTCATTGGTGCAGGCTCTGTGGTGATGGCAAGAGGCCTTGTGGTAGGCGATCTGCCGCCCCGTTCCAAAGTTTCAGGCCTGCCAGCCAGGCCCCACACTGCAGAGCTCAGGGCGCGGGCAGCTGCTTTGAATTTGCCCAACGAACTTAAAAGGCTGAAGGAACTGGAAAAAAGGGTAGAGCAGCTTGAAGCTGCTTTGGGAGAGGTGAAGTAGATGGACTTTGAAATTGCCATTATCGGAGGCGGCCCGGCCGGCCTTACTGCAGGCCTTTACGCAGCCAGGGCAAGGAGAAAAGTTGTCTTATTCGAAGGCGAAGGAATAGGTGGACAAGCTGCCACAACTGACAGAGTGGCAAACTATCCTGGCTTTCCAGATGAAATCGGCGGCTTCGAGCTGACAGCCAGAATGGAGGAACAAGCCAAAAAGCTCGGCCTTGAAGTTGTCTACAGCAAGGTGACTGGCCTCTCTGCAGAGAACAGAGCCTTTATGCTTGAGACCTCAAAAGGCAATTACACAGCGAAGAAAGTGATCGTTGCCAGCGGTGTGTCACCGAAGAAACTCAATGTCCCTGGGGAAGACGAGTTTCGCGGCGGGGGCGTTTCCTACTGCGCCACCTGCGACGGCGCTTTTTTCCGGGATAAAGAGGTCTTGGTGGTGGGGGGAGGGGACTCTGCAGTGGAGGAGGCCATTTTCCTGACCCGCTTCGCCAAACAGGTGGGAATTGTCCACCGCAGGGACGAGCTGCGGGCCACTAAAATCGTCCAGGAGGAAGCAGAGGCAAATCCCAAGATTAAATTTTTTTACAACAAAGTGGTAACTGAGCTTGCCGGCGGCGACTCCCTTGAGAAAGCAATTCTCAAAGATGTGAAAAGTGGGACGATAGAGGAAGTTCCCACATCCGGCGTTTTCATTTACATAGGCAGCCTCCCCAGGACTGAGTTTTTATCTGGCCTCGTGGAACTCACCCCCGAAGGGTATCTGGCAACTGACGAACGAATGCGCACTTCCAGGCCCGGGCTTTTCGCTGCAGGCGATGTGAGGGCCAAGTCTCTGCGGCAGATCGTCACTGCTGTGGCAGACGGCGCCATCGCTGCTGTGGAAGCGGACAGGGAGCTTGGCGCAGGCAGCTGAAACACGCGGCGCAGCTTGGTGCTGCGCCGCTTTTGTAATCTCCTGCCACACCTTGGAATATCTGCCTCCTCTGGCTTGATTTACATTCCAATCAGCTAGGGAAGCTGTGTTATAATCGAGCCAAGGGGGAGGTTGGCAATGAAGCACTTCAGCAAGGGCTTTCTGAAAGATGTAGCCCTTTTGCTTTTAGTTACCATCATCGCAGGTTCCGGCTTTTCCTCAGCTGTTGCCTACGCTGTGGATACCTACTTTGGCGATACCCTCTCGGGGTTGGTGGGAGAGTATGGGGAGTATCAGCTTCTCCTCCACGTGCGTCAGGAGGCAAAAGACGCTGCCAGGACACAGCTTGAGAAGCTGCTGGAGAAAGAGTTTCCTGGAGCGAAGCTGAAAGAGGGCATTGCCATTGCCGGCATAGCTAACTTTTTCATTGCGCTGCCCCAAAAGGCAATCACCAAAAAAGTGTTCTCAAGCCTGGGCAAGTATTTCAATGATCTGCCCGGACAAAGCGGCTATACAGTTTTGCTGGAACCTACAGTAGTGGTGGAAGGCGTACAGGGAAACATTTATGGACAGCTGATTGAAAAAATAGAACGTTTGGATCACGTCCGCTTTGCCTTCCGGCAAGGGGGACAAATTTATGTTCTTTTGACCAAACCAGAATACAGTCAACAGGTAACCGGTGAGATCAACGAGATCTTGGCAGAAAACCAAATCCTAGAGCTGCGCTTTCCCAGGGGTTATAAGGTTGATCCCAAAGCCTTAGGCGATCAGCTGGCAAAAGCACTGTCTCTGGAGTTAGGGGAGCAGGTGCGGAATGTATCGCCCTCTGGCAGAAACCAGGACATGGACAGCTTAATGGAAACCCTCAGCCAGCTGAAAGGCTTTCTGGAGAGCTACGGCACCAAAGTGGAAGTGGCTCTTGCGACCCAGAGCAAGGTCAAGCGAGGCAGCCTCATTGTCTTTGGAGGCGATAATGTCGTAGGGGAGCCGCCTGGGGAAGGAAGTTTGGTTGTTGAGATAAAAAGCATCAGCGGCAGAAAAGCCACCGGAATTATCCAAAAAGGCAACTCCCAAAAGCTCCTTGGCGCTGACGGCAGAGAAAAACTGGACGCATACCTCCTTGCTGGGGGGGTAGTCGAGGGCAGAGTGGGGGAAGTTTCCTTAGAAAACAACAGAATTCTCTTGAGTAATTCTTTAGGCGAAAGCCAGAAGCTCCTGACAGAGCTTGCCCGCACCAGCAGAGAGGCAGACGCAGCTGCCAGGGCAAGCCTTGCTACCATCGAAACATTCCAAAACACCAAAGAGCAAATCGAGCAGATCGAAGCATTGCTGACAAAGCTCCATCAGCTTCTGGCAAGCCCTTTGGGAAGGATAAGGCAGGAGGATCTGGACGAGCTGATGGAAGCTGCCAGCGCAACTAGCTCTAAAATAGGCCAGCTGCTTGCCAAAGAAGAGGAAACCACAAAGACTTATTCCCAGCTGGGAGAAAATTTAGAGAAAATCTTGGCCATGACTCCTCCAGCCCATCCCCTGCGTTCCAACCTGGAAGGACTTGTGGCTGCGGTAAAGCTCATCAGCGGTGCAGACGACTCCTTAGGCCCTTTAGCGCCGCAGCTTGAAAGCTGGCGAACCAGCATCGCAAAAGAAATCTTGTCCCTTCTAAGAGCAGACAGAGAAGGCAGGCGGGAGCAGGTAGCCAGGCTCCTTGCAGCAACACAAGAGCTCACAGCTGCAATGGACGCTGTGGATCCCTCAGTCTTTGCGCCCAGTTTGGAGCTGGTAGCTGAAAGGGCGAAAGCCTTTAAGGAAATAGATCTGGAAGGAATTGCCCAGGAGGCAGACAAGCTCCAGCGCGCGCTGCCTCAGCTCAGCGACGAGCAGATCACAAGCTCCTTGAACCTTTTGGATCAGTATTTGGAAGGGGAAGCAGCCCCTTCAGAAAAAGTGAGCTTAATGGTGGGAAAGGGGATAGACCTCAAAAAGACAGAGGCTTTGGTCAGGGAGCAGCTGGACAGCGACCTGGTCACTTTATACGGCATGCAGGTAGGGCTTGTCAAACCCAATATGCGCTCTGAAGTGATGCGGATTCTAGGTGAGGTGCGCCTTACAATCGCTGCCATTTTCGTGGTGCTGGTGACGATCCTGACCCTGATCTTCGACCATGCAACTCTCATCGCTGCCTTCCGCTTCTGGAGCCGGAACCACCAGCACAAGCGGCAGAAGCGGCGCAGGCTGGAAGCAGCACTGCCGTATTTGTACGGCAGCTGTACAGGTGCCCTCCTCCTTTGGGGAATGACCCTTCTCACTGGCGCCCAGCTGCCTCTGGTGCCCAGAAGCAGCGTCATCTTCTTGGGTGCTGCTTTTGGCCTCTTCACTGCGCTGTTTGCAGAAAAGCTCAGTCCTATAAACAGGGATGAGATGGTGGCAGGCGAGGCCATGGGCCTTACAGGCGGCGAGGTTCTGCAGCAGATCGTTATTCCAGCAGCCAGACCCGGGATCATGCAAATTCTCAACCAAAGAAAGGTAATCCTCGGCAGGAAGGGTGGCAGTTAGGATGGAGCTTGTACAGGTGTGGGGACTGAGAAAGGAATACGGAAAAAAGATCGCTTTAGGCGGCGTAGACCTGACTGTCCGCGAAGGAGAAGTTGTGGTAATTATGGGGCCTTCAGGCTGCGGCAAATCCACTTTGGTCCGCTGCCTGAACCGCCTCACAGAGCCAGATGAGGGGGAGATCTTCTTTCAAGGAAAGGACATGCTCAAGCTGGATCCAGATGAGCTGAGGCTGGTGCGCAGGCAAATAGGTTTTGTCTTTCAGCACTTCAACCTCATAGAGCGCTTGACAGTCCTTGAAAACGTGATGTTTCCCCTTCTTTTTTGCGGTGTAGAAGAGGATATTGCCAAAAGGCGGGCAGCTCACCTTCTAAAGCAGGTGGGAATTGTGGAGGAACTGGAACGGTTTCCTCGCGAACTCAGCGGCGGACAGAAGCAGCGGGTGGGCATCGCCCGGGCTTTAGCCAACTCGCCAAAGCTCATGATTTGGGACGAGCCTACAGCTTCTTTGGATCCCATTATCGTGGGAGAGGTGCTGTCTGTAATGGAGGAACTGGTGCGCCACGGCGAGACGACCATGGTTATTGTCACCCACGAGGTGCCCTTTGCCATGAAAGTTGCCCACCGGATTGTGCTCATGGATCAGGGCAGAATAGTGGAGGAGGGAACCAGAGAAGAGATTTTCCTCCAGCCCAAAAGCTGGGTGGGCGCCCGCTATCGGGAGCTCCTCGTCAAGGAAAGCTATGGGGGATATTGTCAGACTTGGAAAAATATGGCATAATTTAGACATGTTGCAAAGGAGGCAAAGGGGTGGCTGGACAAACAACAATCGAAAACGAAATCAGTTACAGCGGCGTGGCGCTGCACAGCGGCAAGGAGGTCAAGCTGACCATCAAGCCTGCTGAGGCAAACAAGGGGGTTTACTTCCTGCGCACGGACCTGCCCACCCGTCCTGTGGTTCCTGCCAGCTGGCAGTGGGTCAGGGAGTCTAGCCGCTGTACAACTTTGGAAAAAGAAGGAGTAAAAATCAGGACCCCAGAACACCTGCTGGCAGCCCTGGCAGGTTTAGGAATAGACAACGCCTGCCTTGAACTCTACGGCGAGGAAGTTCCCATGGCAGACGGCAGCGCCCAAACCTGGATCCAGCTTCTGCAGAAAGCAGGCACTGTGGAACTTCAAGAGAAGCGGGCAGTCCGCAAGCTTGTAAAGCCTATTTGGGTGGAGGACGGGGAGCGGCTTTTAGTGGCCCTGCCTGCAGAAAAGCTCACTGTTTCCTACACTTTCACCAACCCTCACCCTGCAGTAGGCTGCCAGTTTGCCCAGTTTACCATCGAGCCAGACACCTTTGCACAGGAAATCGCTCCCTCGAGAACCCTGGCTTTTTGGAAGGAAGTGGAGGCCTTAAGAGCCCAGGGACTGGGGCTCGGCGGCAACATGGACGTGGCTGTGGTTGTGGGAGAGGAAGGCTATCTCGGTCAGCTGCGCTTTGCCGACGAGATTGTGAGGCATAAAATCCTGGATTTGGTGGGCGATCTGAGCCTGGCAGGCCCCTTGGCTGCCCATGTGGTTGGCCTGCGCTCAGGACATGCCCTCAATGCCCGGCTGGTAAAGGAAATCGCCTCGCAGAGCGTAATCATTTGAAAGGTGGGAAGATTATGTTGGACGTTGTGGAGATCCAGAAAATCTTACCTCATCGTTATCCCTTTTTGCTGGTGGACAGAGTGCTGGACTTGGAGCCTGGAGTGCGGGCTGTTGGAATTAAAAACGTCACTATGAGCGAAGCCCATTTTCAAGGCCATTTCCCAGGCCAGCCTATCATGCCTGGTGTCCTGATTGTGGAAGCCATTGCTCAGCTGGGCGGGATCGTGCTGTTGTCCCAAGAAGAGCATAAAGGGATGATTCCTCTCTTTGCAGGTGTAGATAAACTGCGCTTTCGCAGGCAGGTTGTGCCAGGAGATCAGCTGCGCTTGGAGGTGGAACTTACCAAAGCCCGGGGCAAAATGGGCAAAGGCGTTGGCAAGGCATATGTGGAGGACGAGGTTGCAGCAGAAGGAGAATTTATGTTTTTCTTGGTTCAGGGCAATCAGGAGAATTAGCTAAAAATTTTAAGCATAGAAGAGTATTTAGCTAGCTAAATGGGCATAATAAGCTAAAATACCCCAAAACGTCCAAGTTGGGCCGGATATGCTTGGCCATTCTCCTGCTTGATTGGCGGATATTATAGTGAACCCGACAGATTAAGGAGGAAACTGACATGCAAGCCAGAGCGCAGGAGCAGAAAGTTATTCCCCTGGTGCGAAAAATACATCCTACAGCAATTGTGGATCCCAAAGCTGAATTGGGAGTTGGCGTGGAGATCGGCCCCTATGCAATTGTTGGGCCTGACGTGCAGATAGGCGACGGCACGAAAATCGGCCCTCATGCGATAGTGGAAGGCTTTGTGCAGATGGGCAAAAACAACCATGTCTACTCGGGTGCTATTGTGGGCTGCCGGCCGCAGGACTTGAAATACAGGGGAGAGAAAACTTACCTCATTATCGGCGATAACAACCAGATCCGCGAATACGCAACCATCAGCCCCGGCACAGAAGGTGGCGGGGGCGAAACGAGGATTGGCAATAACAATCTGATCATGACAAGCTGCCACGTTGCCCACGACTGCATTGTGGGAAACAACGTTGTGATCTCCCACGGAACTGCCATTGCAGGACACGTGATCATTGAAGATCAGGTTGTGCTCGGGGGCCTTGTTGGCATTCACCAGTTCACCAAAGTGGGCCGGATGGCCATGGTCGGTGCCCACAGCAAGCTGGTGAAGGACGTACCTCCCTTTATGCTCGTGGAAGGAAGCCCGGCAACTGTACATGGGATTAATATAGTTGGTCTGCGCCGCAATGGAATTACACCGGAGGTCCGCTTGCAGCTCAAACGCGCCTTCAAGATCCTCTACCGCAGCAACCTCAACGTCACCCAGGCCATCGAGGTGATGGAGCAAGAGCTGGAAGCAGGACCTGAAATCGAACACCTGATTCGCTTTATCCGCAGCGCAGAGCGGGGGATTTGTCGCTAAAGACGAGAGCAAAAACACTGGGCGGCCTGGGCCGCTCTTTTTATTTGGAGGGGTATGATGGAAACTGTCGGGATCATTGCAGGCTTCGGCAAGCTGCCTTCCCTCTGCACCCGGGAAGCCCAAGCTGCTGGTTACAAGGTGGCCATCTTCGATTTGGTCCCCAGCCAGCTTTTCTTGCTCCCTCCCGAAGAGCAGGAGCAGATTGCCGGGGAACGGGAAGCCCTTAGAAGACAGGCAGATATATATTTCACCATGAATTTTGCTGAGCTTTCAAAGCTCATAGAACTTCTCCATGAACATGGGATAAAGCAGGTTGTGAGCATCGGCAAGGTGCGAAAAGAAGCCTTGTTTCATAATGTGCATCCAGATGAGAGGCTGATGAGAATCCTCACAAGCCTTCCCCTTCACAACGACAACGCACTTTTAGAGGCCATTGCCGACGAATTCCAGCGGGAAGGAATAAAGGTCCTCTCTCAACTGCATTTTCTCAGCACGCAAGTGCCGAGGTGCGGAGTGCTGACCGAAAAGCAGCCAACGGAAGAGCTCTGGCAGGACGTCAGGTACGGACACAAAATAGCCAAAGCCATTGCAGGCTTAGATGTAGGCCAAGCTGTAGTTGTGAAGGATAAGACTATTTTGGCTGTAGAGTCTTTAGAGGGTACAGACAGCACCATCAGGCGCGGAGCAGAGCTTGGCGGCGATGGGGTTGTGGTGGTGAAGGTGAGCAAACCCCAGCAGGATCTCCGCTTCGATCTGCCGGTGATCGGCTCAGATACCCTCAAGACAGTGGCCCAGGTTAAAGGCAGGGTTTTGGCTTTCGATGCAGATTTGACTGTGCTGGTGGACAAGGACGAGCTCATCGCCCAAGCTGATGATGCGGGAGTGATTTTGGTGGCGTTAGGAGAGGAAGCAAAGTGAAGATCATGCTTTCTGCAGGCGAAGCTTCAGGAGACCTCAACGCGAGCTTCTTAGCCGCCGAGCTGAAAAAGATCCATCCAGGCATTGAGCTCTTTGGCATGGGCGGCGCCAAGATGGCAGAGCAGGGCGTGCGGCTCCTTGAAGATCCAACAAGCCAGGGGATCTTGGGCTTTTCAGAAGCCATCAAGGCTCTGCCGAAAATGAAAAAGCTTTTGGCAAAGCTCACAGCTGCCCTGCAAGAGGAGAAGCCTGACTGTTTGGTGCTGGTGGACTTTCCCGGCTTTAACATGAAGCTGGCAGAGCAGGCTCGCGGCCTTGGCATTCCAGTGGTTTACTATTTTGCTCCCTCAGCCTGGGCCTGGGGAAGGGGCAGGGCAAAGAAAGTTGCCGAAACAGTGGATCTGGTCCTGTCTGTGTTCCCCATGGAAGAAGCAGTCTACAGGGAAGCTGGGGCAAATGTCCTCTACCTCGGCCATCCTCTGGCAGAGAGGGTGAGGAGCCGTGATAATCCCAGAGAGCTTTTGGGAATAGAGCCAAACGTACCTATTGTGGCGCTCTTGCCTGGCAGCAGGCCAGCTGAGATCAAAAGCCTCATGAAGGAAATGCTGGCAGCAGCGCAGCTTGTCCGGGAGAAAATCCCTGCTGTGCAGTTTGTTGTCTCCCAAGCCAGCTCTATTTCAAGGGAAGCTTTGTCAGAACAGATAGACCAGCTGCCTTTTCCTGTGCAGATCCTCTCTGGCAGCACCTACGAGCTTTTGGCTGCAGCAGATGCTGCAGTGATCGCATCAGGAACAGCCACCCTTGAGGCAGCCCTTTTAGGGACCCCTATGGTGATCGTCTACCGCACCTCACGCCTAACGTGGATCTTGGGAAAGCTGCTTCTGAAAATTCCTTTTGTCGGCTTGCCCAACATTCTGGCAGGGGAGGAGCTGGTGCCGGAGCTCTTGCAGGACGAGGCAAAGGGTGTGAGAATCGCCCAGGAACTTTTAAGATTGCTCTCTGAAGATCAATGCCAGCTCCGCAAGCGCCTCCTTGGCCTGCGGGAGAAATTGGGAGAAGATGGAGTGGCAAGGCGCGCAGCAGAGGCAATTTTGGAGCTTGCAGTGGGGAGGGGAAGAGGTGCACATTCTCCTCACAGCAAATAGCCCAGGGGAAGTTGCAGGCTGGCTTGCCCCTACTGTCCGCGCCCTCTCTGGGCATCAGCTGACAGTCCTCATTCCGCCGTGCCCTTTTGCTGCAGGTACAGAGGAGGCTGTTGTCCAGCAGCTGCCGCAGGTAAGCCGGGTTTTAGGACCTGGAGCTGTAAAAAGGCTCTTTGCCTTGGGCTGGCCTGGGAAAGACAGGCCGCAAGTCTTGGTTTTTTTGGGCGGGGACAGGCAGATGATGGCTCTTTTGGCCAGGAGACTGGGGGTCCCCGCCTTGGCCTATACAGAAGGGAAAGCCACAGGGGCTTATCGCTATTTCTGTTTCCCAGACGAGCAGAGCCTGAAGCGGGCGCTCCTTTCAGGATTGGACCCCAGGCGATCCCTTGTGGTGGGAAACCTGATGGCAGATGCCTTGGCAGGCAAGGAAAGGGAGCGAGAAAACCTGCTTTTGTTTTTTGCAGGCAGCAGACCATTTCAGGTAAAGCTTTCCCTCGGCTACTGGCTGGCTGTTGCTCAAAAGATCGCAGAAACGGCCCCAGAGTATGAAATGGCCCTTCCCCTGTCTCCCTTCGTGGAGAGGGAAGTGCTTCTGGAGGCTTTGGCAAACCCCAGGCTGCCGGGGGCAAAGGCAGGCTTCCTCAAACAGGAAGGCGAGAAAATTTTCATTGAAGCAGGCCAAACTCGCCTGCTCCTTTTAGATTCAGCGCAGCAGGCAGGTGATCTGCCCCTGCGCTACGAATATATGTTAAGGGCCAAACTAGCTTTTACACTGCCGGGCACCAACACCATGGAGCTGGCTGCAGCAGGCACGCCGCAGCTTGTGGTGGCACCCACCTTTGATCTCAAAGAGCTGCCCCTTGAGGGGATTTTGGGACTGCTCGGCCGCCTGCCTCTTGCAGGCCGCTACTTCAGCAAAAAGGCAATCGCAAAACTCAGGGAAGATTTTATTGCGCTGCCTAACCGCCACGCAGAAGAGATGGTAGTACCGGAGCTTGCAGGCGAAATTCTGCCGGAGGAGGTAGCCCACAGGGGCCTTGCACTGCTCGACGACGAAGGAGCTCTAGCAGAGATGGAAGAGAAGCTCAGGGCCATCGCAGGTCCCCCAGGGGCAGGCGCGCGCCTGGCACAGTTAATCCTCAAGGTGGGAAAAGAAAGATGAAAAGAGTTTTAGAGTTTGTACGGCCATACTGGCCGCAGCTTGCAGGTGGTCTTGTCTGCATGCTCCTTGTTGCAGCCATTAACACCTCTGTGCCCTATATCTTTGGCAAAGAGGTAGTGGATAAGATCCTCATTGCAGGCGGCGGCACAAGCAAGCTTAACCTTTTGGCAGGCGGGATCATACTCTTGTATTTTGTAAAAGGGCTTGTTTTTTACGGGCAGAATTACCTCATGGCCTTCGTGGCCAACAGGACGGTCGCAGATCTGAGGACCCGTGTCTACAGCCACCTGCAGGATCTTTCACTGTCTTTCCACGAATCTGTGCGGACAGGGGATCTGATCAGCCGCCTGACCAATGATTTGAATATTCTGCAGAATACCCTGGCAGTGAACCTGGTTGAAGTGGTAAGCAACGGGCTGTGGCTTGCAGGCATTCTCCTTTATATCTTTTTCATCCATCCGCAAATGGCCTTGATCACCCTGATCACCCTGCCCCTTGCAGCTTTTGCAACCAATGTTTTCGGCAAAAAGATCAGGTCTGTGGGCCACCTTGCCCAGGAGAAAGCTGCTGATCTCACAGCTATTCTCTCGGAAACCCTGGGAGAGGCAGTGCGGGTGGTTAAGGCCTTTACCATGGAAAAGGCGGAACTTGAACGCTTCCGTAAAGAGAACGAGCGTAATTTTGCAGCTCTCATGCGCAACGTGCAGCTGAACTCGACGCTGGTACCTGTGGTAGAGCTGATTGTTACAGTTTCCGTGATCATTGTTCTGTGGTTTGGGGGCAAAGAAGTGCTGGCAGGGAGACTGACCACAGGGGAGCTGTTCAGTTTTCTCATCTACCTTGCCATGGCCATGGGGCCTGTCAACGGGCTTTCCCGGTCCATAAGCGCATGGCAGCAGGCCCGAGCTGCAGCAGAGAGGGTGGAAGATGTGCTGGCTGAGCCTGTTGAGATCTCCCAGCCCAAAAATGCTGTGGTTTTAGAGAAGGTTAGAGGTCAGGTTACTTTTGAGAACGTGACTTTCTCCTACCCCCAAGGGGAGGAAGTCCTCAGCCAAATCAATTTAACAGTCCAGCCTGGCGAGATCGTGGCTTTGGTGGGCCACAGCGGCGCTGGGAAAACCACGCTGGTTAATCTGCTGCCACGCTTTTACGATCCCACATCAGGCAGGGTGCTTGTGGACGGCGTAGACCTCAGGCAGGTAGACCTCAATTCCCTGAGAAAACAGCTGGGCCTCGTGCCCCAAGAGGTGGTGCTTTTCTCAACCACAGTATACGAAAACATCGCCTTCGGCAGGCCAGAGGCTCTAGAAGAGGAAATATATGAGGCAGCGAAGCTTGCCAATGCCCACGAGTTCATCATGGAGCTGCCTGAAGGCTATCAGACGAAAATCGGCGAGCGGGGAGCTTTCCTCTCTGGCGGCCAGAGGCAGAGGATCGCCATTGCCCGGGCTATTTTGCGGGATCCCAAGATCTTGATTTTAGACGAAGCAACCTCAGCTTTGGATAACGAAGCGGAAGCTCTCCTGCAGGAGGCCCTCGGAAGGCTCATGCGAGGCCGCACTACTTTCATCATTGCCCACAGGCTCTCCACAATCATGCAGGCAGATCGGATAATTGTTCTGGAAAAAGGGAAAATCGTAGAAGAAGGCAAGCACAGCGAACTGCTCAAGAAGAATGGCATTTACAAAAAGCTGTACGAAGCAGGCCTTCGCAGCGAGCATAATGAGGAGGTTATTTAATGCGAGCAATGATCATGGCAGCAGGCGTTGGCAGCAGGCTGAAGCCGCTGACTGACTTAATCCCCAAGCCCATGGTGCCAATCGGCAACCGGCCGGTGATGGAACACCTGGTGCGGCACCTTGCACGCTACGGCTACAGAGAGCAGATTGCCAACCTCTGGTATCTCCCGCAGAAGATCAGAGGGCACTTTGAGTCAGGCGGGTCCTTCGGGGTGAGGCTGGAATATTCCCCTGAGCAGAAGCTGCAGGGCACAGCAGGAGGCGTCCGGCAGGCCCGCTATTTTCTAGAGGGAGGCACCTTCCTCGTTGCCAGCGGCGACGGCCTGACCAACATCGATCTCGACGCATTCCTCAGGTTCCACAGGGAAAAAGGTGCTCTGGCCAGCATCGCTCTTTATCCTGTGGCAGACCCTTCCCCTTTTGGCGTTGCTCTCTTGGACGAAGACAGCAAAATCGTCGGCTTTCAGGAAAAACCTCCACTGCATGAGGCAAAAAGCAATTTGGTCAACACAGGCATCTACCTCTTTGAGCCAGAGATATTCTCCTTGATTCCAGAGACAGGCACCTACGACTTCGGCCGGGAGCTGTTTCCCAAGCTCGTGGAAATGGACGCTCCCTTCTACGGCTTTGAAATGACAGGCTATTGGTTTGACATCGGCAGCATTGAAGCTTACAAGGAAAGCTGTTTAGATGTGGTGACTGGCAAAATCCACCTCCCCTTGAGCACTACAGAGCTAAGATGCGGAGTGCTTGTACAGGGGAAAGTGGAGATCCACCCTGAGGCGAAAATCCACGGCCCGGCTCTTTTGGGGGCAGGGGTGAGGATCGAAAGGGGAGCAGAGCTGTACGGGCCTATTTCCATCGGACCGAATTCTGTGGTGGAAGCAGGCGCAAAGCTCTCTTCGTGCGTCCTTTGGGACAGCGTGAAAATCGGCAGCGGTGCCCGCTGTGAAGATGCTATTTTGGCTTCGAAAGTCCAGGTAGGCAGGGGCGCCCAGGTGGAGAAGGGAGCTGTGATCGCCCAGGGCGTACAGCTGGGCCAGGGAGCTTGTGTGAGGGAAAATGTGAAGCTGGCCCCAGAACTTGTTCTGGGAGCCGGACAGGAAGTTGCCTGCGATCTTTTGGCAGAGGAGGATGCTCTTTGCGACTTTTGTGGGTGAGCAACGGTCACGGTGAAGATACCATCGGAGCTATGCTGGTGAAAACCTTTCAGCAGCAGGAACCTTCTTTCCAGCACACAGTCCTTCCCCTAGTCGGCCTGGGCAGACCCTACCGCTCTCTGCCAGAGGTGGAGGTCTTAGAACCAACCCGCGAGCTTCCCAGCGGCGGCTTTTCCGGCCGCAGCCCCGGCTTTCTCTGGCAGGACATTAAAGCCGGGCTTTTGTCTTTAATCGGTGAGCAGAAAAGGGTTCTCCGCCAGCAAGATCAGGATGCAGCAGTTGCAGTAGGGGACATCTACGCCCTTTATCTTACAGTTAGAGCGCCTGTGCGGCCTATAATCTTTCTGCCAACAGCCAAATCCGATCACATCTCTCCCCACATGAAGTGGGAAATCAGCTATATGAAAAAACATGCTGCCAAAGTTCTCGCAAGGGACGCTAAAACCGCAGAGGCCCTGCGGCAGGCAGGAGTCCCTGCCCAGTACGTGGGCAACCCCATGATGGATGCAATCCAGCCGAAAGGAGTGGATTTCCAGCTTCCCCCAGGGATCACAGTGGCCATTCTCCCTGGCAGCAGGCGCGAGGCCAGGGCAAACACGCCTCTGCTTTTGGAAGCTGCACGGGTCCTGACCGACTCCCTCCCAGAGCGGGCAAACTTCCTTTTTTCCCGCGCTCCTGGAATAAAGCTGGAAGATCTTTTGGCAGATCTGCCTCCCACCTGGCAGATTCTGCCAGGTGAAGGACCTGTTGAAGCAAAGCTTTCTGCCGGTAAGACCCAGGTCCACGTAAGCACGTACTTTTCCGACATCATCACCCAATGCCAGCTGGTGTTTGGCATGGCCGGGACTGCCAACGAACAGGCAGCTGGCCTGGGCAAGCCCATCGTCACCTGCCCTGGCACAGGACCTCAGTTTACAGAGCGGTTCGTCCGCAGCCAGGTCAGGCTGTTGGGAGGAGCTGTGGTGTCAGTTGAACGGGATCCCAATGCCCTGGCAGAGGAGGCCAAAGCCATTCTCCAGGATAAAGAGCGGTACGAGTTCATGGCAGCCCAAGGCAGGGCGAGGATGGGAGAGCGGGGCGCCACAGGGAGGATGGTGGAAATTATTGCTCAGGTTGCGAGAGCAGGAACTGGCCCCTCGATGACGAATTTTTAACTTGGGGTGGTTTCAGGTGCACAAGCGCATAGCAGTTTTGATCTGCGGAGGGCTGATCTTGCTTTCCGCATTCCTTCTTTGGCTCCGCCCCCAGCCCCAAACGCCTCCTCAAAAAGAGGAACCTCAGTCCTGGCAGGCTGAGCTTCCCTCGCTGCAGCTGGTTAGCCCCACAGGGGATGTGAAGTGGCAGCTTACAGCAGAAAAGATCCAGTTTGCAGAGGACGGCAAAACTGCTGAAGTTCTGGGGCTGCGCGGGAGGCTTGCAGCAGAAGATGAGGAAATTGCAGTGGAAGCTCCCAAAGCCAGCATTGATTGGCAGAGGCAGGACATCACCTTCACAGGCCCTGTGAAGGTGAGAAGCAGAGAGCTTTCCATTGTTGCCGGCTCTTTAAGCTGGCACGCCCAGGCCCAAGAGCTTGTAGGGCAGGGAGGCGTTGAGGTTACAACAAAGACAACGAGGCTTTTAGGGGAAAAGCTCACCTGGCAACAACCCCAGGGTAAATTAGTTGTCGAAGGCGGTGTACAGTTATGGGCAACTACAGGCGCTGGACGCTGATTTTTTTCACCTGTTTTTTGATTTTTTTGTCCTGTGCGCAGGCACAAGCACCCAAAATCACCATAAAAGCTGAAAAAATCGAGTATTCCCTCAAAGAGCAGATCACCCGCAGCTACGGCACAGCAGAAAAGCCTGTGCTTGTGACCTACAACGATTGGGAGCTGGCAGGCAGCCAAGTCCTTTGGGATGAGAAGGCAGACCTTGTGGTGGTTGAGGGAAGAGTGAAGGTTGTTCGTAAAGACGAAACTCCGCTTGTCATCACCTGCAGCCAGCTGCGCTTCTGGCCCCGCTCTGAACGGTTTGAAGCCAAAGGCTCTGTGGTGGTGGAAAGGGGAGAGGTGAAAGCCACAGCAGGCCTTTTGACAGGAAATGGAAAAGAGATCGTCCTCACTGAAAAACCCCTGCTTCTGCAGGAGGGCCAGCGTATTTCAGGCAAGAGCATTACCTTCTCGACTTCCCAGGAGAAGATCCTGGTGGAAGACGCTTTTGTGGAAGTTGAGGCAGGGGAAAGATGATTCAGGCAGTTGGCCTTGAAAAAAGTTTTTCCGGCCGCAAGGTGGTCTCTGGCGTGGATCTTGAGGTCAACAGAGGGGAAGTGGTTGGCCTGTTGGGATCAAATGGAGCAGGCAAGACCACTACCTTCTACCTAATCGTTGGCCTTGAACGGGCAGAGGGAGGAAGGGTTTTCCTGGAGGAGGCTGATGTAACAGGGCTTCCCTTGTGGGAAAGGGCAAAGCTCGGCATCAGCTACCTGGCCCAGGAGCCTTCTGTTTTCCGCAAGCTCACAGTTGAAGAGAATATCCTGGCCATCCTCCAGCTCAGCAGCCTCTCTCCAGCTGAGCAAGACCAGCGCCTGAACAACCTCCTTCGCGAGTTTGATCTGACCCAGATTAGAAAGCAGTTCGGCTATCAGCTTTCAGGAGGAGAGCGCAGGCGCACAGAGATTGCAAGAGCCTTGGCTTTGGAGCCAGGCTACCTGCTTTTGGATGAGCCCTTCTCCGGTGTGGATCCAATAGCTGTGGCAGCCATCCAGGAGCTCATTGTAAAGTTGAAAGCAAAGGGAATTGGCATTTTGATCACTGACCACAACGTCCGGGAAACCCTCTCCATTGTGGATCGGGCTTACATCATGCACAACGGGAAGATCCTCACCTCAGGCTCTGCAGCTGAGCTTGCAGAAGATCCCATTGCCCGCAAATACTATTTGGGAGACAGCTTTCGTTTTTAGGAGCACGTGGCAAAGAGAAAGATGGTAGATTATGTTTGGAAGATACAGAAAGATGCAAATCCTGCCGCGCTATCTTTATCAGGAACTAGCAGGCCCGTTTGTTTTTTCTCTGGCAGCCTTTGCTAGCCTCTATGTGGGGACAGATCTTCTGCAGCTGGCAAAAATTGGCAACCAGCTGAAGTTAAGCACTTTCCAGCTGGGTCAGCTTCTTTTCCTGAACTTGCCCCAGATCCTTTACTACGTCCTGCCAATGGCCACTTTAATGGCAGTGCTCCTTACCCTGAGCCGGCTCTCTGCAAACAGCGAGATCGTTGCCATGGAAGCAGGCGGGGTGAGCAGGAAGCAGATAGTAAAGCCAGTGCTTTGGATGGGCCTTGCCTTGAGCATTCTGGGGTTTGTTTTGGGAGAGCTGATCGTCCCCAAGGCCAATTCTGCCCGCATTCAGCTCCTGGCCCAGGAGAAAACAGGACCTCAGGTGCTCCAGAACGTGATCCTCCGGGATTACAAGGACGGCCAGCTTACCAGGCTCCTGTATGCCAAAGTTTACGACAACATCCGGCAGGTAATGGAAGATGCAGTGGTGCAGGAGTTCGAAGCTGGAGAGCTCCGCCGCACCATAAAAACAGGACAGATTTTTTGGGATCGGGGCAGTTGGTATTATTCCAAGGCAGAAGCATATGAATATTTAGAGGACGGCCGGGTGGTTTCTGCCAGCTTTCATTCTGTCCGCCAGCCCCTGCCGTTGTCTGTGGAGCCCCGCCAGATCGCTCAGCAGCAAAAAAGGCCTGAGGAAATGAACTGGTGGGAGCTGAAAGCGCAAATTGCCTTTCTCCGCAAACAGGGGGAAGATGTAAAAAAACTGGAGGTGCTCTGGCAGCAGAAGATGGTTATTCCCTTGGCATGTCTCGTCTTCGTGCTGGTTGGAGCTCCTTTGGGAATTCAATCCCATCGTACAGCGTCTAGCAAGGGCTTTGGCCAGTCTGTAGTGATCATTTTCGTCTACTATTTGATTCTCAGTTTAGGCTCTTCTTTAGGAGAAGGAGGCCAGCTTCCTGCAAGCATAAGCGTCTGGCTGGTGAACTTCGTCCTCGGCGGCTGGGGGATTTATCTGCTCTGGAAAAGTGGGAGGTAAACCATGTACGGCATAGGTTTGGTGTTGGTACTCATCACAACAGGCGGGATTGTAGCTTATTGGGGCGATAAAATCGGCAGGAGAATAGGCAAAAAACGCCTCTCCCTCTTTGGCTTGCGGCCCCGCCATACTTCTATTGTCATCACCATCATCACAGGGATTTTGATTTCCACTGCCACCCTCACCATTCTTGCCGTTGTATCCCAGGACGTGCGGACAGCCCTTTTCGGGATGAAAGAGCTGCAGCAGGCCCTTGCAAACAGCAGGCAGCGCCTGAGCGTGTTAAAAACAGAACTAACCCAAAAAAGCAATGAGGTTGGAGAGCTCAGCCGTGCCATCACCCAAAAGACTGAAGAGTACCGGAAATTGAGCGAGAAATTGCTAGTAGTGCAGAAGGAAAGGGACGAGGTAAGTGCAGAGTACCGGAAAATTCAGCTTGCCTACGAAAAGACCAGCCTAGAGCTTTCTCAAGCGCAGGAAAAAGCTGCCGCCCTCCGCTCGCAGCTAGCGCCCCTTTCGGAACAGGTGGAAAGGCTCGCAGCGGAAAGAGATAACCTTCTGAGATTGAAAAGGCACCTGGAGCGTGAGATCTCTACCTTAGAGCGGGAGCGGGCGCAGCTGCAGACAGGCCTCGAGAGCATGATCTTCGGGACCGTGGTTTATCAGGCTGATGAAATCGTCCTCTCTACTGTGATCAGCGGCAAAGCCGAACTTGCTGAGATTCAGAACGAACTTAGCTTCTTTTTGACCCAAGCCAACAATGTTGCTGTCATGCGCGGCGCAAAGGTTGAAGGCAAGCAGGGAATCGCCTTGAAGCTCCTGGAGGGCAACTTCGATACTGCCAGCCAAATCATTGCGGAACTTGCTGATGAGGTGGTAGTGAGGCTCATTTCCATGACCAATGTGGTGCAAGGGGAGCCTGTGCTCACGTACTTTCAAATTCTGCCGAAAACAAAGATTTGGTCAGCTGGCCAGACAATTGCCGCCTGCCAGATTGACGGCAGAGGGGGCTTTCACCAGATTCAGCTGGAGCTGATGGACTTCCTCTACTCCATCAATCAGCTTGCCATCAGCCGCGGCATGGTGACTGACAGCGAGGGCAACGTGGGTGATCTCACATTGGAAGCCTTCCAGAACGCTCTTAAAGAGATCAGCCAGGCAAATGATGTGGTCACTGTGGAGGCAATCGCCACCAGAGACATCTGGACCACCCGCCTTCCCCTGAATTTAACCTTGAAAATTTCCAAATAAATGAAGGAATTTGGGATAAGATAGAGAATAGTATAACCGTGGCGTAGTTCGCTCTGTGAGGGAACACGGCGACTCACAGGCTGACTGTGCCATAATAGTTTAAAGGGAGGTTCATGTATGCGAAAATTATTGGCAGTTCTACTCGTTGTTTCAATGTTTGCAACAACGCTGCCAGCTGTAGCAGGCTCATTCCCTGATTTGAAAACAGGCCATTGGGCAAACGTCCATGTCGAAAGCCTAGCAGAGATGGGGGTAATTTTGGGATACCCCGATGGAGAATTCAAGGGCGATCGGCCTGCTACCCGTTACGAGCTAGCTGCGGTTGTGCACCGCGCCTGGCAAAAAATGATCGATGTATTGGATGAAAAATACATCGAACTTGACGGCGAAGTTTCCGTTGAGGATGTTCTGCAGAAGCTGCTGGCAGAAAAACTGGCAGCAGGGGAGCTGATCTCCCGGGCTGAAGCAGAGGAGATCGCAGAGGCTAAAGTCAAGGAGGCTTTAGATGGCTTCTTGAAGCTGACAGAAGAGCTTTCTCCCGAATTGGGAGAGCTGGGCGTTGACGCTGCGAAACTCCTCGCTCTGTGCCAAAAGCTGGATACCAGAGTAACGGATCTGGAAAGCAAGCTTGCTGCCCTGGAGGATGACTTCCGCTCTTTCCAAAAGAAGATCTCAGAGAAATGCGACATGATGGAGGAGCTGAAGAAGCAGGTTGATCTCTTGAGCATTACTGCTTCTGGCAGCGACGAGGCAGCAGAATATTTGAAGAGGCTCTCCTCTCAAGCTGAAGATGTAGCCAAGCTTCAGGAGACAGTTTCAGATCACGAAAGCCGGATCGGCCAGCTGGAAGCAACTGTGGCAAATCACGACGAGCGGCTGACGGCCATTGAAAACAAACTGAACAAATACCGCATAAATTTGGCTGCTCGCCTCATTTCCGAAGGCGTAAATACTTACGATCAGGAGAATTTCTGGATCTACCCAGATGCTCCAAACAACTGGCTTTCCTTGGGCCAGAAAGATCTCTTCTTCTCAGGTCCAAGCCTTGCTTTAGGCTTTGACTTGAATGTAAACGTTCAGCCTGAATCCAAGGCTAACCTGGCTGGAAACCTCGCCGGTTTTGTGGGCAGCTCCGAGAGCCGCCTGCCGCGCTCTCTGCGCTTCAACGGCCTGGCCCAGCTGGATAAGTATCAGGTTGGCGTTTCTTACCTCTCTTTGGGCTCTGACATAGGCGTTTATGCAAACAGGATCCTGTTAGGGGATCGCTACACAGGGCAATTAGGCGATCCTGCGCTGCGCAATTATCGGGAGCTGGGACTCCTCATCAGTGGCGCACCAGTAACTTTCATTTCCCGTGTGCAGCGTTATTCGGAAGCTGCAATCCACACTCAAGAGCTTGTGGGCGGAACTACACTTCCCTACGCCGTGGACCTTGAAGCAAGCTACAAGCTGCAAACCACCAAGGAGGGGGCAGCTCACGAGCACACCCACAGGATCATCAGGGCAACTGCCAACCGCCTCTTTGTGGTGGAAGGCTATCCGCTGGGTGTTACCCTGGGTGCTGCCCAGCGCTTTGGCAGGGACGATGCATATCCCTACCAAAACAAACTCTCACTTGACGCTGTTCTCGGCGGGATCAGGCCTGCAGACAAACTGGATCTGAACCTCTTCTTCCAGGCCTTGGCAGGAGGCAGCGAGTGGGAAGGGGATTTCGACGAGCTGAGCTTCCCCAGCGCTTCCCCAGCCCTTGCTAAATCTCTGGCTCGCCTCTGGGATCCAGATGAGCAGCACCTGGCAGTGGGCGCTACAGCTAGATACCAGATCATTTCAGACATGCTGGCTACAGGTGGCGTGAAATACGATCACAATCCCAAAACCGGCACACGTGAGGCTACTGTAGGTTTTGGCATGAAATACACCTTTGATCTGGCCAACTTTGCCCTGCCCAACTATTATGTCACCACTGGCTTCACCTTTGAGAAGATCAAGGATCTGACAGCTGATGTGGTAGTGGGCAACCGCACAGAACGCTCCGTCTTAGTGGAAAGACCAATTTCTCAGACATCAGGCTTCTTTGGCAGCTGGCGTTTGGTCGAAGGCAGCAGCAATCTGGAACTGGATGACAGCAAAGACCGCTACTTCACTTTAGGTTGGGGCACCCAGATCGCAGGTGCTAAACTGCGGGTCTTCTACGACAACTTCGGCTCTAACAAAGACACAGCTGGAAACGAGCTTGATGAGCTGAAAACTATGGATCGGCTCTGCGTAGACTTGTTCTATGCGTTCTAACGGCAAATATATCTTAGGCATTGATCCAGGGCGAGCCAAATGCGGGCTCGCCCTGGTTTACCATTCAGCTGGGGGCTGCCAAAAGCTTTATGGAAAAGTAATTGCAGTCAGTCAGTTGGAGGAAGAGCTGAGGCAGCTTCTTGCGCAATGGCCTCTTGAGAAAGTTGTGTTAGGCGATGGGACGGGCAAAAAAGCAATTTTCCAACGCCTGAACAACTTTTTTTCATCTAAAATCGAGATCAATTACGTAGATGAGCGCAACTCAAGCCTTGAAGCCCGCAGGCGCTATTGGCAGGAAAAGCCTGCCAGGGGAATTTGGCGGCTTATCCCCACGTCCATGCGGGTGCCTCCGGAACCTTATGACGAATATGTAGCTTTAATCTTGATTGAACGCTACCTTGAAGCAAGGAAAAAATGCGAGGAGGAGCCTTGATGGCCCGCTGCAGTAGATACAGGCCTGTTATTTTTATTTTACTCGCGCTGCTACATATCATCCACTTCAGCGCGGCAGGCAGGGCAGGGATTTTAAAGTTTGAAGATGTAGATCGGTGGCTCTTGGACGAGCAAGCTTTTCAGGCTAGGGCTAGTTTGTCAGACAGCGCAGAGCTTGTAGCCAGTTTTTCCCTCCCCAAGGACGCTGAAGTTTTTCCCCAGCTGCAGCTTGCTGATCAGGAAAGCTCAGAGGAGAGATTGGGTTCGGAATATTATAAGCTGGATGGCCTCAGGCTGGGAACCAACTGGCGGTTTGGCCAGGTGGCCATCAAAGCAGGATTTTCAGCCAACCATAATTTTCTTTCCAATCCAGAGCTGAAATTGGAACGCTACGATTTATCCATTCAAGCAAACCAGCTGGAGCTCCTTACTTCCATTGATTTGGTCGGCGAGCCAAAAGCAAAGCTGGAAGCATTGCCCGGCCTGGAGAAACCTTTGAAAAAAAGGCCTGAGGTTGAGCGCAGTCTTTTGGCAACAAAATTTGACCTGAACTACGCGATCGCAAATTCTGCGCTGCTGAAGGCAGGGGTGGAGTTTGTGGATTTGGACGCACTCCTCGATGACAAGGCAGGATTGCTGACTGCAGCGCGGATTGGCTTCAACGCCAGGATCCCCAGTTTAGAAAAAACGCAGATCTCAGCAGGATTCTTTTTCAGCGGCAGCAAGGAGCCTGACGATTTTGTCTGGGAGAAAAGCCAGGCCAAAGCTGCTGTTGAATTTGAAGTTCCCGGAGGAGGAAAGCTTGTTGTAGATTGTGCAGTGGATGGGCTGGGGATATCAAAGCTCGTCGGGAGCTTTGGCCTCGGCTACTACTTTCAGCCCCAGGCTTTCTTCAAGTTAGGCTACAGACAGCAGCAATCTCCTGCTGAAGGCGGGCAAACTGCAGCAGAGCTTACAATTCGCTTCTAGAAGGTGATTAGATGAAAAGAGCAGCATTTCTGTTACTCATTATTTTGTTCTCCTTTGGACTTGCCAGTGCAGCGACTATCGCAGACCTTTCCGGTTCTCTTCTCGAACAGCTGGAAGAGGAGGTTTACGGCCTGAAGAGAAGCGGTGCGCTAGTGGAAAGGCTCGCAGACCTTGAGGTGGATCTGACAGGCGCAGAAAAACAAGGCGCTACGTTAACTCGTCTTTTTGAGCTCCGGGATCTCGTCTTCGGGCCTGGGGCTGAGGCACTCACCTTTCAGCTGAACGCTTTAGAATGGCATGTTCTCAAAGAGCAGAGCAGCTTGCCCATGTCTCGGCGGTTGACAGCCATCGAAGCAGCTTTCCTCGGCCAAACGCAGATTGGTGAAGGCTCCCTCAAGCAGCGGGTGGAAAAGCTCTTAAGGGCAGCTTTTGGCACTGAGAAGCTGTCGACAAACAAGGCTGTTCTCAGGCAGTGGACGCCTGTTGACGTTGAGCTCTTAACCACCATCGACAACGGTAAAGTCAGTCCAGGACAGCTTGTTCGTTATCGGGTAATCCGGGATGTGGTATATGCTGGTCAGCTCCTGATCCCTGCAGGCACATACGGCCAGGGTAGGATAGTAAGTGTTTCAATGGCTGGCTATTTTGGCAAATCAGGCTCTGTGGAAATTGATTTCGGCACCATCAAGGCCCTTGACGGTACTGCAGTGCCGGTAGTGCCGCGGACGAAGCTCCAGGAGAAGGACGAGCAGCCCCTGCGGCTTGCTGTTGGGCTTTCCATGGGCGGCCTTTTGCTCACCGGCAAACTCTACGGTGCCCTTTTCGGCATTCCTGTCAGGGGCAATCAGCTGCTGATTCCTCAAGGCACAGAGCTTGCTTTGGAAGTTAGCGAACCAGTTGAAGTGATTGGGCTTGTTTTGAACAACTAGCAAAACTTGCCGGCAGGATTTGCGCCTTGAAGCACGAATTTTTGCCTAGGGTGATCTTTAAGCATGAAGCACAAAATGATTCTTTGGTTGCTGTTCGCCGCACAAGCTATAGCTGCCCCTTGGCAGTTCAGTGCTGACAGGCTGGAGTACATTCCTCAAGAGAATCGGGCCCGGGCTTCGGGCTCAGTCCTTTTTACGAGAGAGGATTTGAAGCTGCAGGCAGAAGAAGGCGATTTTCTCCTCACAGACGAGAGCGCGCGGCTGCGAGAGGTGAGGGGAGAGGCAGCTGGCTTTTTCTTGAAAGCCGGGAAAGTTTTAGCCACACCCTCGCAAACAGAGCTTTATGACTCTCAGCTCACCGGCTGCAGTCTCTCTCAGCCTGAATACTTCCTTGCCAGCAGACAGGTTAGCATAACCCCCGAGCGCATCTTTTTGAAGGGCAACAGACTCCATCTGTTCAACTTCCCTGCTATTCCTCTGCCCTCGCTGAGCCTGCCCGCAGGATCGAAGCTCCCCCTGCCAAGGCCGGAGCTGGGAAGTTCTCGCACTCGTGGCCTGTGGGGAGGGCTTGTCATTCCCAATTTTCATGATGACAACAGACACGGCAGCTTAACTGTCCTTCTCTCGCAAAGAAAGGGGCCAATCCTCGGCCAGAAGGTGACGTATGAAAAGGGCGCTGCCTCTTTGGACTTTTCCCTTCGCTGGGAGGGAGAGTTTTGGGGAGGCACATCTTTCCGCTCAGGGCCATGGCAGCTGGTAGCAGAGCGGGAGTTGTGGACTGGTGAGTTGGATGAGGCTTTGGTAAAACTTCCTGAGTTGAGCTACAGCTTCCAGAAGAATTTTCGACTTTTTTCGGTCAGGCAAAATTTCTCACTGGGCAATTTAAGGGAGGGAGCTGTGGCAGATCGGCGGCTGCGCTGGCAAACCCATGCAGCTGTCCAAAAGGAACTTGGAAATTGGCTGCTTAAGTTCACTAGCTTCACCTCTTTCGCCCGGTATACTGAAGATGCGCAGCTTGCTTTTTCCATTACAGGCCTTCTAGGCAGCAGCTGGCAGCTTGGAGAGTACAGTTTTGCAGCTTCAGTTGGCGGCAGCTATAGGAAAGTTTCTGGCGCATCCCCCTTCAAACACGACAGGATAACAGGCGGCTCAGATTTTCTCTTCTCCAGCCAGCTGACAAAAGGTCCATGGCAGCTGTCAGTAGATAAGCTTGAGGATTTGCGGGAAAAAGCGCAGTGGGAGATCAAATTGCGGAAAGATGGCCACTGCTTCTATTGGCAGCTAGGCTACGCACAGCGTACAGGATCTGTGTTGTTCGAACTCGGCTTGCGTTAATTGCCAGCAAAAGAAGGAAAAAGGGAAAGCAGGGCGAAGTAATATAATGTCGCTACTTTTTTATTCAGTTTAAAAATGTATTGAAAGATATGGAGGGATTAGGTTGGAAATCGGAATCTATAAGAACAAGCTTGAGTGCAGTCAGGCTGCAGGGAAGAAAGCAGCTGAGATCTTGAAAGAGGCCATCGCAAAGAAGGGCAAGGCAACCTTTATTGCAGCCACAGGAGCCTCCCAATTCGATTTTCTGCAGACTCTAATTGCAGATAAAGAGATAGACTGGAGCAAAACCAGGATGTTCCACCTGGATGAGTACATCGGGCTGCCTGAAAGCCACCCTGCCAGCTTCCGCAGATATCTCAAGGAACGGTTTATCAGCAAAGTTAATCCAGGCGAGGTTGTTTTGGTCAATGGGGAAACAGATCCTGTGGAGGAGTGCAAGCGCCTGGGCAAGCTGATTGCTGAAGGTGAAGTGGATGTGGCCTTTGTTGGCGTTGGCGAGAACGGTCATTTGGCTTTCAACGATCCACCTGCTGATTTTGACACAGAGGAAGCTTTTATTGTTGTGGAGCTAGACGAAGTGTGCCGCAAGCAGCAGTTAGGAGAAGGTTGGTTCAAATCTTTGGATGAGGTTCCCACAAAAGCTATTTCCATGAGCGTGAAGCAGATAATGAAATCCAAGCATATTATCTGCACAGTTCCCGATCTGCGCAAAGCAGAGGCAGTGCGGGATTGCTTCGGCGATGATACAATCTCGAATCTTCACCCAGCATCTATCCTCAAGCAGCATCCAAGCTGTTATGTCTATTTGGATGAAGACTCCGCAAGCCTCTTGCCGAAAAAGTAACTCATTTGCAAAGAGCACTTTCCGGGACTGCTGGCGCAAGCAGTCCCTTTTTTCATGCCCAGACAGTAAAAGAGGAATATTTCCTTCGGGCCAGAATAATTCAGGTACAATCTTTTTGCGGAATTTGGTCATCATATACGAAAAACCTCAAGGAGTGGTTTGGTTTTGACAACTTTTCTGCTGAAACTATTCGTGAAAGACTACAAGAACACTGATGATCCAGAGGTACGGGAAAGATACGGCACTTTTGCCAGCTGGGTTGGGATCTTTTCAAATATACTCCTTTTCGGCCTCAAGCTCATGGCGGGTCTGGTATTCAACAGCATCGCCATTGTGGCAGATGCTGTGAATAACCTCTCAGACTCCGGCTCGGCCTTGATTGCACTCTTTGGGTTTAAGCTTTCCAGCAAACCTGCAGATGCAGAGCATCCTTATGGCCATGCCCGGATGGAGTATGTTTCAGGCCTTCTCATTTCCTTTGTTGTCTTCGTTTTAGGCCTGCAGCTGATTAAAGGATCCGTGGAAAAAATACTCAAGCCCCAAGCCATCGAATTCGGCTGGCTTTTCCTGGTGGTGCTTATCTTCTCCATTGGGATGAAGCTTTGGCAGAGCCTCTTTTTCCGCAGGCTTGGTGATGCCATTGACTCACCTACCCTTCTCGCAACGTCCGTTGACAGCCGCAATGATGTTTTGTCCACAACAGCTGTGCTTGTAGCTGCCGTCCTTACCCACCTGACTGGCTTTAATTTGGATGGGTATATGGGTTTAGGTGTTGCTGTGTTTATCGTCATCAGCGGCGTAAAACTCGTGCAGGAAACGATCGATCCCCTCCTGGGCACAGTTCCCACAAAAGAATTGGTAGACCGCATTTACAACAAGATCCTCAGCTACGAACATATTGAGGGACTGCACGATTTGGAAGTCCACACTTATGGTCCAGGCAAATGTTTCGCTTCTGTTCACTGCGAGGTGTCCAGCGACCTGGACGTGATGGTCGGCCACGACGTTATCGACAACATAGAGCGGGATTTTCTGGAAGAGGAGGGGATTCATCTAGTTATCCACCTGGATCCCATCACTAAAGATGAAGAAACTGAAGCTCTCAAACAAGAAGTGGAGAAAATCGTCACAGAGATCTCGCCTGAGCTGAGCATCCATGATTTTCGCGTAGTGAAAGGTGTGACTCACTCTAATTTAATCTTCGACACCACTGTGCCATTTGGTTTTAAATACAGCGACGAAAAACTGATTAAGCTCATTTCGGAAAAGATTCGTGAGCTCAACCCGACCTATCGCACTGTGATCAGAATAGATCGCGATTATCTGCAGCTGCATACACAAGAGGGGAGCAAATGAAAAGACTGCCTGGAGGAGATCTTCATGCCTCGCAAATTATCTGCTTACCCTTATTTCTCGGACTGCCAGGTTTATGTGGGGCTGATTCCGCATCAAAAGGAGATCCAGCCCCACTGCCATCCCTTTTACGAGCTTGTGTTTTTTGAATATGGCCTCCTGATCCACCACTGGGAAGGCAGACAGAGCATCCTCACCCGGGGCCATCTGTTTTGCATCAGACCTGGTGAGGTCCATCTGTATACCCGCTCTAAGGACGCGAAATTGTACAACTGCCTTTTTTTTCTTAATGCCGTTCCCCAAAAGATCCTGGAGCTGCCTGCGGTCAGACAGCTTTTGATGGGCAAAGAAAAAATGCACGTCCATCTGCCTGTGGCCAAACAGGAAAAAATCAAAGGTATCCTCCAAGAGATGATTGCTGAGCTTGCCCACAAGCGTTCTGGATTCAAGGAAACCCTCAGCTTGCTTTTGGGCTTGCTTTTAATTGCCATGGCAAGAGAAATAGAATGTTTTCAGGGAGGAGAAAACAGCTATGTGCCTCTGGGGAAAGTTCAGAGGGCTTTGGCTTATTTAGAAGATCACTCGCAGGAAAAAATCAAACTTGAAGAAGTTGCCCTCGCTCACGACCTTTCACCAGAGCAATTCTCCCGCCTGACCAGACAACTCGTGGGGATTACGCCGAGTCAATACCTGCAGAACATCAGGCTCAGTCAGGCTATGGAGCTGTTGGCAACAAGCGAGATGGGAGTGGGTGAGATCGCAGCACTGGTAGGCTTTGAGGACCAGAATTATTTTGCCAGACTTTTTAAAAGGATAATCGGACAGTCCCCCAGCGAATTTCGTGCAAAAGGAGGCTTAAGCTGACAATTGTGTGCTAACCCTTCGCCAAAGGCTCTGTTAAAATAGGGGCGAGGGGGGATAAGAATGGATTTAAGAAAACTTTTTCTCAATCCACCTGCCGAATACCGCAGTGCACCCTTTTGGTCTTGGAATGACAAACTAGACCCGAAGGAAATTGCTTGGCAGGTCAGGCAGATGAAAGAGCAGGGTATGGGCGGTTTTTTCATGCATTCCCGAGAAGGTTTGGAGACAGAATATTTAGGCAGCGAATGGATGGAGTGTATAAGAGCGGCTGTTGAGGCAGCGCAAAAGGAGGGCATAGCAGCCTGGCTCTACGATGAAGACCGCTGGCCCAGCGGCGCAGCTGGGGGCCTGGTATCGAAAAAGGGCGATGCATATCGGGCGAAAGCGCTCACCTTCGAACTGAGCTCAGACCTGCCAGAAGACGAGGAGCTTTTGGCGGTCTTCAGGGTGAAGGTGCAGGGAAACGAGCTCATCTCTCTGCAAGAAGGAAGAGGGCCTTTGCAGGAAGGCGAAAAATATGTGCTGCTGAGGCGGGAGCTGGCGTCCCCAACTCCATGGTACAATGACGAGGCGCCTGCAGATAACTTAAACCCAGAAGCTGTAAAGGCTTTTATACAGATCACTCACGAAGCATATAAAAGAGAAATTGGAGAGCATTTTGGCAAAGCCGTGCCTGGGGTTTTCACTGATGAGCCAAACATTTTTCATGTCACCCTGCAATCAGGCCGGCGGGCTGTGCCGTGGACAGACGGCTTTAATGAATATTTTCGAGCTAAGCGGGGTTACGACTTTCTAAGCTGCGCACCTTATCTGTTTTTAGACGGGGAGAAATCAGAGAAGATCAGGCACGACTATTGGTACACCATCACCCAGCGATTTGTCTCTGCCTTCAGTCAGCAGCTTGGAGATTGGTGCGAAGAACACGGGATTCTCCTGACTGGCCACTATTTGGCAGAGAATCTGTTGGGGACCGCTACCTGGCTCGGTGGAGCTATTATGCCCCACTACTGCCACATGCAATTGCCCGGCATAGACATCCTGCGAGAACAGACCTGCGAATACCTGACAGTGAAGCAGTGCACATCAGTGGCAAATCAGCTGGGGAAAAAAAGAGTCCTTTCAGAGACATATGGCTGTACTGGCTGGGAATTTTCCTTCGAAGGACAAAAGTGGATTGGAGATTGGCAGTATGTAATGGGAATAAACCTGCGCTGTCAGCACCTTTCTTTGTATTCGCTCCGGGGCTGCCGAAAGCGTGATTATCCACCAAGCTACAACTACAACACCACCTGGTGGAGCCAAAACAGGGTGGTGGAAGACTACTTTGCGAGATTGTCTGCTGTGCTGAGCCAAGGAAAGCCGGTGCGGGAGCTCCTAGTGCTTCATCCCCAGGGCACAGCCTGGGCTCTGCTTTCAGATTGCAACCGGGAAGAGGTGGACGCTTTTGGCGACAAACTGAACCAACTTGCCCGGGAGCTTCTCGCACGCAAAATTGATTTCGATTTCGGTGATGAACTCATCATGGCAGAACATGGAAAGGTTTCCCCCGGGGAATTTGTGGTAGGGGAGGCCAGCTACAAGGCCTTGCTGCTCCCTGAATGCTCTACCCTCCTCTCTTCCACAGTAGCTTTAGTGGAGGAATTTCTCGACAAGGGAGGAAAGGTGATTATCCTGGGCAGGGCACCAGAGATGGTGGAAGCCGAAGCGCAGCCCCATCTAAGGCAGTTATGGGAAAAAGACGGCGTTTTCAATGCGGAGAGCCACCGCAAGCTCTTCCAATTGTTAGAGGAAATTTTACCGCCCAGGGTGAAAATCACAGATGAGCTTGGCCTGCCCATAGGGTCTATACTCTGCATGGAACGGGAGGTAGCGGGAAAAGCTGTTTATTTTCTTGTCAATAACGATCGAGACAAAGGCTACAAGGCGCGGATCCAGCTCCCTGTCTGGGGGAAAGTAGAGGAGTTTGATCCTTTAACTGGCGATATTCGGGAGGTGGCAGTCGGAAAAGGAGAAGAGCTGGAAATAGAAGCGTATTTTTCGCCAGCAGGCTCCAAACTCTACGCTGTTGATTTGGCAGCAGCTCCGCAAACAGCAGCCCCGGAAAAGATCACCTTTGAAACCTACGAACTGGGCCCAATCTGGCAGCACAAGCGCACACTTCCCAACATTTTGCCATTAGACTATTGCTCCTGGCGCTTGGCAGGGGAGGAGTGGTCCGGACCGCTGCCCCTTTGGCAGGCTCAATATCAGCTTCGGGAGCGCTTGGGCATGAGGCAGGTACATGTAAATGGAATCCAACAGCGCTACATCTGGGTGAAAGACCCTCATCCCCAGGACGGTGTGCAGCTTGAGCTCTTGTTTAAGTTCAAGGTACAGGCTCTGCCGAGAACTTTGGAGCTTATCTTGGAGGGTGCGGATCTATTCGAGGTGTTTCTCAACGAAGAGATGGCAGAAAAACCCCACGGCTGGTTCCTGGACAAATCCATGGGCAGAATCCAGCTGCCAGTTTGCAGGATCGGCGAGAACCAACTCCTTCTGCGGTGCAAGTATTATCAGTGGATGGAAGTAGAGGATTGTTTCTTGGCTGGGGATTTTGGCGTTGATGATAAAAGCTGTGAACTCCAGGCAGAGCCTGAAGCGCTCAGATGCGGCGATTGGTGTCTACAGGGGTATCCTTTCTACCCCGGCAGTATGCTTTACCAGACAACATATCACCATTTGCCAGGGGAGCGGGTGTTTTTATCCCTCGAGGCTGATGCAATCACAGTATCAGTGGAAGTCAATGGCAAAGAAGCTGGGAAAATTCCCTGGCGGCAAGCTGTGCCCCTGGAACTGACCGAACTGCTTCAGGAAGGCGAAAACCAAATTCAAATTGAGGTTTTTGCAAGTCCCCGCAATATGCTGGGGCCCCTGCACCGGAGAGAACGGCAAATGCTGTGGACAGATTCTCGCTCTTTCCGGACAGAAGGGGATGGGTGGACTGACCAGTACGTTCTCTGGCCTTTCGGCCTGAAAAAGGCCACTTTGCTGGTGCGGTAATAATTAACATTTTTTCCTTAAACTTTCACTGTCAAAGCCGTAAATTGCCTCTAGAGCAGGACATAATAGTATTGAGCAGCTGTAAGGAAAGGAGGCATTTTTTTGAAGAGATTTTGGCAGGGACTGATGACTGGTGGTCTGCTTGGGGGTGCACTGGGAGCTTATCTGCTGACAAAGAAAACCCAGGAGCAGGAAGAAATGATGGATACGGCCATGGAAAACACATCAGGCTTGGCAAAAGATACAGTCAGGGTGATCGGTCGCAGCGCAGCGAAGATGGGCTCGAAAGTGGTAAAGGCCGGCCAAAGTGCAATTCGAGCAGCACGGCGGAGCGGAGTCCGCAGTTAGGATGAGAAAAGGCAAATGGTTTTGGTTGCTGGTTTTTGCTGCCGGCGTTATAATAATTTGGCGGATAAAGGGGGCCTTGGCCCCCTTTTTCTTTGCCCTGCTTTTGGCTCTTTTTCTTAAACCTTTGGTAAATTTCCTGGAAGAAGAAAAAGAAGTGCCCAGGACTGTAGCGATTTTGGTGAGCTACTTTTTGGTGGGACTGGGTGTAGGAGCTTTTTTCTTCTTCGCCTTGCCTGCCTTGATCCGTGAGCTTGAACTTGCAGCTGCTGAATTGCCCGGGCAGCTGGAAGCAGCGGAAAAGCTTTTCGGAAAGATTCTGGCCAAAGTACGCTGGCAGATTCCAAGCTCCATGCAGGGCGCTTTAGATCAGAGCCTGGCTCGCTTTGAAGAGATTTTGCTTCAAGGCCTTGAGAAGGGCCTTAACTTCATCCTCACCACGTTTTTACAGCTGCCGAGCCTGATTTTGGTGCCCATTCTCACCTTTTATTTTTTGCGCGACTGGCGCACCATCAGGGCGGTTTTTTTAGCAAACCTGCCCTATCCGTGGCGGAGGGAACTGATGATTTTAAGCGGTGAAGTGGGGGAGGTGCTGATGGGCTTTGTCAGGGGCGAGGCCCTTGTCTGCCTGGCAGTGGGATCTCTGGCAGGGCTCGGTCTGTACCTGTTGAAAATTCCTTTTGCCCTCTCGTTAGGTTTGTTAATAGGCTTGCTAGACTTTATCCCCTTTCTGGGTCCGGTGATTGGAGGCTTGCCAGCGGTGCTGTTGGGATTGGTACAGTCACCGCTTAAGGGAGTTTATGTGCTGCTGCTATTGGTTGCCATCAATCAAATTGAGGGCGCATTTATCTCGCCGCGGATCATGAGCGAGAAAGTGGGGCTGCATCCGCTCCTGGTTATCTTCAGCCTCCTTGCAGGCGGGGAGCTGTTCGGGATTTTTGGTGTTGTGGTGGCAGTGCCAATGGCTGCAGTTTTCAAAGTCCTGGGTAAGTTTCTCTGGCAGAGGTTCCGCCTTTGGGTCGCTTGACAAACTTTTCCATGGTTAGTATAGTAAAGGTAATGTTCAAAGTATTGGAAAGAGGGATAAGAAATGAGTGGGCGCCCAACATATTACGTGACCACACCCATCTATTATGTCAATGGTGAACCTCATATCGGGCATGCTTATACCACCATCGCTGCCGATGTCCTGGCGCGCTTCAAGCGCTTGGAAGGCTGCGATGTCTATTTTCTAACCGGCACAGATGAGCACGGCCAAAAGATCGCCCGGATGGCGGAAAGCCAGGGCAAAACTCCTCAAGAATACGTTGACGGGATCGTTTCATCGTTTAAGGAGATGTGGCAGAAGCTCTCAATCTCCTACGATGACTTCATCCGCACAACAGAAGAGCGGCACAAAAAAGTAGTACAGGAGGTTTTTCAGCGCCTGATGGAGCAGGGCGATATTTACCTGGGCAACTACGAAGGCTGGTACTGCACACCTTGTGAGTCCTTCTGGCCTGAAGGGCAGCTGAATGAAGGAATGTGCCCTGACTGCAACCGCCCTGTGGAATGGGTCCGGGAGGAAAGCTACTTTTTCCGCCTTTCCAAATATCAGCAGCCCCTCCTGGATTTTTTTGCCGAAAACCCGGAATTTCTGCAGCCGGAGAGCAGACGGCATGAGATGCTTAATTTCATCAAAAGCGGCCTTGAAGACCTCTGCGTTTCCAGGACAACCTTCACTTGGGGTGTTCCTGTGCCCAAAGCTCCTGGCCACGTGGTCTACGTTTGGTTGGACGCTCTGATAAATTACATTTCAGCACTAGGTGTATTCTCTTCCGACCAGGAGCTTTACGAAAAGTTTTGGCCTTGTGATGTGCACCTCGTGGGCAAGGAGATCGTGCGCTTTCACACTGTCATCTGGCCAGCTGTGCTCATGGCCCTTGGGCTGCCCCTTCCCAAAAAGGTCTTCGGCCACGGCTGGTGGACTGTGGAAGGGGAGAAAATGTCCAAGTCCAGGGGCAATGTGATCGATCCCGGTGAGATCGCGGCAAAGTACAGCGCAGATGCCGTGCGGTACTTTCTCCTGCGAGAGGTGCCCTTTGGCGCAGACGGCGACTTTTCTCACTCTGCTTTTGTCGCCAGGGTTAATTCAGAACTGGCAAATGATCTGGGCAACCTTTTAAATCGCGCAACAGCCATGATCAACAAATTTCAAAAGGGCATGGTGCTTCCGCCTGCAGAGCCAACTGAGCACGACGAGTACCTGAAGACTGAATGTATTGAAGGTGCGAAAGCTGTTAAAGCTGCTATGGACAAATTGGCCTTCCATCAAGCACTGGAACAGATCTGGCGGGGGATAGATGCTGCAAACAAGTATATCGAAAACACAGCCCCCTGGTCCCTGGCAAAAGAGGGAAGCGGAAAGCTTTCCACAGTTTTATACAACCTCGCCGAATCCCTTCGGATCGCAGCAGTGCTTTTGGTACCGTTCCTGCCGACGCTGCCTGGTAAAATCTGGGAACAGCTTGGGCTGACTATTCCTTTAGAAGAACAGACATATAAAGATGCCTGCACTTGGGGTCTTTTCCCTGCAGAGACCAAAATTAACAGGGGAGAACCCATCTTTCCGAGGATCGAAGAGGAAGAGGATGAAACTGAGGTGGATGCAGCACCAATTGAAGAGGCGAAATTGCCGGAAAACCTTATCAGCATCGAGGACTTCGCCAAAGTGGACCTGCGGGTTGGCCAAATAGTGGCAGCTGAGAAAGTGGAAGGAGCAGACAGACTTTTATGTTTGAAAGTTGATTTGGGTTCAGGCCAGCGGCAGATCGTTGCCGGGATCGCAAAATACTACAAACCTGAAGAGCTTGTAGGGAAACTGGTGGTTGTGGTGGCCAACTTGAAACCTGCCAAATTACGGGGCATTGTCTCTGAAGGAATGCTCCTTGCAGCTTCAACAGACAACAAAAAGCAGCTTACCCTCCTGACAGTTGACAGCAGCATGCCAGCAGGGAGCAAGATCAGCTGATGATTGTCGATGTACACTGTCACCTGAATCATGAGGATTTCGCAGGCGATCTGGAAGCCGTCCTCGAGAGAGCAGAAGCTGCAGGGGTTGGAGGAATTATCAATGTGGGGTGGGACTTGCCTTCATCTGCCAAGGCAGTTGAGCTGGCTGAAAAGATAGATATCTGCTGGGCAGCTGTGGGAGTCCATCCCCATGACGCAAAAGATGTGGATGGGGGCATGGAACAGGAACTGATTAAGCTTGCAGAGCACCCTAAAGTGGTGGCCATCGGTGAGGTGGGTTTAGACTACCACTACGACCACTCGCCCCGTCCAGTACAGCAGGAAGTTTTCCGCAGACAGCTGGCTGTGGCAAGGCAGTTGAATATGCCAGTTGTGATCCACTCCCGGGAAGCTGACCGGGACACCATGCTGATCCTGGAAGAATTCGCTCCCCCTCGCTGTTTGCTCCACTGCTACGGTGGGAGCTGGGAGACTGCCCAGCTTGGTTTGAAGAGGGGTTATTATTTTTCCTTTGGCGGGCCTGTGACTTTTAAAAATGCCAAAAGGCCTGTCGAGGTTGTGAGCAAACTGCCAGTGGAAAGGCTGATGCTGGAGACAGATGCGCCCTATCTTGCGCCGGAACCCAACAGGGGAAAGCGAAATGAGCCCGCTTTTCTAGTCCACACCCTGGGGCGGGTTGCACAGTTGAAGGAAATTCCTGAGGCAGACCTTGCCAGGCTGCTGAAAGAAAATGTAGAGTCTTTCTTCCAAATATCTCTGGGGGCATGAGGATCAAATGACAGAAAAAATTGCTATCATCAGCGATTTCGACAACACAATTTCTATTTACGATGTCTGCGTAGGGATCTTCGATGCTTTCTCCTGGCCCAACTGGCGGGAGCTGGAGGAAGAGACCTACATGTGCGGAAAGGGCTCCCAGACCATCCTGCCGGTTCTCCTTGCGCCGCTTGAGATGACGGCCAAGGAGTTTTCTGATTTCATCCTCTCTCAATTTGAGATCGATCCTTATTTTTCAGAGTTTGTGGAGAATTGCCAGGGCAGAAACTGGCCGCTGTTTGTGCTCAGCGATGGCTTTGATCTCTACATCAAGCTGCTTTTCGCCAGAGCAGGTCTTCTGCATTTGAATTTCAGAGCCAATCATCTCCAGTGGGTGGGGAACAAACCATTTTTAGAGTTTCCTTTTGCAAATCATGCCTGTGGGCGCTGCGGCAACTGCAAGCGATCTTACCTTGAGAAAATTAAACGGTTTGGTTACAAAGTGATCTATATCGGCGATGGAATCACAGACTTTTGTGCTGCGCAAAAGGCGGATGTGATTTTCGCCAAAGATGCCCTCCTTTCCTTTTGCGAAGACCGAGGCATAGCCTATCGGCCGTTCGATAATTTTGCTGATTTAAACCGTGCCCTTTTTCAAAATATGAGGTGAACGGACTAGATGTCTGGGAAACTTTTTCGGCTGGAAAAGATCCTCACAGCCCTCAGCAAGAGCGGCACGCCCTTCCGCCAAATCACACCTGCGCAGGTACTTGTGGTTGGCTTTGCAGGAATTATCCTTATTGGTACCTTATTGTTATCTCTGCCTGTCGCCAGCAGCAGCGCCATGCCTACAGGTTTTGTGGATGCTTTCTTCACAGCTACCTCTGCTGTCTGTGTAACAGGCTTGGTTGCGGTGGATACGGGAACTTATTGGTCTTTATTTGGGCAACTTGTGATTCTGAGCCTTATCCAAATCGGCGGCTTAGGCTTTATGGCCCTTTCCACCATGGTGGCTCTCTTTTTCGGCAGAAAGATCGGCTTGCGAAGCAGAATTTTGATCCAAGAATCTTTGGGACAGCTGAGTCTCGAGGGAATGGTGCGGCTTATCCTCGCAGTCCTGGCAGTGACCTTATTCTTTGAAGGAATTGGCTGCGCAATCCTAGGAACGTATTTCAGCAGAGAATTTGGCCTGGCTAAGGGAATGTATTATGGGCTTTTTCACTCCATCTCTGCTTTTTGCAATGCAGGCTTTGATCTCTTCGGCGGCTTCAAGAATTTAACGGATTATGCAGCATCTCCCCTGGTCCTGATCACAATAAGCCTGCTCCTAATTTTTGGCGGCTTAGGTTTTTCTGTGATCATGGATCTTTTTCACCTGCGCCGCCACAGGCACTTATCACTTCATTCCCGCCTGGTCCTGATTATTACATCTATCCTTTTAATCGTTGGAACTGGTGTTTTTTTATTGCTGGAGCACAACAATCCGCATACTTTGGGCCCTAAAAGTTTCGGCGAGAAATTGCTCAACGCCTGGTTTGGGGCTGCGAGCCCCCGAACTGCAGGGTTTAATACTGTTGCTTTGGGTCAGCTTAGACAGGCGACTCTTTTTTTCGTGATCATCCTAATGTTCATTGGTGCATCGCCTGGTTCCACTGGTGGTGGAATCAAAACGACCACCTTTGGTATTGCCGTCACCTCTCTTTGGGGATTGATCACAGGTAAAGATAGTTTAGTGGTTTTCAAGCGCACACTGCCCATTATAGATTCAATAAAGGCCTTTTGTGTCATCTTCGCCGCCCTGATCTTGATCACAGCGGTAACGTTTATCCTCACCCTCACAGAAAACGCAGGCTTTCTGCCGCTGCTGTTCGAAGTGACCTCTGCCTTTGGCACAGTTGGCCTCACAACTGGCATTACAACCTCTCTTTCCAGTGTTGGGAAGCTAATCCTTGCCTGTACCATGTTTGCCGGCAGATTGGGACCTTTGACCCTCGCCACTGCACTGAGCATTAGGCATAGAGGTCCTGAGGCTGTTCACTATCCAGAGGAAAGGGTTGGCATCGGGTGAGCTGCTGCAGCCTGCAAGGGGCTGCAGTTTATTTTATTCTGCAGAAATAAGGATCAGCTGGGTCGTGGCAGGAGATTCTTCTCTCTACTGCTTTGGGGCTGCCATTTGCATAGCAGTAAAGACAGTTGTGCCTGCAGGTGTTGTACGCTCCAAGGTCTGTGGAAATCCGACAGAGGCAGTTTTCCCTCTGGCCTTTATCTTTCGGCAGCATCGCATCAACACCCATGGCAGCTAATAAGGCTCCGTCTATGCATGCACCTGGCTGGATGCCGCATTCCTCAGGCAGATCTTCGCAGCAGCTGAAAATTTCCATTCCGTATTTGACGGCAATCTCAGCTAGATTTTGACAGAACTCCCTGAGCTGCTGTGGAGTTGAAAATGGGTCCTGCAGTTTTATGCCAGATGTCTGCTCAAGAGCCGCAAAGCGAAGTTTTAGTTTTGGGTAGTAGTCAAAAAAGCTGATCACAACTCGCCCTGCAGCTCCCTCTAAGGAAGAGGCAAGTTGGTCGAAGGTGCTCAGGTGGTGCTGGAAGGGAGTTGCACTAGAGATGATAATGGGATCGTAGCGCCAGACCACCCGCTCCGCTCCCAGCTGCTGCGAGAGCTTGCGAAATACAGCGAGGCGCTCTGAAAGCTCCGGCAGGAGGGGTTCGAAGAGGGGATAGCTGTTCAAGGTGTATTGGAAGTAGTAGCGGTAGCCATATCTGTCCAACAAAGGCAGATACGGCAGAAGAGGCTTGGGGTTCTTGCTCCAGAAGACAAATGCTGTAACGTCCTCTGGCCGAAGGGAAACAAATTTAGTTTGTTTGGGGTTGAAGGGATTTTGCCAGCGGCAGAATCCTTCTTCTATCCTCTGGATGAACCAAGGTGTATAAAAAGCAGGGAGATCTGTTCGTCTGCTGGCGCTGATGATCAAGGCTGTCAGTCCTTTCTAAATTAAAGTATACCAAATTATGGGCGTAAAAAGAGAGGATAAAGATTAAAAGATGTCTTTAGTGGAAGCTGTAAGGGAAACAGCATAGGCTAGCAACGAACCTTCCCTAGTCTTAAAATTTGTCTATCCGGAATCTTTTTCGTCCTAAACCAGAGAAATTGCTTGGATGGAAAACAATGCACCGGCTTTCTAAGTAGCATGTGAGTTTAACCTACAGAGCCCTCGAGCAAACCGCTTTCTTGCTAGTAAGGAGTGTTTAAGCCTTTTTTTGTTATTTATACGTACAATTTTTGACTTGTTGTCAAGGTTTGATGATAAAATAGGTAATTCCTCTGTTCTTTTTGAACAACATGAAAAAACTTTAGTTTATCCAATACTTCGCTGGAATGCTGCACATTTTTCAACATTTGCTACAAACAACCTCATTAATTTCCGACTTACTGACAATACTTCACTTTGATAAGTAGTCTCGTCATAAAGCGATGGGCAAGGCGAGGATATCCTTCCAAAAGCTACATCTATTTTCAAAACATAAAGACAAGCAGTCAGGTTAGGTTCCCCTAATTTTTCAGCAAAAGTCAAAACCATAAATCTTAAAAAGAGCGATTTTTCGATCAATAATTCAAAATCGCTGCGCTTCTAGATACTTTTTTTAATCACAACCATCTATCCTAGGGCAGTGGCAGTCCTGCCTGCGGTGAGCTTTTGGGAATTAAGTGGCAGGTTAAGTCGGAGCAGGCTCTTTCATTTATCGGTGAATATTTGTACACTAAGATAACGATGTAATAGCTGGCCGTGCAGCTATTAAAGAGCATGCTGCAGTTGTTGAGATGCGCTGGCAAAAAGAAAGAACCCTGCTGTATACCTACGGTCTGAATATTGGCCCTTATCATTATAAAGCTACTATTCTTTGCGGCATTATTATCTTTCAGATCTGAGCGTTTTCGGACCTGTTTCAGCGTACTCTGCCATGGACACAACAATAATTAGAACCTTGAAAGCGCTGCCATATGGGCTGGCAATAAGCGGTTATCAAGTCAACCTCTTTTACAAAGCCTGCGGTCTCCTCCTGACAGCCGTTGAACGTTTAGTCTAAAGAAGAACAAGCCTTTTGCCGAAGCCGCTAGATGGGGATGTCATTGCATACTCAAAAAGTACAGATTCAAAGTCTTCGGTTGCTTGAGAAGATTAAAGCATGAGGACCTGAAAGGGGGAATTCTGATGAAGAAATGGCGATATTTGATTATAATAGTGCTTTTGGTTTGACAGTATAGCTTGGAACCCGCAATGGACATCAGCAAGCTCAAAAGTTCGACGGCAAAGTGGTTGTTGTTATGAGTGGTGGGCCTAAAGAAACAGACAAAGTTGCGGTACAGATGTTAAAGGAGAGGACATTGCCCGTTTCAACCAGATCTATTCAGATATTGAAATTCGATGGACAGACCGGCCTTATTATCCTGACAGTTTTACCACCAGCATGGCAGGGGGCACAGCTGAAGACGTGATCATCCTTTGGGCCACAGAAGGATACGTGGCAGAAAGGGGCTATGCACTGGATCTGACAGATTTTATTGAGGAGTGGGAATACAAAGTTCAGATAAACCAAGATGTACTGACGCCTTTTAACAGAGATGACAGGATTTACTTCCTTCCTTACAGCGGGTACGTTATGGGGTTGTTTTACAACAAAAAAATTCCAAGAAACAGGGCTTGTTGACAGTCAAGGAGAAGCGACAGCGCCTGCCACCTGGGATGAGTTTGTGGAAACTGCCAAGAAACTAACCAACAGGCAGAAAGGAATTGCCGGTTTCGGCATTATGGGCAATGGTGCAGAAGCAGGCTGGGGCTTTCTCAACTTGGTCTAGCAGGCTGGTGGAAACTTCCAGCTGAAGGAAGACGGCGTATGGCGTGCTTCTTTGACGAGCCAGAGGCTTTAAAAACTTTAGAGTTTGTGAAAGACCTCCGCTGGAGCACGATGTGCTGCAATCTACCCTCACGGCCACCTCCCAGGAACTGATAGCTAGGTTCGCCAGCGGTCAGATCGGCATGATGTTTGCAGCTAAGGACAGAATTCCTTCTCTTGTGAATCAGTACGACATGAAGCTGGAAAACATCGGCTTGGCCCTTCTGCCCGCCTGTCCCGTAGGCCGACCAAACCAGATGGGCGGCAATTAATCCCAACAGTCCCTGAAAGGTTCAAGAAGCTGCATTCAAATGGATCACCTGGAGGATCGTAGGCAGCATGGAGCCTGAGCGGATCAAAGAGAACGGTGAAGACCTCCGCAAACAGGGACTAATTGGTGCTTTGACAGCACTTCCAATTTTTGTAGGTGAGACTGACAGAAAGGCAAGGGAGGCTGCTGAGCCTAATAAGGACGTATTGTTAGACTTTCCTGATCTCTGGCTGGAGGCTGCCAAGTACATGCGGCCAGAACCGCCCTTCTTCTGCCGGCAGCTCTACTCTGAATACCTTGGGCCTGCAGTACAGGCAGTACTCACTGAGAAGTCTGCCGATCCACAGATACTCCTGACCCAGGCAGCCAAGGGCTTTCAGGAACGCTTCATGAATAATGTAAAATAAATAATTTAGGATGAACAGTAGGATGCAGGAAGTTTTAGCTTCAGTATTTGCATCAGAATTGCTTTAGCAATATCCCTTTAAGCGCTATATGAACAAGCGAAACTTACATCATACTATACGGTAATCGTCATCCTGGGAACATCGCTCCAGCACAAAACAAGTTTTAAGAAGAGGTTACCTAAAAAGTGGCAGCTTCTGTGTTAAATGACCTAAAATTTTTCAGATGAACAACGGCTGATTTAAGGTTTACATGTTTACAGAAATGACAATGCAGAAATCCTTCAGCATTGCAATTGATGGGGTTTAAAAAACCTGTGTAATAGGACAGATATTGACAGGAAAGTGGGAAGTTGGAGAGCGCATACCCACTGAAAAAGAATTAACCCAGAAATTCAATGTGAGCCGTTTTACTGTCAGACAATCGCACATGGAACTTACCCGTGAGGGTTATTGGCCAAGACAAGCTGGCAAGGGCACTTTCGTCAAGTCCTGGAAAGACATACAGAAACACAAACAGACAGGAAACAGTAAAAAACAAATTTGTTTGGTGCTGCCATACGAAGACTACTCCCTCATCGGTAACATCATTAAGAGAGTGGAAAGCGAGGCAAAACTCTGGATTATCGAATAGTTTTCGACAACCCGAACCATGCTGCAGATGAATGGGCGATTCTCCATGAGCTATATCAAGAAAATCTGGAAGGACTGATTTACTACTTCGATGATGTGAAAAATGGCGAGCAGAATGAAATTCGTCTGCGAGAATTAGGTTTTCCCTTCGCGCTGCTGGACCACTACCTAGTAGACATCACAACAGAATATGTAGTTTAAGATAATTTTATAGGTGCCTGGCATGCAGTCAACCATCTGCTGGAACTCGGCCATAGGAAGATAGGGATTTTATTTAACAACAGGTCTATGAGCTCAGATGTCCAGAGGGCATCTTGTTACGGGAAAGCCTTGGAAAGGATAGGGGTGCCTTTTAATAAGGAATTAGCGATTTTAATGGATAAAAAGGATATCACAGACGAGGAGATCATAGAGGCACTAAAATTTGAGCTGACAGACCTGTTTACAATAGATCTGCTGGCATCAAGGTTGATCAAAATAGCATCAAAGATGGGGATTGAGATACCAAAAGATTTGTCTGTGGTAGGGTTTGATGATATTCCGCTGAGCAGAGTTTTAGTCCCTGCCATGAAGACAATCCGTCAACAAGCTGAAAAAATGGGCAGGGAAGGGGTGCGAATTTTAATTGACAAAATCCAGGGCTGTAAAACGCTGACACAGCGAGTTCTCGGCATAAGTTTGGTGGTTCGTGATTCTAATGCATCGCCAAACTGAGATTCCAATCTCTGAGCGAAATATTGGGTAAGATAAATTCCGATTTAGGCTCGTGCACAGATGATACAATAATGAAATTCATGTTCTGTAATAATATTTTTCGCAGGAATAGATATCCAACCCCGGTTTGACGCTGGAGATATGAGCAGAATGGTATCATAGTAAATCGGATTGATGAAGGATCAGCAGATTCTCTGCACGGAATGCAGTATATACCTGGAGATTGGGAGAGTTAATTTAGAACGCCTATTCTGAGTGGGATGCGGAAGAAATAGCTGATCAGCTCGCGCGCCGCATTTATTTGCGAATGGAGACCATTGGCAAACAACTTCGGGCTTTTGTTCAAATGACGGAAAAATATGAAAAATTGGATAATCCCATGAAAAGATTCCACTGCACAAATCCCTTGTAAATCCATATTTTAGAAGGATTTTAGCCCCTCGATGTCGAATATAGTAGTGAAAACAAAAGCAATCTTGAGATTTAGAGATATAAAATCTTTTAATCGACATATAGGGGTGCATAGCGAGGTTTAAGGAAAATAGTAGCCAGCTTCAAACCTGTCTCTTATACACATCT
>LSQX01000112.1_pt4 | contig 81296 bp, 78 predicted proteins | sample 654561 | NCBI WGS metagenome assembly LSQX01 (sample SAMN04489861, study PRJNA283612) | anaerobic digester metagenome | isolation source: 4 biogas reactors fed with cattle manure at either 37C or 55C with and... | place: Denmark: Kongens Lyngby | collected 2014
GGAGCAGTCGCCGGGGTGCTCCTCGGTTTGGAGGGGCTATCGCCCACTTGCTCCTACGAAAGGAGGTCAACCCGCGGTTCCGCAACGTGCGAGACCATGATGAGGTCAGTACGGCAAAGAAGTACAGGGGGCGCTCAGCGCCGCCCTCGTTAAGGCACAGTCAGAGACGGTGGGGGCCATGTCTGGTCGGGCGGAGGCGGCACGTTGGAGAGATGGTCGAGAGGATTTCCACCAGATCGAGGAGCACTCCAGGGGGTACTCCTCGATTCGGAGGGGTGACTACCGACTTGCTCCTCCAAGACGAGGAGAACCCCCGGTTCCGGAGGGCCGGGGGCGACTACGGGATCGCGATCAGCACGGCAAAGCAAGGCCGGCGTCAGCCACTCAGAACCTGGTTGATGCTGGGTTTGATGTTCAGTTCCGGAGCGCGGTCTCGATGGCCTTCCAGCTGTTGTCATCTTCCTGACCTAACCGCCAAAGGGCTATTCCACCGATGTCGTACCGGTCCACGAGTTTTAGCTTCATCTTGAGGCTCTCGGTGCTCTCGAAGTAAACCTTGTGGGTCACTCCGCCAGACTTGTACGTGTAGTAGGGCACCTGAGCCACGTTGTCCCACTGCACCTTCGCGCCGTGCTTTGCCGCGGTGCTTATCGCCTGGCTGTAAGACACGCCCTTGGCCTTGTTGGTCTTGGTGTTCCAGTCGTAGCCGTAGGCCGCCACGCCCATGATCACCTTGTGTTTTGGGATCTGGCTCGTGGCGTACTTGATGACTTTTTCGACCCAGGGTAGCGACGCCACCGGACCGGGACTGGTGCCGGAGGTATGCTCGTCGTAGGTCATCAGCATTATCTGATCGCATATCTGTCCCAGTGCGTGGTAGTCGAATGCGCCGATCCAAGCCGACTTGGGGGAGTCGGTGTGCTTGGCAGGCACTGACATGGTCACCAGATACCCCTTGGGCCTGAGCTCCGCGGCCAGCTCCTTCATGAACTTGGTGAGGACCGTCCTGTCGGCCGGAGGCACGTTCTCGAAGTCGATGTTGACGCCGTCATAGCCACGTTGCGCGACGATCCTGGCGATGTTCTTCACCGCCGCGGCCCTTGCGGACTGCGAGTTCAGGAGCGCGCTCACCTCGGACTTGCTGAAGCTGGAGCCCGCCATGTTGTGCACCAGTGCCAGGTTCTTCAGGCCCTTGCTAGTTGCGATCTCCATGGCGTCGGCGAAGTGGCTTCCTGTGACTTTGCCGCTGCGGTCCACCGAATAGGAGAACGGAGCAATGGCTGTGAGTACGCTGGACTGTGCCTTCAGGACGTTATACGAAGACTTGTCGCCTGAGTAGTTCACGGTGTAGTAGCCGACGACGGCACGGCCGGAGCCTGACGCAGGGACGGACGAGCCCATGTTCACCAGCGACGACGCGACCCAACCGTACCCGCCGCTCGGCAGGCTAATCTGGAACCATGAACCCTTTTGCGCGATGAGCCTCACGGGTGTGTTCTGTGGCAGCACCTTCAGCACCGGGTAGTTCTCTCCCGGGCCGGTCCGAACATTAGCATTCTTTGCCAGAGCTGCGCTGCGGCCTGCGAGGTCTGCTATTACGTTCTTTTCTGTTTGGGGGGTGGGCTGTGTTGTGTTGATGCCAGGCGGCGAAGGCACCTGGGTGCCCTGGTTTCCAGTGCGCATACCCGACAGCGAGCTAGCCATGTACAAGAGGACGACGAGTGCTGTGACTGTTGCGTTAGGCTGCACCAGGCGCCCCTCCTTCCTGAGCGTTCGAGTCTGGTAATGCGTATGCCGCAGCGCAGCTAGACAGGGATTTCGACCTAGGCGTGATTCATCCTTCAAGCAAATAGATGGGCGAATGGGAGTACGTGGAATGCCGTCGGAATCGTGGTCCGCCGTGGGCTGCGGTGCAGGAAATCATGCACACGAGAAGAATAAGAACCGAATATCACGCTCTGTGGAGGAGTGCCCTTGACCTGCACCGTGAAGGTATTACGTTCGCCCGGCAGCAGGCTGCCACAATACATGAGTCCTGATAGCGCAGGCGCCGACATCACGGCGTGCCTGGAACGCGACGTGGTTATAGGTGTAGGGGAGCGGAAGCTCATACCCACGGGGATCCGCTTGGAGATCCCCAGGGGATACGAGGGGCAAGTTAGGCCCAGGAGCGGGCTGGCACTGAAGCATGGAGTGACGGTGCTGAACGCTCCTGGTACCATCGATTCAGACTACCGAGGCGAGGTCAGCGTAATCCTGGTGAACCATGGGAAGGAGCCTTTCACTGTAAGGCACGGCGACCGCATCGCGCAGCTCGTGATCGCCCCTGTGGTGCAGGCGCGCTTCGTGGCCGCCGATAGCCTGAGCGACACAGAGAGGGGGCAGTGCGGCTTCGGCAGCACTGGCACAGGCTGCGAGGGGGAGAAAGACCGTGGCTGACATGGTGAGCGAACGGGTGAAGGAACTCGCTGCCCAGATCGAGCAGATGCGCAGCGAGCTGCGGCGTTCGGTGATGGAAGAGGGCACCCTGAAACCTTCTGAGTCGACGTATTCCATATCTGAAAGGCTCGATCGCCTCATTGTCGAGTACATTCGCCTGAGGGATCAGCTTTCCCAGTAAAGGGCAGCTTGGTTGTATTATCTCCGTCTCCAGGGGGAAGATAACTCAGCGGCATCCGCGCAACGCTGAGCGATTTCAACGGAGGTGGAGTTATGTCGAAGGTTGTGGGCACTTTCTCTAGCAGAGACTCCGCACAGGCATGCATCGACGAGCTGAGGAGCGAGGGCTTCTCGTCGTCGAAAGTGTCGGTTGTGGCGCGGGACGATTCAGGACGGGGAGGCGGCGGTGGCGGTGAAGGCTCGAGAGATACGGGCATGGGCGGCGCTGCCACCGGAGGCCTGATAGGCGGCGCAGCGGGCCTGCTGGCGGGCATCGGCGCCCTGGCGATCCCGGGCCTCGGGCCCATCGTGGCGGCCGGCCCCATAGCTGCGACCCTCACCGGGGCAGTGGGCGGCGGCCTCATCGGCGGGCTGGTGGACATGGGGATCCCGGAGGACAGAAGCCAGTTCTATGAAGGACAGGTCCGTAGCGGCAAGGTCCTGGCCGTGGTGGACGCCCCGTCGGATAAGGTGGATAGGGCGGCGCAGATCATGCGAAGGCACGGCGCATCCCACGTGGAGACTCACTAGACCGCGAGACCGCGCACAGCGGCGAAGTGTGCGGCCGGCCCGTGGCGATAGGGCCGGTCGCTGTCATAGGGGAGAGTTTGTCGGAATCGTCTGAAATGGCGTATCGTCAGTATCATCGGCGGGAGGAAGCTTTTCATGGCATCGATCAGGGTGGCTGTTACAGGGGCGGCTGGCAGGATGGGACGAGAGGTGGTCCGCGCCGTGTCGGGCGCCTCCGATATGCAGCTGGTTGCAGCAGTTGATACCAAGGAAGCTGGAGACTCTGGAGTGCTGGCGGGTGTTGGCGCCAACGGAGTGAAGGTGGTTACTGATCTTGCGGCGACGTTGACGGACTCCGGTCCGGACGTGCTCGTGGACTTCACTGTGGCCCGGGCGGCATACGAGAACGTTTCAACTGCCATCGCCCACGGTGTCAGATTCGTGGTTGGCACGTCGGGCATGAGTAACGAGGCCGTGGCTGAGCTGGTGCGGCGGGCCGAGGGCGCCGGGATCGGAGGGGCCATCGTGCCCAACTTCGCCCTGGGCGCTGTCCTCATGATGAGGTTCGCCAGGGCGGCGGCGAGGTACTTTCCGGCATGCGAGATCATCGAGCTGCATCACGACGGCAAGGTGGACTTCCCTTCCGGAACGGCGAAAGCCACCGCCCATGAGGTAGCTTCGGGCCGTGGAGACTCGGTGGGCAAGGGACACGACGGCCGCGGAACGTACGTTGAGGGGGTGCCTGTCCACTCCGTGAGGCTACCGGGACTGGTGGCGCACCAGGAGGTGATCTTCGGCGGGCCCGGCCAGACCCTCACCATCAGGCATGACTCCATGGGCAGGGACTCCTTCATGCCCGGGGTGCTGCTGGCGGTAAGGAAGGTCATGACCCTCAACCACGTGGTGCTTGGACTTGATCCTCTGCTAGACTAGGGGCAAGAAGGCTGGGCGCGGCGGGCCGCGCGGGCGGGTGAGCTGGCGGGCTTGGCCCGCCCGGCGAAACGGCCTGGGATGGTGGGGGCCGGTGCGGCCTGCGGCCAGGCTGGCTAGCCTGGGACAGCCTGGTTGAGCCGGTACCTTCTCATGACGTGGGCATATACTGCCATCAGCAATGCCATGATGGAGGTGCCCCTCATGAGCCTCAAAGGCAGAACCATCGGAATCGCGCTTACGGGATCGCACTGCACCATTCCGGAAGTGTTGCCTGTCATAGAAGAGATGGTTGCGGCGGGGGCCATAGTCACCCCTATAATATCTCATTCGGTGGCGACGACGGACACGCGGTTTGGCAGGGCCGACGACGTCCGCGAGCGCCTGGAGAGGATAACCGGAACCTGGGCCATCGACACCATTGCCAAGGCGGAGCCAGTCGGCCCAAAGCGCATGTTCGATTGCCTTGCGATAGCTCCGTGCACGGGGAACACCCTGTCCAAATTGGCGCTGGGAATCTCCGACACCCCGGTGACCATGGCTGCCAAGGCCCAGCTGAGGAACGGCCGGCCGGTGGTGATAGGGATCTCCACCAATGATGGCCTGTCCGGTTCGGCCAGGAACATCGCCACGTTGCTGTGCAGGAAGAACGTGTATTTCGTGCCCTTCGGCCAGGACGACCCCGTGGGCAAGCCCACGTCGCTGGTGTTTAGGGTGTCGGACCTGGAGAAAGCCATAGAAGAGGCGCTCGACGGTCGGCAGATGCAGCCGATCCTCGTTGAACGCTGGAAGCGTTGAGCGCTGATTGGAGGGATCGGGTTCATGAACGTAGCGGTGGTTGGAGCCACTGGAGCAGTGGGACGTGAGATAACGTCCGCAGTATTCCGGCTGGGCCTTAAGATCGACAGGCTCGTCTTGATGTCGTCGGAGCGTTCCGCAGGGAAGATAGTGGACACGCCCATCGGGGAAGTTGCGGTGGAACTTGCGGAGCCCAAGCGCTTCGAGGGCATGGACGTGGTCTTCTTCGCGGCGGGCGCCGCCGTCAGCCGCGAGCTGGCGCCACAGGCCGTGGCGAAAGGCGCGGTGGTCATAGACAACTCCAGCGCCTTCAGGATGGATCCCAACGTTCCCCTGGTGGTGCCGGAGATCAACATTGACGCTGTGAAGCCTGGGCCTGGGATAATCGCCAATCCCAACTGCTCCACAATCATCGCCCTGATGCCGGTGGCACCCATACATCGCAGGTGGGGCGTGAAGAGGATGATCGTGTCCACCTACCAGGCGGTGTCGGGGGCCGGCTGGGCAGCGATGCAGGCCCTCACTGAGGAGACGAAGGCAGCGTTGGAGGGCGCGGAGGTGGTTCCCACGGTGATCCCATACAAGGCCGCGGAAGTGCACCACCAGATAGCCTTCAACGTGGTGCCCCACGTGGACGTTTTCCTGCCTGACGGCTACACCAAGGAAGAGCACAAGATGGTGGACGAGTGCAGGAAGATCCTGAACGAACCTGACCTCAAGATCAGCGCGACGACGGTGCGTGTGCCTGTTTACAGGTCGCACTCGGAGTCCATCAACATCGAGACCAGCGAGCACGCTCCCTTGGATGAGGTCAGAGCCCTACTGGAGCAGTCGCCCGGAGTGAAGGTGGTTGACGACCCCGGACGCTTCCGATACCCCATGCCGCTGGAGGCGTCGGGTACCGACGACGTTTACGTCGGAAGGCTACGCGTGGATCCCAGCTCCCCTAACTCCATGTGGCTCTGGGTTGTCGGCGACCAGCTGCTGAAGGGAGCGGCCACCAACGCGGTGCAGATCGCGCTGGGACTGTTCGGTTAGGAGGCGTCAGCATGGGAATCATCGTTCAGAAGTTCGGCGGAACATCGGTGGCCACCCCTGAGGGAAGGGAGCACTTGGTTCAAAAGGTGACGAAGGCGGCTGAGAACGCCAGCGTGGTGGTGGTGGTCTCCGCCATGGGCAGGTGCCCTGCACCGTACGCAACGGACACGCTCCTGGGCCTCGTGCCGTGCGAGGGCAGCGCGGACGCCAGGGAGCTGGATGCCATAGCCGCCTGCGGGGAGATCATATCTGCCGTGGTGGTGACGGTGGCGCTGCGCAAGGCCGGGCTGAACGCGGAGTCGCTCACCGGAGCCCAGGCCGGGATCATCACCGACGACTGTCACGGGCAGGCCCGGATACTGCATATCGACACGAAGAGGCTGAAGAACAACATCGAGGCCGGCAAGATCTCCGTGGTGGCGGGCTTTCAGGGGGTCAACTCCAAGGGAGACGTCACCACGCTGGGACGCGGCGGCAGCGACACCACGGCCGCGGCCCTGGGCGCTGCGTTAGGCGCCGACCTCGTGGAGATATACACGGACGTGCAGGGCGTGATGAGCGCGGACCCGAGCATCGTCCCTGAGGCCAGGTGGCAGGACAGGATGACGTACACTGAAGTCATCGAGATGGCAAACCTGGGAGCCAAGGTGGTGCACCTGCAGGCGGTGGAGATAGCCATGCACTCCAGGATCCCGCTGGCCATCAGGAGCACCTTCAGCGATGAGCCGGGCACGCTCATCACCGATCTCGCCGGCGCCGGAGCCCCCTTCGCGCCGCCGAAGCCAGTGACGGCCGTGGCCACCACCGCCGGGAGGGCGCAGGTGGTTGTGCCCGCCCACGACCTGGGCGTATTCTCCGCCATGGCGCAGGCCGGCGTATCTGTGGACATGATCAACGTGTTCCCTGACAGGGCGGCCTTCATAGTGGCCATGCAGGATCTGCCCGTGGTCAAGAGGGTCCTTGACGAGCTGGGGCACGAGGCCAAGATAGTGGAAGGGTGCGCCAAGGTGTCCATCGTGGGCGAGGGAATGCGCGGCATCCCCGGGATCATGGCCAAGCTGGCCGAGGCATTGGCCAGGGCGGGAGTGGATATCTTGCAGACTTCGGACTCGCACTACTCCATCTCCTGCCTGGTGCCGGAGAACGAACTGGAGACTGCAGCCAGGGCACTGCATGCTCAATTCGGCCTAGGAGGTATGTGAAATGAGGTTTGACGGCAGACTGGCAAGGGTCATCACGGCGATGATCACGCCGTTCGCGCCCGACCTGTCAGTGGATTACGCCGAGGCGCGTCGGCTGGCCAGACACCTGGTGAACAGCGGATCCGACGGCCTTGTGGTGTGCGGGACAACAGGAGAATCGCCCACCCTGAGCGACAGCGAGAAGCTTCGGCTGTTTGAGGCCGTTCTTGATGAGGTGGGAGACGATGCTCTGGTGGTGGCTGGCACAGGGTCCAACAACACGCTGCACACCCTGGAGCTGACGCAGGCTGCGGCGAGGCTTGGTGTGCACGGCGCCATGCTGGTTACTCCGTACTACAACAAGCCGCCGCAGGAGGGCCTGTACCGGCATTTCGCCGCGGTGGCCGACAAGGTGGATCTTCCGCTCCTGATCTACAACGTGCCTGGCAGAACCGGATGCAACCTGCTTCCAGATACCCTGGCCAGGCTGGCGAAGGATTACCCCAACGTGGTGGCTGTGAAGGAGGCTTCCGGCCTGTTAGACCAGGTGGCCGAGATAAGAACCAGATGCGGGCCGGGATTTGTGATATACTCAGGAGATGATAATCTTACGCTTCCCATCATGTCGGTGGGAGGCGACGGTATAGTCAGTGTGGCGTCGCATATCGCTGGCGACGAGATACAGAGCATGATCCGGGCGTTCTTGGCGGGTGACGTCGCTAGGGCCGCTGCGCTCCACCGGCGGCTGTTGCCGCTGTTCAAGGTGATGTTCGTCACCACCAACCCCGTGCCGGTGAAGGCGGCTGTGGCGATGAGGGGGTTCAACGTGGGCGGCCTGAGGCCCCCGCTGGTGGAGGCAACCGAGGCGGAGAAGGCCCGCATACGTGAGGTAATGGAGAGCCTAGATCTGCTGTAATCTGGGCTTTGGATTTGGGAACGGGCCGCCGGTGGTCATGCCCTCGTGTCGAGCGCGGGGAGGGTGCCGGCGGCAGCAGTGATGCAATACATGTGGAGGTGTAATAGTCCATAGCAAATAGTAGACCTGAGGCGCCGGTCCGCCTGATACCCTTGGGGGGATTAGGCGAGATCGGCAAGAACATGATGGTCGTCGAGTACGACGACGACATCCTGGTGATCGACGCCGGGCTTATGTTCCCCGAAGATGACATGTTCGGGGTTGACCTGGTCATACCCGATTTCACCTACCTGGAGGAGAACCGCCATAGGATCCGGGCAGTGCTCTTGACGCACGGCCATGAGGACCATATAGGTGCGCTACCCTACCTCCTCAAGAGGGTGGGCGAGGTTCCGGTGTACGGCACCAGGCTCACGCTGGCCATGGTGGAGCTGAGGATGAGGGAGCACGGCATGAGGTTCGACCGGTGCGCCAACGTGGTGAGCGCTGGCGATGTGGTGAACTTCAAGTCTATGAGCGCGGAGTTCATCCACGTCAGCCACTCCATATCCGACTGCCTGGCTCTGGCCATCACCACACCGGCAGGGATCATAATCCACACCGCAGACTTCAAGTTTGACCAGACCCCTGTGGACGGCAGGGTGATGGACTTGAGGCGCTTCGCCGACTTGGGTGCCAGGGGAGTGCTGGTGATGATGTCGGACTCCACCAACGCTGACACGCCAGGCTACACCCTGAGTGAGCGGGTGGTTGGGGAGCTGTTCAGGGACGCGTTCCGCGACGCCCCGGGAAGGGTGTTCGTCACCACCTTCGCGTCGCATATTGAGCGCATACAGCAAGTGCTCACCGCCGCCGAGATCACCGGAAGGCGCGTGGCGATTGTGGGCAGGAGCATGGAGAACAACGTCAGCCTTGCGCTTTCGTTGGGGTACCTCTCGTGTGACGACGGCCTCCTGGTGGAGGTGGAGGATCTGGACAGCCTGCCCGCGGACCAGGTGGTGATCCTCACCACCGGAAGCCAGGGGGAGCCCATGTCGGCGCTGACCAGGATGGCCCGGTCTGACCACCGGAAGATCTCCATCGTGCCGGGCGACACGGTGATCATCTCCGCCAGCGCGGTGCCGGGGAACGAGAAGATGATCTCGTCCACGATCAACCGACTGTTCAAACAGGGGGCTGACGTGAAGTACGAGGCGTTCTCCGGCTTTCACGTGTCGGGGCACGCAAGCCAGGAGGAGCTCAAGCTCATGCTGAACGTCGTCAAGCCCAAGTACTTCGTTCCCGTGCACGGCGAGTATCGTCACCTGGTGAAGCACGCGCGCCTCGCTCAGGAACTGGGCATCCCCAGGGAAAACATATTCCTGCCGGAGCTCGGCGACGTGCTGGAGCTCAGCGACGACCGGGTCGAGATAGTGGGCAGAGTGCCCGCAGGGCACCTCCTCGTGGATGGCTTGAGCGTGGGCACCGTGGGCAACGTGGTGCTCCGCGACCGCAAGCTCCTCGCCGAAGACGGCATCGTCATGGTGGTCGTGGCGGCGGACAGGGGCAGGAGCATGGTGGTGGGCGGCCCGGAGGTTGTGTCCAGGGGCTTCGTGTACCTGAAGGAGAGCGAGGAGTTCATCGAGGAGATCCGGAAGGTGGCGGCCTCTGTGGCGGAGAGGCACCAGGAGGAAGGCAGTCTCGACATACAGAGCCTCAAGGACGGGCTGCGCCATTCGGTCTCGTCGTACATCTACGACCGGACGGGCACGCGCCCCATGGTCATCCCTGTCACTGTCGACGTATAGCTCGGCGTCTGTAGCCCAAATACTAACCTCACGCGAAGTGTGGACACGACTGTGGAGGTGTGGTATTTGAGCGAGGAAGGTACCGAGCAGGTGGAGGGGGGAAGCGCCCAGGTGGGTGCGGCCATCCGTGAGCTGGGACAGGTGGAGCCGGCACCGGCGCCGTCAAGCAACGTCCACGTATTGAGCATCATCGGCCAGATCGAGGGGCACACGGTGCTCCCGCCGCAGAACAAGACCACCAAGTACGAGCACGTGATGCCGCAGCTGGTGGCTATAGAACAGAATCCGTCTATTGAGGGCCTGCTTCTCCTGTTGAACACCGTGGGCGGTGACGTAGAGGCGGGCCTGGCCATTTCTGAGCTGCTTGCGGGGATGACGAAGCCGTCGGTCAGCATAGTGCTGGGGGGCGGGCACTCGATTGCGGTTCCGATCGCGGTTAGCTGCAGCTACTCGCTGATCGCGCCCACCGCCACCATGACGATCCACCCGCTGAGGCTCGCCGGGCAGCTGGTCATCGGCACTCAGCAGACCTACGAGTACCTCGAGCGCATGCAGGAGAGGGTCATCAAGTTCGTGGCGGAGCACTCCAGGTGTACGCCTGATGCCTTCAGGGAGCTGATGTTCAAGACCGGGGAGCTTCTGAGGGATGTAGGCACGGTGCTGGTGGGGGAGGCCGCGGTGAAGGCGGGGCTCATTGACGCGGTGGGTACGCTCTCGGACGGGCTGAAGAAGCTGAATGAGCTCATCTCGATCAGGAGGCGCATTGGGACGGGCTCGGCTGAGGCGGTGCACTGATGCTGTACACGGTGATGCCGATGGAAGTGGTGTTCGGTGCGGGGGTTGGTGCCGGGCCGGGCGCCGAATCAAGCGGGAAAGTGGCGGATGCGAACATCCCGGTTCAGGTGATGGTGGCCGGCATCGAGGTGCTGGGCTACGCGATGCCGGACGGTGGTGTGAGGGTGGAGAGGCTGCTCTCGACAGATCCAGCCCACTACCTCAGGCCGGATCTGTGCCCTGGCTGCACCGTGTACGGGGCGCAGCGCTGCCAGAGGGTCTGACGCACAGCATACCGCCGGTAACGGCAGCATAGGGTCGAATGACCGTATGTTGTCGTGCTCGGAGGTGTGCGATGATTGCCGCTATTTCGTTTATGGGCGGCATGGCCCTGTTCCTGATGTCCACGGTGACCCTGGCGAGGGCGATGGGCTTCGTCATCAGGGGGGCGGTCCGATCAAGGCTATACAGGGCTTCGGTGCCCACGGGGTTTGTGGTTGGCACCGCCGCCACCGCCGCCGTGCAGAGTTCCACGCTGGTCAGCGTTGTGTTGTTGAGCCTGGTGGAGGCGGGGGCGATGGAGATGGGGCCCGCCTTCGCCGCGGTGGTGGGGGCCAACGTGGGGACCACCGTCACGGCCGGGCTGGCGGGTTTGAGGCCTACGGTGCTGGGATGGGCGGCGCTAGCAGCGGGGCTGGTGGTGCTGGTGGCGGCGCATCGGCGCGGGGGCGGGAGCGAACGGCAGGCAAGGTACGATGGGCCGTTGCGACAGGCCATGACGGGCCTGGCGCTTTTCGCATTCTCCGGGACCGTGCTGGGGCTCGAAGTGATCGCCGAAAGCTCGGAGGTGGCGTTCGGGTCGCACAACGTCGGGAGGCTGTTGAGCCTTGCCAGTGCCAACACGTTGGCGGGGTTCGTGGGCGGAGCGGCGGTCACGGCCACCGTGCACAGCAGCAGCCTCGTGACGGTGATGCTGGTTAACCTGGTAAACCAGGGGGCGCTGCCCCTTGAGGCGGCGCTGGCCATGATGCTCGGAAGCAACGTTGGAACCTGCTTCACACCGCTTGCGGCATCCGTGCCGTCGGGGCGGAAGGCCAGAGCGCTGGCGGTGGCGAATACCATGTTTAACCTCGCTGGCTCGCTGGCGTTCCTGCCCGTGCTGGGGCCGTTTGCAGATTGGCTCAGGTCCTGGGTTCCGGCTCCTGGCATGCAGCTGGCTGCTGGACACATGGTCTTCAATGTGGCGACCGCCGCAGCTGTCCTGCCGTTCTGCCGCGCGGTGATGGCCATGTTCGGCGCAGGTAGCGCAGGTAGCCCAGGTAGCGCAGGCACCGCACGCCGCGCAGGCAGTAGACGTGGAAAGAAGGGTGCACATGACTACGCTTCAGGCCGCGGCCCTCGGCATAGTCCAGGGGCTCACAGAGTTTCTTCCGGTGTCGAGTTCAGGCCATCTGGTGCTGGCAGGGTGGGTTCTCGGGGTTGAAACGGGCCTCGACGTCGCCATCGGCGTGCATTTCGGAACGGCCCTGGCGGTGGTGGCGCTGTACTGGCGGGAGATAGTCGGCATCATCCGGGGTTTCGTCAGGGGAATCCTGCGACGCGACGGTAGCGCAAGGCTGGCGGGGTGTTTGGTGGTTACCAGCATCCCTGCTGCGCTGGTGGGGCTTCTGGCGGAGGACGTTGTCGATAGGGCGCTGGCGTCGCCTGCGTTCGTCGGCGTGGGCCTGCTCATCACAGGTGCGGTGCTGTGGAAGGTAGAAACGGGCAAGGGCAGGGCGCATGTGGGTGCGGGGCGCCTCGGATCAGGGGGCGGGGGAGCGCGCAGCGTTACCTACCCCCAGGCTGCGGTGGTGGGCATCGCTCAGGCCATCGCGGTGCTTCCCGGCATCTCCAGGTCGGGGCTGACCATCTCGGGGGCTCTGGCGGCAGGGCTGGGACGGGAGTTCGCGGCTGAATATTCTTTCATCGCGTCGCTGCCGGTGATCCTGGGCGGAGTGATCCTGTTTCCGTTCACGTCGGAGGGCGGATGGGCGAGTCTGGCGGCGCCGTCTATACTGGTGGCCGCGTTGTGTGCGGCAGTGTCGGGTGCCGTCGCCATGGTGGTCTTGAGAAGCCTCGTAAGGCGGGGCAAGCTTCGGTATTTCTCTTACTACGTCTGGGCTGTGGGGTTTGTCACTATCCTGGCGTGGGCTAGAGGAATGAGGTGAACGGGCTCGAATCATGAACTTACGGTGGTGAACTTCGTTGCCGACTGACACCAGAACCAGAAAACCGCAGCGTCCCGCCAGGGTGAAGGCGGCCCCCCGTCCGGAGCAGCCCATGGGCGGGCAGCTTGCCCTGGAGGTCTGGGGGATAGTCCTCCTGGCGTTGGCCGGGGTTTGCGTTATATCCCTGGCGCGCGGCCCCGAGGGGCGCCTGGGCGGCGCTTTGGCGTCTGCCCTGGTGAAGGCGTTGGGCAGGGGAGCTTACACAATGCCCGCGCTGTGGTGTCTGACAGGCCTCTTGATGCTCCTGAGGCGGACAGGCTATCTCGTCGGGGTGCGCCTTGTGGGCGTTCTAGCGGCTGGTCTGGCGCTGGTGATAGGGTTCGACATCGCGCTCCACCGCTCACTGGGCTCTCTGATGAGCTTCAGAGACTACCTGGCACATGCGCCGCACGACGCCGGCGGCGGTTGGGTGGGGGCCCTGGGGGCCTGGCTGCTGGTGAGGCTAGTGGGCGTCACGGGATCCGCCATCGTGCTTGTGGCCATGGGTGTCGCGGGGCTTTCGACGGCCACCAACGTGCCCGTCGTTGTGGCCGCATCGTTCGTTGTTCGGACCGTAGGGCGCGGCCTGGGGTTCGTGTTCCGCACCATCAGGGTCGCGTACGACGCCATGGTACTGTACCTGTTCGAGGTGGACGGCCAGGCGCGCGGCCGGGCTCAGGGCGCGCGGAAGGGCGACAGCGAGGCGGAGGCCGCGAAAGCCGCTAGCACGGCGAGAGCCAGGGCCCCGGCTGAGGCATGCGATGGGGAACCGGTCGTGGCCGGACGGCGCCGCGGCGGTGCGTCGCTTTCCGAGGGCGTTGGGGCGGACATAGGCGCCGGAAGCCGCGCGTCGGAGGCGGGCTTGCGGGGCCCGCAGGGCTCGCAGGTCCTGCCGGGCCAGGCGGCGAGGCCGGCCGGGTTCGACGCCTTGGGAGCTGACGGGTCTGAGGTAGGGCCTTCGACCGGCGAGGCGCGGGGCCGCGCGGGCCGCGCCGAGCTCGAGATGGATGTCGGCGCCGAGCGCGTCGCGAAGGGCGTGCAGTCCGGCAAGATGGAGCAGCTGAAGCTGATAGACGATTCCGCGTTCCGTGACCTGCCACCGCTGGCGCTTCTCAGGGCGCCGCTTCGGCGGCGGGGCAGGCGCGACCGTTCTTCCGCGGATGACCTCGCGAGTCTTCTCGAGGACACCCTGGCCAGCTTCGGAGTGGAGGCGAAGGTGGTGGGGGTGAGCCAGGGCCCTGTGGTAACCAGGTTCGAGGTGCAGCCCGGTGTAGGCGTGAAGGTCTCGAAGATTGTGAACCTTGCAGACGACATAGCGCTGGCGTTCGCGTCGTCGGGCGTTCGCATCGAGGCCCCCATACCGGGCAAGGCGGCGGTGGGCATTGAGGTGCCCGGCCACGACAGGGACCTGGTCTACTTGAGGGAGGTGCTGGAGTCGGAGGCGTTCCAGCGCTCCAGGTCCCGTCTTACAGTGGGACTGGGAAAAGATATCGCGGGCTCGTCCGTGGTGGGCGATTTGGGAAAGATGCTGCATCTGCTGGTGGCCGGGGCCACCGGGTCAGGCAAGAGCGTGTGCCTCAACTGCATCATCTGCAGCATCCTGTTTAAGGCCACCCCCGGCGAAGTGAGGTTCCTCATGATAGACCCCAAGCGCGTGGAGCTCTCGGTGTACGACGGGATCCCGCACCTTCTGGCGCCGGTGGTGACGGACCCCAAGAAGGCCGCGGGCTTCCTCAGGTGGGTCGTGGAGGAGATGGAGAGCAGGTACAAGCTATTCCAGCTGGTGGGGGCCAGGAACATCTCCCAGTACAGCGAGATGGTGAGGTCAGGCTCCATCGAGGCCTTCCTGGATGTCGAGGCCGAGGCGACGGGCAACGGAAACGGTGGCCTGCACGGCCCCGGCCAGGAGAGCGGGCAGGCCAACGGCGAGCTGGCCAAGGCCTTGCCGTATATTGTTGTCATTGTGGACGAGCTTGCGGACCTGATGATGGTGGCTCAGAACGAGGTGGAGGATTCCATCGCCAGACTGGCGTTCATGGCCAGGGCGGCAGGGATACATCTGATCCTGGCAACTCAGCGGCCGTCTGTGGACATAGTGACCGGAGTGATAAAGGCCAACATACCGTCGAGGATCGCCTTTGCGGTGTCGAGCCAGGTGGACTCCCGCATAATACTGGACTCGTCTGGGGCCGAGCGGCTGTTGGGAAAGGGCGACATGCTCTTCCACCCGATTGGCCTGCCAAAACCCATCAGGGTGCAGGGCGCCTTCATCTCCGATGAGGAAGTTGCGGCTTTGGTGGCCCACCTGAAAAACACCGGCGCACCGGTGTACGAGGCTGAGGACTTGTCGTGTTCATCGCAGCAATCTGAAGGGATAGCCGAGGACGACGAGCTGTTCGCGGACGCCGCGCGTCTGGTGGTGCAGTCGGGTGAGGCGTCCATATCCAAGGTGCAGAGACGGTTCAGGGTCGGGTACGCCAGGGCCGCCAGGCTCATCGACACCATGGAGGTGCTGGGCATCGTCGGGCCGTCTGAGGGCAGCAAGGCCAGGAAGGTGCTGGTGAACGAGGGGGAACTGGAGAGGATTCTGGAGGGCCGGGACTGACGGGAGCGGGAGGGGGCGAACGCTTTGAACGAGATAGGCGACCTGCTCAGGCGCACGAGGGAGGCTCAGGGGCTGACGCTGGAAGAGATCAGCGACATGACGAAGATCAGCGTTAGATACCTTGAAGCCATCGAGAGCGGTGACTACTCCGTCATACCTGCTAAGGTTTACGCCCAGGGGTTCATAAGGAACTACGCCAACGTGTTGGGGTTGGACGGGGCGGAGCTTTCGGCCAGGTTCGGCCGCACTGAACGTTCGCTGTACGCCGGAGCCCTGGACGATCTGGCCACCGCCCGCGTGGGCCGGATGCAGAGGGCCCAGGTGGAGAGGCGGGCCACCCGCATGAGGGTCCTGGTGCGGATCCTGGTGGCGTTGGTGGCCATACTCGCGGTGGCGGCAGCGGTGTACCTGGCAGGGAGGTCAGTTGGGTGGTTTCCGCAGCTGATGCCTTCCGCGTAAGGGGGAAAGCGCTTGCGTACCCTAACTGAGCTGATGGACGACTTGACGAGGCTGGACGGCCGGCGCTTCGACGAGACGGTGTTCGAGATCCTCCACAGAGGCGCAAGGTCCATTGAGAGGTTGCGTTCGTTTGCGGAGTCGGCTGAGCCCGCGCTCAAGGCGAAGATAGGTCAGTCGGTGGCGAGGCAGTGGACGAGGGTGCAGGAGCTGCTGGTGAACCTCGGCCCGGCGCCGCTGGCGTCGCAGGGGGCGCGGTGGGCGCTGGGTTTGGGACCGGCTCAGGCTATAGTGAGGCGCGCCCTGAAAGCCGCCGAGCAGGGGGAGTACGAGGTTGCGGCGTGCTTAGCGGCGGCTATAGAGGCCGGGGAAGCTGGCGGGCCTGGCGCGGCTGCAGGAGTCGGCGGGCCAGATGCAGCTGATCCGCTCGGCTACGACTATGCGGATCTCAGGGCGCGGCTGGCAATGGCATCGGGAAGGCCGGCGCAGGCCATGGAGGCACTTCGGACCTATCTGGTGCCCGGGCCGTGGTTGGCGCGGGCCCGGCCGCTGTACGCCAGGGCGGCGCTGGCGGCCGGGAGGTTCAGGGAGGCGTATCCTACCTTTGCCCAGGCCGCGCTGGAAGGGATGGTGCTGGGGTCGCAGTCAGCGGCGTTTGCAGACTGCATACACCGGACCGCAGTGGCAGGCAGGGTAGAGGGCTGGGAGGAGATGGCTGAGGCCTTCTGCGAGGTCGTGGAGGGCCTGGCTGCGCAGGTGGAGGAGGCGGTGCGCGCCGAGGCGGACCCGGACATGCGGGTGGCCGATGCTCTGGAAGCAGTGCGCCTTGCCGCGGCGGACATGGCCCAGAGCCAGGCTGTGTCACCGAGACAGGCCAGGGCGCTTCAGGGCGAGCTTGGCGCGCTTCTTGCGGAAGTGGCAGCCGCTGTAAAGGCAGCGGCTGAAGCTTTGAAGATCTTCGACGGCGCTGATGCCGAGACCCTCGCGGCGCGGGCCGGCATCGCCATTGAATCGCAGGGATACAGCGCGGTCGGGCCTGGAAAGTGGCTGCTGGCCGTCGAGGGCTTCGGCGCGGCTGATGCGGGGGATCCAGGTCAGGGGTTGGCGCAGCTTCCTGCCGGGGTGCTCCTGGCGGCTGCGCTGGGGCGGCTCGAGGTGTGCGCCTGCTGGGCCGATGGCTTCCAGGTGGTGTCGCTTTCGCTTCCGGATGCGCCCGGCACGCGGCCGTCGGATGAACGGTCGTCGGTGGAGCACGCGTCGAGGGAGCAGGCGCCTGCGGCGCCCGAACCCAGGGAAGTCCTGCGCATGTTGCGGGGCAAAGCCCCGGCCGTGGCCGCTGAGACCCTGATCCGCGAGGCCAGGGGTTACCTGGCGGCGCACGGCGCCGGTTTGGTGCGTATGGCCACCGAAACCATGAAAGCCATCGAAAAGGCGGCCCGAGAGGGCGACCTGAACGGCACCCTCACGGTGGCGGCGTCGTGGTTCGGGGCGGAGATCTCGGACCTGTCGGCAGGCGCCGAAGGCGAGGGCCTCGATGACGCCCGCGGAGAGGGCGGGGGTGGCTGCGAGGGAGCGGCACGGCCTGATGGCGCACATGGGGCCGCAGCTGGCGCAGGGGAACCCGGCCAGGACGCGGCGCGCGAGGCGGGAACATCCCAGTCGGAACAGGCGTATCGTACAGCACAGATGCTTATCGCAGCGGCGGCCGACGGCCAGCTGCCAGAGGTCCAGCTGGAGCTGATACCGTTTCTGTTGAACAAGGCCGTGACGGCCAGGCTGGAGCAGGGCACAGCCTCGGTCCTGGCAGCGCACAGGCTCAGGCCCGTCCTCTCGGCCATGGTGATTGAGTCCGGCAAGCGCGGCAAGCGCCGCCGTGAGCTCAGACCCGACGCATTGGAAAGCACAGCTGCTGCCGCAGGCGGCATGTGGGACGTCTCCAGGGTCAAAGTGGCGTTGGAAAGGCTCTGCAGTGTGGTGCTTGACGGGGCGAATCGCAGGATCACTGCAGATCCTGCTCTTGCGGGGATGGCATTCGTCTGCTCCGGGATGGCTTCGCACGACGCAGGTCAGCTCGCCGCCGGGAAAGCCCTGTTGCGGTTCAGCAGCGCCCTGCAGGCGGCGGAGTCGGGAGAGGCGGGCCGTCGCGGTGAGGCCGAAACGTTCGCGGAAATGGAGGAGGCCGCGCGAGACGCGTTCGACGCGCTGGCGGCGTTGGATGGTCTGCCGCGGTGAAGTGTAAGATGATACAGGGCTCGCCCCGCGTGCTGCCTGCGTCGGAGGTTGACATCCACGCTCTAGTGGAGCTGTTCAACGACGCGTTCAGCCGGTATTATGTAGAATTGAAGGTCACCGCGGAAAGCCTGTCCACACTTGTGTACCGTGAGGACATCGACACCGCCAGTTCGTGCGTCGCGCTGTTGGGGGAACTGCCCGTCGGCGTGGCTTTCCTGGCCGTGCGCGGCCAGCGCGGGTACATCTGCGGCATGGGAGTGCGCCAGGACCACCAGGGCAAGGGCATCGGGGACCTTCTGATGCGCGCCGTCCTGCACAACGCGTCAACGCTGAACCTGCGAGACGTGACGCTGGAGGTGGTGGACGCCAACTTCCGAGCCATACGGCTATACAGGAAGTTCGGCTTCGTTCGTTTCAGAGACGTCGGCGTGTTCCTTTGCGAGAGGAACCGAAGCGTCGCGCCGCCTGAGGGCGTGAGGATAGGAGCCGTCGGAGTGCGTTCCGTGGCCGGGCTGAGCAGAGCGTTCAACGAAATGTTGCCGGCATGGCAGAACCAGGTGGAGTCGATATTGAAGTTCCCGGCTCGTCTCGGGGCGCTGGTGGCTCACGCCGATGGTCAGGCCCTGGGCTACGTGGTCTACGGCATGGCAGGCGGAAACCTCATGGTGGTGGATTTCGCCGCATCGGGCCGCCTCAGTCCTGAGCGCAGGCGGCATGCGGCGTCCGCCCTGCTGGATCAGGCATGGCAGCGGGTGCAGCCGCCGAAAGGCAGGGCGTTCAACATCCCCCTTGGAGGGTACCAGGAACAGGCCATGCAGGATTGCGGCTACGAGCTTACGTTGAGGTTACAGGAGATGGTCCTTTGCTTAGAGTAGCGTTGAGCACTTTCTGGATGGTGTTCCTGGCGGAGCTGGGCGATAAGACCCAGCTCACCACCATGTTGCTGGTTTCGCAGGGCAAGTCGCCGATGGCGGTTCTCATAGGCGCGTCCCTCGCGCTGGTGCTGTCATCGGTGGTTGGAGTGATGGCAGGTGACCTGGTGGCTAAGTGCGTGCCGGAGCTCTGGATAAGGGTGGGCGCAGGCCTCGGTTTCGTCGTCATCGGTGTGCTGCTTCTGGCAGGCAAGTTCTGAACTCGCGGAAGTTTGCGGAGGCTTTGATAGCCCCATCTACCTTTTCAAGAGCTCACCGTGGCTTCTCATTCGGTACCACACGAGGTTTTCGGAGGTGTCGGCAGATGCATGTGCATCGCACGTTGCGCAGGTTGTTGGTTTGTGTCGCGCTCGTGGCGTGCCTTACTGTCGTGTTTGCATGCGGGGCATTGTCGGCGGCGCAGTATACGGCCGAAATGGCGGACCAGGACTGGGTCAATCGGTCTCAGCCGGGGATGGCGGATGAGATGGTCGCGAGACTGGAAGCGGCCACGCGAGAGACCCCTTCTGATGGAGAGCTGTTCTGGCGGCTATCCAGAGCGTACTGGTGGAAGGCCGCCCGATACACCACCGACAGAAACGCGAAGTTGCAGATCCTTGACAAGGCCAAGGCCGCTGCTGAGGAAGGGGTGCGACTGGCGCCTGGCAACGCTGATGCGCACTACTGGCACGCCGTATCCATAGCTCAGGCCGGTCAGATCCGGGGCGTGCTCCAGAGCCTGTTCATGGTGAGGCCCTGCAAGGAGGCGCTGGACAAGGCCCTGGCCATAGACCCGACTCATGCGTCAGCCCATTATCTCATGGCGGAGCTCTTGCACCAGGTGCCCGGTCCGCCCATCTCCATCGGCAACAAGACGAAGGCCGTGGAGGAGGCGCGCCTCGCGGTGAAGTATGATCCCGAGGAAACCTCCCACCACCTGGTGCTGGCCAAGTGCCTGGTGCAGACCAGGCAGTACCAGGAGGCCCGACAGGCGCTGGAGCACGTCCTCTCCATGAGCGGCAATCCAAACGACCCTGAAGGCACCCGCCTCGACAAGGAGGAGGCGGCGGAGCTGCTGGCGTCCATCAAAGGCAAGTAGCGGGCGCGGAAGCAGCCACAATACCAGTAACAGAGCAAGCGGTGCCAGAGCAAGTGGCAGCCGAGCGAGGAGCTCATGGCTGGCAAGCGAAAGCAAGTGGCACGAACGGAAACGCCAAGCATACGCACTACCGAACTACAGGTACTACAGTGAGGTGACACCGTATCAAGATCGCAGTCTGTTCCCTTGGGTGCTCCAAGAACCTGGTGGACACCGAGAACATGCTCGGCCTGCTTCAGGAGGCCGGGCACGTCATTGTGCCCGACGCCGCGGATGCCCAGGGTGTCTTGGTCAACACATGCGGCTTCATAGCCGACGCCGCCCAGGAGGCCGTCGACACTATACTTCACTATGCCGACCTGAAGAAGAGCGGCGATATCCGCGTCCTGGTGGTGGCTGGCTGCCTCGTCCAGAGGTACGGCAAGGACATCATGGAGGAGATCCCCGAAGTGGACGCCCTCGTCGGCACCGGGGACTACGGCAGGATCGTCGAAGTGTTCAGCCAGGTGGAGCAGGGAGGGTGCCCCGCCTGCATAGGCGACCCCGGCTGGCTGGCCCCCGAAGGCGGCGCCCGAGTGGTGAGCACGCCTCGGCACTTCGCCTACATAAAGGTATCGGAGGGCTGTTCCAATCGCTGCTCTTACTGCCTGATACCGTCGCTCCGTGGACCTCAGACTGACCGACCCATGGAAGCCATCGTTGCCGAGGCGCGCCGCCTTGCCGAGTCAGGCGTGGTTGAGGCCATCCTCGTCGCCCAGGACACCACCGCGTACGGCCGCGCCCTCTACGGAAGGCCCCGCCTGGCCGAGCTCCTACGCCACGTGGCCGCCGTCGAAGGCCTGAAGTGGGTGCGAGTGCTCTACACCTACCCGTCACTCATCGACGACGAGCTCATAGACGTGTTCGCCGAGAACCGCAAGGTGCTGCCGTACCTTGACATCCCCATGCAGCACGGCTCTGACCGGATACTCCGCGCCATGCGCCGTCGCATAACGAGGCAGGGCATGATCGACGTGTGTGCAAAGCTCAGGCGCCGCGTGCCGCGCCTGGTGATCCGCACATCCCTGATAGTAGGCTTCCCCGGGGAGACTGACCGCGACTTCTCCGACCTGCTCACCTTCATCGACGAAGTGAGGCCCGAGCGCGCTGGCGTTTTCGTGTTCTCCCCCGAGGAGGGCGCCGACGCAGCCACCTTCCCAGACCAGGTGCCTGCTGAACTCGCAGCCGAGCGGCGCGGCATCGCCATGCAGAGACTGGCCGCCATCAGCCGAAGCTTCGGCGAAAGCCGCATCGGCGCCGTGGAAACGGTGCTGGTGGACGGGATCTCCACAGAGTCCGAGCTGCTCTGCACCGCCAGATCGTACGCGGAGGCCCCCGACGTCGACGGCGTGATATACGTCGGCGACGCCACGCTGCGGCCGGGGCAGTTCGTGGATGTGCGCATCACCGACGCCGCCGATTACGATCTCGCAGCCGAGCCCGTTTGAGGAGGCCTCCAATGTGTTTCCGCTTCCACTGGAGGCTCGGTATGCTTGCCCGGCCCGGATGGAGGCGCCGACCCACCGGCGGATCGGATTTCAGCCACAACGACCGTAAACGTTAAGTGGACACGATAGAGCCCCCGCCGCGGATGGCAGATCCGGCATACGCGAAACGGAAAGGGGCGGCAACGCCGCCCCGTCATCCTTCGAGCTTCGCGATCCTTGCCGGGTCCTTGCCGCCCGGACGCTACATCATGGGAAGATGCCCCGCATCTTGATGGCCTCAGACACCCTGTTGATGGACAGCATGTATGCGCCGGTGCGCAGGCTGAGGTTGTGCTCCTTGGCGAAGTCCCACACTTCCTTGAACGCCTTCGACATGATGGCGTCCAGCCTCGTGTTGACCTCTTCCTCGGACCAGTAGAAATGCTGCAGGTTCTGGACCCACTCGAAGTAGGAGCAGGTGACGCCGCCGGCGTTGGCCAGGATGTCAGGCACGCAGATGACGCCCTTGGCCTCGAGGATCTTGTCGGCTCCCGCGGTGGTGGGGCCGTTGGCGCCTTCCACGATGTACTTCGCCTTGATGTTGGCCGCGTTCGCCTCGGTTATCTGGCCCTGCAGCGCGGCAGGTATCAACATCTCCACGTCGAGCTCCAAGAGCTCCGCGTTGGAGATCTTGCTGGCGCCGGGCTCGGAGTAGCCCTCGATCACCCTGTGCTCGTCCGCGTAGCGCACCAGGGCCGGGATGTTGAGGCCGGCAGGGTTGTACAGGCCGCCGGTGACGTCGCTGACGCCCACCACCTTCATGCCCATCTGGTAAGCGATCTCCGCCGCCACGGAGCCGACGTTGCCGAAGCCCTGAACGGCGCAGGTCATGCCCTCAGCGGACTTGCCCACCCTTGCGAGGAGCTCTCTGGCGGATACCATGACGCCTCTACCCGTGGCTTCCCGCCTGCCGAGGGATCCGCCGATGGGTATCGGCTTGCCGGTGACCACGCCTGGGCTGAAGGTATTGGTCAGCACAGAGTAGGCATCGTAGAACCAGCCCATCACCTCTGCGTTGGTTCCCATGTCCGGGGCGGGGATGTCCTTTTCAGGACCTATGATGGACTGGATGGCGTAGACGTAGCGCTTGGTGAGCCTCGCAAGCTCGTTCTTGGAAAGCTTGGTGGGGTCGACGCACACTCCGCCCTTGCCTCCGCCGTACGGGATGCCCACAACCGCGCACTTCCATGTCATCCAGGAAGCCAGAGCCTTCACCTCGTCCATACAGACGTCCAAGGCGAACCTTACGCCGCCTTTTGCCGGGCCGCGCGCCGTGGAGTGCTGACAGCGGTAACCCATAAAGACTTCAATCCTGCCGTCGTCCATCTGAACGGGGAGGGCGACTTCCAGAGTTCGCTCGGGTTCAGCGAGGATTTTGAAGATTCCGGGATCCAGCTTCAGGATCTCCGAGGCCTCGCGGAGACGAGCTAGCACTTGTTCGTACTGGCTGCCTGCCATTTCGATACCTCCAAACTGCAGTAATCGAGCTGTGAACGCAAGACATTGTTTCATTCGCCACAAAGATGTGTGCTCCTGCCTGTCGAGCGCCTTATTCTCCCTCGAACGTTCTCGAAAAGATGATGATGCCGGTGAAGGAGTTTCAGGCCATGCAGCGAAGATTAACACGTCAAGGAACCCTATTACCTCATTACCTCATCCGGGGAGGGATCGTGCTTATGAAGCGTGTTCTGGTGCTGATCCTAGCAGTGGCACTCGTCGCCGGGCTGACCGTTTCCGGCTCGACGCAGCGCCCGCCGAAGGTCGGAATCGTGTTCGACATCGGCGGTCTGGGCGATCAGTCGTTCAACGACTCAGCTTACGTCGGTCTCAAGAGGCTCGAGAAGGAACTGGGCGCGCAGATTACCTACATGGAATCGAAGACCCCCTCCGACTACGAGCCTAACCTGGCATCGCTGGCCCGCGAAGGCTACGATGTTGTATGGGGCATCGGCTTCCTGATGGCCGACGCCATCAAGAAGGTGGCCAGCCAGTTCCCTAACACCAGGTTCGGAATAATCGACTCCGAGTTCACTGATGAGGAGTACGCAGCCCTTGGGAACATCCTGGGCGTGGTCTACAAGGAGCATGAGGGTTCGTTCCTCGTGGGCGTGCTTGCCGCCCTCACTACCAAGACCGATAAGGTTGGCTTCGTCGGCGGAATGCAGTTCGCGGTCATCGAGAAGTTCGAGGCCGGCTTCAAGGCGGGTGTCTGGAAGACCAACCCGAACATCGATATACTGACGAACTACACCGGTTCCTTCGATGACCCCGCGAAGGGCAAGACCGTGGCCACGTCCATGTTCCGTCAGGGCGCTGACGTGGTGTTCCACGCCGCAGGTGCCACCGGCATCGGCGTCATCGAGGCCGCGGCCGAGCTGGGCAAGTGGGCCATCGGCGTCGACTCCAACCAGGCTCACCTTGCACCCAAGAACGTGCTGAACTCCATGATTAAGCGCGTGGACATTGGCGTGTTCGAGGGGACCAAGATGCTGCTCGAGCCGGACTTCAAGGCCCATACCATGGTGATGGGCATCGCCGAGGACGGCGTTGGCATGGTCACCGACCTGTCCAACAACGCTTCGCTCTCCGCCATCGCCAAGGCCCAGGAGTGGGCTGAGAAGATCAAGAGCGGCGAGTACGTGGTGCCTGAGACGCCCCCGGCGAAGGCTGCTGATCTGCAGTAGTTATGTTTCAAGGGGTTGACTAGGCATCGGCAAGTCGGGCGTCCCTCCTTCGGACGCTCGGCTTGCCGTTCTCGTGTGAAGACGGGAGAGGGCTTCCAGAGCCCTTGATATGGAGGGACAGTTATGGGGGAGAAAGCCCGAGGCGCCCCGGTGCTGGTCATGAAGGGGATCACCAAGCGGTTCCCCGGCGTTCTGGCCAACGACGGGATCGACTTCACCCTGCACAAGGGTGAGATCCACGCGCTGCTTGGGGAGAACGGGGCGGGCAAGTCGACGCTGATGAAGATCCTCTACGGTCTGTACGAAGCTGACGCAGGATCTATTGAGGTCAACGGGCAGCCCGTACGCATCGCCGAACCCAACGACGCCTTGCGCCTTGGCATAGGCATGGTTCACCAGCATTTCATGTTGATACCGCAGTTCACCGTGGCGGAGAACCTGGTGCTCGGCGCCGAGCCGCGCAGGGGGGGACTGTTCCTCGACATGAAGGAGGCCATCCGGAAGGTGGAGGAGGTATCCCAGGCATACGGCCTGGCCATGGACCCCACCGCGCGGGTTTCGGACATTTCCGTGGGAATGCAACAGCGCGTGGAGATCCTCAAGACCCTCCTGCGCGGCGCCGAGATCCTGGTGCTGGACGAGCCAACCGCTGTGCTCACGCCGCAGGAAGTGTTGGAGCTCTTCACCATAATGCGGAACCTCGCGGAGCGCGGAAAGTCGATAGTCTTCATCAGCCACAAGCTGAAAGAGGTCACCGCCATCTCAGACAGGGTGACGGTGATCCGCCGCGGCAGGGTTGTGGGGTCGCTTCCCACTGCCGAGACCACCGTTGACGAGCTGGCTAGCCTGATGGTGGGCCGAGCCGTGGAGCTGGTGGTGGAGAAGGGAGAAGCGAAGCCCGGTGAGGATGTGCTGGTCATAGATAACCTGCACGCCCTTGACGCCCGGCGGCTGCCGGCTGTGCGTGGCGTGAGCCTGAAGGTGCGCGGCGGTGAGATACTGGGGATCGCGGGAGTTGACGGCAACGGCCAATCGGAGCTGGTGGAAGTCATCACAGGCATGCGCAGGGCGACGTCGGGCAAGGTGCTTCTGAAAGGGATGGACGTGACCAACTGGACTCCCAGAAGGCTCACCGAGCGCGGCGTGGTCCACATTCCCGCTGACAGGCATCGCCACGGTCTGGTGCTGGACTTCACGGTGGCCGAGAACATGGTCCTGCAGACCTATTACAAGCCTCCGTTCAGCCGCGGGGCGGTTCTGGACTGGGACGCCATCCGCAAGACCGCCCGAGAGCTCATCGAGGAGTACGACGTGCGCACTCCCGGCGAGGATACCAGGGCGGGGTCGCTTTCCGGCGGAAACCAGCAGAAGGTGATCGTCGCCAGGGAGCTTTCGCGTGAGCCTGAGCTGGTGGTGGCGGCACAGCCCACCCGCGGTCTTGACGTGGGGGCCATCGAGTTCGTGCACCGCAGGCTGATAATGGCCCGGGATGAAGGGAAGGCAGTGCTGTTGGTCTCGCTGGAGCTGGACGAGATCATGGCCCTGGCAGACAGGATAGCCGTCATGTACGAAGGAAAGATTGTGGGAATTGTTGACCGCGACGAGGCCACCGAGGAGAAGCTGGGCCTGATGATGGCTGGAGCCTCCGTCGAGCCCGACGGCGGTCGTGCGGGGAGGGTCGGCTGATGAGCAGGAAGGCTGGATCTATACGCGTCCGTTCGGAGCTGGCAGTGCCGCTGATGGCCGTCGTGGTGGGCCTGCTTTTCGGGGCGCTGGCGATGATCCTCACAGGGACCAACCCCATCCGCGCGTACGCGGCGTTGATCCGGGGCTGCTTCGGTTCGCGGGCCGACCTGTCTGAGACCAGCGTGTATGTGACCCCGCTGATCTTCACCGGCCTGTCCATCGCGGTAGCATACAAGGCGGGTCTCTTCAACATAGGCGCCGAGGGCCAGCTCATCGTGGGAATGGTAGCGTCGGCCATAGTGGGTGTCGCCGGAGCCGGCCTGCCACGCATCATCCACCTGCCCCTGACGCTGGCGTCGGGGATGCTCGCCGGGGCGCTCTGGGCCTTCGTTCCCGGGATCCTCAAGGCCAAGTTCGGCGTGCACGAAGTGGTCAATAGCATCATGATGAACTACATCGCCCTGTACCTGTCACACTACCTGGTGACAGGCCCGATAAAGGATCCGAACATCGCGGCCCCTTACAGCCGCGAGATAGCCAATACCGCCAAGCTCACCCGCTTCTTCGGAGGATTCGGTAGCTCCTACCGGTTCAACAGCGGGCTGCTCATCGCCATCGCAGCGGCCCTCCTGGTGTACTACATCCTCTACAGGACCACACTGGGTTACGAGATTCGGGCGGTGGGCCATAACCCCGACGCGGCGAGGTACGCCGGCATAAGCGTCGCGAGGTCGGTGACGCTCTCGATGATGCTGGCCGGCGGCATGTCAGGGTTGGCCGGCGCCGTGCAGGTGTGTGGAATCCAGTACAAGTTCCTGGACCTCTTCGCCTTCGAAGGGTTCGGCTTCGACGGGATAGCTGTGGCCCTGGTGGCAAAGGGGCATCCTCTGGCGGTGCTGGGGTCTGCGTCGCTTTTCGGCATACTCCAGAGAGGGTCGCAGATGATGCAGGGCATAGCGCACGTGCCGAAGCAGGTGGCCGGCATCGTCCAGGCGGTGGTGGTCTTCATGGTGGCCGCCGAAGGCCTGATCGAAGGCTGGCTTCGCATTCCTGTACTCTCTAAGGCCTTCGGGCATCGCGCAGGAAAGGAGGAGGACGTGCGGTGACCTTCGACGCTGAGATGATCAAGTGGCTCATCATCGACCTTCTGGCCTCCACCGTGCCACTGGCCACCCCGTTGATCCTGGCCTCAACGGGCGGCGTGTTCAGCGAGAGGTCGGGCGTGGTCAACATCGGAATCGAGGGGATGATCCTCATCGGTTCGTTCATGGCCGTGCTCACCTCCTACTATACCCGCAATGCGTGGCTGGGGTTCTTCATGGGCGGCGTCTCTGGGGCCATCATCGCGTGGTTCCACGCCCTGGCCAGCATCAAGTACAAGGCCAACCAGACTGTGTCGGGCGTAGCGGTGAACATCATGGCCACGGCGCTCACCGGCTTCCTTCTCAAGGCGATCTTCGACAGGGCTGGGCAGACTGAAAGGGTCGTGAAGCTCGCCAAGTGGACGATACCGCTGATCAAGGACATACCCATCCTCGGGGAAGTGCTGGGCACCAACACGCCCCCGGTATACATCGCCTTCATCGTGGTGGTGTTAGCCCACATCATACTGTTCAAGACCGCCCTGGGCCTTCGGATCAGGGCATGCGGCGAGCATCCTGAAGCCGCCGACACCGCCGGCGTGAACGTGGCGCTCATCAGGTACGGCTGCGTGATGGCCAGCGGCTTCTTGGCCGGGCTCGCAGGCGGCACACTGTCGCTGGGGGAGCTATCGCTGTTCAAGGAGGGAATGAGCGCCGGCAAGGGCTTTATCTCGCTGGCAGCCGTGATATTCGGCAAGTGGACGCCTCTCGGCGCCATGGGCGCGTCGCTGTTGTTCGCTCTGGCCGACGCCATGCAACTGATCGCGCAGAACTGGGGGTTCACCGCGATCCCCCAGGAGTTCATGCTGATGTTCCCGTACGTGGTGACCATGGCGGCCCTGGCCGGCATCATCGGAAGGTCCACCGCCCCCGCCGCCAGCGGAAAGCCGTACGTCAGGCGAGGCGTGTAGCCGCGGCGGAGCGGGCCAGGCCGGCGTTGGTCGAGGAATTTCCGCCTTGGGGTGGTATTATTAGCTTATGGACATCATGAGCATGGACGTGGGAGAGGCTCGACGTCTGTTCGAGCAGCACGGACTGCCTGGCTACAGGGGAGAGCAGGTGCTGAGCTGGATCCACAGGCATGGGATTCGCGACTACTCCCAGATGACCAACTTGCCTGCTTACCTCAGGGACGAGCTACAGGGCATAGCTCCGCTGCGCCCTGCCAGCGTTGCCGCTGAAAGGCGTTCCGTCGACGGCACCATCAAGCTCCTCCTGGAGTACCCCGACGGCAACGCCGTGGAGACCGTCATCATGCGGCACGACTACGGCGTCAGCGTGTGCGTCTCAAGCCAGGTGGGGTGCGCCATGGGCTGCTCCTTCTGCGCCTCCGGGATAGGCGGCCTGGTACGCAACCTCACGCCCGGCGAGATGCTGGAGCAGGTGCTGGAGGCCTCCATTCAGTGCAGGTCCATGGGCGCCCCTAGGATCAGCTCCATAGTGGTGATGGGTTCAGGCGAGCCCATGCACAACTACGACAACGTGGTGAGATTCGTGCGCCTGGCCAACTGGAACAAGGGGCTGGGCATCGGATACCGGCACATCACCGTGTCCACCTGCGGCATCGTTCCTGGCATCCGGCGGCTGGCAGGGGAGGGCATCCCCATCACTCTGTCGGTGTCGCTGCACGCCCCTGATGACGAAACCAGGTCGCGGCTGATGCCGGTCAACAGGGTCTATCCAGTGGGCGAGCTCATCGCCGCCTGCCGTGATTACGCCGACGTCACGGGAAGGCGGGTTACGTACGAGTACGCGCTGGTTCGCTCGGTCAACGACAGCCCGAGGCACGCCCGGAAGCTGGTTGAGCTGATCGCAGGCAGCCTCTGCCACGTTAACCTTATCCCCGTCAACCCCGTGGAGGAAGCCGGCTTCGACAGGCCGGACCAGGCCACGGTCCAGGCCTTCGCCGACGTCCTCTCCAGGGCCGGCATCAGCACCACCATCAGGCGCGAGCTGGGAACGGACATCGAGGCCGCCTGCGGCCAGCTGAGGCGCAGGGTTCTCGGTGAGGAACGGGGGCGATCGCGCTGATTCGGCTGGGGGTGGCGTTGGCACGGGTGATCAGCGCTGTCGTATTGTACTGGTTTCTGTTCAAGGCGGCTGAGGCGGTAGCCAGGAACGTAGACAGAGCGGACGGGCCAGACGGCAAGAACGGCGGTGGGATGATGTGAAGGGCGTTATGGCGGCGTGTGCCAGCGATACAGGCCTTGTGCGGAAGCGCAACGAGGACTCATACTTCGTGGGCGGTTCGTGCATCGCCGTGGCCGACGGAATGGGCGGCCACAACGCAGGCGAGGTGGCGTCCAGCATCGCCATTGAGACCGTAGAGTCCAACACGGCGCTCCTGGAAACAGGCGAGATGGAGCCTGCCGAGTGCGTTCGGGAGGCGAATCTCCGTGTGCTCGAGGCTGCGTCCTCCGACAGCGCCCTCTCGGGCATGGGCACCACCCTCACCCTGGCGGTGTGGGACGATGCTGACATCAAGGTGGCACACGTTGGCGACTCCCGGGCCTACCTGGTAAGTGGGGGCACCATCCAGAGGCTCACCGACGACCACTCCGTCGTGGGCGAGATGGTTCGTTCCGGCGCCCTCACGCCTGACGAGGCCCACTCACACCCCGGCAGACACGCCATCACACGGGCCCTAGGCTTCGTCGAGGACCTCGAGGTGGACCAGGGCACCTGGGGTTTCGGCCCCGGCGATGTGGTGCTCCTGTGTACCGACGGGCTCCATGACGTGGTGTCAGACCAGGAGATCCTCGAGGCGGTGATGGCGAAGTCCGGCGACGGCCCGGAGGCCATCTGCGAGTTCCTCGTGGCGGTGGCCAAAGAGCGCGGTGGCCCCGATAACATCACGGTTGCGGCCGCCATGAGGCCATCATGAAGGTTCAAGCCAGGGAAGACGAGCGATCGCTGCTTGGCATCGTCATCCTGCTGGCGATCTCCTCTGGGATCGGGCTGTCCATCGGGCGCATAGGCAAGGTCGTGGGGGCGGACGCCGCATACACCTCCGGGGTTGCCCTGGCCTTCGTCCTGGTTCACCTGGCGTTCGTGTTCACGGGGTTTTCGGGTGACCAGACACTCCTGCCGATATGCGCGGCCATCACGGTGATGGGATACTCATCACTGCTCCGGCTCCGGCCTGACCTGGCCCTAAGGCAGCTGGGCTTCGTATGGCTAGGGTGTGCCGTGCTATTTGCCCTAGCGACGCTCACATCTCGACGGAGGCTGGTGGGCAAGGGCCTGTACATCCTCGCCGCCTCCATCGTGACGCTCGTTGCGACGCTGGCCGCCGGCGCTGAGCGGGGAGGGGCGCGGTCGTGGCTGCTCCTGGGGCCGCTTGGCTTTCAGGCTTCCGAGTTCGCAAAGATCGGGTGCGTTCTGGCGGGCGCGGCAGTGCTCGGGGCGGGAATGAGGGTCGATACCCCCGCTGACCAGCGCCAGTCTGTGATCGCGTTCGCGCGCAACCGCAGCGGAGGAGCCCTTCTTGCAGCCTGGGCGGCGGCGGTCCTCCTCACCGTGGCCCAGCGCGACCTGGGCAGCGCGATGGTGATGTTCATCGCCTGCGTGGCCACGCTCTACGTGGCCACAGGCGACAGGGCCGCAGTCGTGGGGAGCGCCCTTGCCGCAGGCCTGGGGGTCTGGGTGGCCTCGCGCTACTGGGACCACGTGTCCTTCAGGTTCGCCATCTGGTTGAACCCGTGGTCCGACCCGGCCGGTGCCGGCTACCAGACCATCCAGGCGCTCTACGCGTTCTCCGCCGGAGGGGTGCTGGGCAAGGGCTATGGGGTCGGGTCTCCCTGGGTGGTGCCTGCCGCAGCCACCGACATGTTGTTCGCCGCCATCGCGGAGGAGACCGGGCTTGCCGGCGCCCTCGGGATCATCGCGGCTTTCCTCCTCCTTGTGGGCAGGGGATATGCCGTTGCCATGCGGGCACGGTGGAGCGCCGGGCTGGTGGCGGCCGTGGCCTCAGCCAGCATGCTGGCGGTGCAGTTTTTCGTGATCGTGGCGGGCAATACCGGCGTGCTGCCGCTCACCGGCGTGACGCTGCCGTTTGCCAGCTACGGAGGGAGCTCCATGAGCGCAAGCATGGCTCTCCTGGGAATACTTATGGGATGCGCGGCTGCGCCCTGCCCCGAGCCTCTTGGGCTTCTAGGGCTTCCAGAGGAGGCCGCCGCATGAGGCGGAGGATCGGACGACTTGTGGCGGCGTGGATCGCAGGATGTGCGCTGCTCGCCCTGGCCACCACCTATCACATGATGATCGGCGGCGACAGGCTAGCCTCCGACCAAGCCAATCCCAGGGTTGCGCAGCTCAGAGGGGCCGTGCACAGAGGCTCCATCCTCACCAGCGACGGGCATCCCGTGGCCTCATCCCCGCTTGCCGGCGGAGCGCGACTGTGGCACGGGCCGGATTCCCTGGCCCCGGTGGTGGGCTACGTCATACCGGCCCTGGGGGTTTCGGGCCTAGAGTCCGCCTGCGACGGCTGGCTCAGCGGCCTGCGGTACGGCTTTCAGCGCACAGGGATCCTCAGCACGCTGACGGGAACTCCCGCCAGGGGCTACGACGTGGTGCTCACCGTCCACAGCCGGGTGCAGCAGGCGTGCGAGCGGGCCCTCGCAGGGCGACGCGGCGCCGCCGTGGTGCTTGACGCCGCCACCGGTGACATCCTGGCGGTGGCGTCCAGCCCGTGGGCGACCCCGGCCCAGATAGAGGCCGCCACCGACGCCGTGATGGCCAGGGAGGACTCGCCGCTTCTGTCCCGTGCGCTCAGCGGCGTGTATGTCCCGGGCTCCTGCATCAAGCCGGCCATCGCCGCGGCGGCCATCGACGAGGGGCTGCTTGACCCTGCGGCCGACTGGCTATGCCAGGGATGGATCAGGGCCGGAGGCACCGGCGTTACCGACGTGCCCGGCGGTCACGGCACGCTCTCGCTTGAGGGAGCGCTGGCGCTGTCGTGCAACACATTCTTCGTTGAGCTGGCGCTTTCGGCTGGCGCGCGCCTCAGGGCCCGCTTGGAGCGGATGGGTCTCGACTCCGGCATCGACCTGCAGCTTCCCACCGCCCGCGCCAGGCTGGGCGATGGCTGGCACACACCTGAGGGGCAGGCGCAAGCCGCCATAGGCCAGGGCGACATGCTGGTCACGCCGCTTCACATGGCGGCGCTCTATGCGGCCTTCGCCAACGGCGGAGTATTGGTGCGACCCAACCTCATCAGAAAGGTCACCGATGCGCACGGCCGCACCGTCAGGCAGTGGCGCCCAGATGCCGGCCACCGCGTCATTGGGCGCGATGCCGTCAGTGCCGTGGAGGTGGGGCTGTTGTCAGCCGTGGAATGGGGCACGGCGTCACTCGCGGCGAACCCAGGCCGCCAGGTGTTCGGCAAGACGGGCACAGCCGAGAACCCAGCCGGCGCGCCGCACGCCTGGTTCTGCGGCTACGTTCGCACCGCAGCCGGCACCGCCGCGCTGAGCATAGTCATAGAGAACGGCGGGTCAGGGGGAGCCGTGGCGGCGCCCCTGGCCAGAGATATAATCCAGTCCCTGCTTGCGTTCTACGAGGGGAGGTGAGGGCGTGGCTGAAAACCTATTGGGCGGAAGATACCAGCTGCTCGACGTCATCGGCGAGGGCGGCATGGCCACGGTCCGGAAGGCCCGCGACACTGCGCTGGGCAGGGTCGTGGCGGTGAAGGTGCTCAGGCCGCAGTACGCGTCTGACGCCGAGTTCCGTGAGAGGTTCCGGCGCGAGGCTCAAAGCGCAGCCGCTCTGTCTCACCCGAACATAGTGAACGTGTACGACGTTGGCCAACACGATGGAGCCAACTACATCGTGATGGAGCTCGTAGACGGAAGGCCCCTTTCCGAGATCATCGCCACAGAGGGCCGCATCAGTGTCGATCGGGCCATCGACTACGGCCTGGGCATCCTTGACGCTCTGGAGCACGCCCACGCCAACGGCGTGATCCATAGAGATATCAAGCCCCACAACATACTGATAACCCGCGACGGCCGGGTAAAGGTGGCCGACTTCGGCATTGCCCGGGCCGCATCGGCAAGCGCCCTCACCGAAACCGGCAAGGTGATGGGCACCGTGAACTACACATCGCCCGAGCAGGCCAGAGGAGATGCCGCCACCGCCCAGTCTGACCTCTACTCCACCGGCCTGGTGCTGTACGAGATGCTGTGCGGCAGGCCCCCGTTCCAGGGCGACACCCCCGTGTCGGTAGCCCTCAAGCACGTTCAGGAGGAGCCCACGCCGCTTTCTGACATCTGCCCGTCGGTTCCCCGCAATGTGGAGCGGGTCATCATGAAAGCCCTAATGAAGAAGCCTGACGACAGGTGGCGCACCGCCAGGGCGTTCAGGAACGCTCTGGCCGCGGCCAAGGGCGCCATCCCGCCAGGCGGAGTCCCGCACACGGCGCCTCCGGCCCCTCATGTCACGGGCGGAACGCCGAGGCCCTCGCCTCCGCCGTCCAGCGACCTCAACAGCACCAGGCCTTTCGAAGCAGGAGGGGAGCGCGACGTGCCAAGAACCGAACCACCAGATACCGGTCACAAGCCCAAGCCCAAGACCAAGCCCACGTCCGGGCCGAGAAGGAGGGCTTCAGTGTGGGCCGTCGTCGCCGTGCTGCTCGTGGCCCTGGCGGGCCTGGGTTTCGGTCTGTGGTCGGCGTTCCAGTCTTGGGTTCAGGTGGAGGAGGTAATGGTCCCTGACATGGTGGGGCTCACGGTGCCCGAAGCCGAGGCGGCCGCAAGGTCGCGCTCGCTGCAGCTTGACACCTCCGCCAGGCGCTACGACAACACCGTGGAGTACAACCGAATCATCAGCCAGGAACCCCCGGGCGGGTCGCGGCGGAAAGTCAACTCCGTGGTGCGCGTGGTGGTGAGCCTGGGCCCCGAGATGGCCGCAGTGCCCGACCTCTACAACCAGACCGCCAGGGAAGCCCAGCTGGCGCTGGAGAGCCTCGGCTTCGCCCTTGGCGAGCAGACCACTGACTATCACGAAGCCGTCACCGAAGGCAGGATCATAGCGCAGGACCCTGATGCCGGCGCCTATGTGGCGAAAGGCACGCCTGTCAGCGTCGTGCTCTCAGCGGGCCCTCCGCCGGCTCCGCCCGAGGTGCCGCTGGTGATCGGCCTCAGCGAGGACCGCGCGCGACAAGCGATCCTCGATGCCGGCCTGACCGTGGGCAACATCACCACCAGGGCCAGCATGATCTACGCCCCCGGGACGGTGGTGGACCAGAACCCCAGGCCCTACATCACCGTGGAGCCCGGCACCGCCGTCGACCTGGTGCTGGCCGAACATGCCGGAGGCGACATCTCCACCGCCACGCCCAGGCGTTTCGCCGTGACCTACCGCGTGGAGTACGGCCCTGACGTGCAGGAGATCGTCATCAAGGTCATCGACACCTTCGGCGAGCGCATCGCTTACGGGCCAGCGTCGCACCGCACCGGCGACCTGATATCGCAGATCGTCGAGGTTTACGGTTCCGGCAAGATCGAGGTATGGGTAGACGGCAACCTGATAAGGGTTGACGATGTGTGATCATGGGCGCTCGGATCAAAGCTAAGGTTGTCAGGATCGCAGGGGGGCTCTGCTGGGCAGACCCAGGAGACGGCCGCGAGCCCATCCAGTGCCTGGCCAGGGGAAAGGTTAAGAAGCGGGCCGAAGGCGTCATGGTGGGTGACGAGGTGATGGTGTCGCTTGCCGGCGACGACGCCACCGGCGTGCTGGAGGAGGTCCTGCCCAGGCGGAACCAGCTGGCCAGGCCGGCCGTGGCCAACTGCGACCAGGCCGTCGTCGTGTGCTCGGTTAGCCAGCCTTCGCCCAACGTCAGCCTCGTCGAGCGCATCCTGGTGCAGGCGCTGTACCAGGGGCTTCAGGCGTGCGTCGTCTTCACCAAGGCCGACCTGGCCCCTGAGAGCGACTACGCCCACCTGGTGGAGACTTACCGCGGCGCAGGGTTTACCACACTGGTGACATCCGCCCGAACCGGTCGGGGGGTGCCAGAGGTGCGAAAGGTGCTTCAGGGAGTCACCAGCGTGTTTGCGGGCCCGAGCGGTGCCGGCAAGTCAGCCCTCCTCAACGCCGTGCACCCCGGATACGGCCTGGTGGAGGGGGACGTGAGCCGAAAGATCGGCCGCGGGCGGCACACCACCAGGGAAGTGCGGCTCCTGCCGCTGGACGGCTCCGGCTACGTGGCCGACACCCCGGGCTTCTCCGTGCTTGACATCTCCACTATGGAGCTTCCTGAGCTGGCCCAGGTCTACCCCGACATCCGTCGCCACGCCGAGGGCTGCCGCTTCACCGGCTGCCTGCATCAAGCGGAGCCTGACTGCGCCGTGAAGAAGGCGGTGGAGGAGGGCCTCATCAACCCGGTCAGGTACGAGCACTACACGGTCCTCTTGGACGAGCTCAGGCAGATGCATCGCGACAGGTACAGGTGAGCCGTGCAGGTCGCCGCCGGAAAGGAGTGACGTGGCAATGAAGATCGCGCCGTCGATACTGTCGGCTGATTTCGCCGACCTTGCGGACAGCGCCGCCAGGGCGGAGGGCGCCGACATGCTGCACATCGACGTGATGGACGGCGTGTTCGTGCCCAATATTACCATAGGCCCCGGCGTCGTGGCGGCGCTGAGGAAGCGTTTCTCGCTGCCCTTCGACGTGCACCTGATGATAGTGAACCCCGAGCGTCACATATCCGCATTTGCCGAGGCTGGGGCTGACATCATCACCGTTCAGGTGGAGAGCACCCCTCACGTGCACAGGGCGGTCCAGATGGTGAAGCAGGCCGGCCTAAAGGCCGGTGTGTGCATAAACCCAGCCACCCCTGCGTGCATGGTGTCTGAACTGCTTGACATCGCAGACATGATCCTTATCATGACCGTGAACCCCGGCTTCGGCGGGCAGACGATGATCCCCTCCGCTCTTCGCAAGGTGGAGGAGGTGAGCCGGATGGTTCAGGCCTCCGGCCGCCAGATCGACATCGAGGTGGACGGCGGCATAAACGAGGCCACCATCGTCGACGCCGCCAGGGCAGGGGCCAACGTGTTCGTGGCCGGAAGCCACGTGTACGGGTCAAGCGACCCGGCCGCCGCGGTGAGGAGGCTGAGGGAGGCGGCACTGTCTGCCATCGCGTCCAGGTAGTTTCACACGGTTCCCATAGCCTGTATGCTATAATCATTCGTGCAGCTTACAGGCTATTTGCGAGAGGGGGACTGGCCTTGAGGCTACCGAACAATATGAGCGTCAGAATGGCTGCGGTATCCGCAGCCATTGTAGTTCTGCTGCTTTCGGCCGGTTTCACCGGATACCGTAAGCTGGGCGTGATGGAGCCCATGAAGCGGGCACTGTCCGAGATGGAGGAGGTCGAGGTCCAGGGCGTCAAGGGAGGCACCCGCATCAGGGTCAGCCTCAGCGGCGTCGACGACCTCGCCGCCACAGTCGCCAGGCTGGCGGAGGCGGCTTCATCAGGCGTGGCCGCCATAGGGGGCAGACAGGTGTGGCTCAGCATAGAGGAGCCCCGGGATCCGCTGCTTGCCAACGCCATGCGCCAGATGGATTTCTTCGTGCAGGAAGCGCTGGCCACCGGCATGTTCACGCATCTTCCCAGGGCGGCCTCGCAGATCAAGACGTTGAATGGGATCCAGCGCTGCGACGTTGGCATCGACGCAGACAACATCTATATATCCATGGCCAACGACGGGGTCGAGCTTCACCGCGTGGTGCCCAGGTCCGGCGCCCCTGCCACTGACGCGCATCCCAACGCGCATTCCAGGGAGGGGGTGCGCATATGGTGAAGGCCATACTGATGGGAGCGTGGTCGGGCGCGGTGCTGTTTTCGCTGGCCGTGGGCGCCGACGTCGGGCCCCTTCTGGCTGTGGGTGGCCTGGCCGTGCTGGTGGAGCTGCTAACAGGGGGCAGGCTCCTCGACAGAAAATTCACAATACTGAGCGGAAACAGCGATTCCGGCCGCGCGAAGGCCCTGTCCTTTGCCGACATCGGCGGGCAGCAGGTGGCCGTCAGGGAGCTGGTTGAGGCCCTTGAGTTCATCAAGAACGAGCGCAGCGCCGTGAGGATGGGGATCCGCCCGCTCCGCGGGATACTCCTTGCCGGCCCGCCCGGCACCGGAAAGACGCTTCTTGCGCGCGCGGCGGCCAGCTACACCCAGGCGGTGTTCCTGTCGGCCTCCGGCTCCGACTTCATCGAGATGTACGCCGGCGTGGGCGCCAAGCGCGTCCGAGACCTGTTCGCGTCGGCGCGGGCCGCCGCGGCCTCCCAGGGAAGCCGCACCGCGGTGATCTTCATCGACGAGATAGACGTCCTGGGCGCCGTCAGGGGCCGTCACGCCAGCCACATGGAGTACGACCAGACCCTAAACCAGCTCCTTGTGGAGATGGACGGCCTCAGCGCCGTCCGTGACGACGTGAGGGTGCTGGTGATCGCCGCCACCAATAGGGTGGACCTTCTCGACCCGGCACTTCTGAGGCCCGGCCGCTTCGACCGCATCGTGTCAGTGGACCTTCCGGACGCCCAGGGAAGGCTGGAGATACTACGCATCCACACGGCCCGAAAGCCTCTGGCGAACGACGTGGACCTTGCGAAAGTGGCCAGGGAGGCCTATGGGTTTTCCGGCGCGCACCTTGAGAGCCTGGCCAACGAGGCCGCCATATTGGCGCTGAGGGCCGGAAGAAACATCATCACCTCCGAGGATTTCTCCGAGGCCATGGAGAAAGTGATAATGGGCGAGCGCATCCAGCGCAAGCCCGACGATGAGCAGCTGATGCGCGTGGCCGTGCACGAGCTGGGCCACGCCGTGGTGTCGGAGGTACTAGAACCCGGGTCGGTGGCGTCAGTGACCGTCGCCGGCAGGGGAAAGGCCCTGGGATACGTCAGGCACTCGCCCAGGTCGGACCTGAGCCTCGAGACCAGAGGCCAGATCGAGAGGCGTATCTGCGTGCTGGTGGCAGGCGTAGTCAGCGAGCGGTTGATCCTGGGCGAGGGCAGCACTGGAGCCTCACAGGACATCTCTCAGGCCCTCGACGCCGCCAGGCTCATCGTGAAGTGCGGGCTGTCGGATGCTGGTATCGTCAGCGAGGACGACATGCCCAAGGAGAGATACCATGAGATCATCGCAGGCCTGGTGAAAGCAGGCCAGGAGCGGGCAGCGTCGATCATTTCGGCTCGCCGGGACCAGATCGTCCGGATGGCCGAGTTCCTGTGCAGGGAAGAGAGGATGGACGGCGAGAGCTTCAGGGCTGAGCTTTGCCAGGCTGCCTGAAGAGGGACGCCTGATGATAGCTGAGATCATATCAGTCGGCACGGAGCTGCTCTTGGGCCACGTGATCGACACGAATTCCGCATTCCTGAGCCGGCGTCTGGCCGGGCTGGGCATCTCCGTCTACAGGAAGACCGCTGTAGGCGACAACCTGGCCCGGCTTTCTCACTCCATACGGGAGGCCCTGGACAAGGCCGACGTGGTCATCATCACAGGCGGCATCGGCCCCACCGAGGACGACGTCACCAGGGAGGCCGCCTCAGCCGCCCTAGGGGTGGAGCTGGTGGAGGACGAGGGCGTGCTCGCCTCGCTCCGTGCCTTCTTCGCCGCCAGGGGCACGCCCATGCCCGAAAGCAACAGGAAGCAGGCCCTTCGCCCGCACCCGCACCAGGGCAGGCTGATACCGAACGAGGTGGGCACCGCCCCAGGGCTCCTGTTCGAGGTGGGCGGGAAGGTGGTCGTGTGCCTCCCCGGCGTGCCCAGGGAGATGGAGCTCATGGTGGAAAGGCACGTGGAGCCGTACCTCGCCCAGCTGGTTGCGGGGAACGAGGGCGGCGGCGTGATCCTCTCCCGGATCCTGAAGACCGTTGGCATCGGCGAGTCAGCCCTGGAGAGCCGCATCCTTGACCTTGCCCACGGCAGGACCAACCCCACCGTGGCCACGTACGCCGGTCGGTTCGAGTGCGAGGTGCGCGTCACCGCCAAGGCCCCCTCCAAGGACGAGGCCCTCGCCATGATAGACCAGGTGGAGGCGGAGATCCGGAGGCGTCTGGGCGCGCTGGTTTACGGCGTGGACGACGACGTCCTGGAGGGCGTCACAGGGTACCTGATGACGAAGGCCGGCGCCACCGTGGCCACAGCGGAGTCGTGCACCGGCGGTCTCATCGCGGGCGCCATCACCAGCATCGCAGGGAGCTCCAACTACTTCGAGAGGGGCTACGTCACGTACTCCAACGCGTCCAAAGTGGAGGAGCTGGGCGTCTACAGGGAGACCATTGAAAAGCACGGGGCTGTGAGCAGGCCCGTGGCCATCGCCATGGCCAGGGGGGCGGCGGCGCGCTCAGGCGCCAGGATAGGCCTGGCGGTCACCGGCATAGCCGGGCCCACAGGGGGCACGCCCAGTAAGCCAGTGGGCACCGTGCACATTGCCCTTTACGACGAGACGCACTGCACCGTCGTCAGCGCCAGGATGGGGTTCCCTGGAGACAGGACCTCCGTCAGGCTGCGGTCGACGAAGACATGCATTGACATGCTGCGCAGACACCTTCTGCAGCACTGGACCGTGGAAATCGCCTGTTCGGAGTCGAAAAGTCATCCCGCGGGATGACGAGGATTCTGAAGGATACTGCCGAGGCGTGATGAATAACCTCGTTGGAGGTAGGCTGCATGGGTATGCTCAGGGTATTCGCGGCGGTGCCGCTGTCCGTAGAGGTGAAGAGGAGCCTCGCGGCACCTCTGGCGCAGGCGCGGCTGCAGGCCCCTGACGTGAAGTGGGTGGACATCTCCAACGCTCACATAACCGTGAAGTTCTTCGGCGACACGGCCGAGGAGCGCATAGGGCGGCTGGCGCAGGCGCTGCAGGATGTGACCTCAGAGTTCCGCAGCTTCTCGGTGAGCGTGTGCGGGATCGGCGCCTTCCCGTCGCTTGACAGGCCGAGGGTCGTGTGGGCCGGCGTCCGGGAGGGCCGCGACGAGCTTTGCAGGCTGGCCCATGCGGTGCACGTAGCCACCTCCGAGGCGGGCTTCGCGCCTGAAGCTGGGCAGCCGTTTTCGCCCCACGTGACGCTTGGCAGGTTCAGAGGCCGCGAGCCCGGGGCGGCCGTGCCGCGCGTCCTTAAGGACTCGGCCACCCGGTGCTGGGGAACCCTGGGCGTCAATCAGGTGACGCTTTACTCGAGCACGCTGAGGCCGACGGGGCCGGTATACCGCGTCCTTTCTCAGGCCACCCTGAAACCGTGATCGAACATATGTGCGGGTGGTTATGTTATAATCAGTCTGACTGGCACATGGAAAGGAGCGAGAGGCCTTGAGCGACAAGCATAAGGCTCTGGAAGCGGCCTTGACCCAGATAGAGAAGGAGTTCGGCAAGGGCTCCATAATGCGCCTTGGCGACAGCGGCGGCACCAGGGTGGACGTGATACCCACCGGGGCGCTGTCGCTCGACCTCGCGTTGGGGGTGGGGGGCATCCCGCGGGGAAGGGTCACCGAGATCTACGGGCCCGAGTCCAGCGGCAAGACCACGGTTGCGCTTCACATGGTGGCGGAAGCGCAGAAGCTCGGCGGCATCGCGGCGTTCATCGACGCGGAGCACGCCCTTGACGCGAGTTACGCCAAGAGGCTGGGAGTGGATATCGACAACCTCCTGGTGTCGCAGCCCGACACCGGCGAGCAGGCGCTGGAGATCACCGAGGCTTTGGTGAGGAGCGGAGCAGTTGACATCGTGGTGGTTGACTCCGTGGCGGCGCTGGTGCCCCGATCGGAGATCGAGGGCGAGATGGGCGACTCCCACGTGGGCCTGCAGGCCAGGCTGATGAGCCAGGCGCTTCGCAAGCTCACCGGCGCTATCTCCAAGTCCAACTGCAGCGTGATATTTATCAACCAGATCCGCGAGAAGGTTGGCGTCATGTTCGGTAACCCGGAAGTGACGCCTGGTGGGCGGGCGCTGAAGTTCTATGCCTCGGTGAGGCTGGAGGTACGCAGGATCGAGACGTTGAAGCAGGGCTCGCAGAACGTGGGGAACCGAACCAGGGCGAAAGTGGTCAAGAACAAGCTTGCCCCGCCTTTCAAGGAAGCGGAGTTCGATATAATCTACGGTGAGGGCATATCCAAGGAGGGCTCGCTCTTGGACGTCGGTGAGCCCGCTGGCGTCGTGACGAGGACTGGAACGTGGTACTCGTACGGCGATCTCAGGCTTGGCCAGGGCAAGGAGAACGCCCGGCAGTTCCTGAAGAGTAACCCTGATCTAGCAGCTGAGATCGAGGCCAAGGTGCGCGAGGCCGTGGGCTTGAGCCCGGTGCCGCGCCAGGCTGAGGCTGCAGGCGCCGAAGCGGAGGCGGCGGCGGTGGCCGATAGGTCAAGCGGCAGGCCTGAGGCGGCGCCGAAGGGGCGGAGCTGACGTGGCGGGCAGGCGCTTTCCGCGGTCGAAGGCGGCGCGAAAGAGGGAAAGCGCCATCGCAGCGGCCGTAAGGCTCCTGGCGTACTCTTCCCGCACTGAACAGGAGATATCGGCCGCACTGCTCAGGAGGGGATACGAGCCCCGAGAGGTGGACGAGGCCGTATCCGAGATGAAGCGCCTGGGCTACGTCGACGACGAGAGCGCCGCCCAGCGCTGGGCTGAGAACGCCGCCGCCGACAGCCGATGGGGTGTGGCCGGAATAGCCCGCCGGCTGGCTGGTCGGGGGATCGATCCGGACCTGGCGCATCAGGCGGCGAAACGTGCATACGACGGCACGGGGAAAAGCGAATACGATGTAGCACTTGAGCTGGCCACGAAACGTGTCGGGGCCCGGTCGGAGAGCTCTCCGGAGGAGCGCGAGCGCGAGATGCGGCGCCTTGCAGGTTTTCTCCAGAGGCGCGGTTTCGGAGCCGAAACCATCGCTAGAGTGCTGAGAGAGCTGTTCTGAGCCGGGCTGGGTTCGCTTGACACTGATTCAGCGCTGCATGTACAATCGACACTGCAGAGCAGGGCTGCGGCCAGGCAGGCTTGCTCTTGATGCTATGTAGCGCAATAATCATGTTGCAGAGGAGGTGGATGGCATCAGTCCTATTGCAGCAACTCTGATTAGCGTCTTCACAGCCGCGATAGGTGTGTTGGCAGGTTACCTGATCCGCAAGTCCATCGCGGAAGCCAAGATATCCTCAGCAGAAGAAGAGGCAGCGCGCATACTAGAAGAAGCCCAGAAGCAGGCTGAAGCGAAGAAGCGCGAATCGCTGGTTGAGGCAAGAGAAGAAGTACACAAGATGCGCGCCGAGTTCGAGCGCGAGTTGCGGGAACGTCGCATCGAACTGCAGCGGATGGAAAGGCGCATACTTCAGAAAGAGGAATTACTCGATCGTAAGAGCGAACAACTGGAGAAGAAAGAGAACGCGCTGGAAAGGCGCGAGAGAGAGATAGAGAAGACTCAGGCCGAGGCGGAGTCGTTCTATCGACTGCAGAAGCTTGAACTCGAGAGGATCGGGGGGCTCACTGCAGAACAGGCCAGAGAACAGCTGTTGAGAGAGGCCGAGAAGGAGATCGTCCACGAACTGGCCCTGATGATCAAGGAACAGGAGCAGCAGGCCAGGGAGGAGTCGGACAGGCGGGCCCGTGAGATAATCACACAGGCGATACAGAGGTGCGCCGCGGACCACGTGACGGAGGCTACAGTGTCGGTGGTGGCGCTGCCCAACGACGAGATGAAGGGCAGGATAATCGGCCGGGAGGGCCGCAATATCCGCGCCCTCGAGACTCTCACAGGCATCGATCTGATAATCGACGATACTCCTGAAGCCGTTATCCTCTCAGGATTCGATCCCGTAAGGCGAGAGGTGGCCAGGATAGCCCTGGAACGCCTGATACAGGATGGCCGAATCCATCCTGCCCGCATCGAGGAGATGGTCGAGAGGGCCAAGAAGGAAGTCGATGCGGTGATCAGGGAAGAGGGAGAGAGGGCGGTATTCGAGGTGGGGATTCACGGAATGCATCCGGAACTCATCAAGCTCCTCGGCAGGCTGAAGTTCCGCACCAGCTACGGGCAGAACGTGCTGCAGCACTCGATAGAGGTGGCGCGTCTTGCAGGTTACATGGCCCAGGAGCTGGGGGCTGACGTGAACCTGGCCAAGCGTGGAGGCCTTCTCCACGACATCGGAAAGGCCATCGATCACGAGGTCGAGGGCCCGCACGTGACCATCGGGGCCGAAGTGGCCCGCAAGTACCGTGAATCGTCAGCGGTAGTGAACTGCATAGCATCTCACCATGGTGATGTTGAGCCAAAGAGCATCGAAGCCGCCCTCGTGCAGGCGGCTGACGCGGTGTCGGCAGCGCGGCCTGGCGCACGGCGCGAGACTCTGGAAACTTACATCAAGCGTCTCGAGAAACTCGAGGAGATCGCCGACTCCTTCGATGGAGTGGAGAAGGCGTACGCCATACAGGCCGGCCGCGAAGTGCGCATAATGGTGAAGCCTGAGAGGATCGACGACGCCACCGCCGTGAAGCTCGCCAGGGACATGGTGAAGCGCATCGAGCAGGAGCTGGAGTATCCCGGGCAGATAAAGGTCACGGTTATACGGGAGACCAGGGCCGTCGATTACGCCAAGTGATGGTGAGCATGGGCGAAGAGGTGCGCGTACTATGGATACACGGTACTCTGCCGATACCGGAGGAAAGAAGGTGACAGCGGTGACGGAGATGCGGCTGAGAGAGGCGGAAGGGTCGTCAGCCAGTATCGGGCTCCTGGTGTCGATACTGGTGCGTTACCCCGAGATCTGCACGATCTCGTACGTGCCCGAGTCCCGAACCTTAGATTTCTCGTTCATGGTCTCTCGCAGGGTCGAGCAGGAGGAGATAAAGGCCTTCGCGGACAGGGCGCTTTCCAGCATCCAGGTGTATCTCAGCCTCATCAGGGTGCAGGGAGAGCCTGAGCTCAGGATAACGGGTTCGTATGTGGGGAACATCACTCAGATACAGATCACCCGTGACGTGGCCACCCTCACCGCGGATGAGATATCGTTGTTGATCGGCCTGATCCTCCAGGGGTTCGGCGAGAACCTCATTTCCGATAGGTCGGATGATCTCGAAGAAGAGGATCTGATTGTACAGGAAGAGTTCATCGCCAACCTTCTTGCAGACCTGAAAGAGACCGTGCAGGACAAGAGGCTCATCGGGTTCCGCGAAGAAGGGCGCGTAGTCGTATTCAACAAGACAGCGTAGCCCGATGGCAGGATCGGCGTTGCCGGACTTGACGGGGCAGGATGCCGGAGGGCTCCTGCCCCATTTGTGCATCAGTACTGAGGAGGGGATCCATTGAGAGTCGCCATGTTCGGCGACGTGGTGGGGAGGCCCGGACGCCGGGCGGCCCTGCACTACGTGGCCCGACTTCGCGCGGATGACAGTGTTGCAAGACCTGACTTCGTCGTGCTGAACGGGGAGAACTCCGCAGGCGGAATAGGGATCACGCCCGCGGTGGCAGACGAGCTCCTGGCGGGAGGGGTGGACGTGGTGACCACCGGAAACCACGTGTGGGCCAAGAAGGAGATGGCCGACTACCTCCTGCGCCAGCACAGGGTGCTCAGGCCGTACAACTATCCGCCGGACGTGCCGGGCAGGGGCTGGTGTATTGTGAACGCCAACGGCTACAGGCTGGCGGTGCTGAACCTGCAGGGACGGACTTTCATGCATCCTATAGACTGTCCGTTCCGCGCCGCTGACAGGGCACTGGAGGAGATCGGCGATCAAGCGGACGCGGTGGTGGTGGAGTTCCATGCTGAGGCTACGTCCGAGAAACAGGCGCTGGCCATGTACCTTGACGGGCGTGTGGCGGCTGTGGTGGGGACCCACACCCACGTGCCCACTGCGGACGAGCGCGTGCTGCCGGGGGGAACGGCGAGGCTCACCGACCTGGGGATGTGTGGGCCGGTGGTCTCTGTGATAGGGATGGACGCGGATACAGTGATACCCAAGTTCATGACAGCGTTACCCAGCCGATTCAGCGTGGCTTCGGGCCCTGTGGCAGTGATGGGTGCGATTATCGAGATACATCACGCGACTGGGAAATGTCACTCCATATCTCGCATTATGGAGGAATACGACGATACCATTCGTTGACCCTCGTGCCAAGGAGTAGAAGGATTTTGCCACACAGCAGCTAATAATTCACACAGGGAGCACTCAAGCGATCGGCTAGCCAGGAGGATGTGAACATGGAGGTTCTAAAGGTCTCTGCCAAGTCGAACCCAAACTCAGTTGCTGGGGCCCTAGCAGGAGTTATGCGCGAGAGGGGTGCTGCTGAGGTCCAGGCTATCGGTGCAGGCGCCATTAACCAGGCGGTCAAGGCTGTTGCCATTGCGCGTGGTTTCGTAGCCCCGAGCGGCCTTGACCTGGTGTGCATTCCGGCTTTCGTCGACGTGGTCATCGACGGTGAGGAGAGAACTGCCATCAAACTCATCGTGCAGCCGAGGTAGGTGCAGCTGCCGGGCCGTACGAGCCGTGGATGCACTTCCCAGCAGGTAGCTGGGCGTGGCAGGTAGAATCCACTTTCAACGTTGGGAGGTGGAGCCGTAGCGGAGGAAGGGGAACCTTATGTGCGACGGCTATACTGCCACGCTTCGTCCTGCAACACAAGACGACATCGAGATCCTTGTGAAATGGGATGGTGATCCCGAACTCGCCTGGCTTATGGGGTGCAGCCACAGAACTCCGGAGGAGTCGCGTGCTCGTCTGTCCAAGCTCATCGGCGACAGGAACAGCGTGGTAATGTGCATCGTGGATCCAGATGGGCACGTGGTGGGCGATATTGTGCTCACTGAGATCGGATGGCGCAGGCGCGAGGCCGAGCTTTCGGTGAGGATCGGCGAACGCGAGAGCCGGGGTAAGGGCATCGGGCAACAGGCTGTCAGGCAGATGCTTGACTTCGCCTTCGGCAGACTGGGCCTGAACAGAGTCTACCTGAGGGTATGCGCTGATAACCTCAGGGCGATTCAGTGTTACCGAAAGTGCGGGTTCAAGCGCGAAGGCGCGGTGAAGCGCAAGCTTGCCGAGGGCCAAGAACCTCGCACCGTGGTGCTGATGACCGTAAGCCGCTTCGAACTGCTGTCAAAGGACGTTGCCTCATGATGCTTTCCTACCCACGAATTGGAGGGCGTAAGCCCTCTTTTTCTTTTGCACGTGAGTGTCAAGCCAGCGCGAAAGACCCGGCGCCTCGGCGCCGGCTACCGCCTTCAACTCCGGCACCCGGCCGGAGACGGGACGGAGCATTTCGTGTGTAAACGACCTATGGGTGGGTCGTTGTGGCCGAAAACCGACCCGCCGGTGGGTCGGCGCGACCGCTCCTCGGCGCCGCCCTGTCGCCGCACGCGTCACCGCCCGTGTGCCTGCCTGCGACGCCGTCCCCGTCCCCGTCCGTCCCCAGCCCCAGCCCCAGCCTTCGCCCCCGTTCCCGTCTACGCCCGCGTTCACGCCCCCGCGCTGTGCGGCCGTCACTCGATGCGGTGGCGGCTTGACGCTCGCCTTAAGAAGGCCACCGACCCATCCCTGGCCGACCCTGCCCGCTGTTTTTCTTGTGAAATACTCGCAACGCTTGCAGGAGAAGGCGCGACAGTATAGAAGCAATAGGCAAGTGGAGCGAAGTGGAGCAAAGTGGTGAGCCGCGGTGTTCATGGGCGAGTACCGGCATACCCTTGACGACAAGTACCGCCTGATCGTTCCCGCCAGGTTCAGAGACGAACTTGGAGGGCGCTTCGTGCTTACCAGAGGGCTAGACAGGTGTCTGTTCGGCTTTCCCATGGAGGAATGGAGAAGGCAGGAGCAGATGATCACGCAGCTTCCCATGACGATGGCTGACGGACGCGCTTTCTCAAGGATGTTCTTTTCCGGGGCCGCCGAGTGCGAGCTTGACAGGCAGGGAAGGACGGTCATCCCGGTACACCTCAGGGAATACGCCAACATCGACAAGGAGATCGTGATTATCGGTGTATCCTCGCGGTTCGAGGTCTGGTCGGCCCAGAACTGGGAGGAGTACATTGCTAGGGTGGCCGACTCCTACGAGGCCATCGCCGAGAAGCTGGTATCGCCGGCGTGAGGTGTGCAATGTCTTTCGAGCATGTGCCCGTGATGTTGAGCCAGGTCCTGGAGGCCCTCAACCCCAAGCCGGGGGAGGCCATCGTCGACTGCACCGTGGGGGGCGCGGGGCATTCCGTCCACATCGCTTCGCGCATCGGCCCTGACGGGATGCTGATCGGGATCGACCGCGACCCGGCGGCGCTCCGGAGCGCATCCGATAGGCTCTCGGATGCTCCATGCCGGGTGAGGCTGGTCAGGGGAAACTTCGCGGACCTCAGGGACATCCTGGCGCAGCTTGAGCAGGAGCACGGCTCCAGGATATCTCCGAATGGGTTTCTGTTCGATTTCGGAGTCAGTTCCCCTCAGCTGGACGAGGCGGAACGCGGCTTCACATACAGGGAAGACGCGCCCCTTGACATGCGGATGGATCCGAACCTCGCGGTCACGGCGGCGGATATCGTGAACACCGCCGGAGCGCGGGAGCTTGCGCGGATCATCCGAGATTACGGGGAGGAGCGCTGGGCCTCGAGGATAGCCAGGTTCATAGTGGACCGTAGGTCGAAGGCGGGGCCGATAACCACCACCGGGCAGCTGGTTTCGGTGATACTGGCTGCGGTGCCCGCGGCGGCGCGGCGAGAGGGGCCGCACCCGGCGCGAAGGACCTTTCAGGCGCTTCGGATAGCCGTCAATGACGAGCTGACCGCGGTGCGCAGGGGGCTTGAGGCGGCCGTGCAGCTGGCTGCGCCGGGCGGAAGGATAGTGGCGCTGTCCTACCACTCGCTGGAGGACAGGATCGTGAAAGAGGTGTTCAGACAGGGGATGAACCCCTGCACCTGCGATCCGTCGGCGCCTGCGTGCGTCTGCGGCAGGCGTCCCACCCTTGTCAGGGGGAGCCTCAGAGCGACAACGCCCACTGCCGAAGAGGTGGAAGCCAACCCGAGGGCAAGGAGTGCCAAGCTCAGGGCGGCAATCAGAGTTCTAGACATCCAGGAGGATGAATAGCATGGATTGCGCAAGCGTGCACACGGAGATCGGGCTCGCGTCGGCGCGGCGCAGAGGGACCAGGCCCATAAGGCTCATGGCCTCATGTGCGCTGGTGGCCTTCATGGTCATAGCTCTGCTTGGGGCGCACGTTGCGCTGAGAGCGGAGATAGTGGCAGCCAGCGCCAGGAAGGCGGCCGCCCAGGCCAGGCTGGAGCAGGCGATGAAGGCCTACGACAGGGCGTGCCTGGAACTGGCTCGCGCCACCTCGCTGGACAGGATAGAGGAGATAGCCAGGATGCGCCTGGGCATGGTTGAGCCCGACGCCATGGCGCTGGTGCTAGTGGACGGCATAGCCAGGCCGGCCGTCGCCGCATCGCCCGCACCCTCCGCGGCCGGCGCAGCCGCTGACGCCGGCAGGGCCGAGCAGCCGCCGGCCGTCTTGGCGGGACTGGCCGGAGTGGCCCAACAGCTGGTGGCCGCCGCAGTGTCCAACCTGGTCGCGGCGTGGTTCGCCAGCCCTCCGCCGCAGATCCCGTCTGTTCTCAGATGATGCACGGGCGCTTCATCTGATGGATGGAGGCCGGAGCGGTGACGTATGGCACGCTGTACCCCGATACGCGGCGGAGCAGGTTAGCCTACTCCCCGATGACCATCAAGAAACGGATCAAGGCCGTCGTGACTCTGCTCGCGGTGCTCGCCTTAGTGCTTGCCCTGCGCCTAGTATGGCTGCAGGGAATTCGTTTTTCCCACTACCGCCAGCTTGCCCTTGACCAGCGCATGCGCGCCGTGCAGGTGGACCCGAAGAGGGGGACCATATACGACCGGCGCATGCGTGAGCTTGCGGTGAGCATGAGCGCCGATTCGGTGTACGCCGTGCCGGCGGAGGTCAAGGACGCTCCGGCCGCAGCTAGGCAGCTGGCGCCCCTCCTGGAGATGACCGAGGGCGAGCTGATCCAGAAGCTTACCACAAACCAGTCCATAGTGTGGCTCAAGAGAAAGGTGCCGTATGATACGGCGCAATCCGTCAAGAGGATGGGCCTGGCAGGGGTGAACGTGGCCGAGAGCGGGCAGCGCTTCTATCCGAAGGACACCCTTGCGGCGCAGGTAATCGGCATCGCCGGCATCGACAACCAAGGCCTTGAGGGGCTTGAGGTCTTCTACGACACTGAGCTTCGGGGCGTCCGCGGCCAGATCATTGCGGAGAGGGACGCCAGCGGAAGGGAGATCCCCGAGGGCCAGCAGCTCTTCGTGCCGCCGTCAGACGGCAACTCCATCGTCCTGGCCATCGACGAGGTTATCCAGTATATCTGCGAGCGCGAGCTGGACCGTGCCATCGCGGACACAGGCTCCAGCCGAGCCATCGCCGTAGCCATGAACCCCTTCACCGGCGAGGTGCTGGCCATGGCCGTGCGGCCCTCGTACGACCCCAACGCCTACTCCCAGTTCAATACCGCCCTCAGGCGCAACGCCGCCGTATGCGACATCTACGAGCCCGGCTCCACGTTCAAGGTGTTCACCGCCGCTGCGGCTCTGGATTCAGGGGCCGTCACACCGTATACGCAGTTTTTCGATCCTGGATACGTCAAAGTGGAAGACAGGACGTTGAGGTGCTGGAGGGCCGGCGGGCACGGATCGCAGACGTTCATCGAGGCCACGGAGAACTCGTGCAACCCCGTGTTCGCCTCCATCGCCGTGAAGATGGGAGCCCAGACGTTCACCAGGTACATCCAGGCCTTCGGGTTCACCCAGAAGACCGGCATCGACTTTCCGGGAGAGGCAGTCGGCCTCATGCACAGGGAGAGCAGGATGGGCCCTGTGGAGCTGGCCACCACCGGGTTCGGACAGGGCATCTCGGTGACGCCGCTGCAGATGGTGAACGCCATGTGCGCCATCGCCAACGGCGGCGTGTTGATGAAGCCCATCCTGGTCAAGGAGGTGCTGGCTCCAGACGGCACGGTGCTGAAGCGCGCGGAGCCCACTCCAGTGAGGCAGGTCATATCTGAGCGCACCGCCCAGGAGCTCACACGCATCCTCGAGTCGGTGGTGGTGAACGGGTCGGGCACCAGGGCGGCCGTTGCAGGCTACTCCGTTGCAGGCAAGACCGGTACTGCCGAGAAGCCTGAAGGCGGAAGGTACGGAGACGAGCGCGTCGCCTCCTTCATGGGATTCGCTCCGGCCAACGACCCGAAGATGGTCCTGCTGGTGCTGCTGGATGAGCCAAAGACTGACGTGAAGTACGGCGGCGTGATAGCGGCTCCGGTATTCGCCAACATCATGCGCGACAGCCTCAGGTACCTCGAAGTGCCGCCCACCATCGGCAGCGTCCCCGGAGGGGCCGACGCCGCCGCGCAGGTGGCCGTTCCAGACGTTGTGGGGATGGGGCGCAGCGAGGTGGAGGCCATCTTGAACACGGCTGGCCTCAGGTTCCGATACGAGGGCATGGGTGAGGTGGCGATGGCGCAGACGCCTGCGGCAGGGGCTAAGGTGGCCCGGGGAACCACCGTCATCGTTTACTTTGGAACTGAGGGAATGTATAATCTCGACAGCACCACGGCGGTTGTGCCGAACCTGGTGGGCAAGAGCCTCAAGGAGGCAGCCCTGCTCCTAGGGGCCAAGGGCCTCGCCGTAAACCCGGTGGGGACCGGGTTCGTGGCACGGCAGGACCCTGCGCCAGGCACGGAGGTGCCGCTCGGGGCTGCAGTAACGCTGTATCTTGAGGAATGATGACTATGCTGGGTGCGACCTTAGGCGAGCTTCTCAAAGCGGTGCCGGAGCACAGCGTGAAGGGCCCTCTGTCAGTGCGAATATACGGCTATACATACGACTCGCGCACGGTACCGGGCCCTGGCATACTGTTCGCTGCGTTCGAGGGCTCCAAGCACGACGGCCACGACTACATCGACGACGCGCTTGCCAACGGCGCCGCCGCCCTCGTGGTGTCGCGCCCCGTGGAGGGGCGCTACGATGTTCCAGTGGTGACGGTGCCCGATTCTCGGCGGGCTCTGGCATATTTGGCCCGTGAGCTATACGATGATCCTTCGAGCAAACTCTTCACAGTGGGGCTCACCGGCACGAAGGGCAAGACCACCACAACGCGCCTCCTCCTGCACCTCCTGGACCTTGCAGGAGTGCCGTCGGGCCTGGTGGGAACCATGGGTTACCGGGTTGCGGCGCCACTTAGCGGGCTTGCAGCCGACCCTCACAGGGATGCCAGCCTGAACGAGGCCGAGCTCATTCCGGCCCCCAACACCACCCCCGAAGGCGCCGACCTGCAACGGCTGTTCTATTCCATGGTCACAAACGGCCTCACCCACGTGGTGATGGAAGTGTCCAGCCACGCGCTGGCATTGGGCCGCGCCGAGCTGCTCAAGTTCGACCTTGCGGGTTTCACCAACCTCGGCCACGACCACATGGACTTCCATCCCGACGTCCAGCACTATGCTGCCTCGAAGGCGCTCCTGTTCTCGTCCATCAAGCCTGGTGGGACCGCAGTGGTGAACTCCGACGACCCGTTCAGCGTCGCCATGGCGAAAGCCGCGAAGGCTGCAGGCGCCCGCGTCGTAACGGTGGGGCTAGGCCCCTCGACCCCGGCGGAGCTTGCAGGCGAGCCCAGTCTCAGGGCTTCCGAGATAGAGCTTTCGGCCACCGGCAGCTCGTTCGTGGTGACGTCATCGTCTACAGGGGAAAGAGTTCGAGTGGAAACGGGGCTTGTGGGCATCTTCAACGTCAGCAACTGCCTCATGGCGCTGGCGCTGGCGTCAGAAGCCGGGCTGGATCTGGGCTGGGCTGGGCAGGCCGTCCGGTCGTTTTCGGGGGTTCCCGGAAGGTTCCAGCCTGTCAACGCGGGGCAGCCTTTCTCAGTGATAGTCGACTACGCGCACAACCCCGACTCCTTAAGGAACGTGCTGGCCACGGCCAGGGGCCTCAGCGCTGGCAGGCTCATCTCGGTGTTCGGGTGCGGGGGCGACCGGGACAGAACAAAACGGCCGGTGATGGGCGCCATCTCGAGGGAGATTGCTGACTACACGGTGGTGACATCTGACAACCCGCGAACCGAGGACCCGGCTGCCATAGTGGCGGAGATCGCCGCTGGCATGGGCGATCCGGATCCCTCCTGGACGGTGATCCTGGACCGGCGAGAGGCGATACGCCACGCCGTGGGCGTGGCCCGGCCCGGCGACGTGGTGGTGATAGCTGGCAAAGGGCATGAGACGTACCAGATACTGCACGACCGCGCGATACACTTCGACGACGTCGAAGAGGCGCGTGCTGCCATCGAGGAGCTGACTAAGGGTGTTTGATTACGCCGTCAAGGAGCTTCTGCCCATCGTCGGCGGAAGGCTGGTGAGGGGATCAGGCGAGGTCCGGATCGCCTGCGCCGCTATCGACAGCCGCAACGCCGGCCCCGGGGCCGCGTTCTTTGCCTTTCGGGGCCAGCACAGGGACGGGCACGACTTCGTGGCGCAGGCAGCGTCGGCAGGCGCTGCGGCCGCGGTGGTGTCGCACGCGCTCGGCGACGAGGTGCTGGAGGCCCTGCCCGAGGGCTTCGCGCTGATACATGTGGACGATTCGCTGCAGGCTCTCACGGCCCTGGCCGCGGAGCACAGGCGCAGGTCGAACGCCAGGGTGGTGGCGATCACCGGAAGCGCCGGCAAGACCACCACGAAGGACATGACCGCCGCGGTGCTGGGAGCGGGCTTTCGCGTGGTGGCCACGGAGGGCAACATGAACAACGAGATCGGCATGCCCCTCACCCTGCTCAGGCTGGAGCCTCAGCACCAGGCCATCGTGCTGGAGATGGCCATGAGGGCCCGGGGCGAGATCGCGCAGCTTGCGGCGGTGGCGAAGCCCGAGATCGGCGTGGTTATCAACGTCGGCACGGCACACCTGGGCGAGCTGGGCTCGCAGGAGAACATCGCCGCCGCCAAGGCGGAGTTGGTACAGGCCCTGCCGCCCGAGGGCGTCGCGGTGCTCAACGGCGACGATCCAAGGGTCAGGGCCATGGAAGCCCTGGCCGGCTGCAGGACGGTGCTGTTCGGCACATCCGACAGCTGCCACGTGCGCGCCGTGGACATCGCGGCGTCGGCGGATTCCACCACTTTCAGCCTGGTGCTGGATGGCAGTCGCGTGGAGGGCCTGAGGTTCAGGGTGCCGCTGCCTGGCGCGCACAACGTCTCCAATGCCCTGGCTGCGCTGGCTGTGGGCCACAGTCTGGGGATGGGGCCCAGCGTGATGGCGGAGGGGCTGGGCCGGTTTGTCCCGTCTGCAATGAGGATGAATTTCATTGAACTTGAAGACGGCACCACCGTGGTGGACGACTCCTACAACGCGAACCCAGTCTCCACAAGGTGCGCCGTCGATGCCGTGCTGCAGTACGCCATGGGCAGACGGGTCATCGCCATCCTCGGGGACATGCTTGAGCTCGGAGACGAGGCGCCTGAGTACCACAGGCAGGTGGGCGCGTACGCAGCCCAGCGCGGGGTAGAGGGCCTGGTGGCGATGGGCGAGATGGCTAGGCACATGGCGCGCGGCGCCGTCGCGGCGGGCATGCCCCAGGGCGCAGTGGCCACGTGCGACGATCCCGCGGCAGCGGCCGAGCTGGCAAAGGCCATGGCCAGGGCCGGCGATGTGTATCTGGTGAAAGGGTCTAGGGGCATGCGTATGGAACGGGTCGCGGAGGCGTTGGCGAGATGTGGTCGATAGCTCAAAGGTCAATGGCGGCGGCGGGGATAGCGCTTGCGGTGTCGATGGCGGTTGCGCCGTCCATCATCCGCTCGCTGAGGCGTCTCAAGGTGGGGCAGGTGGTGAGGGACGACGGCCCGAAGAGCCACTCGGTCAAGTCGGGCACGCCCACCATGGGCGGGGTCATCATAGTGGTGGCGGCCCTGGTAGCGGCAGGGGCCATGGCTCGGGGGTTCACGCACCTGCCGATAGCGCTATTCGTCACCACGGCGTGCGGCCTTGTGGGCATGCTGGACGACTACATCTCCATCGTGGCGCGCAGGCCGCTTGGCCTCAGGGCCAGGCACAAGCTGGCCCTGCAGCTCCTGGTCGGCCTGGTGCTGGGAGGCTACGCTTTCATCTGGCCCGACCTGGGCACGGCCCTATCCATCCCTTTCGCGCGGCACGTCAGCATTGACCTGGGGATCTGGTACATACCCTTCGCGGCGTTCATGCTCATCAGCATGACCAACGCGGTGAACCTCACCGACGGCCTGGACGGCCTGGCGGCAGGATGCGTGGCCATAACGTGCTTCGCCTACGTGGTAGTGGCATGCGTCGTCGACAGGCTGGAGGCAGGCGTGTTTGCCGGCGCGGTGGCCGGCGCTTGCCTGGGCTTCGTGTGGTGGAACTCTCACCCTGCCGCGGTGTTCATGGGAGACTCGGGATCGCTGGCGTTGGGAGCGGCACTTGCGAGCCTCGCGGTGATCACCAAGACGGAACTGCTCCTCGCGGTGATGAGCGGGGTGTACATCGCGGAGGTCATGTCGGACATCATTCAGGTCATACACTTCAGGCGCACCGGAAAGCGCGTCTTCCGCATGGCCCCGCTACACCACCACTTCGAGCTTTCGGGGATGGCGGAACCCAAGGTCGTTGTGAGGTTCTGGGTCGCGTCTGCGTTCTTCGCTGCCCTGGGCCTGGCGGGATTGTAGGCGGGGGCGCTTACGACGTTTTCGGAGGATGTGACATGAAACAGCGGGCCGGTCTGCCAGACATAATACTGTTCATCACCGTGCTGGCCCTCTTGAGCCTGGGGATCGTCATGGTGTTCAGCTCCAGCTCCGTCACGGCCTTTCAGGAGCTTGGCGACGCCTACTATTACCTGAAGCGGCAGTCGATGTGGGCGGCCATAGGCATGGTGGCTTTGGTAGCCTGCATGAACATCGACTACCACCTGTGGGAGCAGCTTGCCGGGCTGATCATGATCCTCAGCATAGGAGCGCTTGCGCTGGTGCTGGTGCCCGGTGTGGGCCGTCTGGTGTCGGGCTCGCGTCGGTGGATAGGCCTGGGCCCAGTGAGCGTGCAGCCTAGTGAGTTCGCCAAGCTGGGACTGGTGGTCTTCCTGGCGCGGTACTTCTCGCGAATCGGGCCTGATGTCAAGTCGCTTTTCAGCGGCACCGTGGTGCCGGTGTTCATCGCCGGGGTGTGCGCCCTGTTGGTGCTGCTGGAGCCGGATCTGGGCACCGCCATCTGCATAATGGGCATCACATGGTTCATCATGGCGGTGGCTGGAACGCCCTGGACCAGCCTGGCGGCGCTCCTCGCGTTGGCCGTGCCTGCGGTGCTGCTTTACGCCAGACACGACCCGGTGAGGATGCGAAGGCTCACATCCTTTATTGATCCGTGGTCGGATCCGAGGGACTCAGGTTTCCACATAATCCAGAGCCTGCTGGCGCTGGGCTCCGGCGGCCCGTTCGGCCTCGGCCTGGGCATGAGCCGCCAGAAGTTTCATTACCTTCCGGAGCAGCACACGGACTTCATCTTCGCCATCATCGGCGAGGAGCTGGGCCTGATCGGCACCGGTCTCGTGCTGTTCCTCTACATTGTGGTGGGCGCCCGCGGCTTCAGGGCGGCCTTCAGGGCGCCCGATACCTTCGGGTCGCTGTTGGCAGCCGGAATCACGTGCATGATAACACTGCAGGCGGCAATGAACATCGCAGTGGTAACCGGGTCGATGCCCATCACCGGTATCACGCTTCCGCTGATAAGCTCGGGCGGTTCGTCGCTTGTGCCGATGCTGGCCGGAATCGGCATCCTGTTGAACATAAGCCGGTACGCGCAGGCGAGATAACGCAGGCGAGATGCCGCAGGAGAGTTACCGCAGGTGAGGTAGCCTTCGGGCGCGGCGCCGGCGCATCGGATTGGAGCGTTTGTGATGAGGTTTCTGCTGGCGGGCGGCGGCACAGGCGGTCACATATATCCCGCCCTGGCCATCGCCGACGAATTGCTTCGACGCTACCCCCACTCGGAACTGCTGTTCGTGGGGGGCAGGCGCGGGCTGGAGCGCACCCTGGTGCCTCGCGCAGGGCACAGGTTCGTGTCAATCACCGTGGCGGGTTTCGAGAGGAGGCTATCGCTGGGCACACTGGCTACGGCGGCCAAGGCCGCGACGGGCGTGGCGCAGAGCCTGGCCATCGTGGCCAGGTTCAGGCCGGATGTGGCCATAGGCACCGGCGGATACGCCTCCGGGCCGGCCATTCTCGCGGCATCGCTCCTGGGGGTGCCGACGCTGATACACGAGCAGAACGTGGTGCCCGGGGCCACCAACAGGCTGCTGGCCAAGAGGGCTAAGGTGGCCGCGGTGAGCTGGAGCGAGTCCGTGAGGTATCTGCCGCATCCTGACAGGGCGGTGCTCACGGGCAACCCCATCAGAAGGGACGTGGTGACGGCATCCCGCGAGGATGGGCTGGCAAGTTTCGGGCTGAGCCCGTTGCGCCCCGTGGTGCTGGTGACAGGGGGCAGCCAGGGCGCCGCTAGCATCAACCGCGCGGCCGCGGCGGCGGTGACCAGGATCGTCGCCGCAGGCGGGCAAGTGCTGATGGCTACGGGAGCCGACAAGTTCGACGACGCGGTGAGGCAGACCAGGGACGCTGGGACGGAGCTTCACGTTGACGCTGAGGGAATAGCCAGGTCTGAGCGGGGGGATGTTATCCTCGTGCCATACATTTACAGCATGCCCCAGGCCCTTGCCTGCGCCGACGTGGTGGTGGCCAGGGCGGGGGCGATAACCCTTGCGGAGATCGCGGCAAGGGGGCTTCCGTCGGTGCTCGTGCCCCACCCGAAGGTGCCAGACAACGTTCAGGAGAGGAACGCCAGGGCGATGGAGGCCCGTGGTGCCGCCGTGGTCATACTTGACAGGGAGCTTTGCGCGGAGAGGCTTGCTGACGCCGTGGTGAACTTGCTCGTGGACGATGCCCGGCGGCGGGCCATGGCTCACGCGGCGGCGGAGGCGGGGATCCCCGACGCCACCGAAAAGGTAGTAGACTGTATTGAGAGGATCGTGCGTAAGAGGCCCGGTGGGGCGCGGTGAAGCCGTGGACATGCTCCCAATACGGGCATAAGGCATACAATAGCATCGTCGGTGACGGGGTCTTAAGAGGTGCGCGGCGCATGGATGGAGAGAGAACGTACCATTTCGTCGGTGTTGGCGGCAGCGGGATGAGCCCGCTGGCTCAGATAATTATCGGACTAGGGCACAAAGTCACAGGCTCTGACATCAGATACTCGCCTCATCTGGCGGACCTTGAGGTCAGTGGGGCGAAGGTGTACAGCGGGCACGATCCAGAGGTAGCGTGTCAAGCTGACGTGGTGGTGGTATCCGCCGCCGTGCCCCATGACGACCCGGAGGTGGCGGCCGCAAGGGCTGCCGGCATCCCGGTGATTAGCAGGGCCCAGCTATTGGGGCAGCTCTTCGAGGACAGGCGTGGAATCGGCGTCACCGGCACCCACGGCAAGACCACCACCAGCGGGATGCTGGCCACCATATTCATGGAAGCCGGTTTGGACCCGACGGTTGCCGTGGGGGCGGGCCTCACCTGGGCTCCTAGCGGCGGGCGCGCCGGGTCCGGCGAGTTCATGATAGTGGAGGCCGACGAGGCGTACGGCTCGTTCCTGACCCTTCGGCCGGAGGTGGCGGTGGTCACAAACATCGACGATGATCACAGGGACTACTATGGGTCCTTTGAGAACATAATGTCAGCGTTCATCCAGTACCTGAGGCAGGTGAAGCCGGGGGGCCGGGCGGTGGTCTGCGCCGACGATCCCAACGTCCTCAGGGCGGCCGAGGGCGCCGAGTGCGATGTAGTGCTGTACGGTCAGGCAGGCGGCGATGTCGAACTTGATTACGCCGCGGCTGACCTGCGCTTAAACGGTATGGGCTCCAGGTTCAGGGTGTTGTATCGGGGGCATGACATGGGAGAGATATACCTTGCGGTGCCCGGCGTGCATAACATAGTTAATGCCACGGCGGCGTATGCCGTTGCCCATGGCCTTGGCATCGACCACCAGCACATACGTGCCGGCCTCCGCGACTACGTCGGTGCGGAGAGAAGGTGCCAGGTGCTGTACAGGGCGGGCGGACTGACCATCGTGGATGACTACGCGCATCACCCTGCCGAGATACGAGCCACGTTGGCCGCGCTGAGGGCGGCGGCCGGCGGAAGGCTCGTGGTGGTGTTCCAGCCACAGCGCTACACCAGGACAAAGCTACTTTTCGATGATTTCGTCAAGTCCTTTGGGCTTGCCGACGTTGTCGCTGTCACCGAAGTGTACCACGAGGGCACAGGCGAATCGCCGATCCCAGGGGTCAGCGGGATGCGGCTTGCCGAGGCCATATCGGAGCATGAGGGCAAGTCGGTTAGATATCTCGCGGACAGGTTCGAGGCACTCGAGTTCCTGAGGAGTCAGGCCCGGCCTGGCGACACGTTGGTGACGATGGGCGCAGGCGATATATATCGCGCAGCGCGCAGCCTGGCGGAGGAGCTAAAGCGCGATGCGGCACAGCACATGAACGGCGGTGGTTGCTAGATGGTCAGCCTGGTTACGGAGTCGCAGGTGGCGTCCTTGCAGAGGGGATTCCAAGGCAGGATATCCATGGGAGAGCCCATGCGGGAGTACACGTCGTTCCGAATCGGGGGCCCGGCTGACGTCTTGATAGAGCCGTACAGCGTGGATGATCTCCGCGAAGCGCTTAAGTGGGCCTGGGGCTTCGGCCTTCCAGTCTTCATACTAGGAAATGGAACCAATCTGCTGGTGGCGGACGAGGGCATCCGCGGCGCGGTGATCCGGATCGGCCCTAGGCTATCCTCTCTCGAGTTCCACGGCGAAACCGTGACTGCAGGCGCTGGGATCAGCCTTCCAGCGTTGGCCCGGGCGTGTACCGAGCGCGGCCTGGCGGGCCTGGAGTGGGCAGTGGGGATACCGGGCTCTCTGGGCGGTGCCATCACCATGAACGCCGGCGCCTACAGCTGCACAATAGGGGACGTTTTCAAGGAGGTCGAGGTGTTCAGCCTCGACGGACAGCGGTCCACCAGGACCGCAGATGAGATGCACTTTGCCCAGAGATCCAGCAGGCTGTCGCAGGGCGACATAGTGGCCTTCAGGGCAACGCTGGCACTGAGGCCGGGCAACGTGGAGGAGAGTCTTGCCCGGATGCAGGAGTACATGGCAGACCGCAAAGTGAAACAGCCGCTGCATATGCCCAGTGCCGGGTGCATATTCCAGAACCCTTCTGGCCGAGGGGCCGGGCGGTACATCGACGCCGCCGGCCTCAAGGGCCTCAGGATAGGCGGAGCGGAGATCTCACCGGTCCATGCCAACTTCATAGTCAACACCGGCAACGCCACCGCCCGTGACGTCCTCATGCTGATGTCGCACGTGCGTCGCGTGGTGTACGAGAAGTTCGGGGTGGACCTGGTGCCCGAAGTCAGGGTTGTGGGAGGATGACCAACCTAACACTGGGAGGTTACCTGCATGAACTCCTTGCGTATCAGCGGCGGCCGTCGCCTGCTTGGCCGCGTTAAGGCGCCGGGGGCCAAGAACTCGTGCCTGAAGCTGTTGGCCCTTTCCGCGATGGCCTCCGATACATGTACCCTCACCAACGTGCCGGAGATAACCGACGTCCACACCATGTGCCAGCTTCTGGAGTCGCTGGGCGCCAGCACAGCGAAGAGGCCCGGGGGCGTGATTGAGGTTGATCCTAAGGGGATAGGGCCCCTTGAGCCGCCGGAGGACCTGGTGCGCAGGATGAGGGCTTCGGTGCAGATCCTCGGGCCGATGCTAGCCAAGCAGGGCTACGTGCGCATGGCCTTCCCCGGAGGGTGCCCCATCGGCTCGCGCCCCATCGACCTCCACCTGAAGGGACTTGCGGCCATGGGGGTGCGGTTCACCGAAGAGCATGGCCACATATGCGGTAGGGTGGATCAGCTTCAGGGCACCGACATCCACCTTGATTTTCCCAGCGTCGGGGCGACTGAGAACCTGATGGCCGCGGCGTGCCTCGCCAAGGGAGTCACCACCATCCGCAATGCCGCGAGGGAGCCGGAGATCATTGACCAGCAGAACTTCCTGGTGCGCATGGGCGCCCAGATCAGGGGCGCCGGTACCGACACCATCAGGGTAGTCGGAGTGGAGGCCCTGGGAGCCACCACTTACCCTGTGATGCCAGACAGGATCCAGGCAGGAACATACATGCTTGCGGCCGCCGTTACCAGGGGAGACGTCACGGTAACCGATATGGTCCCTGAACACGTGGACGCCCTCGTCGCCAAGCTGGCGGAAGTGGGGGCGGCGGTGATAGTTTCTGAAGATTCGGTTAGGGTTGTCATGGGCGACAGGCCGGGTCCGGCGTCAATCAAGAGCATGCCGTATCCGGGCTTTCCCACAGACCTGCAGGCGCCTTTCGCGGCGCTGCTCGCCACGGGCAGAGGGACCAGCACCGTCACGGAGAACGTCTTCACCAGCAGGTTCAGGTACGTAGACGAGCTGGTGAGGATGGGCGCGCAGATAACAGTGGACGGCAGGACCGCCGTGATTCGCGGAGTGCCGAAGCTCACCGGTGCGCGGGTGGTGGCGCCTGATCTCAGGGGCGGGGCGGCGCTGGTGCTGGCGGCGCTCATGGCGGATGGCGAGAGCGTCATCGACGAGATCGAACACGTGGCCCGGGGCTATGACGGCCTGGTGGAGAGGCTGACCGCGCTCGGCGCCGACGTGCGGATTGAAGAAGGTTTGGAGCTGGCCGTCTCCGGGTAGAGGAGCGGCGTGATATAATGGGTCAGGCATTCTGTCCAGAAGGTCCAGGGGGTGGGCCGGTTGCCTGATCCATACGGCTATTCAGAGAGGTACCAGCCAGCCAAGGTCCCGTTCGCAGCCGTTGCGCTGCTGTTCTTGGCTGTTGTGGGCGCGGCGTTCCTGAACTCCCCGTACTTTCTGGTTGAACGCGTGGAAGTGGTAGGCGCCAGGTACCTCTCGGAGGCCGAGGTGCTGGTCATGGCCGGCCTGCCCGAGCGCGCCAACATCTTCTGGGTGCCTGTGCGCGAGGTGGAGCGGCGGCTCATGGGCGCCCCCAGGATCGCCGCAGCCAGGGTCAGAAGGTGGCTGCCGCAGACCATCGTCATAGAGGTGGAGGAGCGCGACACCGTAGCGTACATGCCGTATGCCGGCTATTTCGTGGACCTGGACGCCGAAGGCTACGCCATAGCTCTCTCTGAGGCTATCGCCGATCCCGACACACCCCTCCTGGTGGGCGTGAGGCCCACGTACGTGGCCGTAGCCGAGCAGGTGCGACCTGACGGGCCAGTGAGGCTAGGCGCCATGGTGGGACAGGCCCTGGCGGCGCGGAACGTGCCGATGGTATCGGAGATCGATGTGTCTGACATTTCAAACATCGTTGTGCGGACCACCGACGGCATCAGGATCATGCTGGGCGCGGCAGAGGGCATCGAGTCCAGGCTGAACGTTGCGGATTCCATCTTGGCGTCTGTGAGAGAACAGGGAGCCAAGGTCGATTACATAGACGTGAGAGTGGAAACCCGCCCAGTGATGGGAAATCAGTAGTAGACGCTGGAGGGTACGGAGCATCTGCTCTAGAAGTATGTAGTGGCATTCCCCGCCGACGGCGGTGGGAGGTAGTGGTGTTGGCTAGGAAAGAGATCAGGACTGCTGTCGATATAGGCTCCGGCACCGTGCGGGCGGTCATAGCGGAGAGAAAGCCAAGCGGCGCCACGGTAGTGCTGGGCATTGGGACTAGCGCGTCTGCCGGATTGAGAAAGGGCATGGTTGTTGATATCGAGGCGGTGGGCGTGGCTATGGCCAACGCCGTGGCAGAAGCTGAAGCTGCCTCCAGTATGGCTGTGCAGTCTGTTGTGGTAGGAGTGAGCGGGTCGCACCTCCTGTCGGAGCCTGTCACCGGTAGGGTGGCGATAACCCCGCCTGACAGGGAGATCACCGAGGATGATGTCACGCAGGCGCTGGAGTCGTGCCGGAGGGCCGCGGAGGCTCCCGAACGGGAGATCGTTGCCGTCGTGCCCAGGGAGTACGGCGTCGACAGCCAGTTCGGCATCCTGGGGCCCGTGGGAATGACCGGGTCGGTTCTGGAGGTTGACGCGCAGGTGGTGACGGGCTCGTCCACTGCGTTGCAGAACCTGCGCAGGTCGGCGTCAAGGGCAAACCTTGACGTTGACCGGATGGTCCTGGAGTCGGTGGCTGCGGCGCGGGCGGCGTTGATGCCCGAGGAGCTGGAGGCCGGCGTGGTGCTGGTCGACATCGGGTATGCCACCACCGACATAGCCGTGTTCCGCGGTGGGAGCCTGCTTCATGCAGGAGTAGTGCCCATCGGCGGCAGCCACGTGACCAACGACATCGCCGTGGTGCTGAAGGTGCCGGTGGCCTACGCTGAGGACCTCAAGATCAAAAGCGGTGCGGCGTGGGCGGAGGGGGTTTCGGACGAAGAGAAGTGCGGATTCGACAAGAGCATCTCCCGCCTCACCCTCTGCCAGATAATAGAGGCCCGTCTGGACCAGGTATTCGAGAAGGTCAGGGAGAATCTGATACAATCAGGTGTACGGGGACCATATCCAGGCGGGGTGGTGTTAACCGGCGGCACCGCCGCCTTCAGGAACATCACCGATGTGGCCACGCGCGCGCTGGACATGCCTGCCCGCGTGGGCAAGACGGAGCGGGTCCATGCGGATGAGGAGACCGCGAGCTCGCCGGCGTTCGCGGTATGCATGGGCCTGGCGTTGTGCGCGTTCGACGACTCCGGCCAGCAGGTGAGAAGGGGTTCGCGCGGGATTCTTCGCAACAGTTTCGTGGAAAGCGTCATGGAATGGTTCAGAGACGTATTCACATCTTGAGGCCTAGTGTGAGGGGGATGCGTGGTGTTTGAACTGGAACTGGAAGGAGATCACCTGGCCAAGATCAAGGTCGTCGGTGTTGGCGGCGGGGGCAGCAACGCCATCAACCGCATGATGAGCGCAGGACTGCAAGGCGTTGAGTTCATCGCCGTGAACACTGACGCTCAGGCGCTGCGCATGTCGGACGCCCCGATGAAGCTGCAGATCGGGGAGAAACTCACCAAGGGCCTAGGTGCAGGGGCGAACCCTGAGATCGGGAAAAAGGCCGCAGAGGAGAGCAGGGAGCAGCTGGCTGCGGTGCTGGCCGGATCGGACATGGTGTTCGTCACCTGCGGCATGGGAGGTGGCACCGGCACAGGGGCCGCGCCCATCATCGCTGAGGTCGCCAGGGACCAAGGCGCCCTCACGGTGGGAGTGGTCACGAAGCCCTTCTCGTTCGAGGGCAGACGGCGCATGGCCCAGGCGGACCAGGGAGTTGCCTCCCTGAAGGAGAAGGTCGACACGCTCATCGTGATACCCAACGACCGGCTACTTCAGGTGGCGGAGAGGAACACCCCCATAGTCGAGGCTTTCCGCATCGCCGATGACGTGCTGCGTCAGGGCGTCCAGGGCATTTCCGACCTGATCATCGTGCCCGGCCTCATCAACCTCGATTTCGCTGACGTGCGGACCATCATGACTTCGGCAGGGTCGGCCCTGATGGGCATCGGCGTGGCGTCTGGCGAGAACAGGGCCGCCGAGGCAGCCCGCGCGGCGATATCCAGCCCACTCTTGGAGTCTTCAATAGAGGGCGCAAAGGGCGTCCTGATGAACATCACCGGCTCATCCGACCTGGGCCTGTTCGAGGTGAACGAGGCTGCGGAGATCGTGTCCAACTCCGCAGACCCCGATGCCCTCGTGATATTCGGTGCCGTCATCGACGACTCGCTGGGAGACACCATCAAGGTGACAGTGATCGCCACGGGCTTCGAGGCGGCCAGGCAGGCAGCGCAGCTGGGCGCCTACGGGCCGACCATAGCGGGAGGGCCGCGTGTGCAGCCGGGGCGTCCGGGCACGGTGCCGCTCCGCCCTGCACCCACCGTCAAGATAAAGCCGCTGGCTGGCAACGACGACGACATCGATATCCCTCCTTTCCTGAGAAACATGAAGTAGGTGTGCGAATCTAGCAGCACATAATCGATAGTTCAGACAACTCAGCGCCTCCGGCCAAGCATACGGCCGCCAGGCGCTGAGCTTGCTTTTCGACAGGGTTCTGCCGAGGCCGGTGGTATGATGCGCCTAGCGCAGAATAGACATGTCAAGGGGGGTGGATCCCTTGGTAAGAGTGTACCTTGACACGTTGATTCTGCTCTTGGTTGCAAGTTTCGCCCTGGACTCCGTCACTCTTTGGGCCGTGGCGCAGATCCGCGGCGTTTCCATCACGCCTGGACGGCTGACGGCCGGCGCCGCGGTGACGTCCATTGCCTTTCTCTTCTTCGTGTTGCTGCGGGATATCGGTCTCTTGGATCTGAGCTCGCCCCTTAGCATGGCCGCGGCGCTGGGCGCGAGCCTGATCGCGGTGGCCATCGCTTTTCCCAAGCTTCGTCTGGCCGAGGTGGGGCGGATAACCGTCTACCGCTACCTGCTGGCTGCCATGGCCTGCGGGGTGGCGGTGGCGGTGCGTCAGATGACGGGGGGATCCGGCGTCGCCTCCAGCATTGCGGCGGTTGCCACAGTCCTCATCGTTGCCGAGGCCGGCTGGGGAGCGGTGCACAGGGGCCTGCGCGATGGGGTGCTGCTGGTGCCGGTGACAGTGAGCTTCGGCGACAGCGACGTGCGTTTCGACGCCCTGGTGGACACGGGCAACAGGCTGCGCGACCCCATATCGGGCGCGCCGGCGATCATCGTGGAGCTGGATGCGCTGGCGTCAGTCTTACCCGTTGAGCTTGTGCAGGCGCTGAGGGCGTGGGACGGCGGTGACGCGGCGGGAAGCGTCGCCGTGGGAGGAGACGCGGGCGTCGGGGGCTCGGTGGGCGAGGACGTCGAGGCCGGGAATAACCGAGGAGCCTGCGGCGCCGTCGGCTTCGAGGCCCTCAGCGATGCCGCAGCCGCCATCGCCCGCACGCAGTGGTCGTCAAGGTTCAGGTTGGTGCCGTACTCATCGGTGGGCAATGAGAGGGGCATCATGGCTGCCTTCAGGCCCGATAGCGTGCAGGTTTCGGACGGGATCGGGACCGTGTTTACCTCCAGGGCCATAGTGTGCGTGTGCTGCTCTCAGCTGAGCCCCGAGGGGCGCTACCGGGGGCTGGTGAACCCCGACATATTCAGGGCCGCGTGAGCGACCCGGAAAACCTTGGGAGGAACGGTGATGAACGCCCTGATGTTGTCCCTGCAGAGTGCCGCAAGGCGGGCGGTGTACGTCACCCTGGGCTGGCTGGCCTGGGTGGAGCGTGGTCGCGTGCACTACATCGGAAGCCATGAGACGTTGCCGCCGCCGCTCACCCCAGAGGAGGAGCTCCAGTGCATGACTCAGCTATCCAAGGGCGACTGGGCCGTACGCGGTATGCTGGTGGAGCGCAACCTGCGGCTGGTGGTGTACATAGCCAGGAAGTTCGAGAGCACCGGAGTGGGGATCGAAGACCTGGTGTCAATTGGCACCATCGGCCTTATCAAGGCGGTCAACACCTTCGATCCGTCGAAACGCATAAAGCTCGCGACATACGCCTCCCGATGCATCGAAAACGAGATACTCATGTATCTCCGAAAGACCAACAAGACCAGAACCGAAGTCTCCTTCGACGAACCGCTGAACGTGGATTGGGACGGCAACGAGCTGCTCCTGTCCGACGTGTTCGGAACCGAAGATGACCTGGTCTACCAGGCCCTTGAGGATGAGGTCGACCGCAACCTGCTCTGGGCCGCCCTCAGCACCCTCAGCGGAAGGGAGAAGCGCATCATGGAGCTGAGGTTCGGCTTTTCCGATGGCGCCGAGCGCACTCAGAAGGAAGTCGCCGACATGCTGGGCATATCGCAGTCATACATATCCAGGTTGGAAAAGCGAATACTCATTAAGTTGAGGCACCTGATGACGGCTGTCGAATGAATCCCCTCAATTAGGCGAATCGATTGGCAATTCGTGTACGTGCGCAAGAATAATTCCACATGTACGGAGCAATACTGACAGTGTCGGTACCAAGCTTCGTCAGTGGAGTTGTGTGGAGATGGCGCTCAACAAGGTCGAGATCTGCGGGGTGAACACGTCCAAGCTGCCGGTGCTGTCCAGCTCACGCATGAAGGAGCTCCTGGAAGCGGCGGCAAGTGGCGACGCGTCAGCCCGTGAGAAGCTGATCCATGGGAACCTTCGCCTCGTTCTTTCGGTGATTCAGCGCTTCACCAACAGGGGGGAGTATGTAGACGACCTGTTCCAGGTAGGCTGCATCGGCCTGATCAAAGCCATCGACAACTTCGACCTGTCGCAGAACGTTAAGTTCTCCACGTATGCCGTGCCCATGATCATCGGGGAGATCCGACGCTACCTGCGCGACAACAACTCCATTCGTGTGTCTCGTTCCCTCAGGGACATAGCCTACCGGGCGCTCCAAGCCCGCGACAGGTTGGTGGCCCAAACCTCCCGTGAGCCCACGATAAGCGAGATCGCTGCCGCCCTCCAGCTGCCCAGGGAGGAAGTGGTGTTCGCCCTCGACGCCATACAGGAACCCATATCGCTATTCGAGCCGATCTACCATGATGGCGGCGATCCAATCTACGTCATGGACCAGGTGTCCGACGAACGAAACACGGATGCCGACTGGCTCGAGGGCATCGCCATCAAGCAGGCCATGGCCAAGCTCAGCCCCAGGGAGCAGCACATCCTCAAGCTGAGGTTCTTTGAGGGCCGCACGCAGATGGAGGTGGCGGACGAGATCGGCATATCTCAGGCACAGGTATCCAGGCTGGAGAAGGCTGCGCTGAACCAGATGAAGGCTTCGATGTAGAACCAGAACACTACCAGGCAGGAGGTGTTAGTCACGAAAAGGCAGACCATAGCCAGGTTGGTGATGTGCGCGGTAATAGCGGGGCTGGCGCTCTTGGGCTGTGCTGCCTTCTCAAAGGCAGGCGCCGATCGGGGAGAGATGGCGCTTACAGCCTACAACTCCTCCAACCTCGTCAGGCTCCACGTGCGCGCCTCCAGCGAGGACCCGCTAGCCCACAGGGTGAAGCTGGCGGTGAAAGACGAGGTGCTGAGCTGTACCGCGGAACTGGCGGCCGGCGCTCCTGACCTGCCCAGCGCGGCGAAAGCTATCGAGGACGGACTTCCAGTTATAGCCAGCCGGGCGCAGGCTGCCGTCGGCCGGGCCGGCGCGTCGCACCAGGTGGAAGCACGTCTGGGGGTGGAGCGGTTCGCTGAAAGCACTTGGAACGGCCGGGTGTTGCCGGCCGGGGAGTACACGACCCTCACAGTCTCCATAGGAAATGGAACAGGCTCCAACTGGTGGTGTGTGCTGTTCCCGCCGCTTTACCCCATCGACATCGCCAACTCGAGGCTGATCGAGATAGCCGACGACGCGAAGCCTTCTCGGGGGCTCGCCCTCTTCGAGCTCCCAGCCTGGGCCGCCAGGCTCCTGGGCCTTCCCAGCCTCTACTTTGCGCAGGCCAAGAAGTGACTTGTGCCCGGAACACGTGAGCTGGCCCCCGCATAGAATGGTGGGGAGCCAGTTCTATTTGTTTCGGAGGCACGACATGATACTGCGAGCTTCGGAACTCAGGGTCAAGGAAGCCGTATCGACAACCGACGGCAGCCGGCTCGGCTACATATTCGACATGGAGATCGATATGGACACCGGGAAGGTGGTGAGCTTCATCATACCCGGAGGTAGCCGTCTGCTGGGTTTCCTCGGCCGCGGCGGCGAGTACTTGGTGCCGTTCGAGAGGATCACCAAGGTCGGAGTTGACGTGGTGTTGGTGGATGACTCCGACATAGTGGAGTCCCAAAGGTAGCGTTCGAGTGGGAGGCCAGTGGGCGAAGGACAGCCGTGGGGCTGGACGTGGTGTCGGTGGGGCAGGCTGTAGGTTCCCTGGACGATCTCCTGCTGCAGGGGATGGGCGTGGCGCGGGTCGGGTAGGGACATGCTGCGGTCGGAGTCGGGGCGTCCCTCTGTTTCGAGGGGCTCACTCCGACGAGCGCCTCGAAGCAGAGGGGCCGACCCGGGGCTGCTCCTCCGAACGGAGGGAAACTCCTGCGGGAGGCTGGCTTCGAGCCGTACGGAGGGACGCGTTGTGGATGACAAGGCAGGGCTGCTGCAGGAGGTTGATGCAAAGCTTCAGCTATACGACTTGTGCCGCCGAAGTGCGTTGAGTGAGCACGAGTGCAGGATCCGCGAACTTGCAGTTCTCCTCCCTTTGGAGGCGCTTTTCGTGGTGAGCGCCTCGAAAGGGAGGGGTCGACCTAGGGCTGCTCCTCCAAACAGTGGAGAACGCCGCGGGAGGCCGGCTTCGGGCCGAATGGAGGGACGCGTTGTGGATGACAAGGCAGGGCTGCTGCAGGAGGTTGATGCAAAGCCCCAGCTATACGACTTGTGCCGCCGGAGTGCGTTGAGTGAATACGAGCGCAAGATCCGCGAACTTGCAGCTCTCCTCCCTTTGGAGGCGCTCTTAGGGGTGAGCGCCTCGAAAGGGAGGGGCCGACCCCGGGCTGCTCCTCCAAACAGAGGAAAACCCCTGCGGGAGGTGGATCTCGGGGCCGACGACGGGACGGATGGTGGACGACAGGGAAGCACGGTGCGAGGCGGTTGATCTACAATCCCAGCTAGATGATTTGTGCCGCTAGACTGCGCTGAGTGAGCATTAGCGCTGGATACGCGAACTTGCAGCTCCCCTCCCTTTGGAGGCGCTCTTCGTGGTGAGCGCCTCCAAAGGGAGGGGCCGACCCAGGGTAGCTCCGCCAATCGGAGGAAAACCCCCGCGGTCGGCTGCTCCGGGCGCCATCGCCACACGCGAAAACCCCCGCCCAGCCCAGCTCCGCTGAGGCGCTCCTCGCATGGTCCCTACAGCCTCGTGGACGAGCCTGCCCAGCTCCGCCCACATCACGACGGTCCACACGTCGCCGGCGCGTTCTCGCACCTGCACACACTCGCCTGCGCCTGCTCGGGCCCCAGCACCGCAGCCCAGGCAGGCCAACACAGTCCGCCAACACAGGAAGGCCAAAGCCTTGAAACCTGGGCAATGAGGTGCTATACTTGCGCCTACTGGAGGCGATGTGAGGTGAATTCCTGCCTGCTCAACGATACAGTTCTTTACGTCAAGGATTCTGCAGGGCAAGTGTTCGAGGCCACGCTGGACTTGCTCGAGCGCGTCCTCGACGCCGATTCAAACGAAGTCGACATCGGCCAGTACCGCTTCCTGTGCCGCACCGGCTGGACCACCACAGAGGCGGTGCTCCGACGGATGCTGTGGGAAGGCGAACCTCTTTATCAGATACGTACAAGAGCGGGTCTGTTGAACCTCACAGGGCAGCAGCCGCTGCCCGTCGTTCGGGGCCTGGAGGAGAAGGTCGTGCTGGCGAAGGATGTGCGGGCCGGTGACTCCCTTCTGGTGCTCGAAAAGCCGAAGCTCGGCAAGAAGGCTCCGCCGCTGGGAGAGTCCATGTCGTTTCGCCCGTTCGGGGTGTTGGAGGTGCGGAAGTCCAGCGGCTACCAGGGACGGGTGTACCAATTGGAGACCGCCGAAGGCACCCTGGTGGCCAACGATCACCTGGTCCACTGCCGCGGACTCCAGTGGGAGCGCCCGAGATGAAACAGCCTAGAGTCGAGGACCACAGCCTGGAGGAGCGGGCGCGGCGCTTCTACGCTCGCACTATGGTCGTCGCACTGGCCTTGGTGTTCGCCACCGGGGTGCTGACGTTCGTGCGCCCGCTCTGGGTGGGGCGGTTCGCCCCTTCGGAGGTGGCCGCAAGCGGCTCCCTGAAGGTGGAGATCGAAGGCCAGGCGCTCATGATACGCAACGAGAGGCTCGCCGTGAGCCCCGCCTCCGGCGTAATCCGCCTGGTCGCCGACAATGGTCAGCGGGTAGCTGCCGGCGATATCGTCGCCGAGATACTGCCCGCCCTATCTGAGCCGGACCTTCCGGGGCTCCCAGCCTCGCAGCCGTCCGCCGCGTCTTCCAGCCGCACCGACGCCGCAGGCCGCGCCATCGCCGTTCTGCGCGCACGGCAGTCTTGCGTCGTCAGCTATCACATGGACGGTCTGGAAGAGGCCATGAACGCGTCCCATCCCGACATCCTCGACATCACTCCCGGCTCATACCAGCCCGAGCCCAGGCGCACCTCGGATGGCGACGTCGTCAGGGCTGGGCAGGCGGTGTTCCGCGAGATCACAGACCTTCGCACCGAGCTTCTCTTCTTTGCCGACCTCGACGACGAAGAGCTTCGCGCCGGCAGGTCGGTCAGAGTGCGCTTCCCCCGGCTGGCGCAGGAAGAAGTCAATGCCACCGTGCTTGACGTGAAATCCCGCCCCGACCTGGGCGAAGGCTGGCACGCGGTGCGCATCGCCCTCGACAGGTTCGCCCTCACCCTGGCCGACCTCCGCCTGGAACGCGCAATACTGATCCCCCGCACTATACAAGGCATCATAGTTCCCGCTTCATCCGTGGTCGAGCGCGACGGCTACACCGGCGTGTACATATACCGCGCCGGCAGGTACGTGTTCCGTCCCGTGATCCTGCAGGGCGTTGTCGGGTCGCGGGCGGCTGTGTCAGGCATACGCGAAGGCGATAAGGTCTTGTTGAAGCCCTGAAACCCAGCGGAGGAATAGTATTCTGCGATGAAGAATACGTAACCCGCTGCGAGGTGTTGGTGATTGTCTTCTTTCCTCGGTAGACTGGACGAGGTCACGGAGCGGATAGCCGCCGCCGCGCGACGTTCGGGCAGATCAGAGACGGACGTGACGCTCATCCCCGTCACGAAGAACGTCGAGGTGGCGAGGATCGCCGAGGCGGTGAAGGCCGGCCTGACGCGGTTCGGCGAGAACAGGGTGCAGGAGGCCATGGCCAAGGCGCCTCTGCTTCCTCCGAGTGTAGAGTGGCATCTGGTCGGGACGCTTCAGCGCAACAAGGCCCGGCACGCGGTGGGCCTGTTCTCGATGGTGCATTCCCTCGACCGCGTCGAGCTCGCCAGCGAGCTCGCCCGTCGCTGTGCCGCCCGCGGCGTCTCCCTTGACGTGCTGGTTCAGGTGAACATGGGGCGCGAGTCCCAGAAGTCCGGCGTGATGCCGGAAGGCACGCGCGAGCTGCTGGAGGCGCTCACCCGGTACCAGACGCTGCGGGTGCGCGGCCTGATGATAATGACCCCGCTTTGCGACGATCCTGAGTCCGTCCGGCCGCTGTTTCGGGAGGGCCGTATCCTCAAGGAGGAGCTGGGGCGCCTCAGGCTCTCCAACGTGGAGCTGGAGCATCTGTCTATGGGAATGTCAGGCGATTTCGAAGTGGCCATCGAAGAGGGCGCCACGATGGTGAGGATTGGGACCGCCCTGTTCGGGCCCAGGCCAGTGGCGACCCTTGATGCGGAGGAGGCCTCAGATTGAACCTTGAAGAGCTGGTCTCGCAGGCCGTCGCGAGAGCGGCCGCCGGCGAGGTGACTCACATAGGGTTCCTCAGCCCCGGTGAGCAGGAGCAGGCGCTGGAGCAGCTTTCGACGGTGCCAGCCGCCGTAGGCAGGCTATATGGGGGATACAGGGGAGCCGTCAGAAAGAAGCTGGTGGTGACTGCGGTGGCATTCGTCAACGATACGCTATCCGCGGGCATCACGTACATAGAATTGCGCGATATCCCCGGGATCGGTTCTGATTCCGATCCCGGCGAAGTGTGGGCGACGCTGCGGTCAATCGGTTTCGCCCCCGAGCATCTGGGAGACGTGTTCTGCACCACAGGAACCTGGCAGGCTGTGGTCGACTCGGCCGCGCTGCGCAGCCGCACGGAGCCACCTCCCGCCAGGAGGCCGGTCCCTGCGCCTCTAGCGGCGCTCGAAGGCATAGTCGAGCTGGACCCGGCCGAAGTGTCTTTCCCGGGGCAATCCGCGAAAACCATCCGTGCCACTGTGCCGTCCCTGCGCCTTGACGCCGTGGCCGGCGCGGGCTTTCCGGCGTCCCGCACCAGGCTGGCGCAGGAGATCAAGATCGGCCGTTTCAAGGTGAACGGAGTAGAGGTGCAGTCACCAGCGTTCAAGGTATCCCAGGGAGACGTCATCACCTGCCGGGGCAGGGGCAGGCTCACCGTAGACGAAGTGTTGGGCATGACGAAGCGCGGCAGGGTGTCGATTACGCTTACACGGTACAACCCGCCTACCACGTTCACAAGGGAGGGGGAGAGAGATGCTAACACCACTTGAAGTCCATTCGAAGCAGTTCAAGGCCAGGTTTGGCAGGTACAGCGCCGCCGAGGTGGACGAGTTCTTGGACCAGGTGGGCCAGAGCTATGACCAGCTGTGGCGCGAGAACGCCGAGCTGCGCGAGAGGCTGCGGCAGCTGATGGAGAAGGAGCAGTCCGGCACCGACCTGGGTGAGACGCTGAAACAGACACTGCTCCTGGCGCAGAAGGCCGCTGAGGAGGCACGCCGCAACGCGGAGGAGAAGGCTAGGCTCATACTGGAGAGCGCAGAGCAGCAGGCCGCGGAGATCGTGCAGCGCGCCCACGACAAGGTTAGGGCGCAGGAGCAGCGGCTTGAGGACCTGCTGGCTCACCAGACCGCGCTGCGGGCGCGCATGAAGGCCATGCTTGAGGCCTACATGGATATCATCGAACAGGACGCCGATGAGGAGCGCAGGGCCTAGACGGCTTGCTCGACGGCTTAAAGGGGCAAGCAAGGGGCACCATAGTGTAGAGGTGTGGAGCTTGAGCCGAAGAGCCTGCCGTCGCCGGGGCGAAAGCCTGTACCATCAGCTGGCGCGCGTTGCACGCGCAATGGAGGATTCGTCAGTCGCCGAGTACGTGGAGTTCCTCAGGAGCCCCAGGAGGGTCATCTGGTCGAACTTCCTGGGCGGCGCGGCAAGGGGGCTGGGTTTCGCCTTCGGGGCGTCGGTGTTGGCCGCCATCGGGCTGTATCTGCTGGGTCAGGTGGCATGGTCCAACCTGCCGCTGATCGGCAAGTACATAGGCGAGATAGTGGAGTTCGTCGAACTGAACCGGTGACGCTTTCGGCTTTTCCGCAGGCCACGCCTGACACACACTCGGAGCCATGAGGAGGTTGCCCTTTGGACGTAGCCGAGGCGCGCAGGCGCCTTGAACGCGCCAGGCGGATGGCGGAGCGGCGGATCTCGGACGTTGAGAGTACAGCAGGCTTCGACGTGGCCGAAGCCGACTGGAGCGGAGAGCTTTCGTCTTACGATAATCACCCTGCAGACTCAGGTTCATCCCTGGAGATGCGCAGCATCAACCTGGGGCTGATCAACCATAACGAGACCAGGCTTGCCGAGATAAGCGCGGCCATGAGCCGCCTGGAGCAGGGGACTTACGGGATCTGCGTAGAGTGCGGCAAGCCGATACCGGAGCAGAGGCTCCGGGCGATACCGTGGGCGGCAAGCTGCGTGGAGTGCGGGGTGCGTGTGCCGGCCACGGATAGTGCCGACGCCGCGTCCAGGCGGCCGGTGGAGGAGCAGGTGATCCGTCCGCCATTCGGAGGGCTGGACGAGTCGTACCCGTACGATGACCCTGGAATCCATGGCGAGGACGTATGGGACGAACTGGCCGAGTACGGCACGGCCAACACAGGCCAGGACGACGCCGCCGAGAACTCCGGCGGGATCGATGCCTGGTAGCCTGAGAGCCGAAGCAGCCCCAGCTACCTGCGGTTTACTGCTCCTTCCGCCTGTGTTACAATGAATCTCGGACTTTGCCGGGCCTGCGCCGGGCCTGTGGAGTGTGTCAACGTGTTGTGGCTCCTAGTTTCAGCTTTCATAGTGCTGGCCGATCAGGCCACCAAACACGTTGTCAGCCGGTTGGTGGCGCCGTATGAAGTGGTACCATGCCTGGGCGGCATCGTCAGGATCACGAATGTGAGAAACTCCGGCGCGGCCTTCGGCGTTCTCCACAATGGAAGACCGATGCTCATCGCTATAGCTGTGGTCGTGACGCTGGCAGGCGCGTACTACCTGCTGCGGTGGCCACGGCGTTGGTGGGTGCAGCGGCTGGGTGTGAGCTTGAGCCTTGGCGGCACTATCGGCAACCTCATCGACAGGGTCATGGTCGGCAGTGTCTTCGATTTCATCGATCTGGGCATATGGCCGGTGTTCAACCTAGCCGACAGCGCCATAGTCATCGGCATGGCGCTGATACTGTACAGTGTGCTGTTCCATCCATCCGTGAAGGAGGAGTAACTCTTGCATCCAGTGCTGTTCAATTTGTGGAAGTATCCGGTGTACTCGTGGGGTCTCTCGCTGGCGCTGGCCTTCGTCGTCGGAACCTTCTATGCTGCTGCAGTCGGCAAGAAGCGGGGAATCCACCCCGACAATATCATCGACTTGGCCTTGATAATCTGTATTGCGTCCATCATCGGCGCCCGCCTGCTCCATGTGGTGCTGAACCTGCAGAGCTATATCAACTACCCCGCGTCCGTGCTTCACATGCGCGATGGCGGCCTGTCGTACTTCGGCGGCCTCGGCGCGGGCGTGCTGGCAGGATACGTCTACTGCCGCGTCAAGAAGCTGTCCGTGGGGAAGGTGGCGGACATCGCGGCGCCCGCTGTTGCGCTGGGCTACGCCATCGTGAGGATCGGTTGCCTCCTGAACGGATGCTGCTACGGCGAGCAGACAACGGTGGCCTGGGCACTGGCTGCAGGTCGCGACGGCCTCCTGAGGCATCCGACTCAGATCTACTCGGCCATCTACAGCCTGATCATCTTCGGCCTGCTGACGATGGTGGAAGCCAGGAAGAAGTTCGAGGGTCAGGTGCTCTGGATGTACGTGGGTCTCTACTCGGTGGCCAGGTTCATCGTGGAGTTCTGGCGCGAGGGTGTGCGCGACTACTTCGCCCCGCTCACCGCCACTCAGGTGCTCTGCATCCTCCTCGGAGTGCTGGCCTTCGGAGTCGTCCGCGTGTACACCCGCAACACTTCGCACAGCACGGTGCGTATGTAGGAAATGGAGACGATCGTTACCACTCCCGGTCCTGAAGACGAAGGGTCCAGGCTGGACGTGTTCATCGCGAAGGAGCAGGCTGCTCCTTCGCGTTCTGCTGCTCAGAGGCACGTGATCGATGGCAGGGTGCGCGTCAACGGCCACGTGGAGACCAGGCCCTCCTACCGGATCAGGGCCGGGGACATGATAGAAGTGGACGTCCTGCCGCCCGAGGAGTCGGACGCGGTGAAGCCCGAGAACATCCAGCTGGCGGTGGTGTACGAGGACGACGACCTTCTGGTGCTGAACAAGCCCAGGGGCATGGCGGTCCACCCCGGCTCGGGCCGCAGCACCGGGACGCTGGTCAACGCGCTGTTGGGCAGGCAGATGAGCCTATCGCACCTGGGAGGGGCCTTGCGCCCCGGCATAGTGCACCGCCTGGACAAGGACACCACCGGCGTCATGATAGTTGCCAAGAACGACAGGGCCCACTCCAGGCTCGCCGCCGACCTGGCCGCAAGGCGGATCGACCGCAGATACCTGGCGATAGTCAGGGGCAACATCACGGAGAACGCCGGCCTGGTCGACGCGCCCATCGGCCGCCACCCCGTCGACCGGAAGCGCCAAGCGGTGATCCCGACGGGCCGGGCCGCCATCACCCGGTTCAACGTGGAGGAGCGTTTCGGCGACTACACGCTCGTTCGCGTTAAACTGGAGACTGGACGCACCCACCAGATCCGCGTGCACATGAGCTACATCGGCAGGCCGGTGGCCGGCGATCCGGTCTACGGCGGACCGAGAGCCGTCGGCGAGCTTGGGCTCGAGGCGCAGGCACTGCACTCCGTCAGCCTGCAATTTCAGCATCCCATTACGGGGGAGAACATGTTCTTCGAGGCGCCGCCGCCGCCCGATTTTCAGCAGGCTCTCGAGCTGCTCAGACAACGCTCCCAGGGCAGGTGATGCCCCTTGTCGAAGCGAGGCTTCGCGCTGGCGGCCTCGTGCCTGTGCCTGTGTGGCCTGGCCGTGGTGTCGCTTGCGCCTGGCTGCTCGTTTCAGCCGTCCATCTATTCCCTGGAGACTGGGATGCCTCGCGCAAACGGAACGTCGGAAGCGGATCACGCGGGCGTGGCGATTGACGCAGACACGGCAGCCAGGGCTGACGCAGCGGCCGGCGGGACTCGCGGGGCCAAGTTGCCCGTCCGACCGGACGCCGTTTCCAGCGTGCTGCTGGCGGCCGCCGGCGACGTAATGTTCGACAGGGGAGTGCGCACCGTGGTGGCTGAGGCCGGCGCAGGCTGGCCTCTTTCCGCTGTGGCCGACATATTCTCCGGGGCGGACCTGGGCTTTGTGAACCTTGAGACCGCGCTTTCCGACCGAGGCCAGCCCCTGCCAGGCAAGGGGATCTGGTTCCGCTCCGACCCGCGTTTCGCGCAGGAGCTGCGGGATGCAGGCATCTCGGTGGTCTCTCTGGCCAACAACCACTCCCTGGATTACGGCCGCGAGGCCTTCTGCGATACCCTCGCGGCCCTGAGCGCCGTAGGTGTGGCCGCCTGCGGCGGCGGACGCAACATCCAGGAGGCACGGCGACCAGCCATCGTCAGGAAGAACGGCCTCGTCATATCTTTTCTGGCCTACTCCGAGCTAGCCCCCATCTTCTGGTCCTACACGGATCCGGAAACCTTCATTGCCGAAGCTGACAGGCCAGGCATCCCCGATTGGCGCGAAGACCAGATCCTGTCCGACATCAGGCGGGCCAAGAGCATGTCGCACCACGTTATCGCCTCTTTTCACTGGGGAGACGAGTACTCGCTGGTTCCCGCCGAGCGTCAGGTGGCCCTGGCCCGGGCGGCGGTGGATGCCGGCGCGTCGGTGGTGCTGGGGCACCACCCACACGTCCTTCAGCCTGTGGAGGTGTACCGGAACGGGGTGATCTTCTACTCCCTTGGCAACTTGGTGTTCGACCAGAGGCGCGCGCACACCACTGACAGCCTCATTGCGCTGCTGTCGCTGACTCCGTACCGTGTCGAAGTCGTCCAGCTGATCCCTGTGCGAATAGAGCGATGCCGCCCTGTGCCCCTGAAGGGATGGGAGGCAAGGGCGGCAATGGCCAGGTTCGCAGCGATGTGTTCGGCGCTCGGCACTGACGTGGTCTTTGCCGGCGGGCGGGGGCACGTGCTCCTGACGCCAGCGCCAAGCGCGCCCGGTGCCCCAGGCGCTGCTGGCGGGCCTAGCCCAGGTATGACATCAATCCTTCCTTGGATGGAGTCACGTATAACGTACGGTGGGAATCGTATATCACTCTTCCCGGCGCTGCCCCTTTCGGCTTGCGGACGTTTCTGACCTCCGTACAATCCACCGCCACGTTGGAGCTGTGGCGCTCGCGGCTGTAGTACGCAGCCAGCATTGCCGCGGCCATCATTGCCTCGTCAGGCACGGTCTCCCTGGCGCTCTTGCGCAGCACCACATGGCTTCCTGGAGACCCCTTCACGTGGAACCACAGGTCATGCCCGCGGGCGATCCTGAAGGTCAGCTCGTCGTTCTGCAGGTTGTTCCTGCCCACCAGGACGTCGTATCCGTCCTTCGTGGCGAACCTGGTTGGCCCTAAAGAGGTACTCTCCGCGGCGGCAGGGCGCCCACCTCGTCTGCCCCTGGCGCGGTTCGTGCCATTGGGCTCAGGTCTGAGGTAGCCGAGGATCTCCAGCTCGTTTCTGATGGCGTCGATGTCATCCAGGTCATCGGCGGAGTCGACCATCTCCAGCACGCTCTCGAGGTACGACTCCTCGTCACGGGCACGCGCCACGTTCTCAGCTATGGCCTCCTGAGCCCTGGCGGCCCTGGAATACTGCCTGTAGAAGCGCTGGGCGTTCTCGACCGCGCTCAGCAACGGGTCCACCTCTATCACTACGCCTGGCATGTCAGGGTCGTAGTAGTCCAGCACGGTCACTCGTGACTGCCGAAGGGGTCCGCCGCCCAGAGAGTGGAGGTTCGCGGTGAGCAGGTCTCCGAAACGCTTCAGGCGAAGGTCGTCCGAGGCCCGGTCCGCGTCGGCAAGCTGTGCTTCGATGCGCCGGCGCACCCTCTCGAGCCGGGTCGACACATTGCGCCTCAGGGCGCTGCGGCGCACCGTCAACGTCTCTATGGCTTCGGCCGCGCCGAAACAGGCCTCCAACATGCTGCAGGCGGAATCGAACCTCCGCACTGACAGGCCCCTAGCCGCCGCCATTCGCGATATGCCCCACGACGAACACGCGACAGGTTTCGACCCGTCGAACGCCGCCTCATGCAGGAATCTGCCTCGCCTCGCGTCAGCGGCGAACGCCGAGAAGGCCTCCCACAGCCGCTGGAGATCTGCCCCGTCAAACTCGCTCACTCCGGCCCCGGCGGGTACGTCCGCAGACGCACACACCTCTGCTGCGAGTGCCGGCCCTACTCCGGCCACCGCCGCCGATAGCACCTGATCGACGCGTGCATCCAGCCCACGCGCCTGCCTCATCGAAGCAACGCGGAGCAGTGTGGCCTCGAACTGCTCATAACGTGCAATGGTCCACGGCTCGGGCCGGTCCTGCGGCTGGGGCGGCTCGTATGTGGCCCCAGGCCCCATATCGCGCCTGACCTGGCGGCGCAGCACGTCGATGACGCGGCCGCTGGCGCCGACGAGGAACGCGTTGCTGCCCCTGCCCATGATCTCCACGACCAGGCTCTTCGCGTCCTCCTCGCTCCGGTCGGCCCACCCCTCCAGCCTGATCCTGAACACCCGGTCCAGCCCCAGCTGCTCAATGCCGAGGATCCGCCCGCCGTCAAGGTGTTTCCGGAGCAGCATCACGAAGGGGGTGGGTTCTGAAAGCGCCCCAGGCGCCTCCGTCACCAGGGATATCCGGGCCGAGGTGGGGGACGCGGATATCAACAGGCCGTGCTTTCCGCCTCGCCCCGCGGTTATCAACACCGAGTCGCGGGCCGGCGCGGTAACCCTGTCAACCCGCGCGCCTGCAAGCTCAGCCTGGATCTCCGCTGTCACTGCTCTATATGTCAAGGCGTCTACCAGCACGGTGCTCGCCTCCTGAAGCAGGTTGAGCGCACGGCCAGCCACCTCACTCTCTCCGCCGCCCAAACGCACACACAGTATAGCACCTGGGCATTTGCAGGGTCAAAAGCCCATACAGTTACAACGGGTAATGGTGGACGAGAGGTGATGCAGTGTGAGTCACACGCCAAGTTGGCATTCGATGTCACGGGGAGCCGTGGCAAGGGAGCTTACTACCTCACTTAGCTCAGGGCTGGAGCCCGGCGAGGCCCGTGCGCGCCTGGCCCGCCTGGGCCCCAACGTCATCGAAGAGGGCAGGAGGGTCTCCCCCCTGGCCATCCTGGCCTCGCAATTCCAGGACTTCATGGTCCTCGTTCTCCTGGGCGCCACGGCCGTCTCAGCGGTGATGGGCGAGTATAAGGACGTCGCCGCCATCCTTGCCATAGTGATCATCAACGCGGTACTCGGTTTCATCCAGGAGTTTCGCGCCGAAAGGGCCCTTGCGGCCCTGGCCCGACTTTCCGCCCCCCGCGCCCGCGTCGTTCGCGGGGGCCGCGTCCAGTCCGTTGACGCCTCCCAGCTAGTACCCGGCGACATCATCCTTCTATCTCCAGGCGACAGGGTCCCGGCCGACGCCAGGCTCTTCGAATCACATAACCTGGAGACTGACGAGTCCGTCCTCACCGGCGAGTCGCACCCCGTCGCCAAAGACGAGAACTGCGTCATCAGGGAGCAGGCCGCCATATCCGACAGACACAACATGGTATGGGCCGGCACCGTGGTGACCAAGGGACGCGGCAGGGCGGCGGTGGTGGCAACGGGCATGGACACCGAGATGGGGCAGATAGCCAGGCTCATGCGCGACGTGAGCACCAGCCTCACCCCGTTGCAGCGCCGCTTGGAACAGCTGGGTCGCTGGCTCGTGGCCATCTGCCTGGGAGTGTGCTCCGCCATGGTGGCCATGGGCGTTGCCAGGGGCGAGCCCGCCCAGTACATGTTCCTTGCCGGCGTCAGCCTGGCCGTGGCAGCAATCCCCGAGGGCCTGCCAGCCATAGTCACGGTGAGCCTGGCCATGGGCGTCCAGCGCATGAGCGCGCGCCGTGCCGTGGTGCGCAAGCTCGCCGCCGTCGAGACCCTCGGCTGCGCCACCGTCATCTGCACCGACAAGACAGGCACCCTTACCGAAAACCAGCTCACTGTGGTGCAGGTGCGAGCCGGGGCAAACGACTACGTGCTCACAGGCACCGGCTACTCCACCCAGGGCCGGTTCCGAACCCTTGCCGGCGCCGACGTGGCCGACCCCGCCGCCCGCGATCCAGCCCTTGCCCAGCTCCTCCTATGCGCAGTCCTCTGCAACGACGCCACCCTGACTGCCAGGTCCGACGCCGCGGCCGGCATCACGGGCGATCCCACTGAAGCCGCCCTCCTGGTGATGGCCGCCAAGGCCGGCCGCACCGCCTTCGATGAGGCCAGGCTCTACCAGCGCGTCGACGAGCTCCCGTTCAGCTCCGACACCAAGATGATGGCCGTCGTCTGCTCCGGCCCGTACGGCCCCGTCACCTTCGTCAAGGGCGCTTCCAGCGCTGTCATGCCCCTGTGCTCGTCGTTCGCGCCAGGCCTGTCTCCAGCTGCCGTGACGTCCACTGAGTCCCACATGGCCGACGGCGCGATGCGAGTCCTCGCCCTGGCCTGGGCCGACGGCGACCTCCTCAGGCGGTCCGGACGCGAGGTCTTAGGCCTCAACCCCGGCCTCACCATGCTCGGCCTGGTGGGCATGGTGGACCCCGTCCGCCCCGAAGCCACGGAAGCCATCAAGAACGCGACCCTCGCAGGCGTCCGCACCATCATGATCACTGGAGACAGCCCGGCCACCGCCGTCGCCATCGCCCGCGCCGCGGGGCTCGTCGGAGAGTCGGCAACCCCCGAGACCGCCGCCGTCACCGGCGAGCAGCTGGACCAGATGGACGACGCCCGGCTCCGACGGGTCCTCGACCGCACCTCTGTCTTCGCCCGTGTGGCTCCTGCACACAAGCTGCGCATCGTCCGCGCCCTTAAGGCCAGGGGCCAGGTGGTTGCCATGACCGGCGACGGCGTCAACGACGCCCCGGCCCTTCGGGAGGCCGACATCGGCATCGCCATGG